>Ga0157378_10000379_pt1 | contig 43998 bp, 35 predicted proteins | sample M65metaG_FD_115309 | JGI IMG/M metagenome (GOLD analysis project Ga0157378, IMG submission 115309) | Miscanthus rhizosphere microbial communities from Kellogg Biological Station, Michigan, USA - M6-5 metaG | ecosystem: Host-associated > Plants > Roots > Rhizosphere > Soil | place: USA: Michigan... | reverse complement strand
GTGTGGGTGTGGTCGTCGCTGTTGGTGTGGTTGTCGGTGTTGGTGTGGGTGTCGGTGTGGGTGTGGGTGTCGGTGTTGGGGTCGGTGTCGGGGTCGGCGTGGGGGTCGGCGTCGGCGTTGGTGTGGGTGTCGGTGTCGGCGTGGGGGTCGGCGTCGGCGTGGGTGTGGGTGTCGGCGTTGGTGTGGGTGTTGGAGTCGGCGTTGGGCTAGGTTGGGTCAGCGCAAAATCTTGCGTAGTTGTACCACCGGAAGAAACGTTTACGTTGCTGGTAGTCGTTCCGGAATATCCTGCCGCTGACACATTCACTTGATATGAGCCTGTCGGCAAGTTACCGAAGCTGTAAAAGCCGTTCGAATTAGTTTTCAGAACGTGAAAGCCCGCACTCACTATCGCACCGCTGATCGGGTTCGTCGTGGCGGCATCGGTGACAGTTCCCTGGAGGGTGCCAACCGTATTCGGTGTGCATTGAGAGAATTTAAACGCTCCGATTCGCGTCTTCCAGTTGTCCTGCGCAAGGGTTATCGGTTTCGAATCATAGTACTCATTCGTATACCAGAACGTGCAACCATCAGGGTCGATTGTCATCGCACTATAATCGCCCCAGCGATTATTGACAGTGCCATCAGAGAACTGACAACACTGAAACCCCGTTCCTTCAATCATCGAGGTTTCACCTTGGCCGAGGGTGTTTAGAGGATCGTTCACGAGGCGTCCTGCATAACGAATCGCCGGGTACATCGTTGCATCAGAGACACTGTACCCAAGGGCCATATCACCATTCTTATCTACGGCGAGACTTGGCATGAATCGATTCTTCGAATCGGGCGACCAAGTTCCCTGTTGTACTGGACCGGACGTAACAATGGAGCCACTTGTTACATTCAACTGATACCAACGAATCTGTGCGATATTGGGGTTGCCGCCATTACCAACTGTTTGGGTTAGCCACAACGATTCGATCCCATTCAGGTTTTGATACTGATTTTGCATCATCACTCGATGGGTTAGAGAGTCGAGACTATTACCGTCCTTCTCAGGCACGTTGCTTGGTCCAGCACTGAACGCAGAAATGGTGACGTTCGCCGGACCTGTTAGACTCGAATTCGCTGGCACCGCGTAATCAGCATGGAACTTCCAAACGCGAGCTTTCGAAGTTCCCCAGATCGATGCGAAATAGTTCGGAGTGCCCGAGAGAGGCTGGCTCCCATTGTTACGCACATTGCCGGGCAGCAAACTGAAAATTGAAACGCCCTGAGTTTTCGCCGGCAGCGCAAAACTAACCGCGTGGGCTGTTACTCCACTTTCCATCTCGGTTCTGTTGAAAGCCCACACTTGCGCGTTTTGGAATGACCCACTGCCGGTCGTCGCAAATATGTTCGCGGACATATAAATCCCATCGGGCCAAACCCCAAGTTTGGGATAGTCCGGGATCTTTCCGCCCGACGCCGTTTGCCAAGCATAAAAATACCAACCGCCGGTAACGGGATCGCTGGTTTGCGACACAGCCATACATTGATACATGGCCCCGGAGGTGTAGTTTGACCACGCAAAATCGCTGACGATCCACCGGTCACTCAGCGCATCGTACAGCGCCACCGGATCGCCCTGATTTGAGTTATCGCATGGTGTTCCGGTTGGTTGTTGAGAAAAGAATGTATCCAAGGTGAAAGCGGCTAATCGCACACCGGTGGCTTTATCGAAAATGCCCAGCGACGTGTTAACTATCTGGATGTAGTGATTAGGGCCCACATCGCCATTCGTGTCGGGCGGCCAACCCGCGCCCCAGTTAGCGAAATCCAGACCCGCAAAAGTTGCATTCGGCGTCGGGGCTGGCGCAGCCGGAACAAAAGGTTGCAGCGCGGTATCTGTTTCCAGTTTGGACGGAAGTTGAGCAGGAGGCTCCTTCGGTTCCGGCCGTGCCCTTTTGATCTGCGGCTTAACAAGAGGAAGTCGGCGTACGTCGCCATGGAAAATCTTTGGATCTATGGGTTCCACTTCTACGCGCGTTGCTCCAGAAGGCGCCAACTCTTGAGTTGATCGGTTAGAGACCAAAGGCAATGTCTTTAGGTTGTCTGGACTGGTGCTAACAGACGGCGCCGTATTGCTGCGCTCTGCCAAGACAGAAGAAAGCACGCCGAGAAAGCCTAGCGCTGCGATAATCAAGAGAAGAATCTGTCCGCGTGACCGGCCGATCCTGAATGTTTTCTGTGTAGTCGCAAAATGCAACCAGTCTTTCAGGGGCTTCATAAAGTAAACTGCTGAAACAGCACTTCAGTCGCTATACAGTTAAGAATGAAGAGCGGTTCTTGCAACCTCCAGTTCCGGCGCGTTGGCTACCATTAACGGAGCGCGTTATAGAATTGAGACCGATCGGCTCGATGCACGTCTTTGTTATCACGAAGCACGTTGAATAATTCACAATCGCGTCAACGGATTAAAGTTTCGACAGGCGACGCTTTCGGGTCAACAATACAGCCGGCGACCAGATCGGGCAAATTAATTCGCATTGCCGTCCGGGTGGGTCCTGTGCCGGCTAAAGCCGCGCTGGAATGCAGCGGACTCGCCGGGATTGCGCTCGCAGCGATCAGTCACCATCGGCAAAACTCTGTCGCCCGAACAGACTAGATGCCCACCTTTGACTGGGATCGTGGAAGCCAAGAAGTGGACTCGGCGATTGGCGGCTACTACATATCCTACTACACGGACGTTTCTCTGCTCTTCGGGAGCTACCCTAAGTTATTGATCTTATTGGAGGCGGCGATCGGAATCGAACCGATGAATAAAGGTTTTGCAGACCTCTGCCTTACCACTTGGCTACGCCGCCTTAAAACACGATAAAGGCGGAAGGATGAAGTGTTCCCAAGTTCTCTGTTTGCAGTCTTCAGCCGTAACCGCGAATTAGCAGCTACAACACTGAAAACCGAAAACAGAAAACCAATTCTTCATCTTTCCGCCTTTATCCTGCGAATATTGGAGCGGGAGACGAGACTTGAACTCGCGACCCTCGCCTTGGCAAGGCGATGCTCTACCACTGAGCTACTCCCGCTCTATCAAAGAAATTCGATTCTAACGATTGGAAGGGTGTTGTCAAGCAAGCGTGGATCGCAGCATCCTGCTTGTGTTTCGCCATCATCGTGACGGCTTCAAACAATCACAGAACGATGCGGGCAGGATGCCCGCTTCCCGCACGCGAGATGCGTGCGCTCCTACTGCGGCAGCGGCGTCTTCAACACACCGGCGATATAGTCATTCAATCCCGCGTCCGAATTATCGTGACGGAATTTCCAGAAGTTGGTGAGTTGTGCCATCCACTGCGTCTTTGCTGTTTGATTCTGCGCGCTGGTTCCGGCGAGCGCGACCGCGCGCGCGTACGCGTCGATCATCTTGTCGACGACCTTGTTAATGTTGTCCAGCGCGGCCTTGCTCTCTGGTGACTCAGGCTGATTAGCGAATCTCTTGCTGTAGTCTTCAGACAGACGCTTGTATGGTCCGGTTTGATATGACGCGGCCAGGTAATAGTACGTCGATGGTGCGTTGCGACGGTCGGCATCGACCTGTGTGGCTGTGATGAAAGACTGAATCGCGACTTCTGGGTTGGTCTTCAGTGCATAGAACCCAAGCGCGTAATGCAGCGAGCCGAGGACATCATCTTTGCCTTTGAACGGCGCCCATGTGTCCGGGGTTTTGCCTGAGCCGATCAACTGAATTGCCTTCGCCGCATATTTCGCGGCGTCGGCGTTGAAAGTCTCATTACGGGCTTCCGTGCTTGCCGCAATGCCGCCATAGCCAAGAGCAATCAGCACTCGGAGATTTTCAGGATTGTCAGCCAGCACCTGTTTCGCGAGGCCATAAGACTTCGCGTAATCCTTAGTCGTGAAACTGCCGAGCAGTTGCTGTTCGCGATCCGCCTTTTCGGCGGCGAGACGGGCGGCTCGTTCGTCTGCCTCGTAAGCGGCAATCCACGCTTTGAGATACTTCGTGTACTGGTCATCTTCTTTGCCATACCGCGCCATATATTCGCGCGCAGCTTGATAGGCCGCCACTGGATTCGGCACGCGGTTGTCCACAAATTTCTTGTAAGTATTGACCTTCGTTTCGTCGTCGGTAACGTATGGCTGTTGGGCGCGACTGATCTGAGGCTGCGCCAATAAGAGAGCCGCCGCGAATAAAACTGCAAGAATTAGCTTGTGTTTCATGCGTTTGAAGAACCCCTCGAATCTCAAAATCGCAGAATTAGATGCCGGAAATTCACACGGCGTCTAACCGAAATTTGATTGTAACAAAGGACGTGTCAGAACCCGGAGCGGTAGCGATGGGATCGGGAGGTCAAGCTTGAGGTTGGCAGGCTCCCAGGGCCTGAGGTTCGGCCACCGGCAAATCGACGATTTCCCATGCGTCGCGGTTCCGCAGCAGTGACGACATCAACGCCGCGTGCAACAGGTGGCCACTGCGCTCGGCTTTCACGCGGCCCAGCAGGGTCATTCCTAACAGAGCAAAGTCACCGATGATGTCCAGAATCTTGTGACGGACAAATTCATCGGCGAACCGCAGCCCCGTCTCATTCAGCATCCCGCTCTTTGTCAGCACAATGGCATTGTCGAGCGATCCGCCGCGAATCAGATTCGCCCGACGCAAGGATTCGACTTCTTCGATGAAGCCGAAAGTGCGGGCTGACGCGATGTCGCGTCCGAACGACCCATTCTCAAGGACCACCCGTCGATGTTGCACGCCAATCAGCGGATGCGCGAAATCGATCAGGCAATCAATTTCATAAGCATCTGCCGGCTCGAGACTGATGCGGCGATTGCCTGATTCAACGCTCACCCTCTGCCGCACCATCAACGCGCGGCGTGCCGTCGATTGCTCGGCGACGCCGGCGTTCTCGATCATTTCGGCGAATGTCTCAGCCGAGCCGTCCATAATGGGAATCTCAAGGTTGTCTACTTCGATGTACGCGTTGTCCACGTTGCATCCGCGCAGGGCTGACAGAAGATGCTCGACGGTTGACAGCATCACGCCTGTGCGCATCAGCGTCGTCGCATAGCTGCAATGCGCTACCGATTCGACTGTCGCTGGAATCTCGAATCCGCCAAGGTCGGTGCGCCGAAAAACGTAGCCGGTGTGGGGCGGCGCGGGTGAAAGACTCAGAGTCACCGGAACCGCTGTGTGAAGTCCTATGCCTTTCGTGGAAACTGAGGAGGCGAGAGTTGTTTGCTTCATTCGGATCGAGTGTCAGTTGATAATAACTGATTTCGACGAGCATTTTCCTTGAGCAATGCTCATGCCTGAACGATGTCGAGGAAAAAACGCTTTCGTTGAAGAAGGTGTGGCATCGACACTACGCTTCGCCCATGGAAATGATGACAAGACGCCACGTTCCTTGCGGAATTTCTCCGAAACGTCGCTTGCGTTAGCAAAAGCTGAACTCTATGATCGAAAACGACCATGCCGAAAACAGAATCCCCTGCCGGCGAGCAACCGGCGGAACGAGTCTTTCTCATCGACTCGATGTCGCACATCTTTCGCGCGTTCTATGCCCCATTAGCAAACCGCGCGGCGCCGCTGATGACCTCGAAAGGGCAGGTGACACAGGCGGTGTTCATCTTCACAAACATGCTGCGTAAGCTGATTCAGGACGAGAAGCCAAAATACATCGCGGCAGTTTTTGAATCCAAAGAAAAGACTTTTCGGCATGAAGCTTTTGCCGACTACAAGGCGACCCGAACGCAGATGCCTGATGAGCTTGCGTCGCAGTTGCCTTACATTCGGCGGCTATGCGAAGCGTACAACGTGCCGATGATCAGCGAATCAGGCTACGAAGCTGACGACGTCATCGGCACCCTGGCGGTGAAGGCTGCGAAGGAAGGTTTGCGCGCAGTAATCGTGTCGAACGACAAAGACATGTGCCAGCTCGTGCGCGATCCCTGGATTGTCTCGATGCGCCAGAATTCGCAAGTCGTGAAGAGAAAAGAGCCGGTACCGCCGATCGAATGGTGCGACGAAGCATGGGTGCAGAAAAAGTTTGGCGTGCCTGCGTGCAAGCTCGTGGATTTGCTCGGCTTGATGGGCGATTCAATCGACAACATTCCCGGCGCGCCTGGCGTTGGGCCGAAAGGAGCAGTGCAGATCATTCAACAGTTTGGCTCGATCGAAAACGCGCTGAAGAACTGGGAAGAAATCAAGAACAAACGTTACCGCGAATCCCTGCGCGACAATGCGGAACTGATTCGCAAATCGCGCGACCTGGCGCAAATAAAGACTGATATAGAAAAAGTTGAGTTGGATCTGGCAGCGCTCGAAGCCAAACCACCGGATCGCGCAGCAGCATATGAACTGTTTCGTGAACTGGAGTTCGCAAATCTCACGCAGGAATTTGCCGACGGAGCGGTGGCCAGCGCGCACGTCACGGCTGCCCGCGAATACAGGCAAGTTCGCACGCGCGGCGAATTGGATTCGCTCATCAAGCACCTTTGGGAAGCGGAAACGGTTGGCTTCGCGATCTCGAATTCGACGCCTGCCGGAGCGGGTCAGCAACAAAGCACGCGTGATGATCACGCGGCAAGCGGTGTCGCGTTTTCGCTAGAACCGGGGAAGTCTGCGTTCATCGATCTCGATAATTTCGCCGACGGGAAGGACTCCGCCGTTGCGTCCCTGCGTGAATTGTTTGCAAACGGGCTACTCGATAAATCAGTTCATGATTACAAGCGCGCGACCGCGTTGTTAGCGCCGCTCGGAATCGAACTCGCCGGCGTCGCGGACGATACTCTGCTGGCTGCGTATGTCCTGGACCCTACTCGCAGTCGATACGACCTCGTTGATCTCGCGCGTGACACGGTCGGCGTCGAGGGCGGCGGACCTCCTCACGATGGTTGGAGCGAAAGCGCCTGGCAAGCCGTCGAGGTTGCCGATCTCACGGCCCAAGTTGCCGCCGTGTTGCGCAACCGCATTGACGAAAAAGATCTCGGTAGCATCTACCGCGACGTTGAGTTGCCGCTTGCGCCGCTTCTTTATCGGATGGAACGCGCGGGAATGCGCATCGACACGGAAGTCCTTGCCGAGCTTTCGCGAAAACTGGGCGAACAGCTTGCGACGCTGACGGATCGAATCTGTCAGATGGCCGGGCGCGAGTTCAACATCAATTCGCCGAAACAAGTTGCGGAATGCTTTGAAGCGATGAATATCGTCTCGGGGCGCAAGACTTCGACTGGTCGCGTTTCGACAAGCAAAGCCGTGCTGGAAGAACTCGCGCTCACCCATGAGCTGCCGCGATTGATCATTGAGTACCGCGAACTCGAGAAATTGAAGAGCGTTTATACGGACGCTTTGCCTCATCAAGTTGCGTCAGATGGTCGAGTGCACGGCCAGCTCAATCAGACCGTCGCTGCGACCGGCCGCCTTTCGTCCAGCGATCCGAACCTGCAAAACATTCCCATCCGAAGTGAGTTAGGACGGGAAATTCGACGGGCGTTCGTTGCGGAAAAGGGAAACAAACTGATTTCGGCGGATTACTCTCAATTGGAGCTGCGGCTCCTCGCGCACATCACTCGCGATGCAGTCATGCTTGATGCATTTCAAAAAGGCGAAGACATCCATAACCGCACGTCGCGCCTCGTCTTTGGTGCGACGACCGACTCAGAACTGAAAGAAGCACGGCGATTTTCAAAGATCGTGAACTTCGCTATCGCTTATGCCATTGAGCCCTGGGGGCTGTCGCAACGCGTGGGCATTTCTCGCCAGGAAGCGCGCAAGGTGATCGACGATTATTACGATACATACAAGGGTGTGCGGCGGTACATGGATGAGATTCCGATTCAGGCGCGTGAACACGGTTACGTTCGCTCGCTTTACGGGCGAATTCGGCCGCTCCCGGGCATCAACGATCGGAACGGCAACATCCGGCGCGCCGCTGAGCGTGAAGCGATTAATATGCCGATTCAGGGCACGGCCAGCGATATTGTGAAGATGGCGATGCTCCGTGCGGACGAAGCATTTCAGCGAGAGAAGTTGCAGGCAGAGATGCTGATGCAGGTGCACGACGAACTGCTGGTCGAGTGCGCCGCCGAGGATGCTAATCGCGTCGCCGCTACGCTCAAGCGCGAAATGGAAAACGCGGTCGAACTGGATGTGCCGCTCATTGCTGAAACCGGAATCGGCGATGATTGGATGAGCGCGAAACACTGAGAGGGAGTTGAAAATTGAAGATTGGACAGTGCAAAAAAGAACTGCCACCGCGTTCATGCTTTGACCTGGAAGCACCGTGGTTTGGCAATTCTCAATTTGCATTTTTCAATTTTCAGTTTTTATTGTAATGACGCGAATCGATGGCTCACGACATCAATAATTTGAAGGGCAAAGTCACGCGGGCGCCCGAAGGCGAGGTTGTTTATCGGCGCGTTGCCCTGCGCCACCAGGAATCCGGGTCGCGCGGTCCGAACCAACCGCGATTTGATCCAACATTGATGCCCCTGCTGGTTGGTTGTGCGTTCCTGCTGCTGTTCGTGATCGTGCTCGGAAATTTAAGCGTGCGCCGCGTCGAAGATACCAGTCGCGAAGTTCTGATTGTCGAACAGCAATTCGCCGCGCGCGCCGCGCTACTCTTACAACTGCGCATCGCGCTCACGCAGCTCGACCACGAAGCGCGCGACAAGATGGAAGCCCAAACGCGTCATGAATTACGCCCGCCTTTTGACATGCGGCTGGGGACCGCGCGCAGTGACCTCGTCAAGTTGATTCCACCGCTTGATAAACCCCCACTTGCGCAATTACCGCAATGGCGCATTTTTCACGACGATCTGGTCACTTACATTGAGACGACCAAGGATGCCAATGCGTATAGCCTCCACGGCTTCGAGCAGTTTCAACGCGCGGACCGCGAACTGAATGAGCGCATACAGCAGAATTGGGCCGAGCAAAATGAAGTCACTCAGCGCAGCGAGCAACTCGCAAGTTCAGCCGCGCGCTCAATCAGGATCTGGTCCTTGATTGCAATCCTGGCCGGATTGTTTGTGACCGCCGCGACAGTTTGGGAAGCGCAGCGGCGTTATCGTCAGACACGCGAGAGCGCTGAGGCGGCGCGTCGCGAACGCGAGTTTAGCAATCAGATGCTCGAAGGCATGGTCAGTGCGATTGCGGCCATCGATCGACAAGATCGCATTCGGAGCGCGAATACCGCATTCTTTGAAATTTTTCCGAATCTCGGCATCGGCGCTTCAATCCACGATCATGGCGCATCGTCGGAGAGTATGAAACTGCTTGAGGCGGCGACGGCTTCGCACATTACAGCAGCAACTTACCGTGGCCGGCACCAAGTGAGCGAAAATGGTGCCGCGCACACCTTCGATGTTTACTCCTCGCCGCTGGAGATCGACAACGAACATGGCCAGATTCTGACGCTCGTAGATGTGACGGAAGCCGCGAAAGCAGAAGCCGCCATGCGTCGCAGCGAAGCACTCGCCGCAGTTGGAGAGGCCGCGGCGCAGCTCGCGCATGAGATCAAGAACCCACTCGGAAGCATTCGGCTCGGCGTGGAAATGCTGCGCGAGTACGCGACTGCGGAAGACGCCCAACGCACGATCACCCTCGTCGAACGCGGCATTCAGCACCTGAACAAATTAGTTGTCGATGTAACGCAGTTTTCCAGGCGGCGACAAGTGGAACGCGCGGAAGTCGATCTGCATGAATTGATTGACTCGAGCCTCGATCTGGTTGCCGACCGGATTCAAGAAAAAGAGACGCCGATTCAAAAGGATTACATGTCTTCTGAAATTCACGGCATGTGGGACGGCGAGCAGATACGCGAAGTGTTCGTCAACTTAATTGCCAACGCGATCGACGCGAGCGAGTCACACTCTCCTTTAAAGATCACAACGGAACTCTTTGGGAGTCCGACTACTCCGGAGGTGGCGGGCGCGGCGAAGGTGAACGATCAGCCACGCGCGCGTGTGCAAATCATCGATGAAGGCGTCGGCATGGATCCAAAGACCGTCGGGCGTTTGTTTGAGCCATTCTTCACCACAAAGAAGCGGGGCACCGGCCTTGGGCTTTCGATCGTGCGTCAGATTATGGACCTGCATGGTGGAACGATTGAGGTACAAAGCGAACGTGGGAAGGGAACGATCTTCACGATCGAACTGCCGATCAATAATTTCACTTAACGCGTTCGCCCGCTTCGATTGGCGCAACCGTGATGTTCTTAAACCGCTGCAGCCGCACTAAGCCTGGGCCCGCGCCCTTCGGCTTGGACAAGAATTTTCGTTCCGTGTAATGCACGTCAACCTTCGGATCTTTGCTGGCCTGTGAAAAGTGCGCGGCCAGTTGTGCCGCCTCGATCACAGTGCGATGCGGAATGTCCTTGCGGGTGGGATTGCGAACGACCACGTGCGAGCCAGGGTAGTCCGCGGCATGCAGCCAAAGATCGTTTGGCTTGGCAATTTTGAAGGTTAGATTATCGTTGTCCCGCGCCGCTCGGCCAACCAGAATGTTGTAGCCGTCTGAGGATATGTAGCAACGCGTTCCGGGAATCTTCGGTTGCCGCGCGGTGTCGGAACGGTTTCTGTAGCCGTCGGGAATCTCGGAGATGTCAGCATCAGATGTGGGCGGATTAAGTTCCAGTCCAACAGACTGACTTTCTAATTTCATCAACTCAGCTTTTACGATTTCGATACGCAGCGCAATCTGTTTTCTCGCTCGCTTTGAGCGTGCGTACGCCTCGAATCGCCGCGAAGCTTCTTTCGGGAGTGTCAGGTTTACGTCGATTTCGAGTTCAATTGCCGGCGTTCCGTCAGCGAAGTAATCAGTAATAATGACATTCTCTCCGCGACGCTTCGCGGTGCTGACGTTCGCGAGCAGGAGGTCGCCGATGCGTTTCTCATTTTCAGCATCGGCATGCGCGCTTAGATCAGTTTCAAGCTGCTTGAGCAGTTTCTTTCGTCGCGAAATCTCTTTGCGCAAGCGGGCGCGCGCGGCCGCAATGCGAGACTCAGCTGCGCGCTTGGCGCTTAACACCCGATAGTGTTCGTCGAGGAATTCGGAAATCGACTTATGATCTTTTGCAAAGAGCTTTGACTCCTTCACCGGGTGTTGTCTCGGCGGGGATTGATATGTTTCGCTGATTGTTTGGCCGCTTCCCTGGCCTTCGCGAAGTTGCGTGATGACACGATTGTCCTCATCGAGAAGCAGCAGGTTCGCCGAACGGCCGGTCATTTGTGCGACCAGATTTCTTTGTATTCTTTCGCCAGTCTCATTGACTCCGGTAAATTTCAACCACACGATGCGATCGCCAGGCGTCTTTTCAATTGAAGCGACGGTTGTGTTCGATAACTCTTTGCGCACCGATAGACCGAAGTTCCCAAGATGCTTAGATTGCTTTTCCAAATCGCGCACACGGCGTTTGATTAAGTACATTCGGGGCTGTGCCGGCTCAACACTCAAAAAGAGGTAGCCTTCACTACGCAAACCGAAATCTATGGCTAAGGAGTACGGCGTGAATTGAAAGATTTTTCCGGGTCGCCGTCCAACTATCAGAGGCGTGATTTCACTTACAACCGCCGAAATGGATGCGTCGTCCATGTTGAAAGTGAAAGGTAACACAGACGCGAATGGTAGGCGCCGCATTGCAAACGCGGGCGTGAGAAAGGGTTACAAACCCACGCTAGTTGTGGACGACGATAGTTCGCGAGAAGCGGTCGTGAAGAGTGCGACGCTCGCGATCGATAAATGCGAAAGCGAAGCCCAAACCTAAAATCGCGAGAGAGAAAACATAGCCGAAGGCGCGCTTAATCGATTGCCCACCTGTGGGGATTAAACCCGTGCGAGCATCAATCGCTTTGACGGACAACAGACGCATCCCCAAGGTGCGACCTGTCAGCGCAATGGACACGGTGAAGTAGGCCAGCATTGCTGCCGCTGCCGAACCGCTAAGTACTCCGATGATGCGCGGATCCGACCAGTTGCGCGATGTGGCTTGGATCGCAATGGCCAGCGGTGACACCATCAAAGCGATCAGAATTAGATCCAGAAGTCCGACGAACGTTCGACGGGTCAGACTGGCGACGTCGCCTCGGGTTTCACCGGAAAGCACGGGCACCGACAGACAAGTTTCGAGATAAGAGAGTGCAGCATCCTCGATGCTGTCGGAAATGACCCGCACGCGCTTCGGCTTTTCGACGACATGCTCGACGTTATCATCGGCGGCGATCGTCAGTTCCGCAGTTACAATCGATAGCTTCGGTTTTGTCTCAACGCTTGGGTCGGCGTCGATTTCCAGATCGGCGCTCAATGGTAGCGGAACTTCTTTCGGCGCTTTGGGAACCGCAGCCAACGCCGGCGCTGCGGCGGTCGCCGCCGGCATGGTCGCACGATGTTCTGCGCGGCGCGCTCGTTCAACGCGCTCGAGCGCCTTCGATACAATCGGATTCAGTGGTGCTAGCTCCGGCTCGGGCACCAGCTCTAATTGTCCCGACGGCAGCGCGCACGAGACCGTTTCCGCTGCGCGACTCACGGCTTCAGCTTCGGCAGTTTCGCGCGCTTTCTGCTCCTGAATTTCGCGCACCCGTTGACTCAAGCGTTTGCGCCACTCAGGCACATTGCGCCCCGAAGGAAACTCGATCAGCGTTGATGCCGATTGCGATGCCAAATCTGATTCGTTCGCCGTTGATTTCACGCTGCGGTGAGTGGCAGCAAAGGTTTCTGGATTTGTCGATTCAGTTAGAGTTGTACGCATTGAGGGGACCAGAGACGTTACGGGGCAGGAACGAAACTCCTCAATCAAGCGCCACAAGCCTTTGAGCCGAGACCGGTAACGCAACTCCAGATTGTTCAAGTCCAAGCCAAATTTCGCCCGGACTCGGTGCTCAATTCGCCGCCGATAGTATCAGTAATACTTTAAGACGTCAACGAGAAAATATAGCAGGCGTTGGAGTTGGCTAAGGGAGGGTTCGCACCTGTTTCCGATGATTACCGGCATCTCTAGAGCGGTTGCCGACCGGCAAAACCGGCTTCAACATCATGCCACCATTCGATGCTGTCGCCTTCGTCGACTTTCCAACACAGAAGCACCACGCGTCCGTCGCGCAGGCAGGGAAAGTCAATCAATCCGTGACCATAGTCTTTCAATTGAATACCGAGTGCTTCGAGCTCGCTGGCACCCAACGAGAGATCAACCAGCAGTTGTGCATATCGCTGACCATTTGAAAGGCCGCCACCGCCATGCTCGGCGCCATTCGCCGCGTGCTTGGCGGCACTCTGAAGCGTGACAAGACGCCGATGCGCGCGCTGGATTTTGTGCACAATGGGACGCACGTCGGTCAAAAGAGAATTTGCTTCTTCGAGGGTGAATAATTTCATCTTTGAAAATTCGATGCGGTCATTCTACTGATTGGATGCAGTCAATGCCACTGGCGCTTTGCTCAGAAATTTCATGCGCCAGATCACGACAGTCGAAATCACGAGGGCGACAGTGCACGCGGCGCCGCCTTCGATTCCATAGGCGCCACCCGTCAACCAGTCTGGGCCGGCATTCATTGCGTGTAGCAATGGCGCGGGTGCGATTCGCTGAATGCCGCTGACAGGCAGTCCGAGCAAGGAGGCTTGTGTCCAATTCCACGCCCAATGCAATCCTAAAGGCAACCACAAACTGCGCGTTCGCAAGTAAGCTGCCGCCAGCCAAACTCCGGCAACCGTCGTGTTGACGAAGGTGAAACCGCGGCTCACATTTGGATTCGCCAGGTGTGCCGCGGCGAATGGAACAGAAGTTATCAAGACACCGACCCATGCAAGCTTTGCGCGCGTGAGAGTTTGCAGGGGGTAACCACGAAACAGCGATTCCTCGGCCGCCCCGGCGATCACAAATATGACGAGCGACACTATCGCTGTTTTGCCGATCGTTGTTCCGGGACTCGCATTGAAAGTGAATCTGATTCCTCGCGTGACCGCTGTGAATCCTGCCGCGAGGAGCAGCGATGCCGCCCCGAGCAGCGATCCGATCGCAGCATTCTTCAGCCAACCGCGATGAGGCCACCAGCCGAGAGCGCTGAACGGCAATTCCTCAAAGATGGCGCCGCATCCCCATCCAACGAGAGTCGCAGAACTATAGAGAACAACTGCGCCAATCAGAAACGGAAGAACATCTCCCCAAAAGCCCCCAGCGAAACCGCCTATTAAATGTGTGATGGTTGATGCGGCCGCATCGAATAATTTTGCACAGACGAGAAACGCTACGCCAAAAAAGGCTACGCGCCATCCGCTCCGCAGATGCCCGTCTTTGCCGACAAAAAAGTTGTGCACTTCCATTGATGAGCGGCCATTCTAGCATTTCATCGAAAGCGCGTGACTGAGAGGGTCACGCACCTGTCTGTGCTAAACTTTGGCCCAGTCTTAGCCCGTCCAGGACGGAGAACTTCTCGGTGGCTGATTCCACGGAACATCAGAAGAAATCGCCGAACCAGGCTCGGCAACGCCGAACCAGAGTCTGGGTTCTCGGGGCGATTGTCGTTGTCCTTCTGGGTTTGATTGCGGCCCAGGGATTGTTCAATTTGTGGGCGTTTGTTCCGGTGGAAACGGGATCAGACACATTACTCCTCTATGCCATTTCCACACTGAATTTTGCTGCGTTCTTCGTTTTTAGTTTCATTCTGCTGCGCACTCTCGTGCGTCTGCGTCGTGAACGGCACGCCCGCCAGCCCGGCTCGCGTATCCAGACGCGCCTGCTCGCTTATTTTATCGGGTTGAGTTTGCTGCCAATTGCGGCGATGGCTACGTTCTCGTATCTATTTCTGAACCGGTCAGTTGAAAAATGGATGGGTCGTTTGCCGGAGAACGTTGTCGAGCGTGTGCGCGAACAACAGCGAGAGATTGTCGCGACTCAGAACCACAGATTGCGAGAGACGGCGACTCTGCTCGCAACCGCGATTCGCGCGAAGCCACAAACAGAGTGGCAGGCCACTTTGGATGAACTGCAAAGCACGGGAGAGGTCACTGCAATCGAGATCGTGTCGAACTCCGGTGACATCATCGCTTCCGCGCGTTCGCAAATTCCGAGTGTCAACGAAGCGGAGCTAGCCCGGGTACTGGACGCCGGACGTCGATCCGCAAATCCGACCGACGCTCATTTGTCCGACGCAAAAGGCTTCGACCTGGCATCAGCGCCGCTCACGGATTCGACGCGTCTGATCATCGTGCCGCGGCGATTCAGTGACGCTGACGCCAACGACATCATTGCCGGATCACAAAGCGAGTATCAGCACCTGGTCCAACGTCAGCGCAAGGTGCGCCTGCTCGGTCTGTCGACGCTCGGATTGATGACACTATTGCTGATTTTTGCGTCGACGTGGGTGGCGATCCATCTGGCGCGTGGCTTGGCGGCGCCGATTAAGTCTCTGGCAGAAGCTTCAAGGGAAGTGGCGCGCGGAAACCTTTCGCATCGTGTGACGACACCCGGCGATGACGAACTCGCTCTGCTGGCCGACTCGTTCAATCAAATGACGGCTGAGCTGGAAGAGAACCGTCGCCGTTTGGAAACAAGCGCGACGACATTGACAGAAAAGAACCAGGCGCTGGAAGAACGGCGTGACTACATTGAAACTGTATTGAATTCACTCTCAACCGGGGTTGTCTCACTGGATCAGAACGACTGCGTTACGACAATGAATGCGGCGGCGGCCTCGATCTTGAAACTCAGCGAAGCGCCGCCGGCATGGGCCAAGTTGTCGAGTCTTTTGAACCACGAAGATCGCACAGTTCTGGAACGGCTGATCAAACGAGCGAGACGGGCAGGTCGCGCCGCAGAACAGAGTCAGTTGACGCGGGGCTCGGCCGTCAGTTCGATTCCGGTTGCACTTACGGTTACCGCCTTAAGTCCGGCCTCCGGCGGGGCGCGCGGTGTGGTCGTCGTGATTGACGATCTCTCGGAGCTGTTGACGGCGCAACGCGCGGCTGCATGGAGTGAAGTGGCGCGCCGCATCGCCCATGAAATAAAGAACCCTCTCACTCCGATTCAATTATCGGCAGAACGCATCGCCAGGCAGTTCGGCGTCCGAGTCAACGGCAATGAAAACGGCGACGGCAATGGTCATTTAACGACATCAGATGACGATGAGCTGAAACGTGTTGTCGAAGAATGCACGTCGTCGATCACGCGCGAAGTTGCCGGACTGAAGTCTTTAGTTGATGAGTTTTCGCGTTTTGCGCGAATGCCCGATGCGCAGAAGTCAGACACGTCGCTAAACGATGTGGTGACGCAAGCCGCGGCGCTCTACGAAGATCGTCTGAACGGCGCGGCATTGCACCTGGATCTTCATGCCGATCTTCCCTCGGCCATGCTTGACGGGGAACAGATGAAGCGCGTGTTCGTCAATTTGATCGAAAACGCTCTGGAAGCGCTGACGTCGGCCAGCCAACGTGAAATCACAGTCAGCACGAAACTTGACGCGCCGCGTGACACGTTGGTTGCCGAAGTGGCCGATTCGGGTGAAGGCATTCCCTCTGCTGATTTCAAGAGATTGTTCCAACCATACTTTTCGACGCGCGGCCGCGGCACAGGTCTTGGATTGGCTATCGTGCAGCGAATCGTCACTGAGCACGGGGGAAAAATTCGTGCGGAAAGCAATTTTCCAACAGGCGCGCGATTTGTGATTGAGTTGCCGGTGAGTGGTCTTTGATCTTTGGTCTGGTCTTTGATTAAGTCCGAACACCAAAAACCAAAGACCAAAGACCTAAGAACAAAGACCGCAGACGAATGTCCGAGTCGATCTTAATCGTTGATGATGAGCGCGGCATACGCGAATCGCTCACTGCGGTTCTGCGTGATGAAGGGTTTGCGCCGGATACCGTGGCGAGCGGTGAAGAATGCCTAAAAGCGATCGGTCAACGGGCGTATGGGTGCGTCTTGCTCGATGTGTGGCTGCCGGGCATCAGCGGACTTGAAACGCTCCGACAGATGCGCGAAGTGAATTGTGATGCGGCGGTCGTAATCATCTCGGGTCACGGCAATATTGAAACCGCGGTGCGTGCAACCAAGCTGGGCGCATTCGATTTTATCGAGAAGCCGCTGTCGATTGAGAAGACTGTGCTGACCGTTCGCAACGCGTTGCGGCAGCGGAAGCTTGAACTGGCCAATCAAACCCTCGCAGCGGAACTCAACGAAGAGTACGCGATGATCGGCGAATCCGTTTCGATGCGCGCTCTGCGAAAGCAGATTGCCGTCGTCGCGCCGACGGATGGGCGGGTGCTTATCTCCGGCGAATCAGGCGTGGGTAAAGAATTGGTGGCAAGAGCGATTCACTTACAGTCTCGTCGTGCCGCCGCGACATTCATCGAAGTTAATTCCGCGGCGATACCGGAAGAGTTGGTCGAGTCTGAGCTGTTCGGGCATGTCAAAGGCGCTTTCACGGGCGCGACGGCAGCTAAGAAGGGAAAGTTCGAGCTGGCCGATGGCGCGACTCTGTTCCTTGATGAAGTTTCTGACATGAGCGCGAACGTGCAGGCGAAGGTGCTGCGCGTGCTCGAGGAGCAAAGGTTCGAGCCTGTCGGCAGCAACACACCTGTCAGCGTCGATGTTCGCGTAATTGCGGCCACGAACAAGAAACTGGACGAAGAGATCGAGAAGGGAACCTTTCGCAGCGATCTTTACTTTCGTTTAAACGTCATTCCGTTTGAAGTGCCGCCACTTCGTGAGCGGTTGGAAGACGTGCCTTTGCTCGTAGAACACTTCAATAATCGCTTCGCGTTGGCTTACGGCAGAAAGCTACTGCGATTCGACGCCAAAGCGATTGACGCGATGCAAAGCTATTCATGGCCCGGTAACGTGCGCGAACTGCGAAATACTGTCGAACGGATCGTCATCATGCACGACAACAATCATAGAGTCGGGGTGAAGGATCTTCCGACGTTCGGCAGCGCGGAACCGCCGGCTTCGTCGTATCGCTTTCCTTCGTTCAAAGAAGCCAGCGACGCCTATCATCGCGAGTTCATTCAACGAAAGTTGGAAGAAGCGGACGGCAACGTGTCACGCGCGGCCGAATTGATGGGAATCGATCGCAGTCATCTCTATCGACGCATGCGCGCGCTCGGTATTACCGCGCGCAGTTAAGAGTTTGCGCGCAATCTTTGGCGGCGTATAATTCTCGCACTCATCAAGGTTTTGGCTCTCCCGAAAGACATCAGTCTGGTTCCAGCCAAGGAGGCCGAAATGAAACCAAGCAGAATGAAGTTGATGTTACTGTCAGCAGTGACGTGTGCGTTGAGTTTTTGTCTGCCGATGATTGTGTCCGCTCAAGATGATCGGAAGCCTGAAAGTCCTCGAACTGAAAGTCCGCGAAGCGAGAATCCCAGAAGTGATCCAGCTCCTGCGCAGCGCAACGATCCACCACCTAGTCCGCCAAGCAGCGGTGGGAGCTCAAATAACGACAATAACAGCAGCCGCAACAATGATAGTGGTTCGCGGAACACGGACAATGACAGCGGGCGTCGCAATCGGGACGACAACGGCAATGCTCGCCGGAATGACAATTCGCCGCCCCGGCGCGCGAACACGAATCCGCCCTCAGGAAATGATGGCAGCTACACTCGTGGGCGCGGCACGAGGGAAGTCGATGGCCGCAGCGATCGGCGCGATCGGACTGTTGAGACGCAAGACGGCGAGGTAATAACTCCCCGGCGCATCAGCGGCGGCGGAACTCCTGGTGACATTCCCGGAGGTAACCGCCCTGGCGGAAATACCAATAACGGCAACCGCACGGGCGGTAATCCCGGTGGCGGAAGAGATCGGGACCGAGATCGCGGCGGCGATCGCCACAGAGATGGCCACGGACATCGTCACCGTCACACTGATGATTGCTATTGTGCGCCGACCTATGACGACACGATCGTTTACTCGCAGAGCAACTATCCGGACTACGACGACAGCCAAAGCGCCTACGAGATCGGATACCAGGACGGCGTGTTCACCGGCGCGAATGATGGTCGCCGCCGGCAAACATACGATCCAGAACGGTCGCACTTTTACCGTGAAGCAAAACGAGGGTATCGTTCCGGCAAGGGAAGCCGCGACATTTATCAGCAGGCGTATCGCGACGGGTTCCTGCATGGCTATCGCGAAGGATACGAACACTGGCAGGATCATTTTTTCGGCGGGGTCTTCAGACCCTAACGTCAAGCAAATGTTTTTGAGAGGGGACACAGAGAACAAATGAAAATGCGGTCGATCAGCTTTACCGTAAGCCTCCTTTTCGTGAGCGCGTTGGCACTTTTATTCATGCCGAAAGTAGCGAGCGCGCAGATGGACACGCACCATCACGCGATGACTGCAACTGACGCGTCGGACAGCCCTGAGATCGTTCAGGATTGGGCCAAGAGCAAGTTGGCGCAATCACCGCGCCATCATGAATGGGTCAAGGTGAAGAACGGTAACCGGGAAGTGAACAGCTTCGTCGTCTATCCAGAGACTAATAAGAAAGCCACCGCCGTGGTCGTCATTCACGAGATCTTTGGAATGAGTGACTGGGTGCAGCAGTTAACCGACGAACTTGCGGAAGCTGGTTACGTCGCCATCGCGCCGGATTTACTGTCAGGCATGGGACCGAATGGAGGCGGTACGGCTGATGTCGCGACGAAAGGCAGCAATGCTGTGGGCGGAGCGATTCGTGACCTGCCGCCTGATCAAATCACGGCGGACCTGAATGCAGTGGCTGACTATGTTTCGAAGTTACCCGCGGCGAATGGCAAAGTTGCGGTGGCCGGCTACTGTTGGGGCGGGTCGCAAAGTTTTCGGTTTGCAACGAATCGACCGAGCCTGAAGGCCGCGTTTGTCTTCTATGGCAGCGCGCCGCAGAGCAATGCTCAAGGCCAACCGTTTGCGGCCGACAAGACCGCGCTCGCGCGCATTGGAGCGCCGGTTTACGGGTTTTATGGCGAAAACGACATGCGCATCGACGCGACGATTCCGCCGACGACTGACGCGATGAAAGAGGTTGGTAAGAAGTACGATCCGGTAACTTATGCCGGCGCGGGCCATGGGTTTATGCGAGCGGGGGAGCCAAACAATCCGCCGCCCGCAGCGCCCGCAGCGGGTGCAGACGAAGCCGCGTTGAAGAAGGCGGCCGACGCGCTGACTGCATATAACGCCAATCGCAAGGCCCGCGACGACGCGTGGGTCAGGTGGAAAGCTATTCTGGCGAAGCTTTAATCCTAATAAAAATCTATGAAGCAACTCTCCGTTACGATATTCGTCTGCGCACTCGCGCTGGCGGCGCTTGCAGGTTTGCCCAAAGCGACCGCGTCGCCGAAAGCCGAAGACGATTTTCAACTAGTACAGGTTGCTGATGGCGTCTATGCCGCGATTGCAAAATCCGGCGGACTCGCCTCAGGCAATGCCGGCTTTGTCATTGGTGACGATGGCGTCGTCATCTTCGACACGTTCTTTACCCCGGCCGCGATTGAGGAGCTAATCGGCGAAATTCAGAAGCTCACCAATAAACCAATCAAGTATGCTGTCAACAGCCATTACCATCTCGATCACACAGGTGGGAATCAAGTGTTGGCGGCGCGCGGCATTCCGATTATCGCGCACGATAACGTGATGCAATGGCAGACGACCAAGAATAAGCGTTTCCTGCCTGCACCTGAAGAATTGCAGAAGCGAAAGGCTGATGCGGAAAAGCAGTTGAGCGATACTCCAGCAGAGCAGGCCGACCGTCGCGCGCAACTTGAGCGTCAGATTCGCCGGCTAGATGCGATGATGGCGATCAAGCTAACGAATCCGACGAAGACTTTCAGCTCGGGCACGATGGAGTTGAAGCTGGGCAAGCGCAAAGTAATTCTCGCCACGCTGCCGGGTCACACCGGCGGCGATGTGTTCGCGTTTGTGCCGGATGCGAACGTAGTGTTCATGGGCGATCTCGGGTGGTCAAGAACTCTGCCAAATCTCGTGGACGCGACAGTGAACGATTGGATTCCGACCCTCGACAAGATTCTCAAAGATCATCCGGCCGCGAAGTACATCCCGGGCCACGGGAACGTGGCGACCGGGGCGGAGATGAGAGACTTTCGTGATTATCTCGAAGACTTACGCGCGCGCGTCAAACGGGGAATTGCGGATGGCTTGACAGTCGATCAAGCGAAACAGCAACTCACTCTGCCCGAGAAATACAAGAGTCTCGCGTTTCAGAATTTCGCCACGCCTAACGTTGAGGACATGTACAAGGAACTGAAGGGGACGAAACAATAGAAGGCAGAAATTAAAAGGCAGAAAGCAAAAGGCAGAAGGCAGCAGGAAGCTTCTCAAGTGCGGCGCGCGCGTCGAACTAAAGACTCGTAACTCAAAACTGATCTAGCCTCTAGCCTCTTTCCTATGAGTTAATACACTCCTCAATGCCCGACCAGAGCCTCGCCAGCGAACCAGTCAACAAACGAACCCCCGCCTTTTCGTCTCTGCGCCATCGCGACTTTCGTTTGCTGTGGGGTGGGCAAATCGTTTCGGTCATTGGTTCGCAGATGCAGTCGGCGGCGATCAACTGGCACATCTATCTGCTTACCGGATCGCCGTTGGCGCTGGGCATTGTGGGCGCTTGTCGCGCGGTTCCCATCATTGTTTGTTCGCTCGCGGGTGGCGTAGTCGCCGACGTCGTCGATCGAAGACGACTGATGATGGTGACGCAGAGTGTCATGCTCTTATGTAGCGCAACGCTCGCGCTCATCACATTTCACGGACTGACGAAAATCTGGCCGATACTCCTTCTCACCGCAATTGCTTCCGCGGCTTGGGCATTCGACACCCCGGCGCGCCAGTCTCTGTTGCCGATGCTCGTGCCACGCGAGGATTTTCAAAATGCGGTCAGCCTCAGCATGTTGATGTTCCAAATCGGCATGGTCACCGGCCCGCCGCTCGCCGGATTTGTTTTGGCGAGCCACGGTCCGGCATTCGTCTACGCGGTGAATGCTGCATCTTTTCTCGCGATGCTCACCGGAATTGCGCTGATGCACACGAGTGGCAAGCCGGAGAAAGAAGCGGATGAAAACAGTGCGCCGCGAATTAGCTGGCAAGCTTTAGTCGAAGGGCTTCAGTTCGTTTGGCGCACGCCGATCATCGTGCAGACGATGACGCTCGATTTTGTCGCGACCTTCTTCGCGTCTGCGAACCAGTTGCTGCCGATTTATGCGAAGGACATTCTGGACGTAGGCGCGCGCGGCTACGGATTCCTGGCGGCGGCGCCGGCGGCTGGTGCAATCGTCGCAGGGCTGGTGATGGCGCGGATGGGCGCGTTCAAAAAGCAGGGACTCACGGTCATCGTTTCCGTCGGGTTCTATGGCGCGGCCACTATCGCATTCGGTGTGTCGAAGGTGTTCTGGTTTTCGTTGCTGATGTTAGCGGCGACGGGCGCTGCCGATACGGTCAGCACGATTCTTCGCCAGACGATTCGGCAGCTCGTTACGCCGAACTATATTCGCGGCCGCATGACCAGTGTCAACATGATCTTCTTCATGGGCGGGCCACAACTCGGTGAAGTAGAGGCGGGAACGGTTGCACAATTGATTGGCGCGCCGTTGTCGGTTGTGACCGGTGGAGTCGCGTGCCTGCTCGCAGCTGGATTTACATTCGTCAAAGCGAAGAGTTTGAGGCAATATGAGTCGTAGAGCAGTGAGTAGGAGGCAGGAAGCAGTAACAACTGACACAAAGTATTTCAGATTCCAAACTCGAAACTCGAAACTTTCTTATGTCCTGGACTGAAGTCGAAACATCAACGCACCAAGATCACGTAATCAAGCACGTTATTGGGGCGACGGTGCTTGGCTGGTGCCTCGCCGGCGAGGCGGCGCACTTCCTGCTCGACATCGGATTTTTGTGGACGATCTATTTGGATGGCGAAATGAATCTGTTACCGCAGGGCGTCGCGGTTGCTGAACTCGAGGGTGATGACGTGAGCGCCGCTGATCGCACTGAACTCGCTTTCGATGCTGACCTGCTGTTGAGTGAAGGACGTCACGCTAGTGGCCTCAAGAAATTTATCGCCGCGGATGTGGAGTGCTTGATTCAGTCGGTCGAGCTGCTAGCATCAGATAGCGCTCGCCGAATGTTGGTTCAGGGGGAACGCGCGACGATCAGTGCTGAAATGTCACCCGACATCGGTGAAGTGCGCGTGACCGCTCGCGCCGGCTGAACTCGCCGGCGCTATTGCCGGTGCCACACGACTCCGGAAATCAGTTGCCACCGCCCGTTTCGCTTCTCGTACGTATTCCGATAAAAGTTTGTGTCGTTAAAAGTTTGATGGCGAAGTTGGCCTTTGCTTTGCGCGTTCGCCGTCAAATCGGCCCTGGTTGAATCTGAATTGACGTCGACTTTCTCATTCGTCGACTTCAGAGATTCGTAACTCAGGTTGCCGGTGCGCATGAGCAGCAGCACCTCCGCTTTGTTCAGCGTCAAGCCGGCATCAGTGACGTACCGATAATCGTCCGCCAGCAAGCGCGAGAGCCCTTCCGTGTCGCCATTAAGGAGCGCGATCCCAACTTGATTGTTAGTGTCGATAATTACCTCGGTGGTCGATCGCATCTCGACCGCAGGCGAAGCGGCAGAGGTCTGATTCCTATTCGATGGAGATGAATCTCGCGCAGTCGAGCCGAATTGCAACACCACGATCACGGCAATCACTATGACGACCCCCACAACCACCACGCCAGCGATGCCGAGCAAGATCAGCATGTTTCCGCGTTTTGCCGGCGAGCTCGGAGGATTTGTCTCCCGCGGATTCAGGCGCAACGTGGCCTGAGGATCGACCAGAGTTGGTTCGGATTCGCGGAGCGGCTCGAGCCCCGTTCCGTCTTCCAGGCAGAACTGAAGCGAGTCGGCGTAACGTCGTTTGCACGTCGGGCAGATTCTCATCGCAGGGCTGTGCATCGTATCACTCAGTCAGAACGGCTGGAACATTTTTTTGTGCTACGAGGCTACGCTACAATTCGGGCATGAAGAAAATCGCATTCAGTGTTTTCATCCTTTTCATCGCAGCCCTGTCGGCTTTCGCAGTACCGCAGACCATGCGCCTGGATTATTTCCACACCGGCGATGCCAAGCACGAGACATTCAGCCTGGATCGCGTTGTCATCGAACCTTTGCCCTGGCCAGGCGACATTAGCAAATCAATCGACAACACGAACCTTGGGAAATATTTCTTCCAGGTGCGCGACGAAAAGACCGGGCGCGTGCTCTACTCGCGGGGTTTTGCTTCGATTTACGGCGAGTGGGAAACGACCGATGAAGCAAGCAAGATCATGCGCAGCTTCAGCGAGTCTGTGCGTTTTCCCGCTCCTGACGCGCCGGTCCAAATCGTCCTAAGCAAGCGCGACGCGAAGAACAATTGGCGCGAGATTTGGAAAACCTCAGTCGATCCGAAGGACATGTTCATCGATCGTTCGAAGCCGCGCGCCCCCGCGCCTCTGATTCCGATCCAGAAGATGGGCGACCCGGCGACGAAAGTCGATCTGCTTTTACTCGGCGATGGCTATACCGCCCGCGAGCTGAAAAAGTTCGAAGCCGACGCGCGGCGTCTGATTGCGGTGCTGTTTGCGACTTCGCCTTTCAAAGAACACCGCAAGGATTTCAACGTCTGGGGTTTGTGTCCGCCGGCGAATGAGTCGGGCATCTCGCGCCCTTCGACGGGAATTTATCGCGACTCGCTGGCGACCTACGACGCGTTTGGCTCGGAGCGCTACATTCTCGCTTTCGATAATCAGCGGCTGCGCAAGACTGCGCAGTTCGCGCCCTACGAATTCATCGAGATTCTCGCGAATGGCCGCACGTACGGCGGTGGCGGCATCTTCAATTTGTACAGTACGGTTGCGGTCGATAACGCGTTCGCCAATTATGTCTTTGTGCACGAGTTCGGCCATCACTTTGCGGGCCTGGCCGACGAGTACTACACCTCGCCGGTGGCGTACGCGCCGGCTACAGAACGCATCGAGCCGTGGGAACCGAATGCGACGGCTTTGCTCGACAAGAAGAATTTGAAATGGAAAGAGTTTGTCGATTCAGACACGCCGCTTCCCACGCCCTGGAACAAAGAAGCGTTCGAAACCTACGAGCGCAAGTACGGCGCGCGTCGCGCGCAACTACGAAAAGAAAACCGTCCCGAACAGGAGATGGAAGATTTGTTTCGTGAAGATCGCCGCAAAGTCGACGCGATGATGCATGGCGAGAAGTATCTGGGACGGGTGGGCGCGTTCGAAGGCGCGATGTATGAGGCGCGCGGCTATTATCGCCCGCAGGTCGACTGCATAATGTTTTCGCGCACCGACTACTTCTGCAAAGTCTGTAAGCGCGCGATTGAGACGGTGATTAGCTTATACGCCTGAGAACCCTTACACCGTAGGTTTGATAATCAAATCCGCGCGCACGGCTCCGAGCGGCGTCACCGCGGCGATACGAAGCGGCAAGTGACGCGCGTCGTCGCCCACCCACACTCTTATCTGAAGTCGATTCTTTTCGGTGTCCTCAGTTGAAAGCGTCAAAAGCAACGCCGGTATCTGTTGGCCATTGAGTTCGATTGTTTCGCGCTGGATTGAATTAACCAGCAGGGTGCGCGGTTGGGAGATAGCCAGAATTGAAATGGCATTCTGTCTTTTTGGCGAGAGATCGAAGGTCCGAAGCGCGTAGATCGCGGAAATCAGATCGTGGGTGCCGACGGGAATCTCAATTCTCTGGTTTTTGTCGGTGGTGACCGCGCCACGATCTTGATCGACAGTGTACGTTCGCGTGTTGCGCCATTTTCCTTCCGCAAAATTCATCTCAGTGCGAAAGGGCAGAAGCGTTTCAGGATCGACATAGGAGAGGATCTTGTCGTTGACAAAAAAAAGGCGCCCGCCGGCGCCGTTTGTCTGCGCCGTCACCGTGAATAACAACCCATCGCGATTGAAATAGCGGCCACGCGCGGTTACCGCGAACGCCAAAGAACCTACTGATTCCGGTGAGTTCCCAAGGTAGACCTGATAGTTCAACTGCTCGCCGATTTTGAAGGGCAGATTGAGTGGCGGGCCGGAGTTAGTGCTCGGATCGGATGCCCTGTTTGTGTTTGGATTCGGCGCGACCGGTGGCGGAGTCGGCGTTACGATTGGCGTTGCCGGCGCGACCAATTCAGAAGCTGCCAATTCAGCGCGAATCTCTCCGTCGTCATGTCGCCCCGTCACGAGCACTGGAACATGCCATTCGTCGTCGCTCAGATAAACGACGATGTTGTAAATCGGCGAAGCGCTCATTCTCACCTTTGCAACGAGCGCATTGAACGAGCCGACGTTCGTCTTAATCATCGAATGACCGACAACTTTGACCTCAGCCTGGTAGTCCTGTGATTCGGTTCTGACAATAAAGCTGTGCGCCGCCCCGACCGTCAACTGCATCGCGCGCAGACGATAAATCGCTGAGAGAAGATCGAATGTTCCGGGGAATTCGCCCGCGCGAAGTTTCGCCGGAATGGCGTCGGTGCCGGCCGGCTGGTTGTACTCGCTGGATGCTTCGGTCGTGTGTCCGGCTTCGCGCACGACTTGCTGCCCGCGATAAGGCAAGCCAGTCGCCGCATCGACATAAGTCGTGTAGTCATTATTGAGCGAGAGGAGCGCGACGTTCACGACGCCCGAGGTCTCCACGTGCGCTTGCAACTGAATCCCATCGCGATCGAAGTAGCGTCCGCGGCCGGCGACGAAAAGCTCGATGTGTCCCGCGCTGACAAATTGGGCGAATGAAACGTTGTAGGTGAGGCGTTCGCCGACGCGATACGCAGCGGCATCAAACGGCGCTGAAGTGAGTTCGGGTTTGTCTTGCGCGTCAGCTCCGGTGAGGACAAGAAGCAAACCCGCTAAACACACTGCTGTTAGTGAGACGGCGAGCTTCGTGTGCACACTCGCATGATAAAGGTAAGTTGACGCGCGGCGCAATATCACTTTGATAGAACGCTCTCGGGAGATGCGGGTTCCTCTAATCACGCCTGTGAAGCCCGCGCTTGGGCGGTTTGAATCTCACTAACGAAACGCTGTGCCGCCGCGCTCGGGTCAGCGGCTTTGATGATTGGGCGTCCGACCACGATGTAATCCGCGCCGGCGCGAATCGCCTCGGCCGCGGTCATCGTGCGCCGCTGGTCTTGTACGTCATCAGTGGAAGCGCGAATGCCTGGCGTGACGATTAGAAAATCGTTCTGCGTCACTGCACGTCGAATGAGTTCGATTTCCTGCGCTGATGCGACGACGCCATCGAGTCCCGATTCTTGTGCGAGATTAGCGAGACGGCCGACGATCTCGGACGGCTGACCAGTAATTCCGATTTCGTCCAGAGTTCCCTGATCGATGCTGGTGAGAAGTGTTACGCCGAGCACTTTGGGAGCCATCAGGTTTTCGCGCGCGGCCGTTTCTGCCACCGCGTTTGCGGTCCACTTCATCATCTCGGCTCCGCCCGACGTGTGGATGTTGAAGAGCGAAACGCCGAGCCGCGTCGCTTCGACGGCGGCCAGGGCAACGGTGTTCGGGATATCGTGATACTTCAAATCCAGGAAGACATGGGCGCCTTGCGAAACGATTCGTCGGACGAGATCAGGCCCGGCAGCAGTGAAGAGCTGCATGCCAACCTTAAACATTCCGACTGAATCACGGAGTTCGTCAACCAATGCGAGAGCGCGGTCGGTTGTGTCAACATCGAGCGCGACAATCAATTTATCTTTGGGAATCATGAGATTCACAAGAGTCGTCATTGTTTCAGAACCGCGAACAATAGTGAGCGGGATAAAGACTCGGTTGTCGTCTTACGGTTTTTATCCTATTTGTTTCCCCTCCCAGATGAGTTCTTGTCCCGCTCGCTACTCTCTCGGTTCTGTAACGGGGCGCGGCTCCCCACCGCTTCATCCAGAGAGACAAATCCTTCCCGCGACAGAATTCGTCGCAACCCTTCGTTGATTCTTCGTGCGATGCCGGGGCCTTCGTAGATGAAGCCAGTATAGAGTTCAATCAAACTCGCGCCGGCACAGATCTTTTCCCAAGCGTCTTCGGCGGTGAACACCCCGCCTACTCCAATAATCGGCAAAAAACCGTTCGTCAGCCGATAGATTGTGCGAATTACTTCGTTCGAGCGCGCGCGCAATGGCCCCCCGCTCAATCCGCCTTCGCCAGCCGCAGCAACACGCACCGGCGATGACTGCAGATTATCACGGCTCGTGGTCGTGTTCGTCGCGATGATACCTGAAATCCCTGTCTGCTTTGCCACGTTCACGATCGATGCAATCTCGTCATTGTTCAAATCCGGCGCGATTTTGACAAGCAGCGGCCGTGGCGCAGACAGCGAGTGTTTTTCTGCCAGCTCACGATTACGCGTCTGAAGTTCGGTCAGCAAATCGTGAAGCATACTTGCTTGCTGCAACTCGCGGAGTTGGGGCGTGTTCGGCGAGCTGACGTTTATCGCGATGTAATCGGCGAGGTCGTAAACGATTTCGAAAGTCATCAGATAGTCAGGGATCGCCTTTTCCAGAGGGATGCTACGCGCTTTGCCAATGTTTACTCCCAAAACGCAATCGGGCCGATGCTGCTTAAGGTTCTTCGCTAACTGCTTCGCGCCGCAGTTGTTGAAGCCAAGTCGATTAACCAGCGCGCGATCGCGCGGCAACCGAAAGAGGCGGGGCGATGGATTTCCGGGTTGTGCTTCGCTGGTGACCGTTCCCACTTCGATGAAGCCAAAGCCAAGCGCACTGAGCGCATCGGCCGCATCGCCATTCTTATCGAAACCCGCGGCTAAGCCGACCGGATTGGAAAACGTGAGACCGAAGCGCTTGAGATTTCCGAAGGGCGAACTGTGGTATTGCCGTTCAACTGAGTGACGAACTGGGCCGACTTCCAGCGCTTTCGAAAGTGACGCGAGCGCGAAGCGATGGGCTGTCTCTGCCGGCAGGCTAAAGAGAAGCGGGCGAACAAGTGAAGAATAAAATGACAAGCCGGATCGAAAGTCTAACTTGTCATTCGTGACTTGTCACTCGTCACTGCTCTTGTTACTATCTCGCATCAGTGGAATTCACTGAGAAGGCACGCATCATGGACCCGGCGCGCATCAACCGCGCGCTTGCTCGTCTTGCTTCCGAAATCGTCGAAGAAAACCACGGAATAACCGATTTGATTTTGGTCGGAATTCGCCGCCGCGGTGTGCCTTTGGCTATTCGCATCGCCGACAAAATCGCCGACTTGGAAGGGACGCGTCCGCCGGTGGGCGTGCTCGACATCACTTTGTATCGCGACGATCTTTCGACAGTCGGCGCGAAGCCAATCGTGAGCGGAACCGAATTGCCAGGCGACATCGAAGGACGTACGATCGTCCTCGTCGACGATGTTCTCTACACCGGACGCACAGTGCGCGCGGCGCTCGATCAATTGATCGATTTCGGAAGGCCGCGCCGTGTGCAGCTGGCGGTGCTGGTCGATCGCGGAAACGAACATCGCGAGCTGCCCATTCAGGCGGACTACATCGGCAAACATGTGCCGACCAAGAAAAGCGAAATCATCAAAGTGATGCTGACTGACTTCGACGAGGACGAAGGAGTAGTAATCGTTGAGCGACCCGCAGCAGAAGCTGCAGCATGAGGCGGCCCGAGTGGCCGCTTTTTTATTGCACGAAAGACGGTCTTTGGACTTTGGGCTTTGTACTTTGACTTCTCCGTTGCGTTGAGTGCCAGTATCAAGGTTGACCAGGCAACAAAGCACAAAGCACAAAGCACAAAGACCAAAGACCAAAGACGAACTGCTTTAACTTGAAACACCTACTTGGAATAAGAGAGCTTTCTTCCGAACAGATAGTTCATCTGCTCGATACGGCTGAATCGTTTCGCGATATCTCGAAGCGCGAAATAAAGAAGGTGCCGGCGCTGCGCGGGCGCACCGTCATCAACCTGTTCTTTGAAGCGTCGACGCGAACGCGCACTTCGTTCGAAATCGCCGCGAAGCGTCTGTCGGCTGACGCCGTGAACATTAGCGTCTCGACTTCAAGCGTTTCGAAAGGCGAGACACTTCTCGACACGGCGCGAAACCTTGAAGCCATGTCTCCCGACTGCATTGTGATTCGGCATTCGTCGGCCGGTGCGCCTTATCACCTGACGCGCGTGTGCAATGCGGCGATTGTCAACGCGGGCGATGGTTCGCACGAACACCCGACACAAGCTCTGCTCGATGCGTTGACGATTCGCGAACACAAGGGATCGATCGAAGGATTGAAGGTCGCGATCATTGGCGACATTCTGCATTCTCGTGTGGCGCGTTCGAACATCTACTTGCTTTCGAAATTAGGCGCGACTACGAGTGTGGCCGGGCCTGGGACACTCGTGCCGCGCGAATTTGCCGAGTTGATTGAACAAGGAGTTCGCGTCGAACAGCGCATCGAGGATGCGGTTGCGGACGCCGATGTCGTGATGGTGCTGCGCATTCAGCGCGAGCGCCAGACCGACGCATTCTTTCCATCGATGCGGGAGTATGCTGTCCATTACGGTTTGCGTCCCGATCATCTGAAGCTGGCGGCGCCGGATGCGATAGTCATGCACCCGGGACCGATGAACCGCGGAATCGAGATCTCCTCTGAAATTGCTGACGGTGGCCGGTCATTGATTCTCGATCAGGTTGCAAACGGTGTGGCGGTGCGGATGGCGGTCTTGTATCTGCTGGCGGCGGCGGACGGATCAGAGAAGCCCTCGATCCAGGAAGAGGATTCAGAGTCGCGCGAAGCCGGTGGGGTGCGTGGTAGAAATCGACATCTTAAAAGAGGAAGTCGCGAGTAAGAATGCGTCTCTTGATTAGAAACGGTTACGTCATCGATCCCGCGCAGGGAACGAACACGGGCAAGAGTCTCTTCATTGAAGATGGACGGGTTGTCGGTCTGATGAGTCACAACGACAACGTCCCTGAAAACGCCGAAGTTGTCGATGCGACTGGTTTGATTGTTGCGCCCGGGTTTATCGACATGCATGTGCATCTGCGTGAGCCCGGCCAGGAATACAAAGAAACAATCGCCAGCGGCGCGGCCGCGGCCGTTGCGGGTGGCTTCACCACGGTTTGCGCAATGCCGAACACGGATCCCGTCAACGACAACGCAGCCGTAACACGGTTCATCATCGAGCAAGCCGAACGCGCAAACCTCGCGGATGTGCTGCCCGTCGGCGCTGTTACAAAAAATTCTGAAGGAACGGAACTCGCGGAAATCGGCGAGATGAAGAACGCGGGAATCGTTGCCGTGTCCGACGATGGGCGGCCGGTGCCGACGGCTGGAATGATGCGGCGCGCGATGGAATATGCGCGCGGGTTCGACTTGCCGATCATCGATCATTGCGAAGACAGGTCATTGGCGCGAGGTGGTGTGATGCACGAAGGTCACTGGTCGCTCGTGCTCGGATTGCGCGGAATGCCTGCCGCAGCGGAGGAAGTCGATGCGATACGCGATTGCGCCTTGGCCGAGTTGACGGGCGCGCGTGTCCATCTCGCGCACGTCTCGACGCGCGGTGCAATCGAAGCCGTTAGGCGCGCGAAAGCGAAAGGCCTCGCAGTCACATGCGAAGTTGCACCACATCATTGGACGCTGACAGATGAAGCAGTAGCGGGAGGCGAAAACGCGCTTCCCTATGACACTAATACGAAAATGAGCCCGCCGCTTCGCAGCCCTGATCACGTCGCAGCGATCCTCGATGGCTTGCGTGATGGAACGGTCGATGCAATTGCCACCGACCACGCGCCGCATCATGCTGATGAAAAAGCTCTGGAATTTGATCAGGCGCCATCCGGGATCATTGGTTTGGAAACGTCGCTCGGTCTGGCGATGGATCTGGTGAAGCAGGGAGTGATCTCGCTTGAACGGCTAGTCGAACTCTACGCGACAAATCCGGCGCGCGTATTAAAGCTTGAGGATCGCGGCACTTTCCGGAGCGGGGCGCGGGCCGATGTTACGATCATCGATCCCGAAAACGCCTGGACTTACGACCTCACCAACTCAAAATCAAAAAGCCGCAACACTCCTTTCGCCGGTCGAAAGATGACTGGCGCCGCAGTGGCAACAATGGTGGCCGGCCGGATCGTATTCCTGCATCCCGACTTCAGCCGCCTGACCGCTTCGCGCGCTAACGCGGCACGTCAGACCAGTTGACTATCTCCCGGCACTGACTTCATGCTCCAGCCACACTGGTGTTATCTTGGTGTCGCTCATAAACAATTTGGAACAACCGGTAAACGCTTTCCCCCTCCTGTTGGTAACACAGCCAATGTGCGCAGCCGATAAGTCGACGACTTCTCGCAATGAAAGGATTTACCTGTGAACAAAAAATCTCTTTGCTTCGCTTTGTCATTGTTTCTCCTGGCAATTTGTCTATTCGCGCGGCCAGTGTTCGTTCAAGAGAAAGCCTGTTTCAGCGCCGATGAGCGCGCACGCGCTGAGCGCACAGCGAAGGTTTGGGCGCCGCCCGATCCCGGATACGACCCGGTTTTGGGGTACAACCCAGCGAACGGACCAAGAAAGGGTGCACCGCCAGTTGACGACAACGGCCGCGCGCGGCCAATCAACTGCGTTGCTAATAAGGATGAGAAGCCGGGCGCGGGCACGACGCCGAAGTTTCATTGCTCCGTTCCTGGCAACGTTGATGAAGACGGCAAGCTGGTTCGATACAAAGTAAAGCCGCACTTCAAGGGTCAATCACCGGATAAACGCAATGGCGAAGTCTATGGTGAGTTTCTTTCGTCGCGATTTTCCAAAGCGCTGGGATTCTTTGCTGACGATGAATGGGTCGCGGACGTCACTTGTCCTGATTGTGAGAAGAGTCTGACGAAGAAGTTTCAGGGCGCGCCCTGGAATCCGTTTCAACCAGCGGCGGGCATCGAACTGTCTCTGGCGAAGGGGATAGACGTTAACTGCGACGGTAAAGACTCGGCGCCACTCGGCGAAACATTGCAGAAGCTGCGGGCGAACTCGCCTGCTGAGGTCGATGCCTTCAAGCTTTGGCTGGCCTTCATCGATCACGGTGATACGAAGACGGACAATCACAAGATCGCATGCCTGGATTCCGAAAAGAATGGCAATGCGCGTGTGTGCAAGCCGGGCGAAGCAGTGTTTTATGTGAGCGACATGGGGTCGACGTTCGGGTACGCAACTTCAAGCGAGAGCAAAGCGCGGCTCTCCGGCTGGAAGAAGAAAGATCCCATTAAGGTTAGTGGCGGACAGTGCTCATCAACTGCGAAAAGCATCGGCGATGCGCAGGTCAGTGAAGGAGGCCGGCAGTTACTCGCCGCACAATTGCAGCGGCTATTGGATGCCGAAACCTCGAACGGCACCATTACGAAAGTCTTTGCGGCTTCGCGCAATGCCGAACGCGACCGGCCACCGCAGGAGTGGACCGCGGAATTCATTCGCAAGGCGAAGATGATTATCGACGCGCGCTGCGGCAATTAGTGGCGCAAGTCATGATGGCCGAATTTGAAGCTCTCTGTGTCTCTGTCGTGGAATTTGCTCAGTCAACACTCACCACAGAGGCACAGAGAAATCACTGAGGCACAGAGAGGTGCCGTAAATTAGAGGCACTACGAAATCATCAGACATCGCACAATACTCCAACTGTTTTATATAATCGTGCCTCAACCAGCGGTTCGCGAACGGGATTCGCAAGTTCTAATTTCCGCTGCGTCCCTATAGTTCACAACAGCGATGACGGCTTATAAAAATCAACCCCTGTTCGATCCCGAGCGTAAAACTACCGTCGGCAAAAAATCCAAAGGCCGTTTCCTCGCGTGGTCGGTCTTTAATCGCGATCTGATGCAGATAGAGTTCTTTCGGCGCTTGCTGGAAGAAGCTGCAGACAAATCCGTCCCGCTGCTTGAGCGGCTGAAATTCTTGACTGTCTTCTCGAGCAACCTCGACGAATTTTTTATGGTGCGCGTCTCCGGCTTGAAAGAGATGCTCGAAGCCGACGAACTCGAGCCGTTGCCAGGTGAGCTGATGCCGGACGAGCAACTCAAAATCATTCGCGAGCGCGTCGACCCGCTCGTCGCAGAGCACAGTCGGCTGCTTCGCGAGGAAGTAATTCCCGGTTTGAAAGATGCGCGCGTTGTGATTGCGCCGCATTCATCGCTCACAAAGGCCGAGAAGAAGCGGATGGCTGAGTACTTCATGAAGGATGTCTTTCTTCTACTCACGCCGCAGTCTGTCGATCCCGCGCATCCGTTTCCTTACATGTCGAACCTGAGCCTGAACATCGGGCTGACCGCCGAGCGCCACGCAGACCACGAACACACCGGCGCGCTTATCAGCAGCGAATTCTCAACAGACGAGACAGTGAGATTCGTCCGCATCAAAGTGCCGCCGCTGTGCCCGCGTCTGGTTGCGGTGAAGGAAGGCGAGCAAAGATTCGTGCTGTTGGAAGATCTCATCGAAGCCAACATTCATCATCTGTTTGTCAGCGCGCACCTGAGCAAGGGTTACATGTTTCGCGTCACGCGCGATGCCGACGTCGAGATTCGCGACGACAAGGCCGCAGATCTGTTGGGGATGATCAGAGAATCTTTGCGCGAGCGGCGGTTTGGGCTGCCGGTTCGTCTCGAAGTCTCGTCAAAGATGCCGCGCGACATGGTTGATTATTTGACGCAGTCGCTGAAGATTGAGCCGGAAGACGTGTACCAGGTTGATAGCGTTCTGAGTTCAGGCGGATTGATGCAACTTTACGATCTCGATCGGCCAGACCTGAAAGACAAACCGATCCAGATGGTGGTGCCACCGTCGCTTAGACGAAGGCAGACTCCGTTCGAAGCGATCAAAAAACAGGACGTGCTGCTGCATCATCCGTACACCTCGTACTCCACCGTTGTCGATTTCATCCAAACGGCAGCGCGTGACTCTCAGGTTCTCGCGATCAAGATTTGTCTGTATCGCACCGGAAAGAACTCGCCGATTCCGCAGGCGTTGATTGAAGCGAGTGAACGTGGGAAACAGGTCACCGCGGTCGTCGAAATCAAAGCGCGCTTCGACGAAGAGAACAACATCGAGTGGGCGACGCGCCTCGCTGAATCCGGTGTCCACGTTGTTTACGGCCTCGTGAATTTGAAGACGCACAGCAAGGTGGCGCTGGTCGTTCGTCGAGAAGAGCAGGGACTGCAAACCTACACGCATGTTTCGACTGGTAACTACAATCCGACGACGTCGAAGCTGTACACGGATCTGGGGCTGGTCACGAGCGATCCGGATATTGGCGAGGACGCGACGGACCTCTTTAACTTTCTCACCGGCTTTTCGTTGCAAAAAGAGTACAAGCGCCTTCTGGTGGCGCCCGTGAATCTGCGCGAGCGTATGCTGGCGTTAATCGAGCGCGAACGAAAAAACGGAGAGGCGGGTCGACCCGCCCGCATCGCCGCGAAGATTAATCGTCTGACGGATTTGGACACGATCGATGCGTTGTATCGCGCGTCGCAAGTCGGGGTGAAGATCGATCTCGTTGTTCGTGGCGCCTGTATGCTGCGGCCGGGCGTGCCGGGATTGTCCCAGACGGTTAACGTACGCAGCGTCGTTGGCCGTTTCCTCGAGCACAGCCGCATCTTTCATTTTGCGAATGGCGGTGAAGACGAGGTCTACATCGGATCGGCTGATTGGATGGCGCGCAACTTTGATCGACGCGTCGAAGTTGTGGCGCCCGTGCTCGATCCGCATCTCAGGGCATATCTGAAAGACATAGTTTTGCCCGCGTATTTTCGCGATAATGTCACGGCGCGAATTCTTACTGCGGACGGTGTTTACAAAAAGCCGCAGATCGCGCCGGACGAAGAACCATTCAACAGCCAGCTTTTCTTTGAGGGCCGTAACAGCGCGCCGCCGACCGGCAGCGTGACTCCGATCAAGCGGAAGCGGCTCTGGGCCAAAGCTCGCTAGTCTTCGAGCTTACGATTCGTCACTTCACCACAAGAGGGACTAAACATGAACAAGTTGACTCTGGCGTTGCTCGGAACGTTCGTGGCAATTCTGCTGTTGAGTGCGGCACTCGCTTATGCATTTCGCGAACAGCCACTCGTGACAACGACCGATACGTCACCGGCCAGTGCGACTGCGTCACCATCGGCGGGCGACAAAGACTCGACTGAAAAGAAGAATCAAGGCTCTCCGGAACAGAAACAGAACGGCGGACACAGCGCGATTAGCGAGTTGTTCGGACTGGAGTCTCCTTCGATCGCGCCCTCGACGTTGGCGAACTGGGAATCGGTTGCCGCGAGAGTCGCGCTCCGATTTTCTTTAGCGGCATTTCTCGCCGCGCTGCTCGCATTCCGACCAAGGCGAGGCGTTTCATACAGTCGTCGCAATCCTTACGTCGCCCAGACTCAGATTCTGATGGCTGTCGTCGCGGGGGCGATGATGATGGTGGTCGGCGACAGTGCGGCGCGCGCCTTTGGCATTTTCGCCGCGGCATCGTTGGTGCGTTTTCGCACAAACATTCGCGACCCAAAAGAAATTACGGTGCTGCTAATTTGTCTGGGCGTGGGACTCGCCGCCGGCGTCGGCCGCTGGGACATGGCAATAATTCTCGCTCTGTTTGTGCTGCTGGCCCTGGCAATCCTCGAGTACTTCGAGGAAGCGCAGGTGTTTCGTTCGATGCAAGTCAGCGTCGCGACCCGCAACACGGACACGACTCATGAAGTACTAAAGCGGCTCTTTAGGAAGAACCGTTTTGACATGGAGCTGCGCGAACTCAATCGCCCTGACGAAGACAAACCGATGGGCAAGATAGTCTACGTCCTGAACATGCGGTCGAGTGCCAGCACCGATCGTCTGAGCGAAGAAATCCTCGCGTCCGATCGCGACAACATTGACAGCGTTGAATGGGAGCAAAAGGACAGTCAGACTTACATTTACAAGTGATTCGCGCAGCGTTCATGCTGGCTGCGCTACATTCGTTTTGGGAGGCGACAGATCGCGGTCAAGGGTGAGAACGAGTTGCTCCAGGAACGCGTCACTTTGCCACTGTTCCCATTGGGCGAGCGCGTTGCGGTAATGCTCCATGCGGGTCACGGAAAAATGCCTCAGCAACCACATTGCGCCGGCGCGTACTTTTAGCTCGTTTGGATCTGCTGCGGCCCTGCGAGCCGTGTGCTTCAAGCGTAGGCCCAAATGCTCGATCCAGACATCGCAGTCGTGCAATTCACCGAGCGACGTCTGCATATTCGCAACTTCCTTTGCCGTCTTTGCCGAGTCTTCGCCCAGGCAGTTGCTGAACAGTTCGAGCGAATAGCGCAGTCTCTTCGACAGAATGCGCAATTCGTGAAGGTCCTTCACTTCGTACGGAAGGTACAAACAGCGGCTGGCAGCAGTAAAGTCCTTCAGTCGTTCTTTGATTACCTGTACTCCAAAGGCGTGAAACGACAGGTCGCCTTCCGCAGTTTGTTGGCGGCGAGTTGGGGTCGGAAATGCGACGGCGATCCCGCGCAGCTTGCTCAAGAAGCTTTTGCGAAATTCATCGATCAACGACTCGACGAGGGCGTCTTTCAGATCGGTGCGAGCCTGCGCGCGCCGCGCTTTCCGCTCTTCGGCAATCAGTTCGATTCCTTCGGCGGCCGCGTCTTTCGCCTTTGATGCCAATTGTTTGAGCGCGATGAGCGCGACGTCCTCGTCGCGTACGTCGCCGAGTTTTTTGGCGAGGATCCGCAGCTTGGGCCGAGGCAGGCTTCCTTTGCGAAAATATGGCCTGAAGTCATTGATGGTGCTCCGCAATCGCCGCGAGAGGACGCGCATGTCGTGCACGCCCTCCGGATCTTTCCAATTAAGCGCCTTCTCGCGAAGCGCGCACATCGCTTTAACCTGCGCCCGCAGGATGACAGGAATCATTTTCTCGGCCGGCGCCGCGCAATCGAGTCCCCGAATTTTAGCTTTTGCCATGACAGTATTAGGAAAAGATATTCCCCTCTCCCTCTGGGAGAGGGTAGGGTGAGGGCCTAGCGCATCGGACGAACACTTTTCCTTTTATTGTCGTGAGGCTGCGCCTCACGACGACAAAAAGAAGCAGCTACGATTGCAGAGACGCTAAGCTTCGCTCCCTCACCCCAACCCTCTCCCAGGGGGAGAAGGGGACTCTCACGCGCGTTTGAGCGCAGCGCGGCGGCTGAACATCAGGCGACAGTCGAAGACTTCTTCAAACAGCGCGCACCTTTGTTCAGCCGCAAAGATTTCGCGATCGCAATTGGCGGACGTGACCAACTCTATTTGGACGATCCGGCCATTGCGAAAGCACCGCAGATCACCGACCCGCGAATCATGACGGCGATCGAACGCGTCAGCGATGCGGAGAATCGCGCCCAACGACCGCACGGTCTCGCGATCGGTTTCATCGAGCGCGGCAAACTCTTCGTGACGCTCTTTAGGCTCCGGCCCACGATGATAACGAGCGACGTTTGCGATTACATCGCGTTCCGTTTCAGAGAATCCCGTTAACTCTGAATGTTTGATGAGATAGAGTGAATGCTTGTGATGAGAATCGTGCGCGATGTGATAACCCGCGTCGTGCAAAAGCGCGGCAGCCGAGAGCAGAGTTCGGTGGTGCCTATTCAACACCGCCAAATCCGACCGCATTAGGTAATCAAAAATTTTTTCGGCCAGACGTGCGACTTGATGAGCGTGCGTTTCTTCGTAGCCGAACCGACGGCCTACTGCGTGCACCCCTCGCAACCGATAGTCGGCGAAATTCGGCCCGGGCGGGAGTGCTTCTGCTTCGATTTCGCGCAGGCGATCGATGATGACGCCTTCGCGCAATGCCCAACTGCACGTACGCAGCGAATCGATTTTCAACGCTTGCATCACCCCTTCAAGGATGTGACCGCCGGCAATGATGATTTCCGATCTTTGATTGCTGATTCCGGGCATCGTTCGCCGCTCCGCAGGGCTTAGCTCCAGCATGCGGGCATTGAAGGACATTAGTTTGCCGATTTTGATTTCATCGCCTGCGGGTTGCGCGCCTTCAGCCTGACGTCCCTGGCTCAGCGCACGCAATCGCAGCGCGTTACCGATCGCCAGGATGGTCCCCGAAGTCCCCGTCGTATGCTGCCAACGCACGCCTCTCAGCTCGCGCGCCGGCCGTTCGAGAGCTGCTTGAATTTCTTGCTTGAGGGCTTTGATTTCCTTGTTCTTTGGAGGATCGTTCGTCAGAAATCTCTCGGTGAGTCCGACCGCGCCCAGCTTGACTGACAAAAGCTGCTCGGGCACGCCGTCGCGGATCACCGAAATTTCTGCCGAGCCGCCACCGATGTCGATGTTGAGGAGTGATGATGCGGCGAGCCCACAACCTTGCGCGACGGCGATCCCAATCAGGCGAGCTTCTTCGATTGGCGAAAGGATTTCGAGTTCAACGCCGGCTTTGCGCTCGACTTCCTTAATGAACTGCGGTGCGTTCTTCGCTTCGCGCACTGACGCGGTGGCGACTGCGAAGACTCGTTCGGCGCCACGCGCGGCGGCGATCGCATGAAACCGCTTGATACATTCGACGGCACGCGCGATCGCTTCGGGTGAAAGCCGTTCCCGCATCAGCGTGTCATGGCCCAGTCGCACCGAATCCTTTTCACGCGCCAGTACCGCGAATGAATCACTGGCGGCGGCGTCGACCGCGACGAGCTTGATCGAATTCGAGCCGACGTCGATGGCGGCAATCTTCATGCAGATTTCTCTTCGCGCAATTGAGCTTCCGCAGACTGCGGTTCTGCGGATGTCGTCGCTGGCGGCGGAATGCGGGAAATGGGACTGACATTCGTTGGGCTTGCGACTTCGCTGGCCTGAGAAGCTGGCTCCTGAATCAGCGGAGTAATCGATCGACGCAAGGCAGCGGCGACCCTCTTAAGCGGCCGTGACGCGTCAACCACATGGAACCCGTACTCACCACTCATTCGATCGAATTCCTTCACTAGCAACTTTTGATAGGTGATGAAGCTGTCGTAATAGTCATTCGCCAACCCCAGGTCCATGCCGGATTCCCAATAATCGAATCCGCGGCCCGATGCGAGCACGCGGCGGGCGAGCGCTTCCGCCGAAGGCATGCGCAGGTAGAAAACGGCATCTGGCACGAGCGCAATTCCGTAGATTCTCCGAATCCATTCCGGGTCGGCGCCACGCACCAGACCGCGCGCGATGGCGGAATAGATGTAACGGTCGGTCAGCACCACGAAACCTGCGCGTAAGGCGGGCAGGATTTGATTCTCCAAACGATCGGCGAAGTCTGTCGCGTAATAAAGCTGCAAAGTCAGACGCCCCAGCGTATGACCGGTGCGCGCGTTCTTGATACCGCGCCCCGCTAAGACCGATCTCGTCATTCCCGTATCGAGCACCGCGTGACCCGCGGACTCGAGCCAGGTTCGCAACAGCGCGACATGAGTTGAACGTCCCACACCGTCAGTGCCCTCGATGACGATGAGCTTGCCGGGGTATGGCTCGATCTCGATACCCGGTAGTGCTGTGCCATAGAATTTCATCTCTTTCATTTCGACGGCACCGCCTTTTGTTTCAGCTTTTCTCGGAGATGGCGCCCGACGATCTCGCGCATTTGTCGTTGCTGCGTATGAATAGGTTGCGTCGCATCGATCAATGTCAAACCGAATTCGCTGCGCATGCTGTCATACTCGTCGAGAATTTTGCCTTGAAAAATCTTGAAGCTCTCTTCTTCGTCATCGGCCCAGCCCATGTCCATTCCCGCCTCGTAGAACTTCAACTGGGGCCGTGCTGAGGCGATGCGTTCGGTCGCGACATCCAGCGGCGCGCGGAAGTAGAAAGCTGCAGTCGGCTTCACCGCGAACTTGTACAGGTCACGTACCCACGTGCGATCGCAACCCCGTGCCACATCGCGCGCGAACGCGGTGTAAATGTAGCGGTCGGCCAGCACGATCGCGCCCGCTTTGAGCGGTGGAATAATGTCGCGCTCAGTCCGGTCGGCGAAATCAGTCGCATGCAAAAGGGAAAAGGTTGTCGGGGTGAACAGCCGCCGCTTCTTTGCGCGCCGCGTCGTGTCTTTAACGAGCAGCGATGAATTCCACTCAGAGAAGAAGACTGAGTAGCCTTCAGATTTCAGCCATTGATAGAGCAGAGTGAGTTGGGTGGACTTGCCGCTTCCGTCAGTCCCTTCAACCACAAATAGACGGCCGGGATAACGATGATAGCCGTACGAAATCATTCGCCTGGATTGTGTCATGGCCATGTTAAATACAAATGAATCGAGCCTTTCGCGGGCCCGCCCGTGGCGCCTGTTTGATAAGGCCTAAGTAACTACGTTATTTTACCTACCGATTTAGTACCCCGGAAGAGGAAAAATGAAGACGCTGTTCTTGCTGCGACACGGAAAGTCCAGTTGGGACGATCCAAACCTGGAGGATTTCGATCGGCCGCTGAATGACCGGGGTGTGGACGACTCGGAAATGATGGGGAAATACGCCAAAAAGAAGAGAGTTAAGACCGATCTGGTGCTGAGTTCGCCCGCGACCAGGGCCAAACACACGACGGAAGTGTTCGTCGCCGCGGCGCGCCTGAAAAACTCTGCCGTTTATGACGAGAGGCTCTATGAAGCAAGCGCGCGGCGCCTGCTCTCGATCATTTCCGGGGTAGATGACGAGAACAACACAGTTCTGCTGGTTGGTCACAATCCCGGATTAGAAGATTTATGCGAGCGCCTCTGCGGAGACACTCGAAAAGTTCCCACCGCGGCGTTAATTCGCATTGATTTGAATATCGACAAGTGGAGCGCTCCCAAAGGCGGAAATGGAAAACTTGCATGGCGAGCCACGCCAAAGAAACTCAAGAAGAATGGTTTCGTCACCACGAGGCGAAAGTCTCGCACAACTATTCCCGAGTGATTCACAATCCGTACAATCGCTGGTACTCTCACGCGTGGACCTTTCAATTCACTTAATCACTGATCTATAAAATAAGAAATTAAGATGGCACAATCCGAAGGACGCACGATCGTAGTAGGCGACATTCACGGCTGCTACGACGAACTCACCGACCTGCTCGACAAGGTCAAACTGAAAAAGGCCGACCGCGTAATTTCGGTCGGCGATTTGATCACCAAAGGCCCAAAGAGTCGGGAAGTGCTGGAACTCTTCATGACTGACGATCGATTTTCAACAGTCATCGGCAATCACGATCTGATTTTGCGACGCCATTGGTACGGCGAAAATGTCGAACTGAAACAGGCGCAAAAAGAGGCGCACAAAGAACTCAAGGGCGAAAAGGACGCGTACATGCAATTCTTGAGCGCGTTGCCGTTCACGATCGATCTGGATACTCATCTGGTTGTGCATGCGGGCCTGCGACCAAACGTCGAGCTGCATTCGCAGACCACCGGGGATCTAACGCGGCTCCGCACGCTCGGCCCCGACCGCGAGAGCGCCGAAGGCACGCCATGGTATTACGTCTACAACGGCGAAAAGACAGTGCTGTTTGGGCACTGGCCGGCGAAAGAACCGCGCCGCGGACCGAAGGCAATTGGACTTGATACCGGTTGTTGCTATGGCTATCAACTGACTGCTTACATCATTGAGACTGACGAGTTTGTGAGCGTTGATGCAAAGAAGGCGTACGACGCAGGTTGATTCAGTACGATAGGCTGCGAGCCCGTCTGAACGTGGACAAGCTGGCAGATTGTACAAAACAAAAAGGCCGCTTCGGTTTCCCGGGCGGCCTTTCGCATTTTAATTCCGTTCGATTTAGTGCTTGTCCTGGCGAACTGGGGCGCCTTGCGTTGTATCAGCGATAACCGTCGTGTTCGGGTGCTTTCGTTCGTAGTAGTCTTTGACGAAATCTTTGAAAGCGCCATGACCCCACGTGGTGTAGAAGTCATAGTCCTTCATCTCTTTGTAGACCTGATCGAAATTCCAGCCGTAGAACTCATACCGATAGACAGCGCCCATCGCGCCCGTGCGATGCCGTCCTCCCGCACAATGCACAAAGAATTTGCCCGTGTTCGGATCGCCAACGGTCTTGAGAAACTCCTGCGTTGCTTCGGCCGTTGGATATTGTTTGTCAACCATCGGGATGTTGATGTAATGCATACCTAACGACTCGACGGTGGACTTTTCGTAGGGCTTCGGATTCTCGGTCAAATCGATGACAGTCTTGATCCCGAGAGCGGCGAGGTCTTTATAGTCAGTTTCTTTCGGCTGCGCACCACGATAAAAGCGGTCGTCCATCTGGCCGAAATTCTTGATCTTGACGTATGCAGCTTTCTGCGCCGTCTCTTGCGCGGCGCAGATTGCGGCCAACGCAAAGGTTGTAATAAGGATGCCAAAAAGTCTTTGGACGAAGTTTCTGTGCGAAACAAACTGCATGTCGAGTCCTCGTGGTGATCTAAATAGCGAATTGGATGCGGCACCCAACGAAACTTTGCAGAAGATACACGCCAAGACGCAAAACCTCAACATTTTTGCGGCGCGCCGAACTGTTCAGCGATGATGAACAGCGCTTTTTGCTGATTTCCTGAGCGAACGCGACAAAATTGTGATATGAGTCCAGCCATGAAAAATTTCAATTGGCAGCTTTGGGCGGGATTTGTCGTGACTCTATTTTCGTTTCTGAGCTACCCATTCCTTTTCATCGATTACCCACTCTTACGAGACTTTCCCTGGTTAAATCTCATCCTGTTTGCGCTGGCGCTGGTGCTCCTCATCGTCGGGCTGCGACGCGCCTTTCGACCCGGTCGAAAATCGATATCAAAAATTTCTGCAATCGTCGTGACGACACTCGGAGTGCTGATAATCGCGTTTTTTGTTTTCATCGCGTTCATCGAAGCGCGTCGCTTACCGGCATCAGCGGGCGCGCCGCAAGTCGCACAGAGAGCGCCGGACTTCACTCTTACGGACATCAACAACAAACCGGTGGCGCTGGCAGAGTTGCTCGCTCAGCCAGTCAACAATAAGCCTGCCAAGGGCGTACTGCTGATTTTTTACCGAGGCTACTGGTGACCAATCTGTAACTCCGAGTTGCGGAGCATTCAAAAAAATCTCGAGACGTTTTATCAGGCCGG
>Ga0157378_10000378_pt1 | contig 44017 bp, 48 predicted proteins | sample M65metaG_FD_115309 | JGI IMG/M metagenome (GOLD analysis project Ga0157378, IMG submission 115309) | Miscanthus rhizosphere microbial communities from Kellogg Biological Station, Michigan, USA - M6-5 metaG | ecosystem: Host-associated > Plants > Roots > Rhizosphere > Soil | place: USA: Michigan... | reverse complement strand
CTCCCTGGCGGATACAGCAGCGTGGTCCCACCCGATCCCATCCCGAACTCGGAAGTGAAACGCGCACGCGCCGATGGTAGTGTGGCTTAAGCCATGCGAGAGTAGGTCACTGCCAGGGGCTTTTATTACGAAACCCTCGGATCGAAAGGTCCGAGGGTTTTTTACTGCCCGCAAAAGCGCCTTCGATCCATCCCAAGGGCCGCACGCCCAGCCCGCGCATTCGTGCGCGGGCCGGCAGCACCACGGACGTCTCCTGCCGCAGCCAGCGCTGCCGCACTGAGCCGATGCGTTGAAGCCAACTGCCAGGGGCTTTATTGCGAAACCCTCGGATCGAAAGGTCCGAGGGTTTTTTACTGCCCGCAAAAGCGACTTCGATCCATCCCAAGGGCCGCACGCCCAGCCCGCGCATTCGTGCGCGGGCCGGCAGCACCACGGACGTCTCCTGCCGCAGCCAACGCTGCCGCACTGAGCCGATGCGTTGAAGCGCATCACCGCGCAATGAGCACGCCACCGCAGCAAGTTAACCTCGCCAAGGTCGGCATTGCCGCTCCCACCCGCACTGGCGCACCCTCCAACGCTTAACGCTATACTCGCCGCTGCAGACCAGCCACGCGCCTCAACGTTCGATGCGGAAAGTGTTTTCGGAGCGCCGTCTTAGTTCGCTGTGGCGATTGGCCTGCTTTGCTCCCGCGATCGGCTTGTTTGCCAGCGTCGCGTTCCTTACGAATTCCTCGGCGCTGCTGCCGCTGCTGCTGGCTCACGGCGCGTTGATCCTTGCGATCTGTCTGGTCCGAGGCTTTACCCGCTCGCGATCGCTCGATCGCCTACTGGCGTATTGCCTGCTGCTCGCCGCGTACACCGCGCTGTCGACATTGCTGATCGCATATCCGGTGTCGACGTTGATCCGTGACGGAACCTTGCTCGCTGCGCTCGCGCTGTCCGGCGCCACCGTCATCGCACTGCTCGCGCTGTGGCGACACTGGCCGACATTCGGATTGCTCTTCCTGCCTGAGCCGTCGCACCCCTCTGCTCGATCGCCGGGTTTGCTCAAGCTGTCGCTGGCGCGCGCTTGGGAGATGACCGACGCAAACGAATTGTTCTTCAGTCATGGTTTGCTGGTCGCGTTTTGCCTGGCCGCTATCGGTCAAGGCGGCTTGGTGCTGGTCGGTTTCTACGGTGCTCTGCCGCCCATGCCGCGACTGACCGCGCTGGTTGTCTATGCCACGATTGCCGCACCGCTTGCACAGTGGATCGTGGCGGGTCGCTGCGCCGACGCGCTGCTGCTGTCGCTGCGCCGTGCGCGATCGGAGCGCGTCCAGCCCGCGAGCGACGCGGAACCGTCCGGCCCGAGCGCCGACGAGGTCGTCGCGGCCGCACCCGATCTCGACACGATGCTGTTGCATTGCATCCGTGCCGGACAAACGGAACTGGCGTTGGCAGCGCTCGAGCGTGGCGCGGACCCGAACGCGCGGCCGGCAGCCGACGACCGCGATCAGCGTCCGCCGCTGGTACTGGCTGCGGTCAGCCCCGATTTGCGCCTGTTGCGTGGACTGATCCTGAAGGGCGCCGACCTGAATCGCAACGACGGCGGCCTGACTGCGTTGCTGGCCGCGACGCGTGACAGCCACGAAGGTCGGCCGGATGCCGTGTTGACGCTGCTCACCAACGGCGCCGATCCGCGCTGCCACGATGCCGCCGGCAACACGCCGCTGCATCATGCGGCGCTCGCGGCGCGCCCAATCGTGGCCGCGCTGCTGTGCGACGCGGAAGCGCCGCTCGATCCGCCGAATCGCGACGGCCTGACACCGCTCGGCGTCGCCTGCGCAAACGCCAATTGGGATCTCGCGCGCTTCCTGCTCGAGCGCGGCGCCAAGGTCGAACCGGAACACGCGCAACCCGCGTTGCTCGCCGCCGCGTCGGTTGCGGAAGACGATCCTGCGGGCGTCAAACTGCTGCTCAAGCGACGCGCTCACGTCAACGCGCGTGGTCGGCTCGGGCGCACGGCGTTGATGACCGCTGCATTGCACGGTCACGCCGAGATCGCCCGTGCGCTGCTCGATGCCGGCGCGCAGATCGATCTTGCCGACGCGCACGGCGCCACGGCGCTCATGGAGGCTGCGCGCAGCGGCGCGGTCGAGGTACTCGATGCATTCGCCGGAAGGACCTCAGCACCGGACCTGGTCGACGCCCACGGGCGCACGGCGCTGATGATTGCCAGCCAGTCGAAGCAGACTTGCGAGCTGGCGGTGCAGAAGTTGCTCGGGATGGGCGCGTCGCCGGCGATTGCCTCGGCCGACGGCCGGCGCGCCGTGGACTACGCCGCCGCCGCCGGTCGCTGGAACATCGTCGCGCGACTCGATCCGCTCTACCCGGTGCCCGCCAGCCTGGCCGTTGGCGCGACGCCGGCAGTGGCCGCGGACTCGTCGGCGCACTTGCTCGATGCGCTGCGTTTTGCACATTGGAACATTGTGGACAATTTCGCAGGGTCGGTGCGCGAGTGGCCGCCGGCCGAGCGCGTGCGCCTGTTCGAGGCGCTGCTCACGCATGCAGATCCTGCCCCGAGGCGGTGGCTGCTGAATCACGGCTTCGACGTCGCTGCTGCGGGTGGGGATTTGCTGCGTCTTGCGCTCGCGCAGCTGCCGGACGCCTGCGGCGCCGTCGGCGATCTGCTCGATGCGGCCGTGCAGCCGGGTGGCGCTGCGTCGCTGCCACCGCTGTGCGCGGCCATTGCCTCCGATCCAGACGCGCGTGCGCAGCTGGAAGCACTCGGCCTCGGCCTGATCGAACGCGGCGCCGAAATTTTTGCGGCCGACGTCGCCGGCCACGCACCGCTCGCGCAGGCGGCCGCTTGCGGCAGCGTCGTGCTGGTAGAGGCGCTGCTGGCGCGCGGGGTCGATCCCAATGTCGCCGACCGGCACGGGCGCACACCGCTGTTCGCGGCGCTGCAGCTGGCGCCGGGCGCGGCCGTCGCCGTGGTCAAGGCGCTGCTCGCCGGCGGCGCGGATCCGGAAGCGGCGGCGGCCAATGGCGAAACGCCGCTCGGGATTGCGCTGGCGCGATCGGACGCGGAACTGCAGCGTTGGCTCAACTGGCCCGGCTGGAAACCGCCGCGCCGGCGACTGCGCGCGCCGGATCTTATCGCGGCCGCCGCCAGCGGCGATGCGGCCGCGGTGTACAAGTTGCTCGAATTGGATTTGCCGATCGAGGCGGTCGACGCACAGGGGGCGACTGCGTTGCTACGCGCCGCCGGTGGCGGCTACGACGCGCTCGTGCAGGGGCTGATCGAGCGCGGCGCCGACAGCGCGCACACCGCGCCGAGCGGCGCGAGCGCGTTGAGCGCAGCGGTGAGTGCGCGCCATCTCGGCGTGATCGATGCCTTGCTCGCATCCGGCGTCGCGGTCGATCAGCGCCTGCCTGGCGGCGGCACGGCGCTGATGATTGCGGCCGCGCTAGGACATCCCGAAATTGTCGCGCGGCTACTCGCGCACGGCGCCGACGTCAACGCGCAGGACGACCGCGCGCAACGCGCGTTGCATGCCGCGGCCCAGTTCGCGTTCGCGACACACGATGCGGAACGCGCGCAGCGCACGCTCGAGCACCTGATCGAGCACGGTGCCGCGGCCGATGCGGCTGACGCGCACGGCCAGACCGCACTGACGCTGCTGCTCGGCGCGCGCGCCGATCCGGGCGCGACGGTCGACCAGCGCCGCCTGCTCGCGCTGCTGCCGTTGTTCCTATCGCGCCATCCGGATCTGAACGCGCAGGACAAGCGCGGCGTCAGTGCGCTGCACGCATGTGCCATGCACGGACTTCTGTTGCCGGCGCGCGCGCTCTTGGCGGCGGGCGCCAATCCAGATTTGCGCGACGTGCTCGATCGCACGCCGCGCCAGATCGCCCACCTGCTCGGCTTCATCGATGTTGCCGCGGAACTCGGTGCCGCGGCGCCGGTTCCTGGCGCGGCGCAGACGCTGCGCCAGGCCGCGCGCGGCTACGATCCGGCCTGAGCGGATCGTGCTGCTACGGAATTGCTGCAGGTCAGATTGTCAGCGGTGATTCGTTTTCGCCCGCCCGATCGGCTTCGAACAATCGCTCCAGATCGAGCAGCGCTTCCTGCGAGGACTGCATCAGAGCCGCTTCGTCGTCGTAGACCAGGTATTGCGCCTTGAGCAGGTCCGCATCGTGCTCGCGGAACTTCGCCACGCGCTCGGCCGCCACGGCAGGCTCCAGGCCGAGGTCCTCGAGCACCATGCGCGACATCTCCAGGCTGGAGTGCAGCGTCTCGCGCACCACGTCTTCGATGTTCATGTCCATCAGGCGAAAGGCGTGCTGGCGGTTGCGCGCACGCGCCACGATCTTCAGATGCGGATACATGCGGCGCACCACGCGCGCGGTACGCAGGTTCGCTTCGGGGTCGTCGGTGGCGAGCACGAACACCTCGGCCTTGTCGACGCCGGCGGCGCGCAGCAATTCCGGGCGGCTCGGGTCGCCGAAATAGATGTTTGCGCCAAAGCGTCGCGAGAAATCGACTTGCTCGATTGAGGCTTCGAGCGCAGTGAACGGCACGTGCTGCGCGCGCAGGATGCGTGCCACGATCTGCCCCATGCGGCCGTAGCCGGCGATGATCACGCGCGGGCGGTTGTCCTGGATTTCGTCGAATGCGCGTTGCGGCGCGCTCTTGTGCGTCGCTAGCCACTTGCTGCCGGCGATCACCGCCACCGGCGTCAGCGCCATCGACACAGTCACCGCCACCACCAGCAGATCGCGCTGATCGGCATCGAGCAATGCGTGCTGCTGAGCCAGGTTGAGCACGACGAACGCGAACTCGCCGCCGCCGGCCAGCACCGCGGCGAGGCGGATCGCGCCGGCCAGGTCGAGCTTGCGCGTCGCCAGCGCGATCGCCACCAGCACGGCCGACTTCAGCAGCAGCATGCCGAGCACGATCGCGCCGATCTCGAGCGGATGCTGGCGCACCAGGTCCAGGTCGAGCGACACGCCGACGCTCAAGAAGAACAAGCCGAGCAGCAGGCCCTTGAACGGCTCGATTTGCGCTTCGATTTCGTGGCGGTATTCCGAATCGGCCAACAGCATGCCGGCAAGGAACGCGCCGAGCGACATCTGGATGCCGGCCAGCTGCATCAGCCATGCAGTGCCCAGTACCACCAGCAGCGCGGTTGCAGTGAAGACTTCGGCGATCTGCGTGCCGGCGACGACACGAAACACCGGACGCAACAAATAGCGGCCGCCGACGACTACGCCGGCAATCACGCCGATGATCTTCAACGCGGTGATGCCTTCGGCCGCCGGCGTGACGGTTGCATCGTGCGTGGCCAGCAAGGGGATCAGCGCCAGGATCGGAATCGCCGCCACGTCCTGGAACAGCAGGATCGCAAACGCGAGGCGGCCATGCGGCGAGCCGGCTTCCTTGCGTTCGGCCAGCGTTTGCAGACCGATCGCGGTGGAAGAAAGCGCCAGGCTCAAGCCGACGATCAGTGCGGGTTTCCAGGCAAGACCCAACGCCAGCACGATCGCGCCGAGCAACAGCGCGCTCAGCGTCACCTGCAACGTGCCGGCGCCGAACACCGCCCGGCGCATCAGCCACAGGCGCTGCGGCGACAGTTCCAGGCCGATCACGAACAACAGCATGATCACGCCGAACTCGGAGAACTCCGAGGCTTGGCGCATGTCTGGCGTGAGATTGAGCAGATGCGGGCCGATCAGTGCGCCGGCACCCAAGTAACCCAGTACCGCGCCCAAGCCCCAGCGCTTGGACAGCGCCACCGCGATCACCGCCGCGGCGAGGAACATGACCGCGTACTGCAGGAAATGGGAAGTTTCCACTTTGATACTCCGCGTGCCGGCCATTATAGACGGCGATGCGTACGCGCGGCGACGGTTTTCAATCGCTTGCGCTCAGGTCTCAGGCGCTGAGAACAGCACCGCGCAGACTTGTTTGTACCAAGCGCGCAAGGACTCGTCATGCAAGATCGCCAGCAGGTTCCCGTCAGCCACGCGTTGCTGCGCGGCGCGTTATGCACGTGGGTGGCAGGAGGTCTGCTCGCGCTGCTGCTGTTTCCACCGCTGCGCGAGCGCAGCGACTGGTTCGGCTGGCTGCCGTTCTGGCTCGTGCTCGTGCCGCTGCTCGATTTGGCGCTGCTCGAGCATCTGCGTCTGATGTCGCTGCCGCGTGCGATTGGTGCGGCAATCGTCCAGGCCCGCGCGCGGCAGCGCCGGCGGCCGCTACGTCAGGCGCGCCGGCGCATGCTGCACAGGCGCGCGCGCCTCAAGCCGCTGCTCGCGGCGCTGCTCAGTCGGTGATGCCGAGGCGCTTGCGCTCCATGCGGCGCAGGAACTCGCCCATGATGCGCCGGTACAGGTCCTCACCGAGATAGGCGTCCTCGACGCCGGCGTCGATCGACGGATTGTCGTTCATCTCGATCACCACGACGCGGTCGCCGACCTGCTTGAGATCCACGCCGTACAGTCCGTCGCCGATCGGCGACGTCGCCTTCAACGCCAGCTTCACCACTTCGCTCGGCGCATCGCGCACCGGCAGCGTCTTGAAGCCACCCGAGCGCTGCGCGCCGTTGCCGGCGTGGTTGTATATTTGCCAGTGCCCGCGCGACATGTAGTACTGGCACGCGTACAGGGCTTGGCCATCGAGGATGCCGATGCGCCAGTCGAATTCGGTGAACATGAATTCCTGCGCCAGCACCAGCGCGGTGTGCTGGAACAAATCATCCGCCGCGGCCTTCAGCTGCTCCGGCGTTTCCACCTTGACGATGCCGCGCGAGAACGAGCCGTCCGGAATCTTCATCACGATCGGAAAGCCGAGCAGGTCCGGCAGCTCGGCCAAACGCTTGGCATCGTCGCGGTAGATGATCTCGGTGCGCGGCGTCGGCAGCTTGCGCGACTTGAGCAGGTCGTGCAGATAGATCTTGTTGGTGCACTTGAGGATCGAGCCCGGATCGTCGATCACCACCATGTCTTCCTTCTCCGCCTTGTTGGCGAAGCGGTAGGTGTGGTTGTCGAGCGCGGTGGTTTCGCGAATGAACAGACCGTCATACTCGGCGATGCGCGAGTAGTCGTTGCGGGTGATCGCCTCGACCTCGATGCCGATCTCCTTGCCCGCCTCGATGAACTGCTTGAGCGCGCGCTTGTTGGATGGCGGCATCTGCTCGTTCGGGTCGGCCAGCATGGCGATGTCGTAACGGAATTTCTTGCGCGTGCGCGGCTTGCGCCACAGCTTCTTGGAGAACTTGTCCAGCGCCTGCGCGAACGAGTCTTCCTGCGGATCGGCCAGCGTGTGCAGGCTCGACGGCTTGATCGCGCTGATCTGCCAGACCTTGCTGCGCTCGAATTCCAGGCGCAGGATCGGGCACGGGAATGTCTCGAACACCTGCCGCGCCAGATCCGCCAGCGGCGCGTAGCTGGTCTCTCCGAAATACACCAGCACGCCGAAGTCGGTGGTGTCACCGCTGCCCTCGGGCAGGAAGCGGGTCAGCTTCTGGTTCAGGTCCTCGATGTCGAGGCCGTACAGGGCGCGCTTGCGCAGGTCGTTGATCGTGCGCACGGACGGGATCACCTTGTGCCCACGCGCCTCGGCCAGCAGCGAGACGTAGTAGCCGACGCCGAGGTATTTATAGCTGCGGCACAGGTTGATCACCTGAACGCGTTCGTCGTCTGCGCCGATCGCTTCCTTGAGATAGTCCTGCGCCGCGACGACGTTGTCGGACGGGTAATAGGAACCCCAGTCCGAGCCCTTCTCGACCACGATGACGAGCCGGCTCATGCGGCGTCAGCCAGCGCAAGTATAGTTGTACACAATTCCGGAGGTTCGGACATGAGCGGCGGCGCGGGTGGGGAAGTCCGCCATTAGTGTGACATAGCGATGGCGCCGCGCAAGCCTGCGCGCGGGCGCGGATTCAGCATTGCGTCACGCTTTGCGCTCGTCTAGGCTGCCGCGGCCATGACCGACAGCTACCGCATTCGCCGGGCGCGCAGCGCCGACCTCGACGCCCTGCTCGCGCTGGAGCAGCGCGCGTTCCACACCGATCACCTGTCGCGCCGGCAATATCGCCGGCATCTGCGCAGCACGACGGCGGTCGTGCTGGTCGCGAGTGATGCGGCCGGCCTGCTCGGCAAGGCGCTGGTGTTCTTCAACGCGCGCACGGACATCGCCCGCCTGTATTCGATCGCAGTAAGCGAGCGTGCGCGCGGCCAGGGATTGGGGGCCGTGTTGCTTGCCGCGGTGGAGAAGGCCGCGCGTCGCCGCGGCAGTCGCCGCATGCGGCTGGAAGTGAGCCAGCAGAATCCGGCCGCGATCCGCCTGTACGAACGCCATGGCTACCGGCGCATCGGCGAGCGTCGCGGCTACTACGAAAACGGCGAGCACGCCTGGCGCTACGAGAAACAACTCGGCGCAGGCTGATTGCGGCGCGCCGGGGCTGCGTCTACCATCGCCGCTCCACGCCGGAGTCCGCCATGTCCCGTTTCCTGCCGCAATCCTTCGTCGTTGCAGCGCTGCTCGTCTTCGTCGCCGGCTGCGCGACACCGCCGCCGCGTACCGTGGGACCGCAGCCGCCGGTCGCGGCAGTGCATCCATTCGAGGTGCAGTCGCCGAACGGCGTGCGTATCGACAACTACTACTGGCTGCGCGACGACGCGCGCACGAAACTCGAGGTCCTCGATTATCTCAAGGCGGAGAACGCCTACTACGCGGCCATGACCGCGCACAGCAAGCCGCTGGAAGACACGCTGTACAATGAGATCATCGGCCGCATCAAGCAGGACGACGCGACCGTCCCTGCGAAGTACAAGCACTACTGGTACTACACGCGCTTCGTCGAGGGCGGCGAATATCCGATCTACGCCCGGCGCAGCGGCGGCGAGAACGGTGCCGAGCAGGTCATGCTCGACGGCAATGCGCTCGCGCAGGGGCACGATTTCTTCCAGGTCGGCGGACAGGAAATCAGTCCGAACGAGCAGTTGCTGGCCTACGCCGACGACACCGTCGGCCGGCGCCAGTTCACGATCCACGTCAAGGATCTGTCGACCGGCAAGAATCTGCCGGACGAGATTCGCAACACGCCGGCCTCGATGGCCTGGGCCGACGACAACAAGACGCTGTTCTACGTCGAGAACGACCCGATCACGTTGCTCACCGTGCGTGTGCGCAGGCACGTGCTCGGTACGGATGCGGCGAAGGACCCGGTCGTGTACGAGGAACGCGACCACAGTTTCTACATGGGCTTGAGCCGTACCGGCGACGACAAGTATCTCGCGATCGAGGAGCGCAGCACGCTGTCGTCGGAGATCCGCTTCATTCCGGCAAACCAGCCGAAGGCGAAGTTCCGCGTGCTGGCGCCGCGCGAACACGATTTCGAATACGAGGCCGACCACATCGGCCACCGCTGGGTCGTGCGCACGAACTGGGGTACGTCGAACGGATCGGCCAAGAACTTCCGTCTGCTCGAGGCCGACGACAGCAAGGTCGGTGACAAGAAGCGCTGGAAGGAGCTGATCGGCGCGCGCAACGACGTGTTCATCGCCACATTCCAGCTGTTCCGCAACTACCTGGTGATCGGCGAACGCAGCGACGGCCTGCAGCGCGTGCGCGCGCGGCCGTGGGACGGCGGCGAGGAATTCTTCGTCAAGTCCGACGATCCGGACTACACCGCCACGATCGGCGAAAACCGCGAACAGGACACCGACACGCTGCGCTACAACTTCTCCTCGCTGGCGACGCCGAACTCCGTGTACGACCTCGACATGAAGTCGAACCAGCGCACGTTGCGCAAGCGCGATCCGGTGCTCGGCGGCTACGATCCGGCGAACTATACGACCGAACGCGTCTGGGCGCCGGCGCGTGACGGGACGAAGATCCCGGTGTCGCTGCTGTATCGCAAGGACTTCAAGCGCGACGGCAGTGCGCCGCTGTACCAGTACGGTTATGGCTCGTACGGCGCCTCGAGCGACCCACGCTTCTCCTCGCCGCGCTTCTCGCTGGTCGATCGCGGCTTCGTGTACGCGATCGCGCATGTTCGCGGCGGCCAGGAGATGGGCCGCGCCTGGTACGAGGACGGCAAACTGCTGAAGAAGGCCAACACGTTCACCGATTTCATCGACGTGACCGAATACCTCGTCAAGCAGGGCTATGCGGCAAAGGACAAAGTGTTCGCCGAGGGCGGCAGCGCCGGCGGCCTGCTGATGGGCGCGATCGCGAACCTGGCGCCGCAGGATTACCGCGGCATTGCCGCGCACGTGCCGTTCGTCGATGTCGTCACCACGATGCTGGACGAAAGCATTCCGCTGACCACGAACGAGTTCGACGAGTGGGGCAATCCGAAGGAAACCAAATACTACAACTACATGCTGTCGTATTCGCCGTACGACAACGTCAAGGCCCAGCCGTATCCGGCGCTGCTGGTCACGACCGGCTTGTGGGATTCGCAGGTGCAGTACTATGAGCCGGCGAAATGGGTGGCGAAGCTGCGCGCGACGAAAACGGATAAAAATCCACTTTTGTTCAAAGTAAACATGGAGGCGGGACACGGTGGCAAGTCCGGCCGCTTCCAGCGTTATCGCGAAGTGGCGGAGGAATTCGCGTTCATGCTGGACCAACTGCACTACGCCCCGGCGCCGGCGAAGAAATAGCGCCTCAAGTCCGGCCGGCGCGCTCCAGCGCCGGCCGCATCACGGTCAGCGCCTGATCCATCATCGCCGCAATCGCGGGTGCCAGCTCGTCCGGCAGCATGTCGCGCGTCCACACCAGACGACAGCGGCCGTCGCCGTCGCCGAATACCTGCACCGCGGTATTGTCGTGCGTGAACTTGCCGCCGACCACGCTGTAGACCAGGCGCCGCTCGGCGTCGTCGCAGCTGATCAGGCGTTCGCGCGCGCTGGCGCCGTTGCCGAACGTGACTATGCGCGCGTCGCCGTCGAGCGTGGTGGCGACGACGAATCCCGGCGCGACGCGTTCGTGCACCGCGCCGAAATCGCGTAGTGCGTCCCAGACTGCGCCGACGTCGGCCGCGAGCATGAGTTGCTTGCAAATGGTTGCCATGCCGATTGCTTCTCCATGGATTCGATCAAGGCGCCGCGAGGCGCGTCGACGCTTGGCCGAACGCATAGCGCCAGCCGCCGGGTGTGTGCACATACACGTCACTGAACCACAGCTTGTAGTCGAACGGTTGATCCTTGCTGCGGCCTTTTACCCAGAGCAGCGCCGTGACCACGGCCGTGTCGTTCCAGACGCGCACCGTCTGCTGGCTGTCTTCCTGATTCTCGTAGGTTTCGCTGGCTGTGCGTGCCGCCTGCAGCAGATCGGCCTTGCCGAACGTCTTGCCGCTGCCGGTGACGAGCACGAAATCATCGGCCAGGATTCGATCCATCGTAGTCGCGTCGTTGTTCTTCACGGCCGCCTGATATTGCGTATCCAGCGCCGCGACGATGGCGCGATCGTCGGCCGCGATCGCCGTGCTGCCGCACAGGGCGAGCACCGTTGCGAAAATTGTGCGGAACATGTTCATTTCGCCACCTCGCGCAGGCACACGGCCTCGACATTGTTGCCGTCCGGATCGAGCAGGAACGCGGCGTAATAGTGCGGACTGTAGTCCGCGCGCAGCCCCGCCTTGCCGTTGTCGCTGCCGCCGGCGGCGATGCCGGCCGCGTGAAAACGCTCCACTGCCTCGCGATCGGGCGCCTGGAATGCGACGTGCATGCCGGCGCGCGGCGCCGCCTCGGACGCGTACAGCCACAGCGCCGGCGCGCCGGCCGGACCGAAGCCGGCGCCGCTGGCATCGCGCGAATGCAACACGTGCTTCAGCGGGGCCAACGCAGCGGCATAAAAGCGCACGCTGGCATCGAGATTGGAAACCTTCAGGCCGATATGGTCGTACACAACGCGATCTCCTTGTTGGGGAGATCAGTCTAGACAGCGGCGCCGATGCGTTCTTGGAAAATCTTGCGGTCGCCGCGTGCGGCGGCGCGAAACGCGCGCGGTGCGACGCCGGCGGCGCGATGGAACGTGCGCACGAAGTTGGACAGGTCGGCAAAGCCGACGTCGAGCGCGACGTCGGTGATCGCGCGATCGCCATCGGCGAGCAGGCGCGCGGCACGGCGCAAACGCGAGCGCACCAGGTATTGATGCGGCGTCACGCCGACCGCGGCGGCGAACACGCGCAGGAAATGGAACGCACTCAGGCCGGCTTGGCGCGCCGCGGCATCCAGGTCGATCGGCTGCGCGGCGTTCGCATCGATCCATAGCGCGGTCTCGACCGCGCGGCGCCGATCGCGCGCCGCCAGTTGCAGACGCGGTCGCGGTTGCCCCGACACGAGATCGACGAAGCGAGCGATCAGGGCGAGCCCGACTTCGTCGAGTCCGACGTCGCCGCGCTGGCGCGCGCTGGCTTGCGCGAATTCGCCGAGCAGCATCAGCTGCGGCAGCGGCGGCAGCGCCGCGCAGCGCCAGATGCGCGTCCGGGCTCCCGGCGGCGTCAGCGCATCCATCTGCGCCGGCGTGAGATGGAACGACAGGCACTCGTCGCCACCGTGGTGATGGTCGTGCGCGCACAGGAACTCGTCGCCGTGATGACCGACCAGCAAGGAGCCGGCGATCATCTCGTACGCATCGCCGCGATAGCGGTAAGTGAAGCTGCCGCTGCGCACGTACGAGATCGAATACGACTCGTGCTGTTCGAGAAACGGGTGATCCTGCGGCGTCGCGCTGCAGCGATAGTCGACGACGCGGACCGCGCCGCCGCGATGCAATGTCGTGATTTCGGCCACGCGCCATTTTACCATCGGCGCACGCCGCAATTTGCATGGCGCAGGGGCCACTGCTCTCAAAACGCCCGGTGCCGCAGACGGCGCCACCGCATCGCATCGTGGAATCGGCACCGTGGCGGCATTGGCACAGCCATTGCGGTTTGTTCGCGAGCAAACCGGGAGCAGCAACATGGGCACAGTGGTGGAATTTGCGGCGCGCAGCACGCCGCGTGTCGAGACAACGACGTCGTATTGTCGCCCGCATACGGTACGGCTGGCCGCGCCGGCGGAGCGCGCCTATTGGTGCCGGCATTTCAAGGCGACACCGGAGCAGCTGTCGAGCGTGGTCAAGCAGGTCGGCTCGAACCCCGCCATCGTGCAGATGTTCCTGTATCGTCGCTAGGCTTTCGTCCAGGAGGTCTCGTATGGTCCTGTCGATTCATCCCGCTGTCGCACCGCTGGTGGCGCTGATCGCCGGCATCATCATCCTGCTGATGCCGCGCGTGCTCAACTACGTGATTGCCATCTATCTGATCGTCATCGGCCTGCTCGGGCTGCTCGGCGGCCGCGTCTAGCGTTACTGCGGCTTCGCCCTTGGCCGCCAGTGCATCTTGCACGTGGCGGCCGCGACGTTTGCTCTTTTGCACTGGTTTGCGCCCGCCGCGTGGGGCGCAGCCTCGGCCGCGCATGCGTCGCGCGTCGCCGGCTCCGTGGCACGACGTTTGAAGTCGAACTCATGCAATGGTCGGCGCGCGGCGACGCGTTCGATGTTGCGCAGCGTCAATACACGGAGGTAGCGCTCATGAAACGTTCGATCTTGTTGTTGTCGAGTTTGTGCCTGGCGGCGCCGTTGCTGGCGCAGGCGGTGCCCGCGTATGTCGTGGCCGACATCAGCCTGCAAGCCGGCCCGGACACCGAATATCCGTCGATCACGGAACTGCCGGCCGGCACGGAAGTGGCGCTGCAAGGCTGCCTGGACGATTGGAGCTGGTGCGACGTGATCTCCGGCAACGACCGCGGCTGGGTGGCCGGCTCGTTCCTGGAAGAAGAATACGAAAACCGCCGCGTGTACGTCGTCGACTACGGTCCGCGCATCGGCATCCCGGTGGTTTCGTTCTCGCTTGGCGTGTACTGGGAACACAACTACCGCAACCGGCCTTGGTTCGCGGAGCGCGAACGTTGGGAGAGCCGGCACATTCATCCGCATGCGATACCGCGGCCAGCAGTGGCCGTCATACGCGACGCGCACGCGCGCGACGCGCATGCGCCGCAGGCGACCCAAAGCGCGCCAGCGGCGACGCCAACTGCACCGGCGACTGCACCGCGCGTGGAGCCGGCGCATCACGCCGCCGCGCAGGCGCAGACGGCCACACCGGCGGCCGACGCAACGCGCGACACCGATCATCGCGCGCCAGCGGCGCAGGGTGCGCCGGCGCCGAAAGCGCCGGAACATCCGGTCGCGCCACCGCACCAGAAATCCACGCCGCCGGAAGCAGGGCGCGATGCCGGACCGCAGCCGCCGGCGCACCCGGCTCCGCCGCCGAAGCAACCACCAGGTGCCAAGGGCGAGCAGAAGGCACCGAAGGCCAAGGATGAGCATGAGCACAAGGATGGCGACAAGAAGGATCACGACTGAGCGCATGCTGCGCGCCGCGCTCGCGGCGCTCGTGCTGCTGGCAGGCGGTTGCGCGACACTGCGCACCGACGTGCCGAAGCACGAATCGCAGGCGCTGGCGCCGCTGATCGACACGCCTTCGGCTCGCTACGTCGCGAGCGAGCTGAAGGCGCACGCCGGGCTGTCGGGCTTCCGCCTGCTGACCAAGGCCGACAACGCGCTGCTCAGCCGCGTGGTGCTGGCCGATCATGCACAGCATTCAATCGACCTGCAGTACTACATCTTCAACAACGACGCGACCGGGCGGCTGATCGCGCAACGCCTGCTGACCGCGGCCGATCGTGGCGTGCGCGTGCGCATCCTGGTCGACGACATCAGCACGGGCAAGGCCAACACGATGCTCAGCGCGCTGGCCACGCATGCGAACATCGAAGTGCGCATGTTCAATCCGTTCCGCACCCGCAACCCCTCGTTCGTGTCGAGGACCGCGCAATTGCTGCTCGAAGCACGCCGGCTCAACCGCCGCATGCACAACAAGTCGTTCGTGGTCGACGGCTGGATCGCGGTGGTCGGCGGGCGCAACATCGGCGACGAATATTTCGACGCGGCGGAGCAAAGCAGCTTCCGCGACCTCGACGTGATCGCCATCGGACCGGTGGTCGACGCGGCCGAACGCAGCTTCGACAAGTACTGGAATTGCGACGCCGCCTATCCGCTGATCGAGCTGCGCGCAACCAAGCCGGCCCCCTCGACCGTGCGCAACGAACGCAGCGATCTGAATGAGGAGGCGCGTCAGTTCGCCCAGTCCGACTATGCGCAGGCGGTGGCCGAGGATCTGCCGGAAGGACCGACCGCGGATCGCCGCGGCGAATGGTTCTGGGGCAATGCCGAACTGGTTGCCGACGAACCCGAAAAGATCGATGCCGACAAGGATGCGCCGGCGTTGCGGGTCGGGCCGAAACTGCGCGCGCTGTTCGACGCGGCGCAAACGGAACTGGTGCTGATCTCGCCGTATTTCGTGCCGAGCGAGAACGGCGTGCACTATCTGGAAGGGTTGATGCAGCGTGGCGTCAAGATCAAGCTGCTGACCAACTCGCTCGCCTCGACCGACGAACTGGCCGTGTATGCCTGGTATGCGCATTACCGCAAGCCGCTGCTCGAACATGGCATGCAGTTCTACGAGCTGCGGCCGATGCTCACCGAGGTGAAGTCACCGAGCGCCGGCGGCACCTCCGCCGGTGTGAGCCTGCATGCGAAGGCCGCCGTGGTCGACCGGCGCTGGGTGCTGGTCGGTTCGATGAACATGGACCAGCGCTCGAAACTGCTCAACACCGAAGTGGGCGTGATCGTCGACAGTCCGGCGCTGGCCGATGCGGTGCTGGCGTTCTTCGACGCTGCCGCGAAACCGCAGGCCTCGTATGCCGTACTGCTGCAGAAGGACTCCGGCCGCGAGCACGTGGTCTGGCGAGCCGAGGACAAAGGCAAGCAGGTCGATTTCGACAGCGATCCGGAAGCCGGCGCCAAGAAGAAACTTCAGGTGGCGCTGCTGCGCACGCTGCCGATCCAGGAATTGCTCTGAAGGTCGCGCGTTACTTCGGCTGTTCGTGCGAGCCGTCGCCGATCAGCACGTAGATCGTGTGCAGACCCTGCACGTGCTGGCAGACGATGCGGAAGCACGCCAGCAGCGGTCCGGCCAGTAGGATGCCGACGATGCCCCACAGCCAACCCCACAGCATCAGCCAGACGAATACGACGGTGGGATCGAGCGCAAAGCGCCGACCGATGATCATCGGCGTGATCAGCTGCCCTTCGAGAAACGCCAGCAGGAAGAAGCTGCCGGGCGCGGCCAGCGCCTGGCCGATTGAATCGAACGTGGTCAGTCCGGCGATCAGCAACGCAAGTCCGGTCGTCGCCGGCCCAACGTAGGGCGCGAAATTCAGCGTCGTCGCCAGCGCGCCCCACAACACCGGATTGGGCAGGCCGACCAACTGCACGGCGATCGCGGTGCCGGCACCGAGACACAGGTTGATCAGGCTCACCGTGACCAGGTAGCGCGACATCTCGTCCTGCACATGGCGCGCGATCGAGACGACCAGTTTCTTGTCGGCCAGGCGCGGCGCGACCTCGACCAGGCGGCGCAGAAAGCTGTTCCCGGAAGAAAGGAAAAAGTATACAAGTACCAGGACCGCGGCGATCGCCTCGAGCACGTGCGGCGTGCCGAGCGCCATGGTCGCGAGCAGGCTGGGTTGCTGCGCCACGACCGTGCGCTCGTTCGCCGCGGGTTTGGTCAGATCCTCGATCTTCTTGCTTGCTTCCTGCGCCTGCCGGATCGGCTCGCGGAAACTCTGCAGCCGCTGCTGCACCGACTGAATCATGTTCGGCGCATCCGCGATCAACTCGCGCGCTGGCTGGGCCAAGCTCATTACGCCAGCAGCGAGCAGTGCGACCAGCGTGCCGAGCACCAGCAGACTGGCGAATGCGCGCGGCAGGTGGATGCGTTCAAGCAGGGTTACCGCAGGCGACAGCAACAGCGCAAGCAGCAGCGCGAGTAACAGCGGGATCAGCAATTCCTGCGCGCTGTAGCACACCGCCAGCACCAGCAGCACCAGCATCGCCAGCAGCACGCGTTTGAGGCTGCGCAGATCGGAGCGGCGCGCAGCGCGCGCCGTGACGCCGTCGTCCGAGGTTGCCGACGCTAGCGCTGGTTGATGTGCGATCGCACCGTTGGGCAAGTGATTCGGCAATTCGGACGACATGCAAAAGCGCGCTGCCTCGCCAAGGAGGCAGCGCGCCCGAGGCTCAGCGCTTGGCCGGCTTGCCGGCGCTCAAGGTGAGCTCGCCGACCGCGATGCCGAGATCCACGCCTTCGCCAGAGCCGCTCAACGCCAGCGACACGGTGCCCTTGGTCAGCAGCTGGGCGGTGCCGGACTTGACCACACCGGCGTGCGCTTCGCCCTCGACATAGCGTCCGAGCACTTCATCGATCGCGTGCACGTCGCTGAAGCGTCCGTGGCCATTGTCGATATGCGATTTGCCGACGGTGAGACCGGCGCCCTTGGCTTCGATCGTCACCGGCATGTTGGTGCCGTCGGCGCAGCTGACCGTGCCATGGCCTTCGGCGTGCTTGTAGATCGCCGACCAGCCGGTGAGCGAGAAATGCAGCTTGCAATCGAGATCCGCGCCAGCGGCGCGCGCGGGGTTGGATACGGATGCGGCTGCCAGCAGCGTGCCGCCCGCGAGTATTGCAACGAGATGGGACTTGTTCATTGGAGTTCCTCCTGACAGTGGGAATCGCGATCACGCAATCCTGCGCGAGCGCTTCGCTTCTAGTCGCGCGACGAAAGCGCCGAAGCATCGACCTGGCGCACGCCCTTGACGGCCTTGGCGACCGCCACGGACTTCTGCACCTGCGCCTTGCTGTTGACGACGCCGGACAGGGTGACCAGTCCGTTCTTGGTGGTGACGCTGATGTCGCCGGACTTGATGCCCTCGGTCGTCGCCAGTTCGGCCTTGACCTTGGTCGTGATCCAGGTATCAGTGACCGGCTGCTCGGACGACTTGGCGCTCATGTCGGTCGCCTGCGCGAACGACGTCGTTACGCCAGCCGCGAGCGCGATCGCAAATGCGATCGCAGAAAGTTGACGCTGCATAACACACCTCCTTGTTGTTGAATCCGCTGCTGATGTACCAAGTAGCATGCCAAGCGGCCGGGACCGCAGAATCACGCGGGAGCGACGGTCCGGTGCGCGCGCTCCGCGCAAATTGCCTTGCTCCGCCGTGCCATCCTGCAATTTGCAGAGACTGCTAGGCGCGCTTGCGGGCTTCGCGCGGCTCGCCTTTCTTGCCGAGTTCTTCCAGCAGCGTGCTCAAGTCCTCGGCGTGTTCTTCCTCGACCGCGAGAATCGATTCCATCGTGCGGCGCGTGGTCGGATCGTCGTTGCCGAGATACTGCACGATCTCGCGATAGGTCTGGATCGCGATGCGTTCGGCGATCAGGTCTTCCTCCAGCATGTCGACCAGATCCTCGCCCTCGGCGTATTCGGAATGGCTGCGCGTGGCAAGGCCTTGCGGCGACAGATCCGGCGCGCCGCCGAGTTGCACGATGCGCCGCGCGATCTGGTCGGCGTGCTCCTGCTCTTCGTTGGCGTGCTCGAGGAATTCGGCGGCGATGCTCTTGGCGTGGATGCCCGAGGCCATGTAGTAGTGGCGCTTGTAGCGCAGGACGCAGACGATCTCGGTGGCGAGCGCCTCGTTCAACAGCTTGATCACGGTGTCGCGATCGGCGCGGTAGTCCTGCGTCACCGCGCCCTGCTCGATATGCTCGCGCGCGCGCTTGCGGATCGCTTCGATGTCCAGAACGAACGACTGCTTGGTCGACATGGAGATCCCTCTGCCTGGTTCGTGGAATGCGCCGCGCCGCTCAGAACGCGGCGTTTTGGCCCAGGGAAATCGCAAGGGTTGTGCCACGCGACTGCGCCGTGGCGGACGCGGCATTGGCGTGACGGGCGGGAATTTGCTCACGCAGGCGCTGCAAAACGCCGCATGCGCTGCGGCGTCCACTGCAAATCGCAATGCCGGCTCAGCTGACCGGGCGCGTCGGCAGATCGAACACGAACACCGAACCGCCCCCTTCGCGGGGTTCGTAGGCGAGTGTGCCGTGCATTGCTTCGGCGAGCTGCTTGGCGATCGCCAGGCCCAGGCCGGTGGAGGATTCGCCGGAAGTCGGGCGCGCGCTCAGGCGCACGTAGCGTTGGAACAGGTTCTTGCGATCCGATTCGCTGATGCCGGGGCCGCGATCGAGCACGCGCACGCGCGCGCTGCCCGGATTGCCGTGTTCCAGCGTCACCTGCACGCGGCTGCCGGGGGGCGCGAACTTGATCGCGTTGCTGAGCAGGTTTTCGATCACGTGCTCGGCGGCAAGCCGGTCGCCGAACGCCTCGATCTCTTCGCTGTGCGCAAATTCGACGCGGATCGACTTCTCCGCGCCGTAGTAGTCGTAGCGTTGCACGATCTGTTGCAGCAGCTCGCGCAGCGCGAACGGCTTGAACGCATCGAGCGAAACGGTATTCGCCGCCGCATTGCGGTTGAGGAAGTCGTCGATGAAGCCGAGCGTGCGGTCGGTCGACTCGACCAGTGCCGCGAGCAGGTCTTGCAGCCGATCCTCCTTGAGCTTGGGCTCTTCGGCGAGCATCTGCACGCTGAAGCGGATCGAGGCGAGCGGACTTTTCAGGTCGTGCGCGACCATCGCCGTGAGCAGATCGCAGTCGCGCGCCTTGAGCACCAGGCGATCGCGCGAAAACTTCAGTTCCAGATGCGTGCGCACGCGCTGCAGCAGTTCGGCGGCGCGAATGGGCTTGGTCAGGAAATCGACCGCGCCGGCCTGGAAACACCGCACCAGGTCTTCCTCGTCGGTCGCCCCGGTGATGAAGATCACCGGTATTGCGGCCAGCTCCGGGGTTTCGCGAAAACGCCGACACAACTCGATGCCGTCGATGCCCGGCATCTTCAAGTCGAAGATCGCCAGATCCGGCTTGCGCACCATACTGCGCTCGATCGCCTGCGTGCCGTCGGTCGCGGTGAGCACGTCGTAGCCGTGCTCGCTCAGCAGCATCTGCATCAGTTCGACATTGACCTTTTCGTCGTCGACGACCATGACCAGCGGCGCGCGGCGCTGTTTCCCGGAGGGCGTCGGCGTAAGACGGTTCGACACTCAGTTCCCTTTTTCTCGACGGCTGGTTGTCACTTGCGGCAAGAAGCGCGTGCCGCGCGGACCCGCTGCACTATAGACGATCGCGAACGCACGCGTGTAGACCTCTGCGCGCAGCGCGGCGTTGCAAGATGCAATACGCGCGGAATCGCGCGCGTGGCGCGCGTGCCGGTGACTCATGCGGCCAGCGACATCTTCAGGTTGCGCATCTGCTCGTGGCACAGACGCACCTTGGGTAGATGACGCAGGATGATCTCGCGCACCGACGCATCGTCGGTCGCAGCAGCCGCGGCTTCGAACGCATCGAGCAGGCGGTCTTCGGATTCTTCCAGCCGCGCGACGAAGGCTGCGTCGTTGCGGTCGCTCAGGCGCACGCGCACCTCGGCATACAACTTCTGGAACGTGCCGAACAGGGTGCCGTGATGCGAGGGCATTTCGCCGCGCGCGCGCACATGCTCGGACAGCGCGCGAATCAGTTGCGTCTTGCCGTCGATGATGCCGTGAAACACCGCCTTGAGCAGCGGGCTGTGGACGCGTGTGACGGCTTCGGTGTAGAAATTCTGGCCGTCGCGCGTGATCTCGATCAGTTCGTTGAGGGTCGTGGCAGGGGTGGTCATGGCGCTCTCCTTGGGGTACCGCTCCTTGGTGCTCGCTACGTCAAAAAGGGATCAATATTCGTACCAGTGGCGGCCTGAAGCTATCCCGCGGATAAACAACGGGTTGCGCGAAGCCTTGCGGGCACATGACGGGCACGCTGCACGGGGGGCCCCGAGTGCGCGGCGCCCTCCGTGCGTACGACCCGAGGAGGTATGCGGTTTCGAGTGCGTTCACGCTGCAGTTGGCCGCAGCGGGTAGAGTTCGGCATTACAGTCAGGAGATTCATTCGATGGATAACGAACCCGGCATGCGCGGTCGCATTTTGCTGGTGGACGACGACAAGTCCATCCTGCGCACCTTCCGCTACTGTCTCGAAGACGCCGGTTATGCCGTGACCACGGCACAAAACGTCGAGCAGGCGCGCTCACAGGCGAACACCGCGGTATTCGACATGTGTTTTCTCGATCTGAACCTCGGCACCGAGTCGGGTTTGGATTTGCTGCCGCAGTTGCGCGAGGCAGCGCCGTGGATGCGCGTGGTGATGGCCACCGCGCAATCGGACGTGAGCACCGCGGTCAAGGCGATCCACGCCGGCGCGGTCGACTATCTCGTCAAACCCTGTTCGCCCGAGCAGCTGCGCCTGTGCGCCGACAAGCAAGTGCAGGCGCGTCACGTCGAACTGCGTCTGCAGCAACTCGAGGCGGAGGCCGCCGATGCGGCCGAGCAGGGCGAACTGGTCAGCGCCAATCCGGCGATGAGCGCGGTGGTGGAGATGGCGCGCCAAGTCGCCGCCACCGGTGCAAACATCCTGATCCTCGGCGAGTCCGGCACCGGCAAGGGCCTGCTCGCGCGCGCGATCCATCACTGGAGCACGCGCGCGAAATCCGGTTTCGTCACGATCAACTGTCCGTCTTTGTCGGCGGAACTGCTCGAAAGCGAATTGTTCGGTCATCAGAAGGGCGCGTTCACCGGTGCGACCGAGAGCACCGCCGGCCGCGTCAATCAGGCCAACGGCGGCACATTGTTCCTGGATGAAATCGGCGACTTCCCGCTGACCCTGCAGCCGAAATTGCTGCGCTTCATCCAGGACCGCGAGTACGAACGCGTCGGCGATCCGGTCACGCGCACGGCCGACGTGCGCATCGTCGCCGCGACCAACCACAAGCTCGAGGACATGGTCAAGGAAAAGACCTTCCGCGAGGATCTGTACTACCGCCTCAACGTGATCCGCCTGGTGTTGCCGCCGCTGCGCGAGCGCCCGGAAGACGTGCCGGCGCTGGCCACCACGTTCCTCAATCGCTATGCGCGCGCCTACCACCGGCCGGCGCGCGGCTTCAGCGATGCCGCGCTGCGTTCGCTGCAGCGCTATCCATGGCCGGGCAACGTGCGCGAACTGCAGAACGTGATCGAGCGCGCCTCGATCATTGCCGAGGGCGCCGAAGTGCAGGAATCGCATCTGGGTGTCGGCGCCGTTCCGGCCGACCGCGCCACGCGGCCGCGCGCCGGCGATCATCTGAGCATCGCCGAGCTGGAGCGCGCGCACATCACCGCGCTGATCGCGAACATCGAGTCGCTCGACGAAGCCGCGAAGCTGCTCGGCATCGACGTGTCCACGCTGTACCGCAAGCGCAAGCAGTACGGCATCTAGCGGCTCGCGGGACTACTTGCTGGCGAGCTCACGCACCATGCGCTCGTGGCGCGCGATCATCTGCGCCGAGTTGGACGCGAATTGTTCCAGGTCCTGCGGCAATCCCTTGTCCGCGGCCAGCCGGGTGAGCTCCGGAGCGATGCGATCCTCTTCGAGCAGCAGCGTGTCGACGTACTTGCGGCCGAGCGCGCGGCTGGAACGTGCCGCGCGAATCTCGGCCAGCAGGCGGCGATGGCGTTCGTCGAGCTGCGGCGCGATCGCGTAATGACGCCGCAGGCACAGCTTGAACAACTGTTCGTAGTTGGCGCTATCGTCGGCCAGGATTGCGCGCGCCAGCCGGCGCACGGCCGCGCTGGAGGATTTGCCCTTGATCGCCTTGCTTAATTCGATTTCGGCCAGGTCCTTGGCCGCCATGCGGTCGACGAAGGTCTTTTCGCGCTCGCCGAACTCCGGCGTGGGCTCGGCGCCGACCGTACTGCCGAGGCAACACAGCATCAGCACCACGCCAAGCAGCGTACCTGTGCGCATGATTCACCGTGCCGGAAAGAGCAACGGCCGCTACGATCAGCGGCCGTTGCAGTGATTGCGAAAGTCCCGCGTCAGAATCGCCGCAAGCCGCCGACGGCCAGCGATACGACGAACAGCACGAGGAACACGAGGAACAGCAGCTTGGCAATGCCGGCTGCGGCACCGGCGATACCGCCGAAGCCCAGCGCAGCCGCGATCAGCGCAATCACGAGAAAAACCAGAGCGTAGTGCAGCATGGCGAATCTCCTTCGGTGACTTGGACACATGCGGCCTACCTGCCGCCGTAATGAAATGCTTCAATCGCCGTGCCATCGCCGTGGCGCGCGCGTGGCCCGTTTGGCGCGCTCAACGTGGATGGGGCCGGTGCAAACTGCACGGCCCTTTTCAGGCATCGTGCAAGAGGTGAAGCCGACTGCGCCCTAGGCGCGATGGCCGACGACGGAACGCAAGCCGCTCACGGCGGCGCCGGCAACGGCCGGCTTGAGCGCGGCGCGCGCGACGCTCGCGGCAAAGCGCATGCCGACCGCGCCGACGCCGATCCAGCGGCGCAGCGGGATCAGCGCGGCCAAGGCGCCGCTGCCGAAACCGCCGAGCAGTGTCACGGCGACCCGATGGCGGCGCAGCGCGGCTTTCCACGGTGCGAGGTCGTTACGAAGTTTGAGTCTTGCCGCCACCAAGTCGCGCTCGGCCGCCTGCACGCGCTGGCGCGCGGAGGTGCGGCTCATGGCAGGCGCTCGAACAGCTGCACCAGCGCGGCGCGGCTGCGCGGCAAACTAAGATCGCGCCACCAGTTGCGCATCGCACGCAGCAGTCCGTACAGCGCGACGAGATTCAGGCACAGCACGATGCCGATAGCGCTCGACCAGTCGTGCACCCAGCGCTGCAGCAATGCGGCGAGCAGCGCGTCGAGCGTGGCGCAGATCATCAAGGCGAGCGCCGGCACCACCAGCGCGGCGAAAGCCAGATGCAGCATGCTCGCGCCAGCCAGACGTGTTTCGCTGGCGAACAGCGCGCTCCATGCGCGCACGTAGTGCGAGGTGTCGAGCGCCACGTCGCCAAGCGACGCGGCACTCGCGGCGGCGCCGGCGATCTGGTCAGGCGGTACCGAGTGCGTGCTTTGGTCGGAGCAGTCCATGCCCTTGGGTCGCATCAGTGTCGCATCATCTTCGCGAAGATCATGCCGGCCAGAAACGCCACGCCGAACGCGGCCACCGGGTGTGCGCGGACCTGCTTGCCGGCCACGTCGCCGATTTCGCGCGCACCGGCCAGCAATTCCTCGCCGTGCTCGCGCCATTGTGCTTCGAGCGCCGCCAGGCGCGCACTGAGCGTATCGACCGCCTCGTCGACGTGCTCTTCGGCGGCGTCGACGCCATTGTGGATTCCGCTGGCGGCAGCGGCGGTCGCGTCCTTGATCGTGCGTTCGGCTTTCATCGACGCTCTCCTTGTGTGATGCGCGCTCAGGAATCGCGCAGATCGCCTAATCGTTCGCGTCGCGCGCGGGCGCGTTCGTCGCGCGCGCGCACTTCGCGGCTGTGGCGAATCGACTGCCACGTCTCCAGTTCGTCTTCGCTGATCTGGTGCCAGTCCTGCAAAGTCTGCTGGCGCAGATGCGACCAGTACTGCTCGCCGTGATACTTGCTCATACGAACATTCCTCGGCGTCACGCGGCGCGGCGCGCCTGCAGCTTCCACATCGCCTGGCGGCACAGCATCAGTTCCGCGTAATAGCCCTTGAGCACGCGCTTGAGCTGCGGCGGCGACGCCGCATCTTCGAATGCGCGTTCGAGCAGGCGGCACAGGTGCATTTCGCCGATGCTCAGTGCCGGGCCGAGCTCGGCGGGTGCGTCGCCGCGGAAGTGGCGTCGCGCTTCCGCGTAGGCTTTCTCGACCAGCGCTGCGGGCGAAGTGCGGTCCTGCTCGTCGACCGCAGTAGCCGTTACATACGGCGTGAGGTCGTTCACCAAACGGTTCTTGACGTCGGTCACGTACGAAAACGCCATCCTTACTTCCGGATCGGTGACGCGCGGATACAGCTGCGCAAAGAAGTCCCTGCCGCTGCGCGCAATGCGCACCATGTTCTGCAACACCTGTTCATTGCTCTTCATGCTTTTCTCCTGGAACACGAATGCGAGGCGCCACCGCGGTCGCCGCCATCGGGTGTATCAACCGGCATGCCAAGGCATCCGAGCCCCCGAATCGGCCTATCGACGCTCCAAGCGCCGCCGACGCATTGCAACTTGCAAGTGGCCGCAGCAGCCGTCATGCAAGCGGAGAGCCGGGCGGCCGGCCGGGCGCCGCGCAACGATCTGTTATGCTCGATCCCGCCGCGACGCGCTGGTGCACACCGCCGCGGCGATCACGGGGGCGAAAATCCGGGCGACTTTCAGTTTGCGACGCCGCAGCAAGATCATCCTGTTTGCCGCCCTGGCCGCGCTGGCCGGCGTCACGCTGTTGTTCGCTTCCACCGCATGGCTTTTGTGGAACGAATCGGCCGCGGCCGAACAAGCCTATGCCGACGGTTTGGCCGCAACGCTCGGCCAGAAGACCGAACGCATCTTCGTGGACGCGCGTAATCTGCTTGCGAGTTTCGACCAGCTGCCGATGCCGCGCTGTTCGCGCGAACACTTGCAGGCGCTGAAGGATGCGGTGATCTCGCGTCCGTACATCCGCGCGATCGGGTATTGGCAGGCGGACGAGCGCCTGTGCGATATCGGCTTCCTGCCGCAGGGCCTCAAGCCGGCGCACGCCGATCGCATCTATCCGAACGGGGTGATCGCGTGGTGGCCGAGCGCGCAGACGCAAGCCGGCAGCGTGCAGTTGTTCCTGATGCGCTACGGCGATCACGACGTGGCGATCGATCCGCGCCTGCTGCTCGACTTGGGACCGATCCGCGAGCGCCAGGCCGAACTGTGGGTGGATCGTCTGCGCATGGCGGCGGTGCCGTGGGATGCGCGCTTGCCGGAGCCGATCACCTTGCCGGTCGGCATCACGATCGATCGCGAGCACTCACGCGTGCTGTCGCGTTTCGCGCGCACGCAGGTGCTGCCGATCGAAGTGGTGGCGATGGAGCCGCTCGAGAACTTCTGGATCCGCCAGACCAACCTGCTCGCGCTCGGCATCGGCCTGGGGCTGCTGCTGGTGGTGGCATGGGTTGCGTTGGTGATGCGCCTGTCGCGGCGCGAGTTGAGCCTCGCCGGCGAACTGCGCCGCGCGCTGGCGCGCAAGCAATTGTCGGTGCACTACCAGCCGGTCGTGGAACTGGTGAGCGGACGCTGCGTCGGCGCCGAAGCGCTGGCGCGCTGGACGCGCGACAACGGCGAGTCGATCAGCCCCGCGGTGTTCATCCCGGCCGCCGAAGCCGCCGGCATGATCCAGGACGTCACGCTCGCGGTGCTGCAGCGCACGGCGCGCGACCTGAAGCGCGTGCTGGCCGATTTTCCGCGCATCAGCATCAACCTGAATCTGGCCCCGGACGATTTGCGCAACGATCGCATCGGCGCGGAGCTGGCGCAGGCGCTGGCGGCGCAGAATCTGCCACCGACCGCGATCAAGCTCGAGATCACCGAGCGCGCGCTGGTCAACAACGACACTTCGCGCGCGCTGATCCGCGAATTCCGCAGCCGCGGGCATCAGGTCGCGATCGACGACTTCGGCACCGGCTACTCGAGCCTGTCCTACCTGCAGTCGTTCGAGTTGGACGTGCTCAAGATCGACAAGTCGTTCGTCGACGCGATCGGCACCGAAGCGGCGACCAGCCAGGTGATCGTGCACGTGATCGAGATGGCCAAGTCGCTCGGCCTGGTCACCGTGGCCGAGGGCGTGGAGACTGCGGCGCAGGTGGAATGGCTGGTCGCGCATCGCGTGCCGTATGCGCAAGGCTATCTTTTCAGCAAGCCGCTCGCGCTGGATGATTTCATCACGTACCTGCGCCACAATCAGGCCAATGCAAAACGCAAGCGCTGACCGCGAGACTCGCCGCCGCGCGGCGCCCGGATTCGTCCGCGCCGGCGCGTTGCTGCTGGCAGCCTGTGTTGCGGCCTGCGCACCGATGCGCAAAACGCCGACTTCGAACACGCCGCCGCCGCGGCCGTCCGCAACACACGCTGCCCCGAAGGCGCCGCCGGCGCGCAGCGTGCCGGTCGAAGAACCCTATGCGCAGGACAAGGAGCACGCCCGGATCGCGTTGGCAAAAAAAAGCAGCGACACGCTCGCGCAAGCGGATCTGGGCTATTACATGGACGTGCTGCAGGGCCGGCTGCGTCAGGCGGTGGCGGCACACGCGCAGATCAGCCGCCACGACGCCAGCATCGTGGTCTCGCTCAGCGGCCGCTGCGAGTTCGCGCCGGGGCGTGTGCAACCCGATGCCGACGCGCGCAGCATCCTCGATGCCGCGGCCACGGTGTTGCGCGAATACCGCAAGACGCTGGTGACGGTGCAGGTATTCGCCGCTGCCGCGGATGCCAGCGCGAGCGACGTGCAGTTGCTGCGGCGTTGCGCCGTGGCCAGTGCGAACGCATTGGCTGGCGCGGGTCTCGCGGCGAAGCGCATCGTCGTTCCTGGCGTGGCGCTGGCGAATCTGCCGCCGCTGCCGAACGATGCGCTGGCGCAACCAGCGCGATTCGAACTGGCGATCGAGCCGGTGGCCGATGCCACCGGCGCTGCGACGCAGTGAGCACGAGCGTGGCTGCCCTTCGATTCCAGCGGAGCAACGGCGCATAACGAATTGGCTGCGGCAGATCGCGCTGGCGCTCGCGCTGCTGTGTCCGACCGTACATGCCGACACGATCGACCGCGCGGCGCTCGCGGGCGAGTTACGCGCTGCGCCCGGAAATCGTCGAGTCGACTTACTACCTGTATCACTACACGCAGGACCCGAAATACCTGGCGATGGGGCGCACGCTGTGGCGCGACTTCGTGCGCAACTGCCGCACGAAAGCCGGCTATGCGGCGCTCGCCGACGTGCGCAGCAAGCAGAAGAAAGATCGCATGGAAAGCTACGTGTTGGGCGGGACGTTCAAGTACTTCTACCTGTTCGCGCCACCTGCGACGCTCGATTTCGAGGCGGTGACGTTCAATACCGAGGCGCATCCGCTGCGCAAGACGTGGTAGGGCGTCTGGCGTTTTCGCGAATACGTTGAATCCGCGCTTGGCCGCTGTCCAATCAGCCTTCCCTGGTGCGATCGCCGATCGGCATCCTTGCCTCACCATCCGCACGCGGCATGCGATGCGCTTTAACGCATTGCGACAGCGCAATCGGCTCTACCAGCCAGCCGCCTTGAGCTTTTCCGCCGTCGCCGCATCGGCCGGTCGCGCCACCAGCCCGCCGAGTGGACTCAACGTGGCGCGGTAGTTCGCGCCGTCGATCAGCGGCAGGTACGCCGCGCTGCCGTAGTCGGCGTCGATCCAGGGCAGCCACTGCGGGAACTTCTGCTTGAGCTGCCACAGGTCGACCGGCGAATCGTCGCCGAGCGCGAACACGCTCGGCAATTTCTGTTGTGCCTGGGCCGCATCGCGATAGCGGCCGGACAGACGGTCGAGCCGATACAGCGGCTGCGCGCCGAGCGTGACCGCGCGCGGCGTCCACTTGATCACGCGCGCGTCGAGCTGCCACTCGTCGCCTTTCAGCTCGCCGCTGCGGTGCGAGCCGTCCGGAAAATCCACACGCAGCGAAAAATCCTGCGGGCCGAGCTGGCGTGCCGTCAGCATCGCCACCGGCACCTCGTCGGTGAGCCGGCGGTAGCCGACCACCGAAGTGCCGAGCAGGCCGCCGAGCAGCGCGACGAGGAAGAATACGACCATCCACAAGGCGCGGTGCAGCGCGTGGCCGTGCCGGCGCGCGCGCCAGTGGCGCCGGCTGGCATGGCCGTGCACGACGGCGAACAGCAACGCAATCAGCGCGATGATGTAAATGATGGGAGCGAGCGATTCCAGCATCGGGGCGCCTCCATGGCAATCGTCAGCATCATACTGCGCGCGCATGCAAGCCGATAAGCCGCACCGCTATACTGCGCGCATCCTCACTGTGGGAACGTTCATGAAGCGCCGAATCGCCAGGGTTTCGCTGCTGCTGCTCGCCGCCGTCGCGCTCGCCGCCTGCGGCACCAAGGGCGCGCTGGTGCTGCCCGACCAGCAGGCCGCGGCGAAGAAGAAGAGCACCGCCACGCTGCCGCCGGCGGCGCCCGCCGAGCCGGCCAAGCAGTAACGCTGCGCCGGATGGGAGTGCGTTTCAGCAAGATGCACGGCATCGGCAACGATTTTGTCGTCGTCGATTGCCGCACGCAGGCGCTCGGGCTCGACACGCGCGCGATCGCGCGGCTCGGCGACCGCCGCTTCGGCGTCGGCTTCGACCAGCTGCTGACGATCGAGCCCGCCGGCGATTCGGGCTGTGCGTTCCGCTACGGCATTTTCAACAGCGACGGCTCGCCGGCCGGGCAGTGCGGCAACGGCGTGCGCTGCGTGGCGGCGTGGCTGCGCCGCGCCGGCGCGCTCGACAGCGGCGCGACGCGCCTGCAGAGCCCCACCGGGCCGGTCAGCGTCGAGCTGCTCGACGACGGCCGGGTGCGCGTCGACATGGGCGTGCCGCGCTTCGATCCGGCGCAGATTCCGCTGCGTGCCGAACGCGAGGCCGATTCGTATCGCATCGGCCTCGACGGCGAAACGATCGAGTTCGGCGCCGTTTCAATCGGCAATCCGCATGCCGTGCTCGAAGTCGACGACAGCGCCGATGCGCCGCTGGTGACGGTCGGTGCTGCATTGTCCACAGATGCGCATTTTCCACAAGGCTGCAACGTCGGGTTCGCGCAGATCCTCGGCCGCGCGCATCTGCGCCTGCGCGTGTGGGAGCGCGGCGCCGGCGCCACGCTCGCCTGCGGCAGCGGCGCGTGCGCCGCGGTTGCGGTGCTGCGCCGGCGTGGCAAACTCGACGCCGAGGTGGCGGTCGACCTGCCCGGCGGCGAGCTGCAGATCCAGTGGCCGGGCGGCGATGCGCCGATCCGGATGACCGGTCCGGCCGAATTCGTGTTCGATGGGGAGTTGGCATGAGCGAAATGAGCGTCAAGGATGGCTTGACCGCGATGGAAGTGGCGAGCTACCTGCGCCGGCACCCGGAATTCCTCGGCGAATTCCCCGACATCGCGCTGACCCTGCTGGTGCCGCGCGAGCAAGGCGCGAGCACGTCGCTGGCGAGCTATCAGCTGGAAGTGCTGCGCGACAAGAACCGCGAGCTCAACCGCCGCCTGCACGAGTTGATCGAGATCGCGCACGAGAACGAACAGCTGATGGTGCGCGTGCACATGCTCACGGTCGCGCTGATGCGCGAGCGCACGCTGGCCGACAGCGTGCGCCGCGTGGTCGCCGGTCTGACCGAGGATTTCCACACCGAACTGGTGCGCCTGGTGCTGTTCCGCGGCGGCGCCGACCTGCCGGCGGCGGAGTGGTTGATCCTGGCACCGAATGGTGCGAAGGATCTGCCCGCGTTCACCGAGTTCCTGAAACGCAACGAGCCGCTGTGCGGCCGCCTGCAGCCGGACAAGCTCGACGCGCTGTTCGGCGCGCACGCAGCCGAAGCGCGCTCGACCGTGCTGATGCCGATCGACGGCATCGGCATGCTGGCGATCGGCAGCGGCGACGCGAACCGCTTCCATCCAGGCATGGGCACGGTGTTCCTGAAGCTGATCGGCGAGGCGATCGCCGCGGCGGTGGCGCGCTTCGGCTGAAGGCGCAGAATGGCCGCCGCGCCGCTCGACAACGCGATCGGACGTTTCGCCGACTACCTGCGCGACGAGCGGCGCTATTCGCCGGCCACGCTCGGCAACTACCTGCGCACGCTGCACCAGCTGTGCGCGTACGCCGACACGATCGGTGTGACACGCTGGCGCGATTTGCGCTCCGACCAGGTGCAAGCGTTTGTCGCCAAGGCGCATCGCGGCGGCTTGGCGCCCGGCACGCTGCGCGACATGCTCTCGGCCTGCCGCAGCTTCTACCGCTATCTGGCGCGCGAAGGCGAAGCCGCCACGAATCCGGCGATCGGCGTGCGTTCGCCGAAAGCACCGCGCAAGCTGCCGCAAGTACTCGACGTCGACGAAGTCGCGGCGTTGCTCGATTTCCCCGTCGACGATCCGGACAGCGTGCGTGATCGCGCGCTGCTGGAGTTGCTGTATTCGAGCGGCTTGCGCGTGTCGGAACTGACCGATCTGCGCTGGCGCGACCTGGATCTGCGCGAAGGTCTGGTGCGCGTCACCGGCAAGGGACGCAAGACACGCATCGTGCCGGTCGGGCGCCAGGCGCGCAGCGCGCTCGAGGCGTTGCGCGCACAGGACGTGCCCGGCGCCGACGACCCGCTCGTGCGCGGCCGGCTCGGCAAGCCGCTGACGCCGAATGGCGTGCGCGCGCGCCTGAAGCGCCGCGCCAAGGATCAAGGCGTGTGGAAGCGCGTCTATCCGCACCTGTTGCGCCACTCCTGCGCCAGCCACGTGCTCGAATCCTCCGGCGATCTGCGCGCCGTGCAGGAGTTGCTCGGCCACGCCGACATCGGCACCACGCAGATCTACACGCACCTGGATTTCCAGCACCTGGCGCGCGTGTACGACGCGGCGCACCCGCGCGCGAAGCGCAGGACGAAAGGCGACGCATGAAAATCCTCGCCAGCCGAAGAAGGCAAGAGCCGGAGCGCGTCGCTTTTCGCCTCTGCCGCTGGCGGGAGAGGCCGCGCCACGGGCGCGGGTGAGGGTGGCGTGTCTACGCAAGCGGCGCTGGCTGAAGTGTCAGCAACCTGAAGCACCACCCTCATCCGCCTGCGGCACCTTCTCCCGCCAGCTCGAGAAGGCAAGAGCAAGGCGCGCGAATGGCCGCGGCGGAGCGCATCAGGCCAGCGCAAACTCCGCCGCCTTGCGCGCGTGGATCGCGGTGGTGTCGAACGTCGGCACGCTGCAATCGCCCGGCCCGACCAACAACATGATCTCGGTACAACCGAGGATGACCGCCTGCGCGCCGCGCTCGACCAGCGCCGCCATGATGCGGCGATACTCGCTGCGCGACTCGTCGCGGATCTTGCCGAGGCACAACTCGTCGTAGATCACGCGATGCACGATCTCGCGGTCGGCCGCCTCCGGCGTCAGCACGCGCAGGCCGAATTTCTGTTCCAGGCGTTCGCGATAGAACGCCTGTTCCATCGTGAAACGCGTGGCAATCAGGCCGACGCTTTCGACACCCGTCGCCCACACCTCGGCGCCGGTCGCGTCGGCAATGTGGAAAAGTGGAATCTTTACCGCGGCTTCGATCGCGCTCGCCACCTTGTGCATCGTGTTCGTGCACAGCACGACGAATTGCGCGCCGGCGCGCTCGATCGCGCGCGCGGCATCCGCCAGGATCGCACCGGCCGCGTCCCATTCACCGGCATGCTGCAAGCGCTCGATAGCGTGGAAATCGACGCTGTACAACACCAGCTGCGCCGAATGCAGGCCGCCGAGCCGCGCCTTGATCGTCTCGTTGATCTGCCGGTAGTACGGCACGGTGGATTCCCAGCTCATGCCGCCGATCAGGCCGATGGTCTTCATGTGCGCAGCTCCATTCCTGGCGCCATTTGACGCCGCGCTGCGCGTCGCTGTCCAGAGCCGCTGCGGGCGAAATCGGCGCCGCCGTCCGATTCGCCCACGCGCTGCGCTTGCCGTACCATTTGCGGCGACGGCAAAGGAACGGCAATGAAATTCAACGGCACCGAACGCTACGTCGCCACCGACGAGCTCAAGCTGGCGGTCAACGCGGCGATTGCGCTGCAGCGGCCGCTGTTGATAAAGGGCGAACCCGGCACCGGCAAAACGCTGCTCGCCGAGGAAGTCGCCGCCGCGATCGGCGCGCCGCTGATCACCTGGCACATCAAGTCGACGACCAAGGCGCATCAGGGCCTGTACGAATACGACGCGGTCAGCCGCCTGCGCGACTCGCAGCTCGGCGAGGCACGCGTGGCCGACGTACGCAACTACATCAAGCGCGGCAAGTTGTGGCAGGCGTTCGACAGCGACGCGCGCGCGGTGCTGCTGATCGACGAGATCGACAAGGCCGACATCGAATTCCCGAACGACCTGCTGCACGAACTCGACCGCATGGAGTTCCACGTCTACGAAACCGGCGAGACGGTGCGCGCCAAGCAGCGCCCGATCATCGTGATCACCTCGAACAACGAGAAGGAATTGCCGGACGCGTTCCTGCGCCGCTGCTTCTTCCACTACATTTCATTTCCTGACCGAGCCACGCTCGCGGCGATCGTCGCCGTGCATTATCCGAACATCGCACAGGACCTGTGCGCACGTGCGCTCGACATGTTCTTCGAGCTGCGCGAAGTGCCGGCGCTGAAGAAGAAGCCGTCGACGTCGGAGTTGATCGATTGGCTCAAACTGCTGCTGGCCGACCACATTCCCGCCTCCGCGCTCGCCGAGCGCGATCCAGCCAAGGCGATCCCGCCGCTGTACGGCGCGTTGATCAAGCACGAGCAGGATGTGCAGTTGCTGGAGCGGCTGGCGTTCATGCATCGGCGCGCGACACGCTAGAGTCTCGCGTGTACTTCAGTACCGCCAATTCCGTTCGTGCTGAGCCCTTCGACAAGGCTCAGGACAGGCTACGCGCAGCGAAGTCGAAGCATCCTACGACTTCGCGCCTGCGGCGCTACGCTCAGGGCGAACGGTTGTGGGTTGTGGTGAGTTCCTCCTCATGATGCTCGGTTTCTTCGAAACCCTGCGCACGCATCGCGTGCCGGTGGCGTTGCGCGAGTGGCTCGACCTGATGGCGGCGCTCGACGCTGATCTGGTTTTTGCCGATGCGACGGAGTTTTTTCATCTGGCGCGTACCGTGCTGGTCAAGGACGAGCGGCACTACGACAAGTTCGAGCGGGCGTTCGCGGCGTATTTCGAAGGCGTCGCGCGCATCGATGCGCAACTGCTCGAGATCCCCGCGGAATGGTTGCGCGACGGCTTCAAGCGCCTGCTCAGCGAAGAAGACAAGGCAAAGCTGCAGGCGCTCGGCGGACTGGACAGGCTGCTCGAGGAATTTCGCAAGCGTCTGGAGGAACAAAAGGGGCGTCACGCCGGCGGCAGCAAATGGATCGGCACGGGCGGCAGCAGTCCGTTCGGCGCCGGCGGTACGAATCCGATGGGCGCGCGCGTCGGCCCGCGCGGCGGTGCGCGCACGGCGGTCAAGGTGTGGGAGCAGCGCGAGTTCCGCGCGCTCGACGGCGACAGCGACTTGTCGCCACGCAACTTCAAGCTGGCGCTGCGCCGCCTGCGCCGCTTCGCGCGCGAGGGTGCGGCGGAGGAATTCGATCTCGACGCGACGGTCGATGCGACCGCACGTGAAGCGATGCTCGACATCCACTTCCGACCGGAACGGCACAACGCCGTCAAGGTTCTGCTGCTGCTCGATATCGGCGGTTCGATGGACGACCACATCGCCGTGTGCGAAAGCCTGTTCGGCGCGGCAAAAAGCGAGTTCAAACGGCTGGAGCACTACTATTTCCACAATTTCATCTATGCCAACGTGTGGCGCGACCATCAGTTCCGCATGAGTGAACGCGTTGCCACGACCGATTTGCTGCGGCGCTACAATCCGGACTACAAGGTGATCTTCGTCGGCGACGCGGCGATGGCGCCGTACGAGATCACCCACGTCGGCGGCGCGATCGACGACTGGGACGGCCACGCCGAACCGGGCGAGCTGTGGTTCCGGCGCGTCACCGCGCATTTTCGCAAGGTGGCATGGCTCAACCCGACGCCGCACGCGCAATGGGGCTATACGCAGTCCAACGCGATCATCCGCGAGCTGGTGCAGGACAAGATGTATCCGCTCACGCCCGACGGGCTGACCGAGGCGACGCGCTGGCTGGCGAAGTAGGTGCGGTCACTCGGAAAGATGGGTTGGCGCGAAGAACGCGAAGACGGGCCGATCATTTTTTCGCGTCCTTCGCGCCTTCGCGTGAGCCCGGTCTGTGCTTGCATTCGCCAGATGACGCCCCCAAATCGCAGTGCTCTCGGCGCAACCGGAACACACGCATGACCGAATCCTTCCACGCCACCACCATCGTCTCCGTGCGCCGCGACGGCAAGGTCGTGATCGGCGGCGACGGCCAAGTGACGCTCGGCAATACCGTGGTCAAGGCGAACGCGCGCAAGGTGCGCCGGCTCGGCAAGAATTCCGATGTGCTGGCCGGTTTTGCCGGCGCCACGGCCGACGCATTCACGCTGTTCGAGTTGTTCGAGGCCAAGCTCGACAAGCACGGCAACAACCTGACCCGCGCCGCGGTCGAACTGGCCAAGGAATGGCGCACCGATCGCCGCCTCGGCCGGCTCGAGGCGATGCTGGCGGTGGCCGACAAGGAAGCCTCGTTGCTGATTTCCGGCAACGGCGACGTGCTCGAACCCGAGCTCGGCCTGATCGCGATCGGCTCCGGCGGGCCGTATGCACAATCGGCGGCGAAGGCGCTGCTGGAAAACACGGCGTTGAACTCGCGCGAGATCGTCGAAAAGGCGTTGAGGATCGCCGGCGACGTGTGCATCTATACCAACCACAACATCACGATCGAAGAGCTTTGATTCTTTGACGCGTCCTTCTTTTGACGTCATTCCCGCGCAAGCGGGAAACCATCTTGATCCTCGGCATGCAAAATCAAAATGGATTCCCGCTTGCGCGGGAATGACGCCGGCACGAGGCACAGGAATTTACGATGTCTGAACTGACTCCCCGCGAAATCGTCCACGAACTCGACCGCTACATCATCGGCCAGGATGCGGCCAAGCGCGCCGTGTCGATCGCGCTGCGCAATCGCTGGCGGCGCATGCAGCTTGAACCTGAGTTGCGCAACGAGGTCACGCCGAAGAACATCCTGATGATCGGCCCGACCGGCGTGGGCAAGACCGAGATCGCGCGGCGCCTGGCGAATCTGGCGAACGCGCCGTTCATCAAGGTCGAGGCGACCAAGTTCACCGAGGTCGGCTACGTCGGCAAGGATGTCGAGCAGATCGTGCGCGACCTGGCCGACGTCGCCGTCAAGATGGTGCGCGAGCAGGCCAAGGCGCAAGTCAAGTCGCAGGCGCAAGACCGCGCCGAGGAGCGCATCCTCGATGCGCTGCTGCCCAAACGCCAGCTGCACGGCTTCATGGGCGAACCGTCGCAGGCAGACCATTCCGATTCGGACACGCGTCAGAAGCTGCGCAAGCAGTTGCGCGAAGGCGCGCTGGACGAACGCGAAATCGAGATCGAGACCGCGGTGAATCTCGGCGTGGAGATCATGGCACCGCCGGGCATGGAGGACATGACCCAGCAGCTGCGCGGCATGTTCTCCTCGCTGCAGGGCGCCAAGACGCAGAAGCGCAAGCTCGCGATCAAGGCGGCGCGGCCGCTGCTGGTCGACGAAGAGGCCGCGCAGCTGGTCAACGACGAGGAGATCAAGGCGCGCGCGCTCGGCATCTGCGAGCAGAACGGCATCGTGTTCATCGACGAGATCGACAAGGTGTGTCAGCGCGGCGAATGGAGCGGCGCCGGCGTCAGTCGCGAAGGCGTGCAGCGCGACCTGCTGCCGCTGGTCGAAGGCTCGACCGTGTCGACCAAGCACGGCATCGTCAAGACCGACCACATCCTGTTCATCGCATCTGGGGCGTTCTCGCTGGCCAAGCCGTCGGACCTGATCCCGGAACTGCAGGGACGTTTCCCGATCCGCGTCGAGCTGGCGGCGCTGACCGCGGGCGATTTCGAGCGCATCCTGAGCGAGCCCAACAATGCGTTGACGAAGCAGTACGAGGCGTTGCTCGCGACCGAGGGCGTGACGCTCGAATTCTCCGCCGACGGCATCCGGCGCCTGGCGGAGATCGCCTTTGCCGTCAACGAGCGCACCGAAAACATCGGCGCGCGGCGCCTGCATACCGTGCTGGAACGGCTGCTCGACACGATTTCCTACGAAGCACCGGACCGGCACGGCGCGCGCTACACGATCGATGCCGCCTATGTCGACGGCCATCTGGCCGCGCTGGTGCAGGACCAGGATTTGAGCCGCTACATCCTCTAGCTTGGTGCGCAAAATGCTTCGTCGATCTTGCCCGATCGACGGGCGGGCAGTGGTCGGGAAGCAAACGGTTGTGTCCGCTCGGGAAAATTGCGCTTGCGTCCGCACGCAGCGCCAAACGAGCGTGTAAAATGCGCATCCCGCGCTATGCCGTTGCGCCGGCCAAACACAGTTGGTTCTGCCCGACGGGGTTGCTTTTGCGAGTCCACTGCCATGATCGTCAAGCATCATCATGAAGGCAATGTCGTCCAGTTCCGCGGTCGCGGTGTGCGCGCGCAATTGCGCGAGGCGATGGATACGCGCATGCCGGTGCAGATCGCACGCGAACGCATCGCCGCCGGCTGGCTGCACGGCTTCGTGATCGGCATGTCGGCCGAGTTCTGCCTGCTCGCCGAAGTCAACGACGCAATGCGCTTCGACGGGTTCCTCGCCATCGCGGTCGGCGACGTCAGCGCAGTGGAACAGGATCCGGGGCGCGAGTTCGTGCACAAGGCGCTGGAGCTCAACGGCGAGGTAGTGCCGGAATTGAACGGCTTCCGTCTCGACACCTGGCAGGCGATCGCCGAGAGCGCGGCGCTGCAGACACCGCTGGTTTCGCTCAACATGCTCGACGAGGGCGAAGGCGAAGTGAGCTACATCGGCCGCCTGGCCGGCGCCGAGCACGATGCGTTGGTGCTGCAGGAAGTCGATCCGAATGCGAACTGGTATCCGGATACCGGCGCATACGAATTCAACGGCATCGGCTCGATCGGCTTCGGCACGCACTACATGCTGCTGCTGGCCCGCGTCGCCGGCATCCCGCCGGTGCCGGTACCGGCCGGGGAATTCTCGGTTTGAGCGCGCGCCCGCATCCGAGCGGAATCACGCTGCACAAAGCCTCGCACGTCCTCGAAGTCGGTTTCGACAGCGGCGAGGTGTTCCGCCTGCCGTGCGAATACCTGCGCGTGCATTCGCCCAGCGCCGAAGTGCAGGGCCACGGACCCGGCCAGCGTGTGCTGCAGCATGGCAAGCAGCACGTGAACATCGTCGAGATCGTTCCGGTCGGCCACTACGGCGTGTTGCTCAAGTTCGACGACGGCCACGACACCGGAATCTTCTCGTGGAGCGTGCTGTACGACCTCGGCCGGCAGCAGGCGGAAAACTGGCAGGCATATCTCGACGCGCTGGCGGCCGCAAACCTCTCGCGCAGCTGATCGTGCGCGACTGCTTCACACCTTGACCGGCTGCCTGTCCTCGGCCTGGAAGTACTCGAGTTTGGCGAAGCCGAGCACGCGCGCCAGCAACACGTCCGGAAAACTCTCGATCTGCGTGTTGTAGACGCGCACGGACTCGTTGTAGTCGCCGCGCGCCGCCTGCAGGCGGTTTTCGGTATCGACCAGCTCGTGCTGCAATTGCAGGAAGTTGCTGCTCGCCTTGAGCTCCGGATAGCGCTCCTGCAGCGCCAGCAGCTGCGTCACGTGCGCGCCGACCTCGCCTTCGAGCTGGCCGCGCTGCTGCACCGAGGCGGCCGCTTGCGCGCGGCTGCGCAGTTCGGTCACCGTGGTCAGCGTCGCCTGCTCATAGGCGGCATAGCCTTTGACGGTTGCCGCAAGCTGCGGGATCAAGTCGTGGCGGCGCTGCAGCTGCACATCGATGTCGGCCCACGCGGTGCGCACGCGATTGCGCGCGATCACCAGATCGTTGAAGGTGACGATCGCGAAGCCCAGCAGGGCGATCAAGATGCAGACGGCAATCCACTTTCCCATGCGTAGTCCCGACCTCGCGCGGTGCTGGCGGCGACACATTGTTTGCAGCCGGATTGCGCGATAATACGTCATCCACCCCGCTGCGAGAGGCCACCATGCCCGAAGGTCCCGAGATCGACACCGACAAGCTGCGCGAGGCGATCGACGAGGAGCTCGAACACGAAGGCGGCGCACTGCTGCGCGGCATTGCCTTGTCGACAGCACTGTTCGCGGCGATGGCGGCGATCGCCTCGCTCGAAGCCGGCGGCACGGTCAACGAAGCGCTCGCGCTCAAGACCGAAGCGACGCAGCTGCAGGCACGGGCCTCCGATCAGTGGGCCTACTACCAGGCCAAGGGTTTGAAGGCGACCGTGACCGAGCTGTCGAAGAACAGCTGGAGCGCGCTCGACAAGACGCCGCCGGAGGATCTGACGAAGAACCTCGAACGCTACGCCGAGGATCAACGCAAGAGCAAGGAACAAGCCGAGGAACTCGAGCATCAGCGCGACGAGAAAGGCAAGGAAGCCGATGAGCTGATGCACCATCATCATTTTTACGCGCAATCGGTCGCCTTGCTGCAGGTGTCGATTGCGCTCGGTGCGGTCGCCGCGCTGACGCGACGGCGCGTGGTCTGGATCGGCTCGGCGCTGCTTGGCCTGGTCGGTTGCGGCGTGTTCGGCTGGGCGTTCCTGGCGCACTGACGTGAACGCGCGCCACGTGCTGCGCCTGGCGTTTGCGGCGATCGCTGCAACGGGCGCAGGTGCGGCGCTTGCGACGACCACCGAGATCGGTACCGGCAGCGACTTCCGTACGATCATGCAGGGCCTGCACGCGGGCGATACGTTGATCCTCGACGGCGGCGTGTATTCCTTCAGCGGTTATTTCGAACTCGATCTCGCCGGCAACGGCGCCGCGCCGATCGTGATCCGCGCGCAGACCGGGCAACAGCCGGTGATCCAGTACCTCGGCACCGACCAGAACATCGTCAATTTCAACAACGCCCAGTTCCTGATCATCGACGGCATCGAATTCAGCGGCGGCTCGCGCGGCTTGCGCTTCACGGGCGGCCACGACGTGACGGTGCGCAACTGCCACGTGCACGGCACCGACGCGAATGCGATTTCCGCGAACGACGACGCTCAGGACTATGTGCGCTTCAGCTTCGTGCACAACGAGATCGACCATACCGGCGCCACCGGCGAAGGCTTCTATCTCGGCTGCAACAACAACGCCTGCCAATTCCACGATTCGCTCGTCGCGAACAACTACATCCACGATCTGAACGGTCCGACCATCACACAGGGCGACGGCATCGAGATCAAGAAAGGCAGCTACGCCAACATCGTGCGCGACAACGTGATTCATGACACAGGTTATCCCGGCATCACGCTGTACGACGTCGCCGGCAACGGCGCGCCGAACATCATCGAGCGCAACATCGTGTGGAACTCGGCCGACAACGGCATCCAGGTCACCGCCGACGCGATCGTGCGCAACAACATCGTGCTCGGCGCCGCAGCGAGCGCGTTCGCCTCGAACAACGTGCAGGGCGGCAGCGCCGCCAATCTCGTCATCGTCAACAACACGTTGCTGATGGGCAGCGGCAACGGCATCAAGCTCAACGCGGTGAGCGGCACGGTGACGATCGCGAACAACGCGATCTACGCGCCGAACGGCCGCGCGATCGACGCGAACGGCACGCTCGGCGGGATCACGGCGCTGGGCAATGCGGGGCAGGGTGCGCTCAGCGGCGTGGGCAACGGCTTCAGCGCCGGCGGCAATCTCGTCAACGATTTCGTCGGCGCCAGCCTGGGCGGCGTGCCGCCGCAGAATCCGATTCCGAAAAGTGGCGGACTGCTGGCAGGAACGGCCAACGCGTCGTTCCTGCCGACAGACGATTTCGACGGCCACCCGCGCGGCGCACAGCACGACATCGGCGCCTATCGGGCCAACGCTGGCGGCACACCCGGTTGGACGATCGTCGCCGGCTTCAAGGTGCTCGACGAGATTTTCTTCGACGGTTTCGGAGCTTGAGCTTGGTCGAGTAGACACATTCAGTTCCTGCCTCTGTTCGTCATTCCCGCGAAAGCGGGAATCCATCTTGATCTTCTCAAAATCGAAGAAGAACTGGACTCCCGCTTTCGCGCGAATGACGCTCATGGGTGGATCGCCCCCGGACGCGAGCGATGTCGATTAGCGGCAACCCCAAACGCGCTACCATAAGCCGCATGGACGAACCCACTACCCACTTCGGCTACAGCGACGTGCCGGTCGACGAGAAGCAAAAGCTCGTCGGCCGTGTGTTCACGTCGGTGGCGTCGAAATACGACCTGATGAACGACTTGATGTCGTTCGGCGTGCACCGGCTGTGGAAGCGCTGGTTCGCGTCCACCAGCGGCGTGCGCAGTGGCGATGCCGTGCTCGATCTGGCCGGCGGCACCGGCGACATCGCCGCGTTGCTGCTGCCTTTGGTCGGCGAGCGCGGACAGGTCGTGCTCGGCGACATCAACGGTGCGATGCTCCGCACCGGGCGCGACCGCCTGATCGATCGTGGATTGGTGCGCAATCTGTATTACGCGCAATTGAACGCACAGGCGTTGCCATTCCCGGATGCCAGCTTCGACGCGGTGACGATCGCATTCGGCCTGCGCAACGTCACCGACAAGCAGGCCGCGCTGCGCGAGATGCACCGCGTGTTGCGGCCCGGCGGGCGCGTGCTGATCCTCGAATTCTCCGTCGTGCAGTCCGAGCTGCTCAAGCCGCTGTACGACTTCCATTCGTTCAAGGTGTTGCCGCTGCTCGGCAAGCTGATCGCGAACGACGCCGCCAGTTACCAGTACCTGGCCGAATCGATCCGCAAGCATCCGGATCAGGCCACGCTGAAAGGCATGCTCGAAGCGGCCGGTTTCGCGCAGGTCGACGTGCGTAATCTTTCCGGCGGCATCGTGGCGATCCATCGCGGCTACAAGTTCTGAGCGCCACGATCGGGTCTTACAAAATTTAACAGTCGATGGCGGTAAATACGGCTGAAACTAGCCCTTTCGACACAGGCGCCGCCGCGACCGCGGCGCATAATCGCACGCTCTCGGCACGCAGCCGCGGCCACTCGCATTGACGGAGACTGGATGATGCGCAACCTCGTCGCCTCGACGGCACTCATGTTGACACTGCTCGGTTCAGCGGCCTGTGCCGCGGCGCAGGACAAGCCCGACGAATCGGTCAAGGTCGAGGTGCAGAAGAACGACAAGGATCCGAACCGGGAACCACCGCCGACCGAAAAGGCAGTGGTCACGTCGCACAGCGCGCAGATCGGCGGTCGCGGCATCGCCTACAAGGCCACCGCCGGCACGCTGATCATCCGCGACGACAAAGGCAAGCCGGACGCGAGCATGTTTTACGTCGCCTACACGGCCGACGCGGAAAAATCCACAACGCGGCCTGTTACCTTTTTATACAACGGCGGGCCCGGCTCGGCCAGCATCTGGCTGCACATGGGTTCGTTCGCGCCGGTGCGCATCGTCACCGCGAGTCCGGAAGCCACCGCGCCGGCGCCGTACCAGCTGGTGCCGAACGTCGACAGCCTGCTCGACAAGTCCGACCTGGTGTTCGTCGATGCGATCGGCACCGGCTATTCCAAGGGCCTGCCGAAGCCCGACAAGAGCAAGGACGGCAAAGACGACAAGGACGAAAATCACAACAAGCGCTTTTGGGGCACCGATCAGGACATCGACGCGTTCGGCCGTTTCGTGATGCGTTACATCACGGTGAACAACCGCTGGAATTCGCCCAAGTTCCTGTTCGGCGAATCCTACGGCACGCCGCGCTCGGCCGGCCTGGTGCACTGGTTGAGCGAGAAGGGCGTCGCCTGCAACGGCGTGGTGCTGCTGTCGTCGATCCTCAACTACGGCACGCGCCTGCCGGGTCAGGACAACGACTACATCGGCAACCTGCCGACGTTCGCCGCGATCGCGTGGTATCACAACAAGGTGCCGAACAAGCCGGCGACGCTGGAGCCGTTCCTGACCGAAGTGCGCGACTTCGCGCGCGGCGAGTACGCCGTGGCGCTGGCCAAGGGCGCGGCGCTGGGCGCGCAGGAGCAGGATGCGATCGCGCAGAAGTTGAACAAGTATACCGGCCTGAGCGTGGCCTACGTGAAGGAGGCCAACCTGCGCGTCAATCCGAGCCGCTTCCGCAAGGAACTGCTGCGCGGCGACCGCCTCACGGTCGGCCGCTACGACGGCCGCTTCGAAGGCATCGACAGCGACGCGGCCGGCGAGAACCCGGAGAGCGATGCGTCCGATACCGCGATCCGCGGCGCGTTCACTGCCGTGTTCAACGACTACATCGTGCGCGAACTGCACTACACCAGCGACGTGCCGTACAACGTTTCGGCGCCCGCGATCATGGACTGGGACTGGAAGCACAAGGCCCCGGGCGGCAATCAGCAGCGTCCGTTGCCGCTGCCGATCATGGTCGGCGACCTGGGCGCGACGATGCGCACCAATCCGCACCTCAAGGTGCTCGCAGCCAACGGCTATTTCGATCTGGCCACGCCGTTCTTCGGCACCGAATACGACATCGCGCATCTCGACGTCGACGGCAAGCTGCGCCAGAACGTGACGTTCACGTACTACCCGTCGGGGCACATGGTGTATCTCAATCTCGATGCGCTGAAACAATTCAAGGGGGATTTGGCGAAGTTCTACGATAGCGCGATCCCACGCTGACACTTTCGGTCTTGGCCTTGTTTTTTTTAGCTCGTCATTCCCGCGCAGGCGGGAATCCAGTTCTTTCTTTGGACGTTGTCTTTTTCGTCTAGAGCCAGAGCTTCCACTCCTCCTACGGAGGAGCGGGTAACTTTCAGAGCCAGAGCTTCCACTCCTCCTGCGGAGGAGCGGGTAACTCTCAGAGCCAGAGCTTCCACTCCTCCTTCGGAGGAGCGGGTAACTCTCAGAGCCAGAGCTTCCACTCCTCCTTCGGAGGAGCGGGTAACTCTCAGAGCCAAAGCTTCCACTCCTCCTGCGGAGGAGCGGGTAACTCTTTTCTTTACTCGTGTAAAGAAAAGAGTCACCAGAAAAGAAAGCACGTGCGAGCAGAGCGTGCCACGGGAGGAACTGTCCTGCATGCCTGGAGTGTTCCGAACTGTTCCAATCAATACGACGGAGCACCGAATTCGCGTTGCCTCTAAGTGACATCGTCGATAATAAGAAGGAGGCACGCACATAAGGCCGTTACGCTGCCTCGACGAAGACGTAAGAGGGATCTGCGCAGGCTTTCCGAGCCTGCGTGCGTCAAACCTGGGGCGGCTCAGATTCTAAAAGGCATTTCTTTGGTGACTTTCTTTGTGCCAGCAAAGAAAGTTACCCGCTGGCCGCAGGACAGCGGAAGCT
>Ga0157378_10000374_pt1 | contig 44264 bp, 39 predicted proteins | sample M65metaG_FD_115309 | JGI IMG/M metagenome (GOLD analysis project Ga0157378, IMG submission 115309) | Miscanthus rhizosphere microbial communities from Kellogg Biological Station, Michigan, USA - M6-5 metaG | ecosystem: Host-associated > Plants > Roots > Rhizosphere > Soil | place: USA: Michigan... | reverse complement strand
GCAACACCCGGTCTCGACGACCGATAAGCCTTTCTCCTCCCTCGGCCTGAGCGCGCCGATCCTCGACATCGTGACGAAGATCGGCTTTCAGAATCCGACTCCCATCCAGGCCGCCGTCATCCCGCTCGCACTCGAAGGGAAAGACATCATCGGCCTTGCGCAAACCGGCTCCGGCAAGACGGCGGCGTTCTGCCTGCCGCTGGCCGAGCGCCTCACGCACGGTCGCGGCGTGCGCGGCCTGATCCTCTCGCCGACGCGCGAGATCGCGCTGCAGACGAAAGCGTTTCTCGACGTCTTCGGCGTCAATCACGAGCTCAAGACCGCCTGCGTCATCGGCGGCGTGAAGATGCAACCGCAGACCGACGCGCTGCGCGGCGAGCCCGACATCATCGTGGCAACGCCGGGACGCCTGCTCGATCACGTCCGCCAGCGCCACGTGAAGTTGGATGCGATCGAAGAGCTGGTTCTCGATGAGGCCGACCACATGCTCGACCTCGGCTTTCTCCCGCAGATGCGCGACATCCTGCGCCTCCTGCCGCGCAACCGCCGCACGATGATGTTCTCGGCCACGATGCCCGACTCCATCGAGATGATCGCCAAGGAGTTCATGCGCGATCCCGTGCGCATCGACATCACGCCCGAGGGCGGCGCGGCGACCGGGATTACGCATCGGTTGTATCTCGTCAAAGAAGAAGACAAACGCAACTGCCTGATCACGCTCCTCACCGAAGAGCTGGGAAGCACGCTGGTCTTCGTGCGCCGGAAGATCGACGCGGAGTGGCTGTACCACATCCTCCAGCGGCGCGGCCATCCGGTCTCCCGCATCCACGCCGACCGCTCGCAGGGACGCCGCGTCGAAGCGCTGGCCGGCTTCCGCCAGGGACAACATCGCATCCTCGTCGCCACCGACATCGCCGGCCGCGGCATCGACGTCCCGGGCATCGAGCACGTCATCAACTTCGACATCCCCGAAAACGTGGACGACTACGTCCACCGCGCCGGCCGCACCGCCCGCGGCGCCGCACTGGGCATCGTGTCGACGATCGTGTCGTGGCAGGACGTTCCGATGGTCCGTCAGATCGAGGAAGTCCTCGGCGAGAAGATCGCGCGATGTACCGCGCCAGGAATCGAACCGTGGGTGGAGACGGAAAAGGCGGCTGCGAAGACGCGGAGACGGGTGTAGCCCCGAGTTCTGGCGTGCTAATCTACTTCCGTGGCAAGAGTCCGATCGATCGCAAACCCCCACCAGGAAGGAAAGCACGTCACGCTCGCCGCGGCCCGCTCGGCATTCCGCGAGCTCAGTCGTGTCCCGAAGAAGGGTGAGTTCGTGAGCAGGGCTGGCAGGCAGCGCGTCGGTTCGAAAGCGAAATCCACTGCAAAAGCGCAATGACGCACGAGAAGGACGTTTTCATTAACTGTCCGTTCGACGCCAGGTACCGCCCGCTCTTACGTGGACTTGTCTTCGCTGTTCATGACTGTGGATTCATCGCGCGCTCAGCGCTGGAAGTTGAAGACTCCGGCGAAGTTCGCGTACAGAAAATCATTCGAATCATCGGTGAGTCTCCCTATGCGGTCCACGACATTTCCCGCATAGAGCTCGACTCCAAGACAAACCTGCCACGCTTCAACATGCCTTTGGAGTTGGGACTGTTCCTGGGTGCGAGGGCGTTTGGTGATGCCACCAACCAATTGAAGCGCTGCGTCGTCCTGGATGACGACCAATTCAGATATCAAAGCTTCTGCTCCGACATCGCTGGTCAGGACATTCGCGCACATTCAGGCAAAGTGGCGACTGCAATCGAGATCGTTCGCAACTGGCTCTCGACAACTCCGCCGGCCCAGGGGACGGTCATACCGAGTGGCTCAGTCATCGCTGGAAGGTACAAGCAGTTTCGCATCGCCTTGCCGGGTGGTTGCGAGAAACTGCAACTCAATGCAAGACGTCTGACGTTCGGCGATGACGTCACGCTCATCGTCGGTTGGCTCAAGGAAAATCCCTGGAAACCAGCGGCGGCTTAGCGGCGAATTTCTACTAGCTCGCCCGCGCCCCAGCCTTCCGCTCGTACATCGCCCGATCCGCTTCGCGGATCGCGTCGTCGATCTGATCGGCGCTTGGGAAGGTGGCGGCGCCCCAGGAGACGGTCAGCGTCGTGCCGCGGGGCGTGGTGATGCCGCCGTCGAGCGTGAAGAATCGTTGCATGACCAGATCGATCGGCGATTGGGGCATGACCACCAGGAACTCGTCGCCGCCCCAGCGGAAGAGGAGATCATCGGCGCGGATCCGTTTGCGGATGGCGTTGGCGACGGTGCGGATGGCTTCGTCGCCGGCTTCGTGACCCTCGGCGTCGTTGATCGCTTTGAGGCGATCGACGTCGACCATCATCACCACGCCGCTCATTTCCCGCGGCATGGCGTGGAAAGCGTGGCGCGACAGCGCGGCGGTGAGCGGGTCGGTATTCGCTTTGATGGCCAGCTGATCGCGCGCGATCTGCAGCGCGGCCACCGCATCCGTCAGCTCGCGATGCGCAGCCTCGGCGGCAATGAGCACCATGCCATATCCGAGGAGGACCGCGGCCAGAAGATCGGCGAGCGATGACGAATCGAGATAGGGAATGGTGATGCCGCGCCGCTGCAGCGTGTAGAGCGGCACATACGTGAGGTACAGAAGCCCGAACAGCGCCAGCGGAACGCGCATCATGTGCCACGCCACGCTGTGCCGGTCGATGCGCCCGAGCACGAGGTAGCAGATGAAGATGACGATGGCGACGATGGCCGCTTCGATGATGAAGAGCGCGCCGAAATCGGGAGCGGCGATGACGATCAGAATCGCCGACGCGAACGCCAGCGGAATCAGATAGCCGAGGACCTTCAACGGCAGCGGATCGTCGACGAGATCGCGGCAGCCGGCGAAGAGAAGCACGAGAAACAGCCACTGCGCGAGCAGATAGACCAGCCACCACGGCCATGGACTGGTGGTGGTGATGTAGATGCGCACGGCCACGATGGCCACGAACATCGAGCCCCACGCCCACGCCCAGCGCCGGACGTAGCGCCAGCCGAAGGTGCGCGCGATCTGGCCGAGGACCAGGGCAAGAAGAAGGGTTCCGATCGCCTGGAAGGTGACGGCGACCGGGGAGAAGTCGACGGCGGTAGGCGGCGTCGAGACTAAAAGCAAATGTTGAATGTTCAATGTTGAAAGAAAGCTGCGAGTTCACGGCCGATCCATTCAACATTCAACATTGAACATTCAACATTCAGCATTCAACGTTGAAGGTTTCAGGACTCGTCGTCCGACATTGTGAACCCAGTCACCCCAATCGGCACGCTCCCCTCCTTCGGCGTCGACCCGCGCTGCCGGCTGGCCTCGATCTTCGACTCGCCCGCCGCGGCGACCGGCGTGACGCGCGTGGTCATCTGCGCGCGAGCGCTGGCGAGGTAGACCTTGATCCCCTTCTCCGTGTAGATGCGTTCGATCTCCTCTTCGTCGGCATCGATGACGATGTAATCGTCGATGCGGCTGGAGTAGATGGCGAACCTGCCGTTCGCCTGCTTGTCGATGCGCCAGGCCATGCGCGTCTAGATTAGTACGTCTCCGGAATTTGACTTGTGATCGCCGGATTCTGTATTAGCCTGACGCCGATGCGCTTCCTCCGCCTCTCGATCCTCCTGCTCCTGGCGACGATCATCGTCGCCGAGCCGGTGGTTCACACGCATCCCTTCGGCGGGAGTGAAGGCGTCGGCATCGCCAGCCCGGCGGCCTGCGCGCTGTGCGCGGTAGCGGCGCAGCAGATCACCGTCGTCCGCACCAACATCGCCGCGCCGCTCGTCGTCATCGACCTGCTCGCCGTCGTGGCGCCGGTTCATCAGTCCCTCAACGAATCCTGTCCCCTCCCCTCGCGCGCTCCTCCCGCCGCGTAAGCGCCGTCTCTCTTTTCACCGAAGACGACCCTTTCGAGGAGCTGTATGACACCACATCGTGGTGGAACCCCGTTCTTGAATCCGGCCCGCATTCTGGCCGCTGTTTTCCTCTCATTTTCCGTCGCCGCCTCGGCGAAAACACTCGAGCCGCTGCGGCTTTCCCGGCAGCAGGCGATCGAGGAAGCGCTCGTGCGGAATCCTGCGCTGGCCGCGTCGCGCGCGCAGGTTGAAGAGGCGCGGGCGAATGTCGTGACCGCTGCGGCGTTTGCCGATCCGACTGTTGCGATCGACGTCGCCGGGCAGTCGCACATCCTCAACCCGGCGTCGCGGTCCGGAAGCGACCAGGGATTCGGGATCACCCTTCCCTTTCCCGGCAAGCGCGATTTGCGGCGTGAGGTCGCAACCGCCGACCTGCGCGCCGCCGAGTTCAATCTGACGCAATTACGCCAGCAGGTAGCATCGCAGGCCGCGCAGGCGTACGACGCCATTCTGGTGGCGCTGCGGCATCGCGACGATCTGCAGCAGAGCAAGGAGCTGGCCTCCGATTTCGTAAAGAAAACGCAGGCCCGCTTCCTCGGCGGCACGGTCGCGCGCGTCGACGTGGTCAAGGCGGAGACCGACGTCGCGCAGGCCGAGAACGATCTCTTCGCCAGCGACCGCGCCATCGCCACCGCCCGCGCCACGCTCAATCGCATCCTCGGCCGAGCGGGCGGCGCGCCGATCGAGACCACGACGTCGCTCGAGGTGCCGGGACCGATTGCCGCGATCGAGTCGCTGGAGAAACTCGCCGAATCGTCGCGGCCGGAGATCGCCACCATCCTCGCGCAGCAGCAAGGGGCGAAAACGGCCACGAAGCTGGCGCGCGAGTTCTGGCTGCCGGACGTCAACCTCAGCGTGACACGCAACGCCGAAGAGGGAACGCCGACCACCTTCACCACCGCCGCCGGCTTCACTGTCCCGCTCTTTTTCTGGCAGCACCAACGCGGCGAAGTTGCGGCGGCCACGCACCGGGAAGAGGAACTGGCCGCGAACCTTGCCGACCTCCGCGCGCAGGTGAGCCTCGACGTGCAGACCGCCTACACCAACGCATCGACCTCGCTGCGCCAGGCGGCCTTCATTCGCGATCACCTCCTGCCCCAGGCGCAGGAGGTCTATCGCATCGCCTCGGTCAGCTACGGCCTCGGCGGCTCGTCCGCGCTCTATCTTCTCGACGCAAAACGAACACTGCTCGATGCCCAGAACCAATACGTCGACGCCCTCGGCGCCGCGAACGACGCGCTTGCCGCGCTCGAACTTGCCGTCGGCGCGCCTCTCCCATCGCCACAAGCCGGAGAACAACATCCATGAAAACGCTCACCATTTGCGCGGCCGCACTGCTCGTCCTCGGCTGCCAGAAACCTGCGGACGAAAAAACCGACACGACCACCACCGCGAAAAACGCCATGAGGAATGTGCGTTCCGAGGTCGTGGCGATGCAGTCGTATCGAAAGACGATTGCGGCGACTGGGACCGTCGCCTTCAGCCAGAACAAGTCGACCCAGGTGCTCTCGCCGATCTCCGGACCGGTGGCGCGCATCCTGGCCAACGTCGGGAGCCGCGTCAGCCGCGGCCAGGCGCTGGCGCTCGTGGCCTCGCCAGACTTCGCTGCTGCCGTCAGCGCGCTGCGAAAGGCCGAGGCGACGGCGAAGAATGCCAGGAGAATCGCCACGCTCGATGAACAACTGTTCAAGAGCGATGCGATCGCGCGCCGCGACCTCGAGCAGGCCCAGACCGACGCCATCAACGCCGAATCGGATCGCGAGGCCGCGGTGCAGCAGCTGCGCGCGCTCGGTGTCGACAACAAGACCATCGCCGGCATCGAACAGAACCGCCCCGTCGAAAACCTCGGCGGCGTGATTCGCTCGCCGATCAACGGCACGGTCGTCGAGCGGCTGGTCTCTCCCGGCCAATTGCTGCAGCCGGCAACGCCTGCGTTCACCGTCGCCGATCTCTCCAGCGTCTGGGTCATGGCCAATGTCTTCGAGGCCGACCTTCCCTCGGTGCGCATCGGCGACGTCGCCGACGTCATCACCGGCTCCGGCCAGACCTTGCAGGGCCGCGTCGACTACATCGCCGCGCTGGTCGATCCGAACACGCGCGCCGTCTCCGTGCGCCTCGACGTCCCCAATCCCGGCGAAGTGCTCAAGCGCGATCTCTACGTGCGGGTGCAGATCCACTCGCAGCTGCCGGCCAACGGCATCCTCGTGCCCGTCTCCGCCGTGCTGCGCGACGACGAAAACCTTCCCTTCGTCTTCGTCACCAAGCCCGATGGCAAATTCGAGCGCCGCCGCGTCGATCTCGGATCGCGCATCGGCGACCGGCAGGAGATCCGCTCGGGCGTCACCGCCGGCGAATCGATCGTCGTCGAAGGGGGGCTGTTCCTCGAAAACGAGGAGCACTCATGAGCAGCCAACCGCCGGAAGAACTCAACGGAAACGACTCGCAGGAACGCACAGCGACCTCGATCATCAACAAGGTCGTCGCCGGCTCGCTGCGCCAGCGTTTTCTCGTCCTCTTCTTCGCCGTCCTGCTGATTTTCGGCGGCGCGTACTCGTTCCGCCGCCTGCCGGTCGACGCCTATCCCGACCTTTCGCCTCCGCGCGTGGAGATCGTCACGCAGTGGGAAGGGCACGCCGCCGAAGAGGTTGAACGCCTCATCACGGTACCGATGGAAACGGAGATGAACGGCATCCCGGACATGACCGTCATCCGTTCCATCTCGCTCTACGGTTTGTCAGACGTACGCCTGGCGTTCAAGCCGGGAACTGACAACTACTTCGCGCGCCAGCAGGCGCTGGAACGCCTGGCCGACGTGTCGCTGCCGGAAGGCGTCTCGCCCAGCATGGCGCCGCTTTTCTCGCCATCAGGACTGATTTTTCGCTACGTGCTGGAAAGCCCCGACCGCTCGGCGATGGAGCTGAAGACAATCGAGGATTGGGTGATCGAACGGCAGTACAAATCCGTTCCCGGCGTGGCCGACGACTCCGGCCTCGGCGGACCGACCATGCAGTACCAGGTGCTGCTCGATCCGACGAAAGTGGCCGCGGTAGGCCTTTCCGTGCCGCTGATCGTCAGCTCGCTGAGCGCGAACAACGGCAACGCTGGCGGCGGCTTCTACTCACAGGGCGGCCAGTTCTACTACGTGCGCGGACTGGGACGTCTGCAGACGCCGGAAGACATCGGCAACGTGGTCGTAGCCGTCCACAACGGAACACCTGTCCTGGTGAAAGACGTCGGCAAGGTGGTCATCGGCTCCGCTCCCCGCCTCGGGCAGTTCGGATTCAACGAGCGCGACGAAGCGGTCGAGGGCGTGATCCTGCTGCGCAAAGGCGACCAGGCTCAGGTCGTCCTCGATCGGCTCGAGAAAAAGACAGCCGAGCTGAATCGCTCTGTCCTTCCGCCGGACGTCAAGATCCGCCCGTTCTACGACCGCCGCGATCTCATCGCCCTCACCACCCGCACCGTCGAAGACAACCTCCTTCGCGGCATGCTGCTGGTGATCGTCATCCTGATCTTCTTCCTCTACGACATCCGCACAGGATTGATCGTGGCGGTGACGATTCCGCTCTCGCTGCTCTTCGCCTTCGTCTGCCTGGACCTCAAGAACGTGCCGGCGAATCTGCTGTCGATCGGTGCGATCGATTTCGGGATCCTGGTCGACGGCGCGGTGGTGATGGTGGAGAACATCTTCCGGCGCCTGGCGTTGAACGGCGAGAGCAAGGAACCACAGAGCGTGACGCGGGTGATCATCTCCGCCGCCGCGGAAGTCGATCGCCCGATCTTCTACGCCGTGGCGGTGATCGCCGCCGGCTTCCTGCCGATTTACGCGCTCTCCGGCCCCTCGGGCGCGTTGTTCAAGCCGATGGCCGACACGACGATCTTCGCCCTGGCCGGCTCGCTGCTGATCGCGCTGACGCTGTTGCCCGTGCTCTGCGCCTGGGTGCTGCGCGGTGGCGTCCGCGAACGGCGCAATTTCATCTTCGACAAGATCCGCCAGCTCTACACCGTCGGTCTCGACGGCGCCCTGAAGCATCCGTGGATCACCACCGTGGCTTCCGTGATCATCTTCGCGTTATCGCTGCTACTCATCCCTTCGATCGGCGCCGAGTTCATGCCCCACCTCGACGAAGGCTCGCTCTGGGTCCGCGCCACCATGCCGTCGACGATTTCATTCGAAGAAGCGTCGAAGATCGCGCCGCAGGTTCGCGCCGTGCTCCGCTCGTTCCCGCAAGTCACCGTAGTCACCTCGGAACTTGGACGTCCGGACGACGGAACCGATCCCACCGGCTTCTTCAACTGCGAGTTCTTCGTCGGACTGAAACCGTACGATCAATGGACCGGTCCGATCCGGACAAAAGCGCAGCTCACCGAAGCGATCGGCAAGAAGCTCGAAGCGTTCCCCGGCATCGTCTTCAACTACACCCAGCCGGCCGAGGACGCCGTTGATGAGGCGGAGACAGGCCTCAAGAGCGCGCTCGCCGTCAAGATCTTCGGGCCCGATCTGAACGTGCTCGAACAACGCGCCTACGCCATCAAGGCCGTGCTGGAGAAAGTGCCCGGCATCGACGAGATCTCCGTCGTGCACGAGCTCGGGCAGCCGAGTCTCACCGTCACTCCCGATCGGGAGAAGATCGCCCGCTACGGTCTCAACGTCGCCGACATCAACGGCCTGATCGAGGCAGCCGTCGGCGGCACCGCGGCGACGCAGGTGGTGCAGGACGAGCGGCTGTTCGACCTCGTAGTCCGGCTCGAGCCGCGATTCCGCGAGACTCCTGACGCCATCGGCAACATCCTCGTGGCCACGCCCGGCGGCCAGCAGATTCCGCTCAAGGAGCTGGCCGACATCCGCGAAGCCAGCGGCGCCTCGTTCATCTACCGCGAGAACAACCAGCGCTACATCGGCGTGCAGTTCTCGATCAAGAACCGCGACCTCGCCGGCGCCGTGGAAGACGCGCAACGCCAGGTGACGAAAGCGGTGTCGATTCCGACCGGCTATCAGATGGTGTGGGGCGGCGAGTACGAGAACTACTCCGCCTCGCGCAAGCAGCTCCAGGTCATCGTCCCGATCACGATCCTGCTGATCTTCATGCTGCTGTTCATGCTCTATTCGAACTTCAAGTTCCCGATGATCACCGTGGTGGCCGTGCTGCTCTCCGCCCCCGTCGGCGGCCTGCTGGCGCTGAAACTGACCGGCACGCCGTTCTCCGTCTCCTCCGGCATCGGCTTCATCGCCTTGTGCGGCGTGTCCGTGCAGACCGCAGTCATTTTCATCTCCTACGCCAACGAACTGCGCCGCGACGGACTCGGAATCGCCGAAGCCAACCGCGAAGCAGCGATCCTCCGATTGCGCCCAATCATGATGACCGCCCTCGTCGCCGCCGTCGGCCTGCTGCCCGCCGCGCTTTCCACCGGCATCGGCTCCGACACGCAAAAACCGTTCGCCCTCGTGATCGTCGGCGGCCTGTTCTCGCGTCTCTTGATCAGCATTTTCCTCATGCCCGCGCTCTACGCGATCGTGGCGAGGCCGAAGGACAAGCTGGAGGTTTAGGCTCAAGTTGTGTAGGATTTGTGTGTAATGACTGGCAACGCTCACAGCATCGTACGCGTACAGGTTCTCATCGAAGAGAAAGAGCGCGAGGCCTTCCGGCAAGCGGCGGAACAGGAAGGGAAGTCGTTGAGCGGCTGGATGCGGGAGAGCGCTCTCGACCGGCTCGAAGCGACGAGGGCTGACAGCAAGATCACTTCGTCTGCTGACCTCAGAAGGTTTTTCAAAGCCTGCGATCTTCGCGAACAGGGACGCGAGCCGGACTGGGAAGACCACCTGAGGGTCATGGAAGAGTCTCGCAAAAAGGGCCGGCCGGTTACGTGATCTTCGTCGATACGAACGTGTTCATGTATGCGGTGGGAAGGGAACACCCGCTTCGTCAGACCGCGCGTAGATTCTTCATGAAGGTGGTCGGCGGAGGATCCCCGTGCGTCACAAGCGCGGAAGTCATGCAGGAGTTGGTACATGCCTACCTTCCGCCAGGACGTCTGGAGACACTCGATGCGGCTCTGATGCTCGTTGAGTCGAGCGTCGCCGAGATCTGGCCGATCGAGGCCGAAGACGTTCGAACTGCACGATCTCTCGTGGAAAAATACCCGGGCCTGGGCTCGCGTGATCTGATTCACCTAGCCTGCTGCCGGCGACGAAGTGTTCGATCGATTCAGACGTTCGACCGCGCACTCGCAGCGGCGTTCACGAAACAGCGGAAGTGACGGCTCGCACGTAGAGCAGGCATCCCTGCCTGCTCCCGCCGGGCGTCCTCGCCCGGCGGTGGTTTCGGTCGACATACCGCGTCTTGCAAAATCTAACCGCCGGGCGAGGACGCCTGGCGGGAGCAGACGGGACGTCAGCACTACTGCAGAAATGCCCCAATCTTCTCGTTCACGAACTTCTTATCCTCGGCCGAAATCCCGATTCCCGCGGGATGTCCCCAGAGCGACGGCACCGGCGTCAGCGTCACTTTCGGGATGAAGCGCGCTTCGTAGCGGGCGTCGGTGACCGGGAAGTAGAGATCGGTCTCCGATGGCATGTAGAGCACCGGCACTTTGATCGACGCCAGCGCCTTCTCGACGTTGCCGTCGAAACCCTTCGTCGCGCCGACGTCGTGGTGCTCCCACGTGCGGGCCTGAAGAATCAGATCGTTGGCGTCGGCACCGGGGATGAAATCTTTCCGCATCGAAGAGACGAACGTTTCGAACGTCGTCCCCTTCGGCGTCATCTCGTGCCACAGCTCCCTCCGCCACCACTCCTGCGAGAAGAGCCAGCCGGTCCAGACCAGACCGAAAAGCTCGACGCCCTGTTTGGGCTGCACCGTGTAATCGCCGCCTTTGAACGCGGGATCGAGTGCAATCGCGCCGATCTGCGCCTCCAACCGGACTACCCCGTGCGGCCAGCACTTCGCCGTGCCGGATGTGGCCACGATGCGGTCCATGAAATCGGGATAACTCACCGCCCACTGAAACGCCTGCTCCGCTCCCATCGAAAAACCGGCCACCGCCTTGAGATGGGTGATGCCGAGGCTGAGGAGGAGTTGATGGACAGCCTCGACGTTGTCGCGGATCGTCGCCAGCGGAAACCGCGGACCGTGAAACGGCTCCGGCGTGTTGCTCGGCGACGAGGAATGGCCGTTGCCGAAAAGCTCCGTGGCGATGAGAAACGACTTCGTCGGATCGAGCGCATTCCCCGGCCCCATCCAACGCTCGTAGCCATGAAAGTCCGCCATGTAGTGCGACGGCAGGAGAATGGCGTTGTCGTGCTTCGCATTGAGTTGGCCGTACGTTCCGTAGACCACCTGCACATTCGGCACGGTCGCGCCGCTTTCGAACGTGAAGCGCTCGATGGTGAAGACGTGACGCTCGCCCTGAAGCTTGGGCGCGGCCTCCTGCGCGACGGCAGGCATCGAGACGAGGATCAGCAGGATCGCGAATCGTCGAATGTTGAGCACGCCAGCATTATCTTGCATTCGTTCTGAAACGATCTCGGAGCTCGCGATTCGATTAACCTGCGCCGATGCGTCGCGCTCTTCTCGCAACGGCAGTGATCTTCCTCGCCGGTACCGCGTCGGCACATCAGATCGTCGACATCAAGATGTCCGTCTCCGCGCCCGCGTTCGTCGCCGCGCGGCAGCCGTTCTCGTATCAGGTCGTCGCTGACAACCTGGCCAACGATTCGGCGGAAGGCGTCGTGGTCACGAGCACGCTGCCGTCATCGGTTGCATTCGTAAAGACGACCGCCAACGGCTGGAGTTGCTCCGAGTCGAAGCTCGTGGTGATCTGTACCGCCGAGGAAGTTCCCGCAGGCCCAAACCTCATCACCATCGATGTCACTGCTCCCTCGGCATCCGGCCCGATCACGGCATCGGTGAACGTCGAGAGCCTCGAGACTGAGGATCTAAACGCGGCGAACGACAACGCCACGGCGACGACGACCATCTACGATCCCGCCGCCTGCCCGACGCCGAAGTTGTTGCTCACCCAACCCGACGATCCCGTCGCCTCGCCGGCGCATCTCTCCTGGACCGCAGTGCCGAATGCGACGTCTTACGCAATCTACGGCGCCGTCGAAGGAGAACGAAGCGCGCTCCTGGCGACGACGAAGGAGACCGCGATCGCGCTCCCCTTCGAACGCGGCAACGTGATCTGGCACGTCGAGGCCTCGCTCGGTCCATGTCCGACAGCATCGTCGACTCCGGGACACTTTCTCTCCGCCGGCCGGCCGGCCGCGCTGACGGTGACGAACTACGCCGGCGATCCCGCCCGCGCCGGCGCAACCGACGGGCCTCTGGCAGCAGCCACATTCAACGCGCCGGCAGGCGTGACGGTCGACAACGGCGGGAACCTCTTCATCAGTGATTCGGCAAGCCAGACCATTCGCGAGATTGCCGGCGGACAGGTGACCACGCCCGCGGGAACGCCGTCAGTCTCCGGCTCCGCGGACGGACGGCCGGGCGGCCTCGCCAGTCCGATGGGAATCGTCTACTCGCCGGCCGACGACTTCCTCGTGCTCGCCGACCGCGGCAATCATCTCGTGCGCCTGCGCTACCCCGGTGATCGCCAGCTCGGCTACCTGTTGACGATCGGCGGCCTCGCCGGTCAGGCCGGGATGATGGACGGCCTTTACGAAGTTTCCCGCTTGTCGTCTCCGTCCGCGATTGCCGCCGATCCTCGGGGAAAGCTCTACGTCGCCGACAGCGGTAACCACCGCATTCGCCGAATGACCTCGGTGCCGGGTTACATCGGCTACTACACGATCGCAACGTTTGCCGGAAGCAGTGAGGGATCAGCCGACGGTCCGACTGCGGCCGCGCTCTTCCGCAATCCTTCCGGCGTGGCGGTCGATGGCGAAGATGTCGTCTACGTCGCCGACACCGGCAATCACACCATCCGGAAAGTCGCCAACGGCGTCGTGACCACGCTGGCCGGCGTGGCCGGTTCGCCCGGGAGCGCGGACGGATACGGAGCCGATGCCCGATTCAACGCGCCGACTGCCATGGTTGTCGACGCCCGCGGAAATCTCTACGTCTGCGACACCGGCAATCACACCATCCGCAAGATATCGCCGAGCGGCCTGGTGACGACCGTGGCCGGCCTGGCAGGCGTCCGCCTATCGAGCCCCGGCGGAATCGCCATCGACGCCAACGGCACGATCTACATCGCCGATACCGGGAACCATCGGATCGCCATCGCGCACGTCGCTCCTTCCGGCGACCGCCGCCGCGCGGCTCGTCCGTAGACTCCCTCTCCCCGCAATCGCGGGGAGAGGGATCGGACAGATTACTGATTCGCCGAAACTCCGACGTCGGAGATTGCTGCGACGTAGCTCGAGTCGGCGGAGACGTTGTCGTTCACCGCGGCGTAGCCGAAGATCGGCGCGGCGGCGTCGAAGCTCAGGGTCATGTTGGTCGCGTTCGAGACATCGACTCCCGGGAAGTAGACGCCGATGCCATTCTGCTGCTGGGCCTGCGGCGGCAGCGCCAGCGTGTTCGTCCCGAGGAGCGCTCCTGTGCCGTCGCGAAGCTCGAGGCGCACCGTGATTGCGGCGGAGTTCGGATTGAAGAATCCGATGTTCGTGCGCAAGCCGCTGCTCAGATCCGAGTGGTTCGACAACTGCGTCAACACGCCGCGGCGAAGCGCGCTCGCCCGCGGCTCGGCCGGAACGAACTGCCCGAGGGTTCCTTTGCCCGACGCGCGAAGATCGGCGTAGATGCGCGACGTTGCCACCAGTTGTGCCGCGCTCGAAATGCGCAGCGCGCCGGTCGTTCCCACGACATTGAGGCCGCCCGGCCCGCCGATGTCGTCGAGTGCGGCCGTGCCGCGCGGCGCCAGGTTCACCACCAGCGATGCCGCCGCCGTCGTTCCGCCGGTCAGATACTCGACCAGGGCCACGGTGCTCGTGGTGTACGAGGGGTTGAAGATGCGGACGTCGGTGACGAACGTCTGCCCCAGTCCGTTCGTGACGCGGCCGGCCACCGGGACGTCGTACTCGTTCGCCGGAACCAGCTGGCCGCGGATCTCGCCGGCGCCGAACGCCACGGAGTGGACATTGACGTAGTAGCCGTTCGCGGTGGAGGCGCTGGCCAGAGCGGTGAGATCAGACGCGCCGAGGCTGGCCACGGAGACCGTTCCGCTCGTTCGACCGTTCAGGATCTGCGAGGCCGACGTTGCGAAGTTGATGATCACCGGCCCGGACACACCGGCCGCGCCGCGATGAATGTGCGACAGCGTCGGGCTGGCGATTCCGCTCGTATTCACTTCCCAGGTGAGGTTGTTGTTGATCGGATCGAAGGTCACGAAAGAGCTGCCGAACGCGGAGCTCCCGGTCGGCGGCACCTCGTTCGCGCCGCGCAGTTCGGCGGCGTAGGCAATCGACCCACCGTTGTTGAAGGCCAGCTGGCCGCGAATGGCACCGCCCGGAAAAGCCACCGTGTGCACATTCACGTAGAAGTTGCCGGGGTTCTGCACCATCCGCTGCGCCACGTCGGAAGCAACCGGAAACGTGCCGGTCATCGTGCCGTTGTTGAACGTGCCCCCGAGCCCGATCAGGTTGATGACCACCGGCCCGGCCACTCCCGCCGCTCCTTCATGGATGTGGAAGTTGTTGATCGGGCTGCCGAGGTTGGCCACGGTGATCGTCACGGTGATGTTCGCCCGAGTCGCGTCGAACGTCACCGTGGCATTGCCGAAACCGGGAGTGGTCGTCGGCGGAGTTTCCTGGGATGCACTGAGAACGGCCCCGAGGGTTTGTCCGAACGCGACGGACGTGGTGAGGGAAAGGATTGTGAGAGCGATGATGATGGGGATACGGCGCATGTTTTCCTCCTCGCGATGGATCAGATCAGATAGCCGCCAAGTATTCAAACCCGCGACTTGGATTAGTCGGCTTCTGCAATGCACACCCCAAGCCGCATTCGCCTACGACGTGCGCTGGATCACATCGTCGATCGCATTGCGTACCGCAGCCCGACTCGTAGCGTGCGCGGAGTCCCGAGGGTGAGGACCGGAGTTGCACTCACTTCGACGCGGCGGTTGGTGGCGTTCTCGATGGCCACCGTCGCGTCGAAGTGGGGGGCGATCGGGTACGAGGCGAAGAGGTCGGCGACGGAGTAGCTGCGGAGGGAAAACTGATTGAGATCGTCATCGAACTGCATCGACGACCACCTCGCCTGCACGCCGGCGCTTCCATGAGACGGCGTGAATACCAGCTGCAGTGTGGCGGTGTTGCGCGGCACCTGCGGAAGGCGCTTGCCGGTCAGGTCGCCCGTGGTGACAGCCGCGTCGCAGAAAAGGTAGCCGGCGGAGAGTCGCCATCGCCTGGTGAGGTATTGCTCGGCATCGAGCTCCACGCCGCGGGAGCGGCTGCTGCCGAGGTTGCGGCGCTGGCGGGTGATGAGCGCGGGAGTCGAGGAGAGGGTGACGTTGGCGATCGTGTCGTCCGTCGTCATCGAGAAGAGCGTCAATCGTACCGGTCCGCTGCGCGCGCCGAGCTCGAACGCGGCAAGACGCTCCGCGCTGAGCGACTCGTTGGCCAGCGTCTGCACGTTGCCGACGCGAAAGTTGCGATAGAGCTCATTGAGCGACGGCGCGCGAAAGGCGCGGTAGGCGGCGGCGGTGAGCGTGAGGTGATCGGACGCGCGGACGAGCACCGTGACGCGCGGACTCCACGCCTCGTCGCTGCGATCAGCCAGAGCAACCCCGTTTCGATCGGCGTCGTAGTTCCGCCACGAGTCGAAGCGAACACCCGCGCTCAGCGTGACCCGCGGCGACAGCGTGGCCACATCCTCGACGTACGCCGACCCATCGCGCTGATGACCCGCCACGCGCGACGGCGTGACCTTGCCGTTGATCGCAATCTGCTGCTCCTCGCTGGCGCCGCTGACCAGACGGGCATCGCCACCGGCGACGATGACGTTTGCGCCGATGCTGAAGAGCCATTGCAGCGATCCGCCGCGCCCAGTCGACGGCACACGCTGATCGACCGTGAGCCGTTCACTGTTCCGATCGGCGGCGATGGCGGAAAAGGTCTGGTGGTAATCCTGATCGCTGCCATATCCACGAACGAGCAGCGAGCCGTTGCCGACCCGGACGTCGCTCCCCGCGGCGATCTGTCGGATGGCGGTGTCGTTGACCTGCAGCGGCGTGCCGTTGTTGCGCGACTCGGCGTAGTGCGAGAGCCGCAGGAAGGAGCCGGCGCGCCGAAGCGTGCCGTCGACAGTCGTATGACGCGTGTTCGCATCGACGTCGACGACGCCTCGCTGCGATTGCGGAACGAGCGCATAACCCGAGGTCTTGAGCCAATCGACGTCGAAGCTGCCGCTCCATTCGCCGCGTTTCATCGCCGCAAAGAGCGCAGACGTTCCGGTTCCTTCGTTCCCGCCGCTCGCCTCGAACACCACCTCATCAGCCGATCCTCGGCGGATGAACTGCACCACGCCACCCATTGCGCCGCTGCCGTACAAATCCGACGCTCCGCCGCGCACGATCTCGATGCGATCGATGGCAACCCGCGGCACGCGTCCCCAATACACCCAGCCGCCGAACGGATCGTTGAGCGGAATGCCGTCGTCGAGCACGAGCGCGCGCGATGCGCCGCTGGCGCCGATGCCGCGCAGCGACACACCCTGCGACGTCGGATTGGCGCTGCGGCTCCCAGACCGGCGGAAGAGAGTGAAGCCGGGAACCTGCCGCAAGGCATCGTCCATCGTCGCCGCTGCGGTGGTCTTCAACGTCTCAGCATTGATCACGACCACGCTCGCCGGCGTGTCGCCCAATCGCGTTTTCGTCTGCGTCGCCGTCACCACGATCGTGTCGGAAATCGCCAGCGGCACCGTTTGCGGATCGTCGACAAGAACGGCACAGAGGACCAGAAACCCAAGCATGGCCGCGGGCTACGATAATGCATGCACTCTCTAAAGCTCGCGCTCCCTACCGCGTTGTTGCTGACTGCGTTCGTCGCACCCGCCGCCACCCCGCCTGCGAAATCGTCCGGCCTCGACGTCGCCGGGATGGATAAAAGCGACAAGCCCGGCGATGACTTCAACGCCTATGCAAACGGCAGTTGGATCAGGAACACGCCGATCCCTCCCGACCGCTCGAGCTACGGCGTCTTCACCATCCTCGATGAAAAAGCGAACAAGCGGACGTCGGATCTGATCCAGGAAGCAGACAAGTCCAAAGCTCCGTTCGGCTCCGAGGTGCGCATGATCGGCGACTTCTACGCGGCGATGATGGATGAGAAAGCCATCGAGGCGCGCGGCCTGAAAACGATCCAGCCCGAGCTCGATCAGATCGCTGCCATCCACGACAAGCCGTCGCTTGCCCACGTCCTCGGAAGCGAGCTGCGCGCCGACGTCGATGCGCTCAACAACACGAACTTCCACACCGATCGCCTCTTCGGTCTCTGGGTTTCGCCCGATTTCGATCATCCGAATCAGAACATCGGCTACCTGCTGCAAGGCGGCCTGGGGATGCCCGATCGCGAGAACTATCTGAGCAAGGACCCGCACGACGTCACGCTGCAGACGAAGTACCGCGAGCACATCGCCGCGGTGCTGACGCTGGCCCACATCTCCGATGCCACCAATCGCGCGGCGCACATCTACGATCTCGAGCACAGGATCGCCGAGGCGCACGTGAACCGCGTCGACTCCGAGGATGTACACAAAGCGAACAATCGCTGGCCATTGGCCGCGTTTGCCACGAAAGCGCCGGGGCTCGATTGGGCGGACTACTTCAAAGGCGCCGGCCTTTCGGGCCAGCCGGCGATCATGGTCTGGCAGCCCTCCGCGGCCACCGGCATCGCCGCGATCGTAGGCAGCCAGCCGCTCGCCGTCTGGAGGGATTACCTCACCTATCACGCCATCGATCGCGCTTCGCCGCTGCTCCCGAAAGCATTCGCCGATGAGAACTTCAAGTTCTACGGCACGACGCTCTTCGGCGCGCCACAGCAACGCGCCCGCTGGAAGCGCGCGGTCAGCGCAACCAACGGCGCCCTCGGCGACGCCGTCGGCAGGCTATACGTGAAGAAATACTTTCCGCCCGCCGCCAAGGCCGCGGCGCAGACGATGGTGAAGAACATCGTGGCCGCGTTCGGCCGCCGTATCGACAACCTGGCCTGGATGTCGCCGGCCACACGCACGAAAGCGAAGGCGAAACTGGGCACGCTCTACGTCGGCATCGGCTATCCGGAGCATTGGCGCAATTACGCCGGACTCAAAATCACGCGCGACGATGCCCTCGGCAATCAGCAGCGCTCGGAGCTGTTCGACTATCACGTCAGCGTGTCGAAGCTCGGCAAGCCGGTCGACAAGTCGGAATGGTCGCTGACGCCGCAGACGGTCAACGCCGTCAACCTGCCGCTGCAGAATGCGCTCAACTTCCCCGCTGCGATTCTCAATCCGCCGTTCTTCGACGCCAACGCCGATCCGGTCCTCAATTACGGCGGCATCGGCACGGTGATCGGCCACGAGATCAGCCACAGCTTCGACGATCAGGGCAGCCAGTTCGACGCCGAGGGCCGGCTGCTGAACTGGTGGACGAAGGAGGATTTCGCCCATTTCAAGTCCGCCGCCGATCGCCTGGCCGCGGAGTTCGACCAATACGAGCCGCTACCCGGCCTGCATGTCAACGGCAAGCTGACGCTGAGCGAGAACATCGCCGACACCGCCGGCCTCTCCGCCTCCTACGACGGCTACCGCCGCGCCTACGGCGACAAGCCCGCGCCAACGGCCGGCGGCTTCACCGGCGACCAGCGCTTCTTCCTCGCCTTCGCCCAGATCTGGCGCTCCAAACAACGCCCCGAGGCCTTGCGAAGCCTTCTCATGACCAACGGCCACGCTCCAGGCCAATACCGCGCCGACACGGTGCGCAATATTGACGAGTGGTATGCGGCCTTCGATGTGAAGCCGGGCGAGAAGTTGTATCTCGCGCCGAAGGAGAGGGTCAGGGCGTGGTGATTAGGAGCGCCGGCGTCCCGCCGGCTGGCGCGGCGGCGTCCTCGCCGCCGCGAATGTTTGGACTCGCCAGTTCAGCGGCGGGACGCCACTGAGCCAGCCGCCGAGACGGACGGCGCTCCGCCGCGACGCCCATCAGAACGTCAGGGTCACGCTCCCTCCCGTCGGATGCGTCATCTCCTTCATCACGATCTCCGTTTCCGTCATCACCACCACGGTCGATGACCGCGTGCCGTAGCCTCGCTCGGGGAGGGAGACGAAGACCTCCTCTTCGATCGGGCCTCCGCGTGGAGTGATGAGGAAGTGCATCAGGTCGTCGAGTGAGTCACCTTCGATCGCGGCGGCCATCGCCTCGCGGGCGAGAATGATCTTGGGCCAGTCAATGTCCGCGCGAGCGTTGCTGATGGCGAAGATGCCGGGATCGAGAATACGGGCCGGGAAGTCGCTGGCGATGTGAGCGACCGTCTGCCGGTCACCGGCGATGAGGTGGAATCCTGCGTACTCCTCGGCGCGGATGCTTTCCGCGTAAGTGAGCGGCGCGATCCGCGAGCGGACGAAGTTGCCGACCAGCTCCCCACGCGATCGCGGGTTTGGCGGGTCATCGAGGCCGCGGATGTTGGTCACCGCGGCGAAGCGTCCTTCGCGCGTGACCGCCAGCCAGCTGCCGCCGGCGCGCAGATCGCGGCCGCCGAAGATGTTGCCCCCTGGGAGCGCGGGCGTCCCGCCCGCAGTTCTTGGCAACATCCTGCGCAACTGCGGACGGGACGTCCGCGCTCCCAGGAACTTCGGATCATCATCCCAGACATGGAGCGCGCGCGTGGGACGGTCGTAAAACTCATCGCGGTTCGCGGCAATGACGATCGGGCAGCGCGGCGAGGCGTGAACGGCGATGGCGATCAGGCACATGGTTATCGCAGGAGGTGCTTCTGGACCTTTCCCAACGCAGTGCGCGGAATCGATTCCACCTGCACGAAGCGCCGCGGCACTTTGAACGACGCCAGCTGATCGCGGCAGCAATGATCGAGCGCGGCAGGATCGAAGTTCGTGGCGACGATGAACGCGATCGGCACTTCGCCGCGAACATCATCAGGGACTCCGACCACTGCGGCTTCGGCGACGCCGGGTTGCTCGAGCAGAAGCTCTTCGATCTCACGCGGGTAGATGTTGAAGCCGCCGGAGATGATGAGATCGGACTTGCGGCCGAGGAGCGTGTAGTAGCCGTCGTCGGAGCGAGTGGCCAGATCGCCGGTGTGGAACCAGCCATCGACAAACGGATCGGGCCGGCGCCAGTAGCCGGCGAAGACGTTCGGGCCGCGCACGAGCAGCTCGCCGTCGTCGATGCGCACCGAAATGCCCGGCAGCGGAAAGCCGACCGTCCCGGCGCGCCGCTCGCCAACGTACGGATTGCTCATGGTCATGAACGTCTCGGTCATCCCGTAACGTTCGAGGATGGCGTGGTGAAAGAGCTCGCGGAAGCGTTCGAAGACCTGCACCGCCAGCGGCGCGGAGCCGGAGACGAAAAGGCGCATCCGCGCGCTGATCTCGCGCGCGGCGTCCGGCGGCATGTCGAGCAGGCGGACATAGATCGCCGGCACGCCGAAGAAAAGCGTCGGACGAAAATCGTGGAACTCCTGCAACGCCGTCCGATGATCGAAGCGCTCCAGCAGCCGCATGCGGCAGCCGGTGGCGAGCCAGCAATGCAGTCCGTTGCCGAGGGCGTGGATGTGGAAGAGCGGGAGCGCGAGGAGGAAACGATCGCGATCGGTGATCTGCCACATCGTCGAGAGGTTGACGGCATTGGCGGCGAAATTGTTGTGCGTCAGCACCGCCCCTTTCGAGGCGCCCGTCGTGCCCGAGGTGTAGATGATGGCGGCGGGCGTGTCGCCATCGAGGACTTCGATCGCGCGATCATCGTCGTTGGATTCGAGCTGCGATAGTTCCGCCTCGGTGATCATCCAGCGCGGCTCGGCGTCGTTGGTGATGTGGGCGATCTCGCGATCGCGATAGAGGATGTTGATCGGCACGAAGATCACGCCGAGCTTGACGCAGGCGAGATAGATGTCGATCAGCTCGATGCGGTTGCCGAGGTAGACGCAGAGGCGATCGCCTTTGCCCAGCCCGCGTGCGCGCAGGGCGTGCGCGACGCGGTTGCTGCGCCGCTCGATGTCGCCGAAGGTGAATTCCGCGCCGCTCCATTCGAGCGCGATCTCATCGCGGCGTGCGATGAGGGAGAGGTCGAAGAGGTGGAGGAGGTTCACGGGCTGATGATAGGCGTAGCGCCGCAGGCGTGCGCCGTCAGCGTAGCGCCGTCGGCTCGACGGCTGGACCGCCAGCGGCTCGCTGGCAAGTCAAGAACCGCCGCCGAGCCGGCGGCGGTCCAGCCAGCGGGCCGCTGGCGCTACGCTTCGTCGCACGCGGCTTGCAGTTGCCACTGCATGATGTTCACAAGGAAGCGCGCCGTCGGCGCGGAACTGACTCCGGCCGGAACCGATTTTCGCGTCTGGGCGCCCGCACATGCCGCGGTCAGCGTCGTGATCGACGGCTCCGATCATTCGCTCGATCGCGAGGCTGATGGTCACTTTCGCGGCGTCGTGGCAACCGCGCGAGCCGGCACTCGCTATCGACTTCGATTGGATGACGACGATGCCACCTACCCCGATCCTGCCTCGCGCTTTCAGCCGGACGGACCGCATGGCGATTCCGAGGTCGTCGATCCGGCATCCTATCGATGGCGCGAAGAACATTGGCGCGCCGCCGACAAACGCAACCTGGTCATCTACGAGATGCACATCGGGACATTCACGCGTGAAGGAACATGGCGCGCGGCGATCGAGCACCTCGAACCATTGCGCGAGATCGGCATCAATCTCCTCGAGGTCATGCCGGTCCACGAGTTCCCCGGCCGCTTCGGGTGGGGTTACGACGGCGTCGATCTCTTTGCGCCGGCGCACATCTACGGCACGCCCGATGATTTCCGCGCCTTCGTCGATGCCGCGCACGCCCACGGCCTCGGCGTGATCCTCGACGTCGTCTACAACCACCTCGGGCCCGACGGCTGCTACCTGCGCCAGTTCACGCCAGCGTACTTCACGAAAAAGTACGTGAACGACTGGGGCGATTCGATCAACTTCGATGGTGATGACGCCGGCGGCGTACGCGAGTTTTTCGCGGAGAACGCGGCGTACTGGATCGACGAGTTTCATCTCGACGGTCTGCGCCTCGACGCCACGCAGTCGATCAACGACGCGTCGGAGGAGCACGTGATCGCGCTCCTTACGAAACGTGCGCGTGCGGCGGCGAACGGCCGGGAGATTTTCATCGTCGCCGAGAACGAGCCGCAGGAGGTGAAGCTGATCGACGACTACGGCCTCGACGCGCTCTGGAACGATGACTGGCATCACGCGGCGATGGTCGCGGCAGGCGGCAGGCGCGAGGCCTACTACACCGACTACCGCGGCACGCCGCAGGAGTTCGTTTCGATGGCGCAGTCCGGCTTTCTCTATCAGGGCCAGTACTACTCGTGGCAGGAAGAAGCGCGCGGCACGCCCTCCCTTCATCTGCACCCGTCGAGCCTCGTCTGTTTTCTGCAGAATCACGATCAGCTGGCAAACTCCGCGCGCGGCGAGCGGCTGCAATTGCTAACCAGTCCCGGCCTCTATCGCGCGCTGACCGCGCTGCTGCTCCTCGGGCCGAATACGCCGATGCTGTTTCAAGGGCAGGAGTTCGGATCGCCGGCGCCGTTTCTCTACTTTGCCGATCACAACCCGGAGCTCGCCGAGGCCGTGGCGAAGGGGCGGCGCGAATTCCTCGAACAGTTTCCGTCGCTCATCGGAGGAGAGTTTGCGGATCCGGGCGACGTTGAGACGTTCGAGCGATGCAAGCTCGATCATGACGATCGGAACTCGGAGGTTGTGACGATGCATCGCGAACTGCTTCGGTTGCGGCGAGAGATGACCGGAACCGTTCGCGGCGCCGTACTCGGTGCGAAGGCATTCGTTCTCCGCTATGACGAACGTCTGCTGCTCATCAACCTCGGCGAGGAGCTTCGACTCGATATCGTCGATGAACCGCTACTCGCGCCGCCGGCGGGATGTCGATGGGAGCTGGTGTGGTCGAGCGATTCGCCGGAGTACGGCGGGCCCGGCATTTCGCCGGTGCACTCAGAAAGAACGTGGTCGATACCGGCAATGGCAGCGACGGTCCTTTCTGCGCAGCGAGCGTAGCGCTGGCGGCCCGCCGGCGCTACGCTGGCTTAGGCGGTAAGCAACTTGCCCGGCCAGGCGTCCTGCGCTTTGCGGATCCAGTGACCGCTGCGGATCTCGGAGAGGCGCTCGGCGGTGGTGTCGAAAACCGTCGTGTGCAGATCGCCGCGATCGCGGAAGTCGGCGCGGCTGAGCGCTTCGATGCGGCCGTCGGCGTGACGAACGAACACTCGATTCGCGTCGAGAATGGAGACGCCGAGGTCGCGCTCGAACTGGTGGAGGAGCCCGAACATCCGATCGATCGAACAGCCGGACGTTTCGCTGCTCTCATCGACTCCAATCGCTAGGAAACTGTCGAACAGCAGTTCGCGCGCCGAGGTCACCGGCGTGCCGTGCGCGGCCCACTGGTCGAGGAACTGATCGACCGTGGCCAGCACAGCCTTGCTCTTGTTTTCATCGAGCGATGGTGAGATGCCGAACAGCCAGATGCGAGCCTGGTCGTCGAGTTGCTTCATGTCGATTCGTGGCACGATATGCTCCGTTTTTCGCGGCGATCATGCCATGTCCTTCGCAAAACTGATGCAGCGTTTCAAAGGCGGCGTGCTCGCGGGCGACCGGCCGGCGCAACAGCAGGACCCGCTGAAGCTGGCGACGGCGGCGGTGCTGCTCGACATCGGCTATGCCGACGGAACGCTGATGACGCGCGAGGAGGACGAGGATCTCCTCACCTACCTCAAGCGCGCCTTCGCCCTCGATGACACCATGGCCCAGGAACTGGTCAAGGCGGCGAGCGAGATCCGGGCGCAGACCATCGATCACTTCGCTCTGACGCACTTCATTCGCCGCAACTCCCCCCTCAACGATCGCATCGAGATCGTGAAGACGATGTGGCGCATGGCGTACGCCGACGGCCGGCTGACGGATTACGAGAACTACCTCGTCCGCAAGCTGGCCGACCTGCTGGGGCTCGAGCACCACGTGATGATCGACGCCAAGGTGAGCGTGCTGCAGGAGCTGGGACTGGCCACTTCGTGAAGAGTGAAGGGTGAAGAGTGAAGAGCGAAACGCAAACGGGGCCGCTTCACTCTTCACCCTTCACTCTTCACTCTTCTTCCGTCGCCATCATCGGCGCCGGTCCCATCGGCCTCGAGCTGGCCGTGGCCTTCAAACAGTTCGGCATCGACTACGTCCAGATCGACGCCGGGCAGATCGGCTCGACCATCGAGTGGTATCCGATCGATATGCTGTTTCATTCGAGCTCGGACCGGCTCGGCCTTGCGGGCGTGCCGATCCAGACGTCGACGCAGCAGAAGATCACGCGCGAGGAGTACCTGGCCTACCTCCGCTCGCTGGTGATGCAGTTCGGTCTGCAAGTGCGCACGTACGAGCGGGTGACGCAGGCGTCGCCGCTGAGCGGCGGCGGCTTCGAGCTGGTGACACGCGCGGTCGATGGTGAGCATCGCTATCGCGTCGAGCAGGTGGTCCTGGCCATCGGCGCCTTTCATGCGCCGCGCATGCTGGAGATCCCCGGCGAGGAGCTGCCGCACGTCAGCCACTACTTTCACGATCCGCACACGTACTTTGCGAAGAAGCTGCTGATCGTCGGCGGGCGGAACTCGTCGGTCGAGGCGGCCGTTCGCTGCCAGCGCGCCGGCGCCGACGTGACGCTGAGCTACCGCGGCGACGATTTCGATCCGAAGGTGGTGAAGTTTTGGTTATTGCCTGAGGTACGCGCGCTTATTCGCGACGGCCGCATCCGCTACCTTCCGCGCACCACGCCGCTGGAGATCGGACACGGGACGGCACTCCTGGCACCCGTCGACGGCGACGCGCCGCCGTTCGAGATTGCCGCAGACTTCGTGCTGCTGCTCACCGGCTACCGGCAGGATTCGATGCTCTTCGACCAGCTGGGCGTCGAGTTGCGCGGCGACGATCGCCAGCCTGTTTACGATCCGGAGACGATGGAGACGAACGTGCCCGGCGTCTTCGTTGCCGGCACCGCCGTCGCCGGGACGCCGCCGCGCAAGGTGACGGTGATCGTGGAGACCTGCCACGTACACGTGCCGCGCATCGTGGCCGCAATTCAGGGCGCGCGGGTAGCGCTGCCGGATGGTGCATTGGACGAGTAGACCGAATCCGAGTTGGCCCTCGTACAGCAACCGGACGGCGAGCAGAAACTCACGCCCGCCGTCCAAATCAGATCACCTGGAGATCGTGACGAAGAAAATGTCGTAGACGCCTTCCCTTCGCACGCCTAGGTGTGACTTGCCGCGAATTAGGACGTGCGATCCATACCGGAAGGCGTTGCCCCATTGATCACGCCGGCCTGTCCAATGATCGCGGAGGTCGATGGCGATGACGTCGCTATCGCTGAGCGCTCCTATCTCGCCTGGTTCGGAGACGGCGTTATGGTTCAAGTCGCGCCAAAGCTGGAGCTGCGACCAGATAGGGTCGCGGTCATCGATGACGCCATCCTGGTTGGCATCGAACTCCGCCAGAGCTTCGAATCCATTCCTGGCCAGGCTGCCATTCCGGAGGGGAGTGAAGTTACCGAATAGCTCGGCCCCGCTGGTGACCGTGCCAGTATGATTTCGATCCAGCCAGAGGAAGGCCTCATTTGCTCCCGCGGCCGTCCAGCCCATGCGCAATGGCTGACCGTTGCCAACCATATCGAATCGGACAGGAGCATTCGCGCCTGTCAACCGGTATCCGCCATTCTCGAAATTGATGATGATCGGCGAGCTCGGACAATTCGGGTCAATACCGGGGAAACATGGCAGGTCTTCATTGTAGCCGCCACCACCCGGATCATTGGGATCGAAGCCACCGCTACCACCGCTGCCTGGCGGTTGAGACTCTGAAGGCGTCGTCCAATTCCGGTCCGCTGTCGCGCAGTCGCCCGACAATACACTCCGCGTTCCACCTGATGGTGCTCGCCCCATGATGTCGCCAACACATTCATTAGACGGGGCGTGCCCGAGACCGAGGACGTGACCGATCTCGTGCGCAAGAGAGTCCGTAGGGTTACAGGCAACCATCTGGCCGCTCTCGTTGGGACCATATTGGTACAGGTCGATGACAATAGGCTTCTCCGGAGTTCCCTGGGGGTACGACAACCACGTCGTTTTGCCGCAGCCGTTCGGATCAGACCCTCCGTGATAGTAAACGGGGATTTGGAGATCCGCGGCGTTGTTGTTAACGGAAAAATTGGGAATTGAGCCCGTCCTGGCCGCATGCATCGGTCCAGTAGTTCTCGGCATTTCCGATAGTCTGTGGGCCTATGTTTTCGGTGGTCTGCAAACTGATGCTTCCACCGTAAAAACCGCTCCGTTCGACTGGGCTACACGAGTACTGACCTTGAGCCGGTAGCGTCAGCGACAGGAGGAAAGCCGCAATCGACAGCAGCGATTTCATTGCGCCCTCCCGTCGTGGCCCACCACGGATCGTTCGCTGTGGGAGAGTTCTGAGCGGATGACTGCCGTAATCGTTGCGATCGTTGCCGCCGGGTTGTCAAAGAACGAGAGAGACTTCGGTATGCGTATCGCGCCATCACCTGGTTGTGCGATGACGTCACGGGATGTTGTATAAACGAAGGTGCCGGCGGTATCCACCGGCGCGCCATAAGCGAAAACCAGAAGACGGTCCCCCACTCTGGGAACGTACTTACCCGAGCCAGATTCGCGACAGTATTCCACACCGCCAGTGACGAATTGGGCATAGGGGAGCCGGAGATATAGATTCTCTCGCAGGCCGCTGTACAACGCATCGGCTTTGATTTTGTTCAGGTTTTCAAGCTCGATAAGAGAACCAGGCGATCCAAAGAAAAAACCGGGCGTCACGCTCCGGATGGTGCCAATGACGATCGCTTTCGCGTTGGCAATCGCACCATGCTGCGTCGACGCATCCACTAGCTCCTGAGGTGACTCCTCAGAGAGCATCCCACCCTGACACGACGCGGCTGAAGACAGGCTGAAGGCAGAGACCTGGCTTCGGTTTTCAGCGATAACCTCCGCAAGGCGTTGCATTGATGGACGCCAATCTTTCGGGACAACCGCTGCCGTGGTTCCGTCGGCGGCGACCATGGCAGACGCCGAAATAAAAAGTGGCGGGTGGTCATCGTAGCGAGACAAGATGACGGAAGGCGGCGGAGCAGCGAGGAGCGTGACCGAGAAGAGGAGTGCTATGCCGTACGTAACGATTACAGAACGCATATTCAGTCATCCTTTGACTTCGAAGTTAAATGATTCAAGTGGGATATACAAACATAGTTATCGTCACATATGTGCAACTACAGATCAAGGCGGTTCCGAGACCGCCGGGCTCGCCACCGCGAGAATCAGACGCGACGAGTAGACCGCATGCACTTGGTGATGTAAAGTAGTTTGCATCATGCGCGTAAAACTGATCCTTCCGGCCCTCACCGAAGCAACGAGTCCCTACTGGCGGCCGGTCAAGTACTCGCTCTTTCCGCCGCTGGGGCTGGCCACCATCGCCGCCTATCTCAGCGACGACGACGAGGCGGTGATCGTCGATGAGCATGTCGAAAGGCTCACGCTCGATGACGCGCCGGATCTGGTGCTGATTCAGGTCTACATCACCAACGCCTACCGCGCGTACCGCATCGCCGATCACTATCGCGCCCGCGGCTCGTTCGTGGCCCTCGGCGGGCTGCATGTGACGTCGCTCCCCGAGGAGGCGGCGAAGCATGCGGATGCGATCTTTCTCGGGCCGGGGGAGCAGACGTTTCCGGTGTTTCTCGAGGACTACCGGCGCGGCCAGGCCAAGAAGGTCTACGCCTCGACCTTCGGCCGGACGCTCGATCGCATCCCGCCGATCCGGCGCGATCTCATCCGGCGTCGCAACTACCTCGTGCCGAATTCGATCGTGGTGACGCGCGGCTGTCCGCAGCATTGCGACTTCTGCTACAAGGACGCGTTCTTCGAGGGTGGCAAGTCGTTCTACACGCAGCGGGTCGATGACGCGCTGGCGGAGATCGCCCGCCTTCCCGGCAGGCATCTCTACTTTCTCGACGATCATCTTCTCGGCGACCGCCGCTTTGCCGCCGCGTTGTTCGAGGGGATGCGCGGCATGAACCGCCTCTTTCAGGGCGCGGCCACGGTCGATTCCATCCTGCGCGGCGATCTGATCGAGCGGGCGGCGGAGGCGGGACTGCGCAGCATCTTCGTCGGCTTCGAGACGCTCACTCCCGGCAATCTCCGCCGCAGCAACAAGCGCCAGAACCTCGGGCGCGACTACAAGGCCGTCACCGACCGGCTGCACTCCCTCGGCATCATGATCAACGGCAGCTTCGTCTTCGGCATGGACGACGATGACGAGGGCGTGTTCCGCCGCACGGTCGACTGGGCCATCGACCACGGCATCACCACCGCGACGTTCCACATCCAGACTCCCTATCCCGGCACGCGGCTCTACGCGCAGATGGAAAAGGAGGGACGTATTGCCACGCGGAACTGGGATCTGTACGACACGCGTACGGTCGTCTACCTGCCCGAGCGTCTCACGCCGGCGGCTCTGAAGGACGGTTATGACTGGGCCTACGAGGAGTTCTACCGCTGGTCATCGATCGGACGCGCATCGCTCTCGCACGGCTCGCTGAAACATCAGGCCAAACACTTTTTCTATGCCTCGGGATGGAAAAAGTTCGAGCCGCTCTGGAACTTCGTAATCCGCGCGCGCCAGTTGCGGATGATGACGCCGATGCTCGAGGCGGTGCTTTCGAGAGTTTCTCGCAGTCCGGTTGAGACTCTTGCCCCTCCATTAACCTCGAGAGCCCTTCTCCCCCAGCTGAAAGGCGCTGGGGGAGAAGGACTCTCGATTGGAGGGTTTCGGTAGCGCGGAGAGACGAATTTCTACGATCGCTAGAGGCTTCTAGGCACTTCAGTCACTCCACGAAGTCGTACCCGATACTCTTGTCGAGGTTCACCGGCGCGTAGGCGCCCGGCTTCGCGCGATTCTGCGTATCGTCCCAGCGCGTCTGCACCGACTTGTGCACCGTCATCCCGCGATCGACGACGCGATGGAAACGGCCGCGGCTTGCCAGGAGGGGCGAGAACGAGTCGTGCAACCGGCCGAAGGCGGCGTCCTCCGAACAAGCAGCGAAGGTGTCCGCTTTGAAGAGGAGGCCGTGCCTCCGCGCACGCTCGACCATCCAGCAGAGCGTGATGTCAGCCAGCGCGTGGTCATCGTCGTAGCCGCCGCCGACGTCGGAATGCACACCGGCGAAGTAGACCTGCTCGAGGTGCTGACCCGGGCGCACGCTGGCAGGATTCCAGTACGTCGGCGTGAAATCGAAACGCTGCTCGTCGATCGAGACGGCGTGGTAGGCGTTCTCCACGCGCGGCCCGAGGTCGAGATCGTGGAACTTCGGGACGAAGAGCGTGAGCTGCGTGGCGAACACCGGCACGCCGAGCGCGCCCACCGTGTCCCAGACTCCGATCATCTTGATCGGCACATCGACGCAGTTCGTGGCCTTGAAGTTGGCCACCAGCTTGTTGTTCGCCTCATCCTTCGGCCGCGTGTAGTTGTTGAAGACGATAGCGAACATGTCCCGGCGATTCGTGGCCGCGAAACGCGTGCGATCGAGCAGACCGACCCGGCCTACCATCCCGCCCAGGCTCCGGGCCTCGTACGCGCCGCGGCTGAAGCCGAAGATGAAGATGGCGTCGCCGTCGTCGTACTGGTCGGTGATGAACTGATAGGCCTCCTGGATGCGATCGCTCAGGCCGACGCCGAACGCGCCGCCCTTGATCTTGTCGTACCAGTCGGTGCCGACGCCGCGCGTGTAATGAACCACCTGCCGCGCGCCGTCGTTGACCGTGGCCTCATACATCCTGCCGACGTTGCTGTTGTTGCTGACGCCTTCCTGATAGGTGTCCCAGGTGCCGTCCAGGTACACCGCGATGTTCTTCGCCATGGCCTGCTCCCTTTTTTAACGAAGGGCACAGACTATCCAAATTGGGCGAACGTGACCACGTTTCCGGCGGCATCGCGGATCACCGTCTCGGTCGATCCGTAGAACGTCTGACGGCGGGCCACGAGGATCTCCGTCCCGGCCGGAATCCTGCCGGAGATGTCGTCCAGATCGTCGACCTCGATGAACACCGCCGACGCGCCGATGGCTCGCGAGCCCTCCAGCACCTTCGCCTCATCGCCGCGGACGCTGTCGAACGTCTGGTACATGACCTCGACGCCGTCGCGCACCAGAATCACGAATCCGAGCACCTTGCCATTCGGCACCTCAGCGGCGCGAGCGAATCCGAGCGCGTCCCAAAGCGGGAGCAGCGGCTCGATGCGATCGACGATGAGAACGGGTGTCGCTTTCTTGATCATGCCGTGACAATAGCGCGCCCGGACGTTGTCTTACAATGCGCCGCAAATGAAAAACGCTCTCATCGCCGTGGTACTGACGCTGTCTGCTTTCTCACTTTTCGCCCAGTCGCCGGAAGCCGCTCCGAGCCGGCAGCCCGCCCCCGCGGGCGCGCGTCGCGAGACGCCGGCGGAACCCGAGGAGCGAGGCGAAGTGCCGCGGCAAAGCGATGAGAAGCGGGACGGTGCCCGCCCGCCTGCCGACGCCAAAGACAAAATCTCGACCACGCAGCACACGGTCACCATCGGCGGCCAGAGCATCAGCTACACCGCACGCGCCGGCACCATGATCATGCGCGACGAGGAAGGAAAACCGCGCGCCAGTTTCTTCTTCACCTCGTACACGAAAGACGGCGCCGATCTCTCCCGCCGGCCGGTCACCTACACCTTCAACGGCGGCCCCGGATCGTCGTCCGTCTGGCTGCACATGGGCGCGTTCGGGCCGAAACGGGTCGTCTATGCCGACGACGAAGGCCACGCCGCCAAGCCGCCGTACCGCACCGTCGACAACGAAGGCAGCATCCTCGACGTCACCGATCTCGTATTCATCGATCCCGTCACCACCGGATACAGCCGCGCTATTCCTTTTGGCGATGCCAACAAGTTCCACGGCGTCGACTCCGACATTCAATCCGTCGGCGAATTCATCCGCCTCTGGACTACGCGCTACAGCCGCTGGTCGTCGCCGAAGTTCCTGGCCGGCGAAAGCTACGGAACGACGCGCGCCGCCGGACTCTCGGGCTGGCTGGCGCAGCAGGGCTTCTATCTGAATGGCATCGTCCTCATCTCCTCGATCCTCAACTTCGAGACCGCCTCGTTCGACAGCGCGAATGATCTGGCTTATGAGCTTTTTCTCCCTACCTACACCGCCATCGCCTGGTATCACAAGCGCCTCCCGGCCGATCTGCAGAACGGCACGCTGGAGCACGCCATCGCCGAGTCCGAGCAGTTCGCCCTCGGCGAGTACACGCACGCGCTGATGCAGAGCGACCGCATCAGCGATCAAGAGCGCCGCGATGTGACGGCGAAACTGGCGCGCCTCACCGGCCTGTCACCGGCGTACATCGAGCAGACCAACCTCCGCGTGAACATCGGCCGTTTCGACAAGGAGTTGCTCCGTTCTCAGCGCCGCACAGTCGGCCGGCTGGACGGGCGCTTCATCGGCATCGACAAAGACGCCGCCGGCGAGAACGACGAATTTGATCCCTCCTACTCCGCGATCTTCGGCGAGTACACCGCGGTCATCAACGACTACGTCCGCCGCGAGCTGAAGTTCGATACCGACCTGCCGTACGAGATCCTCACCGGCAAAGTGCGCCCCTGGAGCTACGACCGCGCCCAGAACCGCTACGTCGACGTCGCCGAAACGCTCCGCGGCGCCATCGCCCAGAACCCGTTCATGAAGGTCTTCGTCGCCAACGGCTACTACGACCTGGCCACCCCCTTCGCCGCCACCCGCTACACCTTCGCCCGCATGCAACTCGAACCGGAGCTGCGCAAGAACATCTCGATGGACTACTTCGAGACCGGCCACATGGTCTACATCGACCGCAAGGCGCAGGCGAGATTGAAGAAGGATGTGGATGAGTTCATTAGGGCGAATGCAAACGTGCAGTAGGGTGACGTGGCAAAACGTATCGAAATCATCGGCGCGATTGAATCGATAGAGATCATCGCCTCGGGCTCAGGTATCCGGCAGTTGGCTGAGCTGATCGAGAAGTTCGGCGAAGGCCGTTGGCGTAAGCTAAAGGGCGTTGTGTCAAGGTCAAGCGTTACTTCGACTGACATGGAAACGACAAGCCGATTCGCAATTTGTATCGAAGCCGACCCTGAAGATGATGTGGAGCTTCAGAAGGTCTATCCGATTCTCGACGACGAAGACGCGGAAAAGGACGGAATGCTCCGCGTTATCGACGAGTCGGGTGAGGACTACCTCTATGAGACGGCTCGGTTCCTTGTTCTAAGGCTACCGGCTACGGAAGCGCATGCCTTGCTCCGATCAATCGAAGTCGCCACCTCCACCCACCGCTGAGCTGCGTTACCATGCGCCCCTCCGTGTCACGGCGCATCACTCCATGTCACAACCTCTGCCCCTTCGCCGCCTGACCCTGGAGGAGGAACGTCTTCGGGTACTTCCCTTCGCCACAAATCTTGAATGAGCCGAAGTCTTTGACCCACGGCCCCTCCGGCGCTTCGGGTTCCGACTCGCGCCAGAGTTTCAGCTGGTAGAGATCTTCGGCGGTGATCTTGCGGTCACGCAGGCGATCGAAGAGATGATCGCGCAACGCCGGTGGAAGGTTGGTCCACTGAATCCGGGGCACGTCGGTCCTACTCGCCGAAGGTCATCCGCGCGAGCTCTTCTTTGAGGCGTTTCTGCTCGGCGTGGTCCTCGGTATTGGCTAACTGGTCGGCGAGATCGAAGAACGCCACCTTCTCGCGCTCTTTCGCCTCCAGACCGCTTTCGATCAGATCGACGATGACGCGGTTCGCGCTGGTGCGGCTTCGTTTCGCAATCGCCTGGACCCGCCGGGCAACTGTCGGAGGGAGACTGACACTCTGGCGGACGCTCTTCTGGGGCTGGGCCATGGCTAATCCTACACCGGTTTACACCAGACTGCACCAAAGTGCCTGAGAAGCGGCCAATGCGTTACCATGCGCCCCCATGCCCCGCATCCTGGTAACCAACGACGACGGCATCTACAGCGAAGGAATCCGCAAGCTTGCGGACGCCTGCCGGCGCATCGACGGTGTCGAGGTCATGGTCGTCGCCCCCGATCGCGAGCAGAGTGCGGCGTCGCATGCGCTCACGCTGAACCGGCCGTTGCGGATGATGAAGCTGCATGAGAACGAGTACATCATCGACGGCACGCCGGCCGACTGCGTCAACCTGGCCATCCTCAAGTTGATGCGGGACAACCGTCCCGATCTCGTCGTCTCGGGCATCAACTTCGGACCGAACCTCGGCGATGACGTCACCTACTCCGGCACCATCTCCGCCGCGTTCGAAGGGGCGCTGCTCGATGTTCCCTCCATCGCCTTCTCCTCGCTCGTCGGTGAGAACTTCTCCTTCGATCGCAGCGCCGTCTTCGCGGAGAAGCTCATTCGCTGGGCGCTGACCGAACATCGCGATCCGCACATCATCCTCAACGTCAACTTTCCGGTCGAATTCAGCGGCGTGCGTGTAGCGCGGCTCGGCAATCGCATTTACGCCGGCGACATCCTCGAGCGCAAAGATCCGCGCGGGCGAACCTACTACTGGATCGGCGGCGGCAAGCCCACCTGGCATCCCGGCGAAGGGACCGACTTCGAAGCGGTGGAGGAAGGTTGCGTCGCCATCACCCCGCTGCACCTCGACCTCACCCACCACGAATCGATCCCGCGGCTCAAATCGCTCGAGGCGCTTCTTGACGACAGGAAAGGCTAGTCAGCAGCAGCCCGATTTCACGCACCTGCGCGCACGCATGGTGCAGCAATACGTGGCCGGCAAGGGCATCCGGGACGAACGGATCCTGCAAGCCATGCGCGAAGTGCCGCGGCACCTCTTCGTGCCGACGCTGGTGGCTTCGCAAGCTTACGGAGCGGGCGCGCTGCCGATCGGCGCGAAGCAGACCATCTCCCAGCCGTACATCGTGGCCCGGATGATCGAGTTGCTCGATCTCACCGGCAAGGAGAAAGTGCTCGAGATCGGCACCGGCACTGGCTACCAGACCGTGGTCCTCTCGAAACTCTGCGCCAAGGTCTTCTCCATCGAGCGGATCAACGAGTTGGCCCTACGCGCAGCGGAGATGATTCGCACGCTCAAGATCCACAACGCCTCGGTCAAAGTATTCGACGGCACCTACGGCTGGTCCGATCAGGCGCCGTTCGATCGCATCATCGTCGCCGCGGCCGCGCCCGAGGTCCCGGAGCCGCTGATGCAGCAACTCTCGCGCACCGGCAAGCTGGTCATCCCCATCGGCCCCGAGGGGAATCAACGGCTGGCGCGGGTCATGCGTGTCGGCACGCGGATGCAGGTCGAAGACTGCGGCACCGCGGAGTTCGTCCCTCTGGTCGGAAAGTTCGGCTGGAAAGAATGATCTTGAATACAATCTCGCGAACATGGCCAGGGAACTGCGAATCATCAAAATTCACGGCAAGGTCCAGGGCGTCGGCTACCGCTTTTTCGCCACGCGTGTGGCGCGCCGCCTCGGGTTGAAGGGCTCCATCGAGAACATCCGCGACGGCTACGTCGAGGCGATCGTCGAAGGCGAGAAGAGCGTCATCGACGAATGGATCGAGGAACTGAAGGAAGGCCCGCGCTACGCCGAGGTCACCAGCATCGATCAGGAGACGAAGGACTACACCGGACGGCTCGGTGACTTCGACGTGAAGTTCTGATGGATCTGCGACCCTTCATCCGCGACGTTCCCGATTTCCCCAAGCCTGGCATCGTCTTCAAAGACATCACGCCGCTGCTGCGCTCGCACGAAGCGCTCGACTACATCTCGCACGCGCTGGCCGCGCCGTACAAAGACGCCGGCATCACCGCCGTCGCCGCCATCGAATCGCGCGGCTTCATCTTCGGCAGCGGCGTCGCCCGCGTACTCGGCTGCGGCTTCGTGCCCATTCGCAAGCCCGGCAAGCTGCCGTGGAAGACGCGCCGGGGCGAGTACACGCTCGAATACGGCAGCGGCGTCCTCGAGATCCACGACGACGCCCTGACCGCGGACGACCGCGTCCTCCTCATCGACGACCTCCTCGCCACCGGCGGCACCGCCGCCTGCGCCTCGGTGCTGGCCCAGGAATGCGGCGCCACGGTAGTCGCCGCCGGCTTCGTAATCGAATTGAAGTTCCTCGACGGGCGGGCGAAACTCAATGGGACTCCAGTGTACTCGTTGATCGAATACTAGGCTGTCGGGTGTCGGCTCTCGGCTGTCGGGCCTCCACCCCGAGAGCCGACACCCGACAGCCGACACCCCACGACCATGTACGACCTCATCGTCATCGGCTCCGGCCCGGCGGGTGAAAAAGGCGCCGCGCAGGCGGCTTATTTCGGCAAGAACGTCGCACTCATCGAGCGCGAGCCGGTTCTTGGTGGCGCCTGCGTCAACACCGGAACCATCCCTTCGAAGACGCTGCGCGAGTCGGCACTGCATCTCTCCGGCTTCCGCCAGCGCGGCTTTCGCGAAGGCTCGATCGATCTGGCCATCAACTGCGTCACCGTTGCCGATTTCATGTATCGCAAGGACCGCGTCGTCGCGCACGAGTGGAAGCGAATCGACGACAACCTGCGCCGTCACAAGATCGATCGTTACGAAGGCACGGCGCGTTTCGTCTCGCCGACGCGCGTGGCCATCAAGAACGCCATCGGCGACGAGATCCTCCTCGACGGCAGCACGATTCTCATCGCCACCGGCTCGTCGCCGCATCGCCCCGATCATGTACCGTTCGATGGCGATGTGATCTGCGACAGCGACACCATCCTCGGCATCGACAGCATCCCCAAGCGTTTGGCCGTCATCGGCGCGGGCATCATCGGCGTCGAGTACGCCTCGATCTTCGCCGCCCTCGGCTGCGAGGTTCATCTGATCGATGGCCGCACCTCGCTGCTGCCGAACATCGATCGCGAGATCGTGCGCATCCTCCTCGGCGAGTTCCAGAACCGCCTCGGCATCACCATGCACCTCGGTCAGGATGTGGCGTCGATCGAGCGCGCCGGCCAGCAGGCGTGCCTGACGCTGAAAGACGGCGAGTGCATGGTCTTCGACAACGTCCTCTACGCCGCCGGCCGTTCCAGCAATGTCGAGGGGCTGAACCTCGACGGCATCGGCGTCGCCACCGCCGCGCGCGGCCTGATCACCGTGAACGAGAACTACCAGACCTCGGTGCCGAACATCTACGCGGCCGGCGACGTGATCGGCTTCCCGGCGCTGGCGTCGACATCGATGGAACAGGCGCGCGTGGCCATGGTTCACGCCTTCAATCTCAAGTACAAGACGCGCGTTGCCTCGATCCTGCCGTATGCGATCTACACCATCCCCGAGGTTGCCACGGTTGGGATGAATGAAGACGACTGCCGAAAGAAGAATGCGCCCTTCGCCGTCGGCCGCGCCTTCTACCGCGACAACGCCCGCGGCGAGATCATCGGAGACCTCAAGGGGCTGATCAAACTCGTCTTCGATCCCGAGTCGCTCTCCCTTCTCGGCGTCCACATCGTCGGCGAGAGCGCCTCAGAGATGCTTCACATCGGCATGATGGTCATGCAGTTCGGCGGAACGATCAGCGCCTTCATCGACTGCGTCTTCAACTTCCCCACCCTCAGCGAGGCCTACAAATACGCGGCCTACGACGGGCTCGGATCGATTAATCGCAAGAGGACTCTCGAGCAGCAGATTGTGTAAGTTTCCACTGCCGTCATGGCCCACTACGATCTCGTCATCCGCAACGCCACCATCGTCGACGGCACCCGCGCGCCGCGCTTTCAGGCCGATGTCGCCATTCAAAATGGCCGCATTCAAAAAATCGGAACCGTTGGAACGGACGACTCCGATCGCGTCATCGATGCCTCGGGAAAAATCCTGGCCCCCGGTTTCATCGATGCGCACACCCACGACGACCGGCTGATGCTCTCGGGACCGGACATGTCGCCCAAGGTGAGCCAGGGCGTGACCACCGTGATCGCGGGCAACTGCGGCATCTCGCTCGCGCCCGCGCCGCACGGCATGCCGAAGATCACGCCCCCGCTCGATCTGATCGCTGATGAAGGCAGCTGGTTCCGGTTTCCGACATTCAAGCAGTACGTAGAGGAACTGCAAATCAAACCGGCCGCGACGAACTGCGCGCTGCTCGTCGGCCACACCATGCTGCGCGTCCAGACGATGGACAATCTCGAGAAGCCGGCCTCGAAAGGCGAGATCGAAAACATGCAGAAGCTGGTGGAGGAGGCGCTCGACGCGGGCGCGATCGGCCTCTCGACTGGTCTCTACTACGAGCCGGCGCGCGCCGCGACGACGGAAGAGGTGATCGAAGTGTGCCGACCGCTCAGCGCGCGCAGGGCGCTCTACTGCACGCACATGCGCAGCGAGGCCGACGGCGTGGTCGAGTCGCTCGAGGAGACCTTCCTCATCGGCCGCGAGCTCGCTATCCCGGTCGTCGTGTCGCACCACAAGGTGCTCGGGATGCCGAACTACGGCCGTTCCGCCGAGACGTTGCCGATCATCGAGAAGGCCATGCGCTCGCAGGAGGTCGGCCTCGACTGCTATCCCTACAATGCTTCCTCGACCATCCTTTCCTGGAGCCGCGTCGGCATCGCTTCGAAGGTGGTGGTCACGTGGTCCAGGCCCCACCCCGAGCTCTCAGGGATGGACCTGAAAGACATCGCGCGAAAAATGAATCTTTCCGAAGAAGAAGCCGTGCAGAAGCTGCTTCCCGCGGGGGCGATCTATTTCGCCATGGACGAGACAGACGTGCAGCGCATCCTCGGTTTCGAACACACCATGATCGGCTCCGACGGGCTGCCGCACGATGCGGCGCCGCATCCGCGGCTGTGGGGAACGTTCGCCAGAGTGTTGGGCCACTATCGGCGGCTCGGTCTCTTTTCGCTTGAAGAAGCCGTCCACAAGATGACCGGCTTGACCGCGAAAACTTTCGGCCTCGCCGATCGCGGCGCGGTGAAGGAAGGCTTCGCCGCGGACCTGGTGCTCTTCGACGAAGCCTCGATCGACGACGCGGCGAGTTTCGAAAAGCCCGTCGCACCAGCGACGGGAATCGACACCGTGATCGTCAACGGTGAACCGGTGTGGCGCGAGGGCCGCCCCACGGGGGCACGGCCCGGGCAGGTGCTGACGCGCACACGTTCGCACTGAGCTGCGCGACCTCTACGTTTGCAGCTGCAGCTTCACTGCCGGCGACCCTTCCGTCACATGCACCTTCGGCTGCAGCTCGAACGCATCATCGTGGTCGCTGGCGCCGCCGAGGAGGAGGCAGAGGCGGGCCAGTTCCCTGAAGGCGGCGAGATGGAGCGCCGTCCGTCTCGGCGGCTGGCTCGGCGGCGTCTCGCCGCCGGGTTACAAGCGAAAGTTTGGTGTCTGGCGGGCAGCCAGCGGGACGCCGCCTGGCCAGCCGGCGGGACGCCAGCGCTCCGTTGTCTACCCCAACCTCAAATTCACCAGCGGCGACTCCCCTGTCACGTGCACGCCCGGCTTCAGCTCGAACGCGTCATCGTGATCGCTGGCTCCGCCGAGGAGGAGGCAGAGGCGGGCCAGTTCCTTGAACGCGGCGGGCTCGCCGGTGAACGTCACCGACTTGCCGTCCGCGCGCACGGTGAGCGGCGTGCGCATCAGGCCGTCGAGCGCCATCATGGCCAGGTCGTAGTTCATGCCTCGTCTTCTCCTCGATACACCACGGAGTTTTTCTCCGTCTCCTGCAGTGCGATCTCGTAGAGCGTCCCCTCGGGGATGGCCGGCGCGAGCTGTTGCCAGAACGAACGCGCCAGATTCTCGGCCGTGGGGATGACGCCGCGGAGGAAATCGACGTCCTCGTTCAGGTTCGTGTGGTCGACGCGATCGATGACCTGCCGGCGAACGATGTCCTTCAGCGTTTTCAGATCGATGACCATGCCGGTCTCAGCATCGATCTTTCCCTTCACGCTGACCACGATCGCGTAGTTGTGGCCGTGGCCGCGCGGATTGTCGCACTTGCCGTACGTGCGGCGATTCCAGTCGGCATCGTATTTGGGATTGTGCAGCCGGTGCGCGGCGGAGAACGTGAGTCTGGCGGTGACGATCATGGCGCTGACAATCTACAGCGTCACGCCGGCGAGCGCCGAACGGATCTCGTTCTGCTGCGCGATGAGCTTGTCGCGGATCTTGAGAAAGCCGGCGTCGCTTTTCATGAACGCGAAGAGCGGGTTGGTAAGAACGTAACTCGCCGTCGGCTCCTTGCGCGCCGCGGCGTGCTCCAGCGCATCGTCCACGGCGCGCGCATCGCCGCTCATCGCCGCGATCTCGGCGATGCTGGTCCAGTAGTCGTCGCCCGGCTTCGACGCCGACCCCGCTGCTTTCAGCTCGTCCGCGACGGCCGCCTTGTTGCCGGACTGCGCGGCGAGAAATGCCTTCAGGATGTGTGCGCCATACGATGCATCCGTCGTCTCCAGCTTCTTCAGCTCGATGTCGGCCATTTCGGCGGAGTGGCGAAGCACGGCAAGACGGCCGATCTTCAGCGCTAGCGACGCATTGCGCGGGGCTTTCTGTTCGATCTCGTAGTACTTGTCAGCAGCGTCGTTGATGCGGCCGGTGGCGACGAGCATGTCCGGCGCGTGCAATGCCGCGGCGTCGGACGTGCCGAGGCGATTGATCGCCGCAGAAAAGATTGTGTTATCGCCCGCGGCAAGCGCGTAGCGGCCCAGCGTATTGAGCGCCTCGGGGTCGGACCGTTCGTGCTGCAGAACCGCCGCGTACGCGCCGAACGCCGCCGGCAGATCGCCGCTGGCAAGGCTGGCGCGGGCCACGCGACGCGCGGCATCCATGTTCGCCGGATCGAGCGCGACGATCTGTTTCGCAGCGGCGACGGCGTCGGCTTCCTTTCCTTTGGCAGCGAAGAAATGAAAGGCCATGAGCTCGGCCGGCAGAAAATTCTTGTCTGCTTTGATCGTGTTGCGCAGCGCCGCCTCGGTCTTGACGTCATCCTTCGCCGCATCGGCGACGACGGCATCGGCGAAGGCGTTGTAGGCATCGGCGCTGGCAGCGACGCGAGGCTGAATCTTCAGGTCGTTCGCGATCCACCCGACGACGGCTTGGATTCCTGTCGACGCGTCGATCAGCGGCGCCGGCTGGCCTTCGGCCGGTTTCTTCGCGTCCGTCACCGGCACGATCTGCGGAGCGGCCGCACCGCCGATGAGTTTCGCGCTGTACGCGCTGCCATCGGCCGACTTCGCTTCGACGATGCGCACCTCGGGGAACGAACGGAGGGTCTCGATCGCCGCAAGGCGGATCGCCGCACCGCGCTGATCGAGCAGCGGATCAGGCGGAACGATCGCAAACGGCTCGACGAAGACTTTGCGCGGCGTCGCCGCCGTCGCGGGCGGCGGGCCGGCGGGACGCGTCGACACAACCATCGGCGCGGCCTCGCTCTGCCGCTTCTGGATCCAGAGGAACGCCAACGCTGCGGCGATGACGATGACCGCGGCGGCGGCGATCGCGACGAGGCGCGTCTTTTTCTTCTTCTCCGCCAGCTTCGCAGCGTCCGCCTGCGCTGCCGCCTCGGCGGCGAGCCGTGCTTCCTCTTCCGCTTCCGCCGCCGCGCGCGCCGCAGCTTCGGCGGCTTCGCCTTCCGGCGCGATGGCGAAGAGCTTCACGCCCGCGCGCGCTCCGGCGTCGCGAAGACGCACGCCGAGGCGCCCCTTCTTCACGAACGCCTCGGTGAGGCAGAGCTTCGCCGGCTCGATCTGCCCGAGGATCTCGAATGCCTTGTCGACCGCGGGGCCGGCCGGCGAGCCATCGTGCGTCTCCACTTCGCCGTAGTGCAGGAGCAGGCGAACGGGGATCGGCTGCCCCTCCTGCTGATCGGGCGAAAAATCGAACTCCCCTTTGCGACCCGCCTCCAGCGCGCTCTCGAGCGACCCGAACTCGCCGACGAAGCGCGGCCCGAATGGATCGATGACCTGGCCGTCGAAAAGGTAGACCGCCTCGCCGAGAATCTGCTGCATCCGGTCCGCCGCCTTCGTGGCCCCGGCCGGATCGACCGCATTCATCGCGTCGTAATCGGCGATGTCGCCGGCGAGGAAGATCGACTGCCGCGCCTGCACGGCATGGCGCGCTGTGGACAGGGCATTGAGCGACGCCCGCCCTAGCTCGTTCGCCCAAACCACGACGTCGCCCTCGACTTTGACGATGTCGTCGATGAGGACTTTGGCGTCTTTGTACCGGCGAAACGGATCTTTGAAGAAGCAGTTCCCGATGATGTTGAGCATGGCGTTCTGGATCTTCGGGTTGACGACCTTCGGGTTCGCCGGCTGCTCGTCGACGATCTTCCGCGCAATCTCGGGCGCGCTGGGAGCGAGGTAAGGCCGGCGGCCGGTGGCCACTTCGTAAAGGACCATGCCGAGGGAGAAGACATCGGTCTGCGTCGTCGACGGCTGATTCGTAATCTGCTCCGGCGCCATGTAGCTGACGGCGTTCGGGTCGCTCCCCTTCTGCGTAAACGTCGAGCCCTGTCCTTCGCGACGCGCCATGAACGTCGATGCATTGAGCCCGGCCAGCTTGACCTGTCCGTTCGGCGCGATGAGCACGGAGTCGCCGGCGATGTTGAGATGCAGGACGTTCTTCCCGTGCAGTAACTTCACCGCGTCGGCCAGCTGATAAGCGACGCGGAAAAACTCGGTCCGTTCGGCGGCACGGCTGCGGTAGGCGGTGGAGAGCGGCAGGCCGTCGAACCACTCCATCACCAGGAGCAGCGCGTCGTCCGCCGGCGCGATCTCGATCACGGTGATGAGCGAGGCGTGATAGAGCGCCGCGCCCAGCCGGATGGAGCGGATGACTTCCTCACGCCTGGCCGGGTCGCGCGGCAGCTGTTTGGTCAGGATCTTGACCGCCACCGTCCTACCGCTGCGCGCATCCTCGGCGCGCCAAACCGAGGCGCCCACGCGCTCGATCAGCCGAAAGGACCCAACAGTTCCCCCGGCAACGAACGGATCGGTTGAGGACATGTTGGCGAATTATATGGTGGTGTTCGGTGCTCGGTATTCAGTGCTCAGTGATACCAACAACCGAGCACCGAGCACCTAACTCGCCGTCAAATGCACCAAATCCGCCCCACCCTCCACCGTATCCCCCGGCTTCACGAAAATCTCGTCGATCACTCCGTCGGCCGGCGCGGGGATCTCGTTCTCCATCTTCATCGCTTCGAGCACCAGCAAGCCTTCGCCGCGGCGGACTTCGGTCCCTTTTTCGACGAGGACGCGGGAGATCCGGCCGGGCATGGGGGCCTTGATGATGCCGCTGTCGCCGAGGTGATCGTCGCCGCTCTTCCGGCGCACGGTGAGCGGATCGATGATGTCGACGTCCAGCCGCGAGGCACCGATGGTGATCTGGTGCGTGGTGCCGGCGCGATGATGCGCGAGCGCGAACTGCGTCCCGTCTTCGAGACGCAGCGACCGCACGCCGCCGGCGGCGACGAGGTCGGCGGTGTGCCAGCGATCGCCGAGCTTCACGCGATAACCGCTGCCGTGACGCTCGACCTCGATCGGCGTCTCTTCATCGCGATAGCGGGCGATCAGTTTCAATCGCGCCCCCGCAGTGACTCGAGACGGCCGGCCTGGCGCCAACGTGATTCCGTTTCCTCCGGTAGCCGCACGTTCTGCGAGTCTTCGAAGGCCATGATCGCCGCGGCGATGAGCGCCGCATCATGGGTCGCACCGCTCGGCGCCCGGTGCTGCAGGTCGAGCTCCGGCAGAAGGTGATCGATAAACCCGGTATCGAAGTTCGCGCTGCGGAAGTCGCGATGCTGCATCAGGAGGGTGAAGAACGGGATGGTGGTCCGGATGCCGTCGACGCGATACTCCTCGAGCGCGCGCAGCATGCGATCGATCGCTTCGTCGCGCGTGCCGGCGTGGCAGATCAGCTTCGAGAGCATCGGGTCGTAGTAGACCGGCACGGTGTAGCCGCTGTAGACGCCGTTGTCGTTGCGCACGCCCGGTCCCTGCGGCAGCGTGAGATGCCGGATCAGACCCGGTGACGGCGCAAAATTGCGGCCCGGATCCTCGGCGTAGATGCGGCACTCGATGGCGTGCCCACTCGGCTTCAGATCGCTCTGCTTGATCCCGAGTTTTTCGCCTTGCGCGACGCGGATCTGCGCCTTGACCAGATCGATGCCCCAGACCATTTCGGTGACCGGGTGCTCCACCTGAAGACGCGTGTTCATCTCCAGAAAGTAAAACTGCTTGTCCTGCCCCATGAGGCACTCGATGGTGCCCGCGGAGTAGTAGTTCACGGCCGCCGCGGCCTTGACCGCCATCGCGCCGAGGCGTTCGCGCAGCTCGGCGTCGACGACAGGCGACGGAGCTTCTTCGACTACTTTCTGATGCCGCCGTTGCAGCGTGCACTCACGCTCGCCGACGTGGACGACGTTGCCGTGCTGATCGCCGAGAACCTGCACCTCGATGTGCCGCGGCTGGGCGATGAACTTCTCGGCATAGACGGCGCCGTCGCCGAAGAACGATTGCGCTTCGCTGGTGACACGCTCGAAGGAAGGCCGAAGATCCTCTTCGCGCTCGACGAGCCGCAGCCCTTTGCCGCCGCCCCCCGCCGAGGCTTTGATCATGATCGGAAATCCCGCCTCGGCGGCAAACGCGGCGATCTCATCGAACGACTTCACCGCCTCGAGCAGGCCGGGCACGACCGGCACGCCCGCGGCCTGCATCCTCTGCCGAGCCTCGGTTTTCGATCCCATGGCCTCGATCGATTCCGGCGAGGGACCGATGAAGGTAATTCCGGCATCGCGACAGGCGCGGGCGAAGCCGGCGTTCTCGGCCAGGAAGCCGTAGCCGGGATGAATGGCGTCGGCGCCGGTCCGTTTCGCGGCATCGAGAATGCGGTCGATGCGGAGATAGCTGTCGCGCGACGGCGCGGGCCCGATGGGCATGGCCTCGTCGGCGTAAACCACATGCAGCGCGGCGCGGTCAGGCTCGGAGTAGACGGCCACCGTCGGGTAGCCGAGCTCGCGGCAGGCGCGCATGACGCGGACCGCGATC
>Ga0157378_10000373_pt1 | contig 44286 bp, 39 predicted proteins | sample M65metaG_FD_115309 | JGI IMG/M metagenome (GOLD analysis project Ga0157378, IMG submission 115309) | Miscanthus rhizosphere microbial communities from Kellogg Biological Station, Michigan, USA - M6-5 metaG | ecosystem: Host-associated > Plants > Roots > Rhizosphere > Soil | place: USA: Michigan... | reverse complement strand
GGAATCCAGTTCTTTCTCTTCGCTCGTCATTCCAGCGAAAGCTGGAATCCAGTTCTTTCTCTTCGCTCGTCATTCCAGCGAAAGCTGGAATCCAGTTCTTTCTCTTCGCTCGTCATTCCAGCGCAAGCTGGAATCCAGTTCTTTCTCTTCGCTCGTCATTCCAGCGAAAGCTGGAATCCAGTTCTTCTCTTCGCTCGTCATTCCAGCGAAAGCTGGAATCCAGTTCTTTCTTTGGACGTTGTCTTTTCTTGTTTCTTAGAGCCAGGGCTTCCACTCTCCTGCGGAGGAGCGGGTAACTCTCAGAGCCAAAGCTTCCGCTGTTCCTTCGGACCAGCGGGTAACTTTCTTTGCTGGCACAAAGAAAGTCACCAAAGAAATGCCTTTCGAATCTGAGCCGCCCCAGGTTTGACGCAGCTCAGGTCGGAAAGCCTGCGCAGATCCCTTTTACGTGTTCGTCGAGGCAACGTGACGGCCTTGTTCGCTTCTTCTTATCGACGATGTCACTTGGAAGCGACGGGAGTGCTGTGCACTGCCGTGTTGATTGGGACGGTTCGGATCGTTGCAGGCGTGCAGGACGACTCCTCTATGGCGCAGACCACGTGCTTTCTTTTCTGGTGACTCTTTTCTTTACACGAGTAAAGAAAAGAGTTACCCGCTCCTCCGTAGGAGGAGTGGAAGCGTTGGCTCTCAGACACAACCAGACAAGACAAAGTCCAAAGGAAGAACTGAATTCCCGCCTGCGCGGGAATGACGAGCGTGAGAGCGAGACAGAAAACTAAGTCGCGCCCGCGCGCCAGCGCGCCGCCGCCGCCCCCGCCAATCGCCCGCTGGCGAAACACCCCGTCAAGAGATACCCCCCCGTCGGCGCCTCCCAGTCGATCATTTCGCCGGCGCAGAACACGCCGGGTATACTTTTTAGCATCAAGCTTTCGTCGAGTGCGTCGAAGCGTACGCCGCCGGCGCTGCTGATCGCTTCCTCGATCGGGCGCGGACGCAGCAATGTCAGCGGCAGGCGCTTGAGCGTCGCGGCGACGAGCGAGGGTTCCTGCAGTTGTTCTTTGTCGAGCGTCTCGTACAACAAGCCGGCTTTGACACCGTCGACGCCGGTGTGCCGGCGCAAGTGTTCGCTCAGCGAGCGCTTGGCGCGTGGTTGCGCGAGGTCGCGTGCGAGGCGCTTCGCGTCGCGGCCGGGAACCAGGTCGACGAAGATCGTGCAGCTGCCGTGCGCGGCGATGGCATCGCGCCATTGCGCGCCGAGCGCATAGACCAGGCTGCCTTCGATGCCATGCGCGGTGACCACGAATTCGCCCTGGCGATGCTGCTTCGTGCCGCCGGCATCGGTCCACTCGATCACGGCCGGCTTGACCGGATGGCCTGCGTGGCGTTGTGCGAAATACGCGCTCCAACCGATGTCGAAGCCGCAATTGGCGGGCCGCAACGGCGCCAATGCGACACCTTTCTCGCGCAGCAACGGCAGCCACGTTGCGTCGGAGCCGAGCACCGGCCAACTACCGCCACCGAGTGCGAGCACGCAGGTGCCCGCGCGCACCTCGCGCTCGCCGTCGGGATGTTCGAAGCGCAGCGCACCGTCGGCGCTCCAACCGACCCAGCGATGATGCATGTGCATGGTCACGCCGCTCGCGCGCAGGCGTCTGACCCAGCCGCGCAGCAACGGCGCAGCTTTCAGATCGAGCGGGAACACGCGACCGGAGCTGCCGACGAACGTCTCCACGCCCAACTCGCGCGCCCACGCGCGCACCGCATCCGCGTCGAAGCGCTGCAACCAGCGCGCGAGCTCCGCCTGCTGCGGCGCGTAGCGCGTCACGAATTGCTCGAACGGTTCGGAATGGGTGAGATTCAGTCCGCCTTTGCCGGCGATCAGAAATTTGCGTCCGACTGAACCCAGGTGATCGTACAAATCCACGCGCGCCCCCGCGGCGCACGCGGCCTCCGCCGCCATCAGTCCGGCCGGACCGCCGCCGATGACGGCGACCTGGGTGCTACTCGATTCGGTGAGCGGTGCGGCTGCGGGCATCTTGCTGTCGCGCGTGAACGATCCAGGCGACAGTGTGCCATGCCGCGCCGGCGTGCCGTCAGCTTCGCAGCGGGTGCTCGCGAGCGCTTAGAAGATCCAGCGCCAGGCGCCGTGCGTCCAGAACCAGATCCAGAAGAAGCCGATCGCGATCTGCATGAACTTGCGCGCGCTGCGCGTCAGCAGGAATGCACCGAGCAGTGCCGCGCCGATGATCAGCCAACGCGCCAAGTCGCTTTGCGCGCCGTTCGTGTTCGCTGCGCCGTTCGCGTTACCTGCGCCTTTCGCTGCGCGCAGCGCGTCGCTGCGCGTGGCGACGTCGCTGCCTGACGTTGTGTCCATGCTACGCTCCCAAGGCCGAACTGTTCGGCGCTGGGCACATTCTCTGCCGCGGCGCGCGGCCGCGGCAGTCGCAAGTATCAAGCAACGCGCATGACAGCCGTCACGCCGCCGCCTTGCCCGCCTTCACCGCGGCGATCCAGTCGTTGATCACGCGCTCGAGCAGTTCCAGCGGCAACGCACCGTTGGTCAGTACCTGGTTGTGGAATTGCGCCAGCTGGAACTTGTCGCCGAGTTCGGCCTTGGCCTTGTCGCGCAGCGCCAGGATCTTGAGCATGCCGACCTTGTACGCGAGCGCCTGGCCCGGATCGACGAAATAACGCTCGATCTCGGCAGTGACGTCGGATTCGGCCATGCCGGTGTTATCCATCATGTAGGTGATGGCCTGCTCGCGCGTCCAGTGCTTGTAGTGGATGCCGGTGTCGACCACCAGGCGCACGGCGCGCATCATCTCGTCGCGCAGGCGGCCGAGATTGTCGAGCGGATTCTTCTCGAAGCCCAGTTCCCACGCCAGGCGTTCGGCATACAGTGCCCAGCCTTCGACGTACGCGGTGAACGGCAGCACCTTGCGGAAGAACGGCACGCCGGTGAGTTCCTGCGCGACCGAAATCTGGAAATGATGACCGGGAATGCCTTCGTGATAGGCGAGCGTGCGCATCGCCCATTTCGGCGTCTCGGTGACGTCGCGCATGTTGGCGTAGAACACGCCCGGGCGCGAACCGTCGAACGAACCGGGCTGGTAGTACGCACCCGGCGCGGTTTTCTCGGCGAACTCCGGCACGCGCTCGACCTTGACGCCGAGCTTCGGCCGCACGTCGAACGCGACGCCGAGCCCGGCGTTGACCTCGTCGAGGATCGCCTGGTATTGCGTCAGCATGGCCTTGCGACCTTCATCCGTGTTCGTGTACACCTGATCCGGGTTCTTCGCCAACTGCTGCACGCGCGGACCCACCGTGCCTTCGCTCAGGCCCTGTTCCTTCAGGATCGCATCCATCTCGGCGCCGACGCGTCCGACCTCGGTCAGCCCGAGCTGGTGGATCTGCTCCGGCGTCATGTCGGTGGTCGTGTTCTGGCGCACGCACCAGGCGTAGTAGGCATCGCCGTCCGGCAGATGCCAGGCACCGAAGTTGCCCTGCGCCTTCGGCTGCAGCGCGGTGAAGTAGTCGACCAGCTTCTTGTACGCCGGATAGACGCTGTTCTGAATCGAAGCCTCGACCGCGCCGAGCAGACGCGTACGCGTGGCCGCATCCATCTTGTCCGCCGGGACCTTGTCGAGTTTTTCCTTGAAGCTGACGTAGAGCGGATTGTCCTTCGCTGCTTTGGACGTAAAGCCGTCCATCTGCTTGAGCACTTCCTCGACGCTGAACTGCGGCGGGATGATGCCCTTGGCTTCGCGCGCGCGCAGGCTCTCGATCACCTGGTCGAACTTCTGCGGGAACTTGTCCAGGCGCGCGATGTAGTTCTTCGCCTCGCCCTCGCTCGCCACCGGATGCTGCTGGGCGAGGAAGTTCGGCAGCGTCGACTGAACGCCGAACATCTGGTTCACCGGAAAGTCGTATTCGCGGTACTTGTCGCCGTCGAGCTGCACGCGCAGGAAGTATTCGAGCACGTCGTACGACAGCTGGCCCTTGCGGTCGAGCGTGTTGCGGTCGTAGCGCAGCAGCAGGTCGTGATCCTCGCGGATCATGTCGGCAATCTTGCGTTCGTGCGCGGGCGAGGAATCGTCGAGCTTGTCGCTGTAGAAATCCGCCCACGACGGCAGGATGCGCATGCTCGACAGCATCTGCGGACTGTCCAGCGCGAACTTGGCGAAGGTGCGGCCGTAGAACCAGTTGATGCTGTACGGCTTGAAGTACCAGACATGTACGAAGAACGCCACGCCCAGCACGACTACAAGCAGGATCAGGCGGAACAACCACTTGAACAACGTGCGCATCGGTATTTCCCCGTGAATGGACGGCGTACTCTAGCAGGAGCGGCGCCGCGCGCGGCAGGCTGGAAGTCATGGCGGTGTTGGGAGCGCGGTCAATCGGACGCTGCGTTCCCTTCGCCCATGCTTGATCCCCACCGCCGCGGCATCATCTGGTAGGCATCGCACGAAGGACCCGCTCAGCTCATGGCAACTTTCAAAATGCCCGCACTGTTCGTCGGCCACGGCTCGCCGATGAATGCGCTCGAAGACAACGCGTTTACGTGCGGCTGGCGCGACGCGGCGGCGGCGCTGCCGAAGCCGCGCGCGATCCTGTGCGTTTCGGCGCATTGGGAAACGCGCGGCGTCTACGTCGGCGCGACGGCCACGCCGGAGACGATTCACGATTTCTACGGCTTCCCCAAGGCCTTGTTCGACGTACGCTACCCGGCCCCGGGCGACCCGGCGTTCGCGCACCGCGTCGCGCAATTGGTACAAGGCAGCAAAGTACACCTCGATCACGGCCGCGGCCTCGACCACGGCGCGTGGAGCGTGTTGCGCGTGATGTATCCGCAGGCCGACATCCCGGTGCTGCAGCTCAGCCTGGACACGACCCGCCCCGGCGCCTTCCATGCCGGGCTGGCGCGCGAGCTCGCGCCGCTGCGCGACGAGGGCGTGCTGATCCTCGCCAGCGGCAACACGGTGCACAACCTGGCCGAATTCTCCTTCCGCGATCCGGCGCCGCTGCCTTGGGCCGAGCGCGCCGACGCCACGATCCGCGCGCGCATCGAAGCGGGCGATGTGGCCGCGCTGGCGGATTGGACCAGCCTCGGTCCCGACGTGCAGCGCGGCATCGCCGGCCCCGAGCACTGGCTGCCGCTGGTCTACGCGATGGCGCAGCGCCAGCGCGACGAACCCATCCGTCTGTTCAACGACGAGGTGATCGGATCCATCGCCATGACGTCGGTGCAGATCGGCTGACGCGCGCTCACGAGCGCTGGCGAAGCTGGCGGCGACGGAACTGCGCCACCTTGGCCTTGTTGCCGCAGGCCGACATCGAGCACCAGCGCCGTTCGCCGCTGCGCGAGGTATCGATGAACAGGCGCGCGCAACTCACCGCTTCGCATTGACGGATGCGTGCCGGGCTCGCGAGCAGGCGCAGCGCTTCACGCGCGAGACTCACCAGGAACTGCCGCGCGCTGCCTGCCACCTGCAGGCTCGCATCCGCGCCGAGCTTCGGCACGGCGGACTTGCCCGCCGCGATGCCATTGAGCGCGCGACGCGGTGCAGCCGGCAAGCGTTCGTCCTGTGTCCTGGCCAGCGCCAGCGCGTAGACGCATTCGCGCAGTACGCGCGCACGTTCGACGTCGTCACGCCCGACTGCCGGCGCAGCGGCGGCGACGCCTGCCGCGACCAGCCACTGGGCCAGGTCTTGCGGCTGCACCAGCAGATCCTGCGGCTGTGGCTTGAGCCGCCCCGTCAGCGTGGCGCACAGATCCAGTGCGGGGTGGCCGGCAAAGAATGTGAAGTCGCGAGATGGGAGTTCCGCTGTTGCGTTCGGCACGGCATCGACTCGAACTGGGCTCGCCCGAGCATAGCATTTTTTGAAACCTGCTTGACAGGTTACGGCGTCAGCTGTCAGCATGTAACCTCATTAACGAGTTACAAGGAGAAGTCGCGATGTCGTATCCCAGTTTCTCGCTCGCTGCGGCGGCCCTGTCCCTGTTTGCTTGCAGCGCGAGCGCCAGCATTGCGACGCGACCGCTCGACTTGCGGGGCACATGGACGTTGCTCGCTGCCTACGAGGTCCATGCCGATGGGACACGCACGACGAACTACGGCGAACACCCCGACGGCCTGCTGCTGGTCGATGCACAAGGGCGGTATTCGTTGCAGCTGTTCCGGCACGGTCGTGCGAAGTTCGCATCCGGCGACAAGGCGCGCGGGTCGGCGGACGAATACCGCGATACGCTGCTCGGTTCCAGCACGCACTACGGCCGCGTCGCGGTCGACGCGGCCGCGCATCGGCTCGTGTTCTCGATCGAAGGGTCGTCCTACCCGAACTGGGAAAACACGCAGCAGGTGCGCGAATACACCTACACGGACGGCGTGCTGACCTACGCGGTGCCGGCCAGCGCTTCCGGCAGCGGCACGATCGCGTACTCGGTCTGGAAGCGCGCGCAGTAACGACGGCGAAGAACCCGATGCGTCACGCGACGCGCACGCGCCGTGCGATCGGCGCGTGACGCCGCGCTACGTGTCCTTCGCCGCGACTGCGGTTTCAATGAGGCCGCGCAGCGCGTTCTCGTCGACATCGGCGAGCTTCTTGATGTACAGTGTGCTTGCCGAGTTTGCTCAGGGCGGCGGCCTTCGCCTCGCCCGCTACGCCGTACAGCACCAGGGCGGCCTTGCGCGGCGAGAACGCGATCAGCGGCGTGTCGCCTTCGCGGCCCGAGTCGTAGCGGTAGTGGCGGCTGCCGAACCCGATGATCGCCGGACCCCACAGCGTCGCCTTCTCGCCGCTGGCAGCCTGCATCATCTGCAGCAGCTTCTTCGCGTCGGCGCGCCGCCTCGCATCGTCGATCGCGGCAATGAACGCGCTCACGCTCGAACGTGTCGGCTGGGTCTTGTTCTCGGCCATGGCAGCTCCGTTCGGCATCCGGCACCGAAGTATCGATCCGCTGCGAGGCGTTGGGCAACCCGAAAAAAGACGAACGCGCCGTTGCGGCGCGTTCGTCTACCGATGGCAGCTAACGTTCAATCGCGACCGTTGTCGTGCTTGTCCTTGTGCGGATTGGCCGCCGGCTGGCGCACGTTCTGCCGCGCAACCTGCTGCGGCGCGACCTGACGCGGCGGCTGACTTGCCGGCGGCGGATTGAAGCGCTGCTGCATCTGCGGCTGTGCCTGCGCCTGCGCGTGCTGCGGCGGTGGATTGAAGCGCTGCTGCATCTGCGGCTGCGCCCGCGCCTGTGCATGCTGCAGCGGCGCCGGCCGCTCGATCACCCGCTGCGGCTGCGGCACATGCTGCGGTTGTGCGACGACGCGTCGCTGCGGCGGCATGCTGCGTTCGACCGGGCGCGACGCCGTCGCAATGCGCTGCTCCTGATGTTGCGTCATCGCGCGCTGATACGTCGGCGCACGCGACTGGCTGACGACCTGTCGCTGCTGCACGTCGCGCTGCACTGCGTAATGCGGCGTGCGCGCTTGCTGCGGCGCGGTCACGACGCGGCTTTCCGGCGCAGGGCGCGCTGCCCGCTCGATATGCTGCGGGGCACGCACGTTCGCGCGCTGCTGCATGGCGGTGCGCTCGGTGTTGCGCGTCGGTGCGCGTTCAAAGCGCGGCTGGTTCTGCACCGCCTGACGCTGCGACTGCAGTGCAGTGCGATCCGGCGTGCGTCCTTGGCGCGACTGCGCGAACTGGCTCGAGCGCAGGTTCGCCGCCGGCGCCTCGCGGCGGCCGAGCCCAGGCGCCGTCTGCGCCGCGCGGCCGGCGTGCGCGTAATCGGCCGAGCGCACATGCCCACGCGCATTCGCCTGTGCATCGATCGCAGCAGCGCCGCGCGCGGCGGCCTGTGCACGCTCATTGGCACGCGGCGAAACCGGTACACGGTTCATGCCGGACGGCGTGTTCGCCAACACTGCACGCTGGTTCGACACGGCGCGCACGTTTCGATCACGCTGCGGCTGCTGTGCGGCCAGCGTGCGCAACTGCGTGGTGCTCAGCGGCTGGCCCGGCGTGCGCTGCAACAGACGCTGGCGTGCGGCAAAGGATGCCGGTGCCGGCGGTGGCGCATGCGCCGCCACTACTTGACGATTGAACGCCGCGGCCGGCGCGCCGCCGCGTGCCGCACGTCCCTCGGCGGCCAGCACGCTGGCGCGTGTCGGCACCACCGTCGCGCGCGCTATGACGCGGCCGTTGGCCAGCGCCGCGCGGCTGTTCATGGTGAGATCTGACGTCGCCGCCGAATGGCCATTGACGAACGCGCTCGCCGGCATCGCGGCCAGCGCGCCCGGGCGGTTGCGGTTGGCGTAGTTGATCTGCGCATAGTTGACGCTGCCGCGCGACCAGCCGCCATAGTAGTTGTTGACGCTGGCGTAGCCGATGCGCGCGTTGCTCACATTTATACTTGTGAAATAATTGCGTCCGCAGCGATAGCCGGGGAAGTACACGTCGCGCGGACCCAGTGCGAACCAGCCGATCGGCCCACCGACGGAAATGTCGAGCCCTACCCCGCCGCCGCCGACGAAGGCGACCAGCGCGGGCGCGTACACCGGCCGCACGTCCACCGGTCCGGGCACCCACCCCCAGCGCGATTCGTTGTAGACCCAGCGCCCGTAATGGAACGGCGCAAAGCCCCACGGCGCGTCGTCGACCCAGGTCCAGCCCCACGGCTCGACCCAGGTCCAGCGGCCGTCGTGATACGGCGCCCAATCGGCGCCGACGTTGTTCGGATACCAGACGTGACCGTATTCGGGCGCGTCGTTCCAGCTGCCGTACGCATCCATGTCCTCGTAACCGACGACGTCTTCCGACACGTAGTTCGCCGCGACCGGGCGCTCATAGCGCCGCGTGCGTTCGCTCACGAACGTATCGAAATCGTCGCGCGGCGCGGCCTGCTCGATGCGAACCGTCTTGTAATCGCGCAGCTGCGGGTTGTCGAATGCGAGCGACTGGCCCTCGCCGATCTGCACGCGCGCACCGTTCTCGCCGTACAGTTCGCCGCCACCCCGGCGCACGGTCACGGTCGTGACCTTGCCCTGGGCGTCGACATCGACGCGATAGTCGCCGACGCGATCGGCGACGAACGCCAGCGTAGGTGTATCGATCTCGTAGGTCTCGTTGCCGTGGATGCGTCGCACGTCGAGGTCGAGCGATCCTTGCGTCAGTTCGATCTGCGCGGTCTGGTCGTTGAGGTTGAGAAAGTCGAAGCTGGTGTGCTGGTTCATGCGGATCGTGGCGGCGCCGACCTGCAGTTCGGCGCGGCCGCCGTTGTCGGTCCACAGCTTGTCGCCGGTGACCACCGGACGATTCAACTGGGCCTGCACCCAGTCGTTCTCGCCGGCCGGCGCGAAATTCACCTCGCCGCGCACGAACGCCAGGCGCGCGACGCGCGCCGGTGGATCGCCCTGATCGGCGCTGGACTGTGCATAGGATGCGGAAGCTGCCGGCGGATCGATGTTGCCCTGCGCCACGGCAGAGCACGCCAGCGCCACGCTCGCGAACAATACGATGTATCGCGCTGCGCTCATGATCTTTACCTCTGCGCTCGAGATGCGAGCTTGCGCCGCTATGAGAGCGCATCACCGCTGAATGCCGGCATGCCCCGCGCGCATCGGCGCATCACCGTTCAGCGCGCGGTTCGAATCCGCACCTGCGGGATGCCGCGTGATTGTCCAGCTCGCTCATTGCTACACTGTGCAGCGAGGTCATTCGGGCGCGCCGTACGTCATGAACTATCGCCACGCGTTCCATGCCGGGAACTTCGCCGACGTGTTCAAGCACGCGATCCTGGTCGGCCTGCTCGAAGCGCTCAAGGCCAAGCAGACGCCGTTCTGCTATTTCGATTCGCATGCCGGATCCGGGCGCTACGATCTGCACGGCGAGGAAGCACGCAAGACCGGCGAGCACGAAAACGGCGTGCTGCGCCTGCTCGCGGCCACGCGCCTGAGTTCGCAGCTGCACATCTATCTGAACCTGGTGCGCGCGCTCAATGCGAGCAAGCCGCAGGAACTGCACGTCTATCCCGGCTCGCCGCTGATCGCGAGCCTGCTGTTGCGCGAGCAGGACCGCGCCGTGTTGTGCGAATTGCAGCCGGACGAAGCGGCCAAGCTCAAGCGCCTGTTCGCCGGCGACGCGCGCATCGGCGTGCACCAGCGCAACGGCTATTCGGCAATGTCCGCGTTGCTGCCGCCGCAGGAGCGGCGCGGACTGGTGCTGATCGATCCGCCATTCGAGATGCAGGACGACGAATTCCGCGCGATCGAAGTCGCGTTCACCGCCGCCTATGCGCGCTGGCCGAGCGGCATGTACGCGATCTGGTATCCGATCAAGCTGCACCAGCACACGCTGCCGTTCCAGCGCTGGTTCGCGCGCCACCGGATCCCGAAGGTGCTATGCGCCGAACTGCTGCTGCATCCGGACAACTCGGCGCTGCGCCTGAACGGCTGCGGCATGATCATCGTCAATCCGCCGTGGAAGTTCGAGCGTCAGCTGGAGGAACTGCTGCCGTCGCTGCGCGAACATCTGGCGCAAGGCCGCTTCGGCCAGCATCGCGTGGACTGGCTCACGGCCGAGTGATCGGACGCGCGCGCTCGGCTCGACCCGAGCGTTGCACTCAGTCGGCGAAATCGGGCTCGAAGAAGCTCCAGCGGATTTCCGGAAAGCGCGCCTTCATCGCCGCTTCGACGCGGTTGATCGCCTCGATCAATTGCGCGCCGGACAACTCGCCGCGCATCTGCGCCTTGGTCGCGACCATGATGTCGGGGCCGAGCTGCAGCGTGATCACATTGAACACGCGTTCGACCTCGACCTGTTCGGCGACGAACGCGGCAATCGCCTCGCGCAATCCGGCTTCGGCGCTTTGCCCGATCAGCAGCGACGCGACCTGACGCGCGACGAACGCCGCGACCACGCACAGCAGCACGCCGATCGCGATCGAGCCGACCGCGTCGAACATCGGGTTGCCGCTGATCAGCGTCGCGACCACCGCGGCCAGCGCGAGCGCGAGACCGAGCAGCGCGGCCAGGTCCTCGCCGAACACCACGATCAATTCGCTCTGCCGGCTCTCGCGGAACCAGCGCCACAGGCTCTTGCCGGCGCGCGCCTTGTTCACCTCGCGCAGGCAGCCCCACATCGAAAACGATTCCATCGCGAAACCGAACGCCAGCACGCCGATCGCGAGCCACGGCCAGTGCAGCGGCTCCGGATGCCTAAGCTTGTGCACGCCCTCGTAGAACGAGAACAGGCCGCCGACGGAAAACAGCAGCAGCGCAACCAGGAACGACCAGAAGTACACCACCATGCCGTAACCGAGCGGATGGTTCGGCGACGGCGCGCGCCGCGCCTGGCGCATGCCGATCAGCAGCAGGCCCTGGTTGCCGCAGTCGGCGAGCGAATGCACCGCCTCGGCCAGCATCGACCCTGAGCCGGTGAACACCGCGGCCACGAGCTTGGAAAGAAAAATCGCGAAGTTGGCACCCAGTGCAAGCAGCACCGTCTTCAGCGAATCGGCCTTGCCGGACATCCCATCGACCTCCCATCTCCTGACACTACGCTGGCAGCAGCCGCAGTTTAGCATCGTGCCCGAATCCTCCCTGGCGCGAAGCGGGCAAAGGTCATGGCCAAACCGCAGTTGAAGAAATCCACCCCGGTGCTGTTCGTCGCCGCAATTGAACCGAGCCTGCCGTTCTGGCAGCAGCGGCTGGGTTTCACACGCAGCGTGGAAGTGCCCGACGGCGACAAGCTCGGCTTCGTGATCCTGAGCAACGGCGAAATCGAGGTGATGTACCAGAGCATCGCGCTGCTGCAGCAGGATTCCACGGCGCACGCGCTGCAGTTCGACGGCGACAAGACGTTCCTGTTCGTGGAAATCGACGATATCGCGGCGCTGGCCAAGGCGCTGGACGGCTGCGAGATCGTGATGCCGCGGCGCGAGACGTTCTATGGCTCGACCGAAATCGGCTACCGCGAGCCGGGCGGGCATTTCGTGACGTTTGCGCAATTCAAACGATGAGAGAAAGGAACGAAAACGAGCTGCGCGCGTTGCTGTGCTTCGTTCCCGCCTATTCTTCAGCCGCCAACTTCGCCTGCATCTTCTTGGTCAACTTCGCACGCACCAATTCGTAGGAATGGCGGATCCAGGCGTCGATGTCGGCGCGCTTGAAGCGCTCCGGTTCCGTGATCGTGATCCAGAACGCACGCGCCATGTAGTGCGCCGGCATCATGCCGGGCTGGTCGGTCAGCTCGAGGAAGCGCTCCGGATCGACCTTGAACGAAAAGCGCCCCTTGTCCGGGCCGCGCAGGCACAGCACCGTGAACATCTTGCCGGCGACGCTGTAGACCAGGTCGTCCTCCCACTTGATCGAGCTCTCCACGCCCGCCCATTTGCCGCACAGCTTTTCGAGTTCGGCCGCCGTCATGTTCCGTGCTCCCTGGATCGACGCGGTGAATGGTAAAGTCATCTAGCTGAACAACGCCATGCCTTTTTAGGTGGTCTGCTCGATCCGCGCGCCGCATGCTCCCGCGCATGGCGAGTTCACGCAATCGAAAGCTCAACCCGCGCAATTCGCGCGCACGCGTCGCGTCGGCGCCGCTGCCGGGAGAACTGCTGCAACTGCGCGACGGCGGCACTCTGCTGCTGCGGCCGATCCATCCGGACGATGTCGCAGCCCTGCAGCGCGGCTTCTCGCACCTGACCCCCGCGGAAGTGCGCATGCGCTTCCAGCATCCGCTGAGCGAGCTGCCGGAACCGCTCGCGCAACGCCTGTGCAACCTCGAGCCGCAGACCGAAATCGCGTTCGTGCTGATCGATCCGCTCAGTGCCGAGCCCGAAATCCATGCCGTCGCACGCGCCCATGTCGACCCGGTGACGCTGGCCGCGGAGTTCGCGCTGGTCGTGCAGCAGCGCTTCGCCGGCCAGGGCCTCGGCACGCTGCTGATGCAGCGCCTGATCGCGGCCTGCCGCGCGCACGGCGCGCACGAGCTGTGGGGCGACGTGCTGCTGGAAAACGGCGCGATGCTCGAGCTGTGCCACGAACTGGGCTTCGAGCGCCATTCGCCGCTGCACGACCCGGGCATCGTGCGCGTCACGCTGGAGCTCAAGCCCGCCCGCTGACCGCCCCCCAAGGGCCGCGCACAGGAATATACTTGTGCGCATGGCGGAGATCACCGATCTGCTCGCGCGTGCCCGCGGCGGCGACGCCAGCGCCGTCGATGCGCTCGCGCCGCTGGTCTATCAGCGCCTGCGCGAGCTGGCGCACCGCCAGTTGCAGCGCGAGTCGGCACCGCGCACGCTCGACACCACCGCACTGGTGCACGAAGTCTACGTCGATCTGCTGCAACGCGAGCCGCTGCCCGCGCTGGACCGCGCGCGCTTCTTTGCCTACGCCGCCACCGCGATGCGCCACATCCTGGTCGACGAAGCACGCCGGCGCATCGCCGACAAGCGCGGTGCCGGCTGCGAACACACTGGATTGGACCGGCTCGACGGCGAAGCGGCCACATTCGCGCTCGACAGCGAAGCGCACTCGGTGGTCGCGATCGACCAGGCGCTCGAGACGTTGATGCGGCAAAGTCCGCGTTTGGTGCAAATTATAGAAATGCGCTTTTTTGCCGGACTGTCGGTCGAGGAAACCGCCGCGGCACTGCAACTCGATCCGCGCAGCGTGGTGCGCGATTGGCAGAAGGCGCGCCTGTTCCTGCACGAAGCGCTGAGCGGCTGAGCGCGACGTGGCTGCCCTCGACGCCACGAGCACGGAACTGGAGCGCTGGCTCGATCGCCTGCTCGACGCGCCGTTGCCGCAGCGCGAGGCCATCCTGGCGCAGTGCTGCGACGACGCCCTGCGTGCGCGCCTGCGCCAGTTGCTCGCTGCCGAAGCCGTCGCCAGTCCGCTCGATGCCGCCCCGCTCACGCTCGCGCGCAACGCACTCGCCAGCCGCGGTGCCGAAGTGCCGCCCGGCGCGCGCATCGGCGCCTATCGCATCGCCAGCCTGCTCGGCGAAGGCGGCAGTGCCACGGTCTGGCTGGCCGCGCGCGACGACGGCAGCATCACGCACGAAGTGGCGGTCAAATGCCTCAAGGCCGGACTCGCGACACCCGAACAGCGTGCCCGCTTCCTGCGCGAACAGCAGATCCTCGCGCGCCTGAATCATCCGCACATCGCGCGCCTGTTCGACGTCGGCATCAACGTCGACGGCGTGCCGTACATCGTGATGGAACGCGTCGACGGCGAACCGATCACGCGCTGGTGCGACGCGCATGCACTCGGCATCGAGGCGCGCCTGCGCCTGTTGCGCAGCGTGTTCGCGGCGGTCGCCTACGCGCACCAGAACCTGATCGTGCACCGCGATCTGAAGCCCGGCAACATCCTGGTCGGCAGTGACGGCGCGCCGCGCCTGCTCGACTTCGGCATCGCCAAGCTGCTCGACGCCGGCGACGAAACCACGCACACGCAAGGGCGCGCGCTCACTCCGGGCTACGCCGCGCCGGAACAGTACCGCGGCGGCGCCATCACCACCGCGACCGACGTCTACGCGCTCGGCGTGGTGCTGTACGAACTGCTTGCCGGCTGCCGGCCGGCGCGCGACGAGACGGTCGGCGCGGAACTCGAAGCGCCGTCGCAATGCGTGCAGCACTGGCGCCGTCGCGACCCGAGTGCGGCCGACGCGGCGGCCGCACAGCGCGGCGTGGCCGATGCGTCGCGTCTGACGCGCGCGTTGCGCGGCGATCTCGACGCGCTGGTGCTGGCCGCGGTCGCACCCGATCCGGCGCGGCGCTATGCGACGATCGCCGAATTCGACGCCGACATCGAGCGCTACCTGGCGCGGCGGCCGCTGCGTGCGCGTCGCGCCGGCCGCGGCTACCGTTTGCGCAAGTACCTGAGGCGGCGCTGGCTGTCGCTCGGCGCGGCGGCCGCCGTGCTGCTCGCGTTGCTCGCCGGCGCTAGCATCGCGCTGTGGCAGGCGCGCGTCGCGCGCAGCGCCGCCGCGCATGCCAACGCGGTGCAGGATTTTCTGCTCAGCGTGTTCGAGACCTCGCGCCCCGGTCCGCGCGCGGATTCGCTGCTGACCACGCGCGACCTGGTCGAGCGCTCGGCGCAGCAACTGCAGGCGCAGCTGCTGCGCGAACCGGACACCGATCCGCGCCTGCGCATCGCGCTCGGTCGCGTCTATCGCAAGATGGGTTTGCTCGATCAGGCACAAGCGTTGCTCGTCGACGCCGTGCAGACCGCTCGCAATGCAGGCGATCAGGCGATGCTGGCCGATGCGTTGGAAGCGCTCGGCCACGCGCAAAGCGATGCGCTGAAATTCAGCGGCGCGCAGGACGCATTCGGCGAAGCGCTCGCCCTGCGCCGCGCCGCGCACGCGACGCCTGCGCTGGAGGCAGCAGCGCTGAGCGGTCTGGGAGAAGCGCAAAGCTACGCCGGCGCGCCCGACGTGGCGGTGGTCACGCTGCGTGACGCGCTGGCCAAACTCGATGCCGCCGCCGATGCCGATCCGGCGCTGCGCCTGCGCGTGCTCGATACGCTGGCCGTGGCGCTGCGCCGCGCCGACAAGCCCGACAACGCGATCGAGATCGCGGAAAAGGCGGTCGCCGACGCACGCGCGATGTTCGGCGAACGCTCGCACGAGGTGGCCAGCGCGCTGAGCGTGCTCGGCTCGATCCAGCGCCACGTCGGCCGCCTGCGCGACGCGGTCGCCTCGCTGCGCGCCACGGTGGCGATCGATTTGGACGTCTATCACCAGCCGGTGCCGGCGCATCTGCACAATCTGGGCACCGCCCAGTTCGACTTGGGCGACTACGTGGCCGCCGAAGCAACCTTGCGCGACGCGCTCGCCGCGCAGGTTGCCGAACTCGGCACCGAGCACCCGGCAATCGGCAACTACCAGAAGATGCTCGCGCTGGCGCTGCACGCGCTCGGCCGCGAAGCGGAAGCCGAGCCGCTACTGCGCGCGGCCTTGGCCCACACCGAACGCGGTTACGACGCGCAGTCGCCGGAAGTCGCCGACAAACGCCTGGCGCTGGCCGACGTGCTGCTGGCGCGACGCGAAGTATCGCCGGCGCGGCAGCTGTATCAGGGCGTGCTCGAAGCCGCCTCGATGCCAGGCGCGGGGCGCCTGCGTCTGCGCGCACTCGCGCTCGTCGGTCTGGCGCGCGACGATGCCGCGGTCAACGACACGGCACACGCAGCGCAGCTGGCCCGCGAAGCGCTCGACGCGGCGCAGCCGGCCAGCGCGCTCGAACCGCAGGAACGCATCGGCCTCGAACTCGACGCGGGCGAGCTGCTGCTCGCTGCCGGCCGGCGCGACGATGCCTCGTATCTGTTCCGTCACGCCGAATTCCGCTGCCTTGCGATCCTGCCCGACGATCATCCGTTGCGCGCCCGCGCGCTGCTCGATCAGGCCCGCATGGCCGACGCGGCGCATGCGCGCCAGCTCTTGGACAGCGTCGTGCCCGCGCTGCAGGAGCACCTGCCGGCGCGACATCCGCTGCTACTCGCGGCGCTGGCGTTGCGCGATGGCTTGGGCACGCCGGCGCGCAAATAGCGCGGCGCTCGAATTCTCTTGAACTTGCATGTCCTCCAGCCCCATCGAACTGCGCCTTGATCAATAGCGGCACGAATCCGCCGCCCACACCATCGAGGAGTCCATCATGTTCCACACTGCCCGCCATCTAGCCCGTCATTTGTTGCTCGCCGTTGCGCTGACGGCACCGGTCGTCGCCTGCGCGGCATCCGGCAGCACGGCCATCGACGGCAAGACCTACACCGGCACGTTGACCAAGCAAGGCGAGACGCAAGGCGACCCGGACGACTTCGTGTTCAAGGACGGCAAGTTCGTCTCGACCGCCTGTGCCGGTTTCGGCTTCAAGCCGGCGCTGTACACCACCCAGCAGGACGGCAAGAACCTGCGCTTCACCGCGATCAGCGAAACCGACAACGGCGTGCACATGAAATGGAACGGCACGATCATCGACGATCGCCTGGAAGCTACCGCGCAGTGGCAACGACCCGATCAGCCGGTGGTCGAGTTCCACGCCAAGGCCAGCGCCAAGCACTGACTTTCGTCGTGGGGTCCGCGCGCACGCCAAGGTGCGCGCAATCGCGCCTGTAAGTATTCCGGCGCGTGACCGTCCATTCGTCCGTCAATCGGGAGGCTCTCATGGCCGTCAATGAAGCAAAGCTCAACGAATTCCTCGGGCGTGCGCTGGTCGATCTCGGCGCCGCGATCTCGTCGACGCTGGTGCTGGTCGGCGACCGGCTCGGCTTGTACAAGGCACTCGCGCAAAGCCCCGCCACCTCGACCGAACTGGCGCACCGTACCGGCACGCACGAGCGTTATGTGCGCGAGTGGCTCAACAACCAGGCCGCCGGCGGCTACGTCGAGTACGACGCGAACAGCGGCCAATATTCGATGACCGACGAACAGAAGCTGTGCCTGGCCGATCCGAACGGTCCAGTCGATCTTGCCGGCGCGCAGTTCGTGGTCGAAGCAGTGTTCCATGCACTCGATCGCACCACCGAGAATTTCCGCAGCGGCAAGGGCATGGAATGGGGCGAGCATCACCAGTGCCTGTTCCACGGCACCGAGCGTTTCTTCCGCGCCGGCTACAACGCGAACCTGCTCGGCGGCTGGCTGCCGGCGCTCGACGGCGTGGTCGACAAGCTCAAGCGCGGCGCGAAGGCGGCCGATGTCGGCTGCGGCCACGGCGCCAGCACGATCCTGATGGCGCAGGCCTATCCGCAGTCCACGTTTGTCGGCTACGACTATCACGCGCCGTCGATCGATGTGGCGCGTGAGCGCGCCAAGGCCGCGGGCGTGTCGAACGCGCAGTTCGAAGTCGCCGACGCGGTCAGCTACAAGGGCAAGCAGTTCGACCTGATCGCATTCTTCGATTGCCTGCACGACATGGGTGATCCGGCCGGTGCCGCCAAGCATGCGCGCCAGGCGCTGAAACCCGACGGCAACTGCATGATCGTCGAACCGTTCGCGAACGACACGCCGCAGGCGAACCACAATCCGGTCGGGCGCATGATGTACGGCGCTTCGTCGCAGATCTGCGTACCGGTCTCGCTCGCGCGCAACGGACCGGCGCTCGGCGCGCAGGCCGGCGAAGCGCGACTGCGCCAGGTCGTGGTCGAGCAAGGCGGCTTCAGGCAATTCCGCCGCGCCACGGAAACGCCGTTCAACCTCGTGCTCGAGGCGCGGCCATGATGCGCAGCATTCGCCATGCATGTGCGCTCGCGGCGATGCTTTGCGCCACGAGCGCGCCGGCATTGATCACGGTCGGACCGCAGGGACAGTTTCAGGGCATGCAGGCGGGCTTGAATGCACTGACCACGTCAGCGACTGAAACCGAACTGCGCATCCAGTCCGGCGCGACGTTCAAGGAAATCCTGACCCTGACCATCAACAGCAATCGCGCCTTCATCATTTCCGGCGGCTGGGACGCGACGTTCGCGCAACAGACCGACAACTCCAGCCTGACCGTGCTGGACGGCAACTACGTCGGCCGCGTGTTGAGCATTACGCTCAACGCCGGCACGCTGCACTTCGACAACGTGACCGTCACGCACGGCTTCAATGCCAACAGCGCCGGCGGTGGCCTGTTCGTCTCCACCCACGGTGCCGGCACGGCGGCAACCTTGTCGCGCATCGCGGTGCACGACAACGACAGCTACTCCACCGGCAACGTCCATCCCGGCGGCGGCGGCATCTTCGCCTCGGCCGAACAGGGACCGATTACGATCGACAACGGCGTGATCTACAACAATCGCGCGCTCAGTTTCGGCGCCGCCGATGTCTACGGCGGCGGCTTGTTCGCGCAGGTGTACGCGAACGCCGGTCTGCACCTGATCGGAACCGCAGCCAAGCGCACCTACCTGTCCGCCAATGTTGCCGACGGCGGCAGCGGCGCGTCGTCGTTCGGCGCCGGCTGCTTCATCCAGACCCTCGGCAATGCAGTGGTCGAGCTCACGTTCGCCGACATCGTCGACAACATCGGCCGCGGCAACTTCGCCGCGCGCTACGGCTGCGAGATCGACATGTCCAACACGGCCGCCCTGACCCTGGCAAACCTGCGCATCGTCGGCAACAGCGAGGACGCCGCGCATCCGCTCAACAGCAGCCAGCTGTACGCGCTTGCCGGCACGAATTCGACGTTCGACGTGCACGACACCGTAGTATCCGCAGGCAGCGGTGAAGGCTTGCATCTGGGCGTCGGCAGCGGTTCGAGCATGCGCCTGTTGAATCTGTCGATCGCGAACAATCCGTTCGGCGGATTGCTGCTCGATTCGACCACGGGCGCCCAGATGTACAACAGCATCGTCGCGGGCAACGGCAGCTACGACATATCCCCGGCGTTGATTCCGGGCGACCACGATTTCATTGGCGGCGACCCGCAGTTCGTCAGCGGCGATCGCTATCTGCACGTCGTTGCCGGCTCGCCGGTGCGCAACGCCGGCAACGATGCACCGCCGGGCGGCTTGGCTGCGCTCGATGCCGACGGCACGCCGCGCTTGTTCGAGTCGCATGTCGAGATCGGCGCGTACGAGATCGGCGATCCGATCTTCGCGAACGGCTTCGAGTAAAGATCAGGCGTGCTTCGCTGCCAGCGCGCGACGTTCGCGGCGCGCGCGCTGGTAGCCTTGCAAGCGCTCGAAATACAGATAGATCACCGGCGTCAGATACAGCGTGAGCACCTGCGAGGTGAGCAGGCCGCCGACCACCGCCATGCCGAGCGGGCGGCGCGACTCGGCGCCGGAGCCGACGCCGAGCGCGATCGGCAGCGTGCCGAACAGCGCGGCGAAACTGGTCATCATGATCGGACGGAAGCGCACCAGGCAGGCTTCGAAGATCGCTTCGTCGGGCTTCTTGCCGGCGCGCTCGGCCTCGACTGCGAAGTCGATCATCATGATCGCGTTTTTCTTGACGATGCCGATCAGCATGATCAGGCCGACCGCCGAATACAAATTCAAATCGATGTGGAAGATCAGCAGCGTGAGCAACGCGCCGAACGCCGCGGTCGGCAGACCGGACAGGATCGTCAGCGGATGGATGAAGCTTTCGTACAGGATGCCGAGCACCAGATAGATCACGAAGATCGCGAGCAGCAGCAGCGTCCCCATGCCGGCGACCGACGACTGGAACACCTGCGCGGCGCCCTGGAACGTACCGGTGATCGTGGCCGGCACCTTGAGCTTCGTCACCGCGCCGTTGATCCGCTCCAGCGCCTGGCTCAGGCTCACCCCCGGCGCCAGGTTGAACGACAGCGTCACCGACGGCACCTGGCCGAGGTGGCTGATCGTGGCCGCGCCGACGGATTTCTCGAAGTGCGCCACCGCCGACAGCGGCACGAGCTGGTCATTGTTGGAGTGAATGTATATTTGTGCCAGCACCGCCGGATCGTTCTGCCGTTTCGGATCGACCTGCATCTGCACCCAATACTGGTCGATCGAGGTGTAGATCGTGGAAACCTGTTGCGGGCCGAACGCCGTGTACAGCGCGCTCTCGATCTGCGACGCCGTCACGCCGACCGCCGCCGCCGCGTCGCGGTCGATCTTCACGTCCATTTCCGGCGACGCGATCAGAAGGTCGCTGGTGACGTCCTGGAAACCTTCGAGCTTGGACAGCGCATCGATCAGCTTCGGCACGAACGCGAACAACTCCTTTGTATCGATGTCTTGCAGCGTGTACTGGTACTGCGCCTTGCTCAAGGGCCCCGGCAAGCGAATGATCGGGATGTTCTGCAGGTAGACCTTGAAGCCCGGGATGCCGGTGAGTTTCGGGCGCAGTTCCTGGATGATCTCATCCGGCGTGCCACGTTCGCGCCGCGGCTTGAGCGTGACGATCATGCGGCCCAGATTCAGCGTCGCGCTGCTGCCCGACACGCCCATGAACGCCATCACACCCGCGACGTTGTTGTCTTCGCGGATGATGCGTGCCGCTTCGTTGTGCTTGCGCGCCATCTCGTCGAAGCCGATGTCCTGGTCGGCTTCGGTGAACACGAACAGCTGGCCGGTATCGTCGTTCGGCAGGAAACCTTTCGGCACGAACACGAACAGCACCACCGTGGCGACCAGGATCACACCGAACGCGAGCAGCACCAGGCGCCGGTGGCGCAGGCTCGCGCTCAACGTGCGCCGGTAGAAATCCTGCATCCCGTCGAACACGTGCTCGAACCATTGGTACAAGCGGCCGTGCTGCTCGCCGTGATGCGGCCGCAGCATGCGACTGCACAGCATCGGCGTCAGCGACAGCGAAACGAATCCTGACACCAGCACCGCACTGACGATCGTCACCGCGAATTCATGCAGCAAGCGGCCGATGATGCCGCCCATGAACAGCAGCGGGATGAACACCGCGGCCAACGACAGCGTCATCGACACGATCGTGAAGCCGATCTCGCGTGCGCCGTCGAACGTGGCCTGCAGTGCGCTCTTGCCCATCTCCATGTGGCGCGAGATGTTTTCCAGCATCACGATCGCGTCGTCGACGACGAAGCCGACGCACAGCGTCAGCGCCATCAATGAAAGATTGTCCAGGCTGTAGCCGAACGGATACATGATCGCGAACGTGCCGATGATCGACATCGGCAGCGCGAGCGAGGGAATGATCGTCGCCGACAGGTTGCGCAGGAATAGGAAGATCACCAGCACGACCAGGAACAACGCCAGCAGCAGACTGAACTGCACGTCGTCGACGGAAGCGCGGATGCTTTCGGTGCGGTCGTAGAACACTTTCAGGTCCACGCCGGCCGGCAACTGTTGCTGGAAGCTGGGCACGACCTTGCGGATGCGCTCGACCACCGCGATCGTGTTCGTGCCCGGCTGCTTCTGGATCGCCAGCAGCACGCCGCGCGTGCCGTTGACCCACGCCGCGAGCTTGTCGTTCTGGATGCCGTCGTAGACGCGGCCGATGTCGCCCAGGCGCACCGGCGCGCCGTTCTGGTAGCTGACGATCAAGTCGGCGAAAGGTTTGGCTGCATCGAACTGGCCGTTGACCATCACGTTGTAGGTGCGGTTGCTGCCGTACAGCGTGCCGGTCGGCAGGTTGACGTTGCCGCTGCCGACCGCCGCGGACACCTGATCGATGCCGAGTCCGCGCGCCGCCATCGCGCCGGGATCCAGATCAATGCGCACCGCGTACTTCGCCGAACCGTACACGTTGACCAGCGCCACGCCCTCGATCATCGACAGGCGCTGCGCGAGCAGCGACTCGCCGTACTCGTCGACCTTCGACAGCGGCAGCGTCTTGGAACTCATGCCGATGAAATAAATCGGCGCATCCGCCGGATTGACCTTGCGGAACGTGGGCGGCGTGGTCATCGTCGGCGGCAATTGCTTCAACGCCGCCGAGATCGCCGACTGCACGTCGAGCGCGGCGGCGTCGATATTGCGCTCGAGCGTGAACTGCAGCGTGATCTGCGTCTGGCCGATGCCGGACAGCGAGGTCATCGAGTCCAGCGACGGGATCGTCGAGAACTGCTTTTCCAGCGGCGTCGCGACCGCCGAAGCCATCGTCTCCGGCGACGCTCCAGGCAGGGACGCCGTCACCTGGATCGTCGGAAAATCCACATTCGGCAAGTCCGACACCGGCAACAGGCGATACGCCGCAATGCCGAACACCAGGATGCCGATCATGACCAGCGTGGTCATGATCGGGCGGCGCACGAAGATTTCCGACACCGAAACCATCTTCAATCAAATACCGGTGTCGCGCGCAGCGCGACGCCAACTCCCCCTCTCCCATCGGGAGAGGGCAAGGGGTGAGGGTCGGGGCTCGCGCAACCTCCAATCGAAGCGACGCGCAGCGCGACCATCACTCCCCCTCTCCCATCGGGAGAGGGCAAGGGGTGAGGGTCGGGGCTCGCGCAACCTCCAATCGAAGCGGCGCGCAGCGCGACCATCACTCCCCCGCTCCCATCGAGAGAAATCGAGGTGCACGCGCTTACGCGATGCGTTGAAGCGCATCGCGTGCGTGCGCCGAGGAGGAGGCAGGATGCCGACTGGACGAGCGCTTCAGGGATGAAACCTTGCGCCACAATCGCCCCTGCTTTCCTGTCGGCAAGAGGAAGACGCTGCCGCTCGCGCGCCTCGCCGCTCATTTCGCATCCTTCCGCGCCACACCGTCGCCGTCGTCGGCAGCACCTTTGCCCGTGCCGACCACCTTGACCTTGCTGCCGTTGACCAGCCGCGACTGACCGTCGACGACCACGCTCTCGCCGGCATCCAGACCCTGCGCGATCACGGCCTCGCCGCCGACGCTGCGCGCCACGCTCACGCTGCGCTGCTCGGCGTGTCCGTCCGGCTTGATCACGAACAGATAGCTGCCGTCGGGGCCGGCCTTGACCGCGGCGTCGGGCACCACGATCGCATTGGCGCTTTCGCCGAGCGTCAGCGCGATCTTGATGAACTGTCCCGGCCAAAGCCCTTGGCCGGCGTTGGCGAAGCGCGCGCGCAGCTTGACCGTGTTGGTGGCGGGGTCGACTGCATTGTCCACAAAGGCCAATTCTCCACTTTGCGGCGTCGTCGCATCGCCCTCGGAGCGTACCGCGAGCGAGCCCTGCGCCTGCGCCGCACGCACGCGCTCGACCAGCGCGCCGGGAATGGCGAAGTTGACGAAGATCGGCGCGATCTGGTTCAGCACCAGCAGCGGCTGCGTGTCGTTCGCCTTCACCAGGTTGCCAGGCTGCACCAGGATGCGCCCGGCGCGGCCGGAGATCGGTGCGCTGATCGTGGTGTATCCCAAGGTCAGCTTGGCCGCATCGACGTTGGCCTGATCGACCTTGACACTCGCCGCCGCGGCCGTGTACGTCGTGACGTATTGCTGCATCTGGTCGGCCGAAATGAATCCCTTCGCCGCAACCGGTTCGTAGCGTTTGAGCTGCGCCTGGGCCAGATCGCGTGCAGCGGCGTCCTTGGCCAGCGCCGCCTGCGCCTGCGCCAACGCGGCCTGCGCCGGGCGCGGGTCGATCTTGAACAATAGCTGGCCCTGCTGCACGTCGTCGCCGTCCTTGACGTGGCTTTCCAGCAGTTGACCGTCGACCAACGACTTGACCGCCACGCTGTTGATTGCCTCGACCGTGCCGACGGCCGCAACGATTTCCGGCATCGTCTTGCGTGCCGCGCGCACCACGTCGACCGGCGCGGCCGTATCGGCAGGCGGCGGCGCACTGCGCGAGCACGCGGCGAGCGCAACGAGCGCGGCACATGACACGACACGGGCAAACGAAACTGGCATGAAATCCGGGTCCATGGACGCTGAAACCGTAGCGAGCATTATCGCGCATGCGCGCCGCGACGCGCTGGGCGCGCGGGTAAAGACTTGTGAAAACACGGTGCATTGCTAGGCCGAAAGTCACGTCGGACAGCGCGTTTGTGCGCTCGCCGGGCAGCGGCGAATGATGCTCGATGCCGGCTGAGCTAAACTGCGCGCCCCGCGCTGGGCGTCGCGAACGTCCGGCGCCGTCGTCCTTTTTGGAAACGCATGCCCGCACATCCGCCCGCACTGATCACGCCAAGCCTGCCGCACGACGCCAAGCGCCGCGCCTACTGGAACGCGCCGCACGGCAGCGCGCTCGCGCTCACCATCGAGCAGGCGGCACGCGCGCACGACGGCATCGTCGTCGCGGTCGCGCGCGACACGCAGGCGGCGCACGCAATCGAAGCCGACCTGCGCACGTTCGCCGCCGGCGACGTCGAGGTGCTGCACTTCCCCGACTGGGAGACGCTGCCGTACGACCTGTTCCCGCCGCATCCCGAAATCGTCTCGCAGCGCATCGCCGCGCTGTACCGCTTGCCGCAGACGGCGCGCGGCGTGCTGGTGGTGCCGGTCGCGACGCTGATGCAGCGCCTGGCGCCGCGCAGTTTCATCGGTGGCTCCAGCCTGGTGCTGAAGTTGGGACAGAAACTGGGCCTGGATGCAGAGCAACGCCGGCTCGAGTCAGCCGGATACCGGCACGTGCCACAGGTGGCCGAGCCCGGCGACTTCGCCGTGCGCGGCGCGCTGCTCGACATTTTCCCGATGGGCAGTCCCGAGCCGTTCCGCGTCGAGCTGTTCGACCGCGAGATCGAATCGATCCGCACGTTCGATCCGGAGTCGCAGCGCTCGCTGCACAAAGTGGAAAAGGTGAACTTGTTGCCGGCGCGCGAGTTTCCGCTCACCGAGGAATCGATCAAGGCGTTCCGCAACACGCTGCGCGAGCGCTTCCCGATCGATCCGCGCCACTGCCCGATCTACCAGGACCTCAAGGAAGGCACGACGCCGGCCGGCATCGAATACTACCTGCCGTTGTTCTTCGCGCAGACCGAAACGCTGTTCGACTACCTGGCGCCGAGTTCGTTGTTCGTGCTGGCCGAGCAGGCGCTGGAAGCGGCGGAAGGATTCTGGAAGCAGGCGCAGCAGCGCTACGACAGCCGCGCGCACGACATCGAACGCCCGATCCTGCCGCCGGCGGAGCTGTACCTGCCGCCGGAGCGCCTGCGCGAGCAGCTGAACTTGCGGCCGCGTGTGGACATTGTCGCAAAAGGTACAAATGAGCACGCCGTCGATCTCGGTACGCAGCCGGCACCGCTGCTGCCGATCAACCGCCGCGGCGAGGCGCCGGCGGAGGAGCTCAAGCGCTTTCTGGAAGCCTATCCGGGACGCGTGCTGATCGCGGCGGATTCGGCGGGACGGCGCGAGGCGTTGATCGAGCAGCTGGCGCCGGCGGGATTGCGACCGGCGATCGTCGCGTCGTGGCAGGAGTTTCTGCAACCGCCGACGGCTCGTCATTCCGGCGAGAACCTATTGGCGCGTCGTCCCGGCGAAGGCCGGGATCCAGTTCTTCGTGATGAAGCGAAACAGCAAGAACTGGATTCCCGCCTGGGCGGGAATGACGAAAAAAGCACGGCACAGGCCGACTTGTTTCGTCATCCCGACGAAAGCCGGGATCCAACCCTTCGTCACGAAACGAAAGAGCAAGAACTGGATTCCAGCTTGCGCTGGAATGACAAACAAAAGGCGCAGGGCGCCGATCGGCTGGCTAGGTTTGCCATCACCGTCGCCCCCTTCGACGACGGCTTCGCGCTCAGCGAACCACCGATCACGGTACTCACCGACCGCCAGCTGTTCGGCGAGCGCGCGCAGCAGACGCGCCGGCGCACGCGCGCGGTGCGCGATCCGGAAGCGGTGCTGCGCGATCTGTCGGAGCTGGCGATCGGCGCGCCGATCGTGCACGTCGATCACGGCGTCGGCCGCTACCAGGGACTGGTAAAACTCGATGTCGGCGGCAGCGGTGGCGAGTTTCTCGCGATCGAATACGCGAATGCGGACAAGCTCTACGTACCGGTGGCGCAGCTGCATCTGGTGTCGCGTTACTCCGGCGCGGCGCCCGAACTGGCGCCGCTGCACTCGCTCGGCGGCGAAGCGTGGGACCGCGCCAAGCGCAAGGCCGCACAGAAGGTGCGCGACGTCGCCGCCGAACTGCTCGCGCTGTACGCGCAGCGCGAAGTGCGCCAAGGCCATGCGTTCGCTTACGACCGCGCGCTGTACGAACAGTTCGCCGCAGCGTTCCCGTTCGAGGTAACCCCGGATCAGCTGCAGGCGATCGAGGCCGTGATCGCCGATCTCGCGTCGGGCAAGGCGATGGATCGCGTGGTTTGCGGCGACGTCGGCTTCGGCAAGACCGAAGTGGCGTTGCGCGCCGCGTTCGTCGCTGCCACCGCGGGCAAGCAGGTGGCCGTGCTCGTGCCGACCACCCTGCTCGCCCAGCAGCACTATCAGAATTTCCGCGACCGCTTCGCCGATTGGCCGATACGTGTCGAAGTGCTTTCGCGCTTCAAGTCGAAGAAGGAGGTCGAAGCGGAGCTGGTCAGGCTGCGCGACGGGCAGCTCGACGTGATCATCGGCACGCACCGCCTGCTGCAGCCGGACGTCAAGTTCAAGCAGCTCGGCCTCGTGATCGTCGACGAGGAACAGCGCTTCGGCGTGCGCCAGAAGGAGGCGCTGAAGAAACTGCGCGCCGAGGTCGACCTGCTCACGCTCACCGCCACGCCGATCCCGCGCACGCTGAACATGGCGATGTCGGGGCTGCGCGATCTGTCGATCATCGCCACGCCGCCGGAGCATCGCCTGGCGGTAAAGACATTTATCGCGCCATACGATCCGGCGGTAGTGCGCGAGGCGTTCCAGCGCGAGCTGGCGCGCGGCGGCCAGGTGTATTTCCTGCACAACGAAGTGGAGACGATCGAGAAGACCGCGCGCGAACTGGGCGAATTGATTCCCGACGCGCGCCTGCGCATTGCGCACGGCCAGATGCCGGAGCGCGAACTCGAACAGGTGATGCTGGATTTCTATCGTCAACGCTTCAACGTGTTGGTGTGCACCACGATCATCGAGTCCGGCATCGACGTGCCGAGCGCGAACACGATCCTGATCAATCGCGCCGACCGCTTCGGCCTGGCGCAGCTGCACCAGCTGCGCGGCCGCGTCGGCCGCTCGCACCATCGCGCGTACGCGTACCTGATCGTGCCCGACCGCCGCAGCATGACGGCGGACGCCGAGAAGCGCCTCGAAGCGATCGCCTCGATGGAGGAACTCGGCGCAGGTTTCACGCTCGCCACGCATGATCTGGAGATTCGCGGCGCCGGCGAGTTGCTCGGCGAGGGTCAGAGCGGCCAGATCGAGGCGGTCGGTTTTTCGCTGTACAACGAACTGCTCGAACGCGCGGTGCGCGCGCTCAAGAACGGCAAGGTGCCGGATTTCGACCTGGTCGACGAACGCGACACCGAGGTCGAGCTGCACATCCCCGCGCTGATCCCCGACGACTACTTGCCCGACGTGCACACGCGCCTGACGCTGTACAAGCGCATCTCCAGCGCGCGCGACGCCGATGGCCTGCGCGAATTGCAGGTCGAGATGATCGACCGCTTCGGCCTGCTGCCGGACCCGGTGAAGAACCTGTACGCCGTCGCCGGCATCAAGCTCGCTGCCACCGCGCTCGGCATGCGCAAGCTCGAGCTGGGCGAACGCGGTGGCCGCGTGCTGTTCAATCCGCAGCCGAACATCGACCCGCTGCGCGTGATCAAGCTGATCCAGTCGCAGCCGAAAGTCTATGCACTCGATGGGCAGGACAAGCTCAAGGTGCGCCTGGACCTGCCGGGCGTGGCGGAACGTCTCGGTGCCGCGCAAAGCCTGCTGCGCGCGCTCGGCGGCGCGCAATAGGCGCGGCGCGCGCTGCGGCGCGCGCCTCGCGGCATGGGGAGTTTCCCATACGCCGCAGCCGCAATACCCTCAGATGCGGCATTGTGCAATTGTGCACAATGCGCACTCAAGACATTGAATCGACTGAGTTTTACCCCATCGCACGACGCTGCCGCCAAGGCGCCACCTGTTGTTTCTTACAGTCGCACCGGGCAGCCGACGCGCTAGAGTTCGCCCGAGCCGGATCGATGCAACAGGATGTGCAATACGGCGTTTCCACACCGGCGCGATCAGCCCCTGAGGCGAACCAACCCTACGGATTGGGAAACAAGTTCGCGTTGATCGCGCCGGTTTTTTCACAGCCATCAGCATCAGATTCACCCATCAGGGTCTCTGCGCCTTGGTGGCGCTGGGTCAGGAGCGCGAAACGCCCGAGGATTTGACACCGGCCAATGCCGGCTGGCTGCACCGGGTGCTGCGCTCAGGCGCGGCATCCGCGCGCGCATCTCCATGCCTCGTGTCTGGCGACTGATTTGCTAGACTCGGACGCAGCGTCGTAGACCAAACAAGGTTACGGCGCCTGCGCGTTCACTGCCAACACGATGCCGAAAACGCCCAATCGAAAGTCCAACAGCGCGGCCACGCCGGGCGCCATCCGCGTCGGCGTCGGCGGCTGGACCTACGCGCCGTGGCGCAACAACTTCTATCCGGCCGGCCTGGTGCAGAAGCGCGAGCTCGAGTACGCAAGCCGGCAGCTGACCGCAATCGAGGTGAACGGCACGTTCTACGGTGCGCAGAAGCCGGCGACCTACGCGAAGTGGCGCAGCGAGACACCGGACGGATTCGTGTTTTCGCTCAAGGCACCAGGTCACATCACCGGCCGCAAGGTGCTCGCCGACACCGGCAAGGCGATCGATGCGTTCGTATTCGGCGGGCTGGAGCAACTCGGCGACCGGCTCGGGCCGATCCTGTGGCAGCTGCCGCCGGGCAAGGCGTTCGAGCGCGCGGATCTGGCGGCCTTTCTCGAGCAGCTGCCGCGCAGCCTCGACGCGCGGCCGCTGCGTCACGTGCTCGAGGTTCGCGATGCGAGCTTCCGCTGCGCCGAGTACCTCGCGACCGCGCGCAAGTTCAACGTGCCGACGGTGTTCACCGATTCGGACCAATACCCGTCGTTCGCCGACGTGACCGGCGATTTCGTCTACGCGCGGCTGATGCGCAGCCAGTCGGCGCTGGCAACCGGTTACGCCGCGCCGGATATCGACGCCTGGGCGCGGCGGGCGCGCGAGTGGACCGCAGGCGCGGATCCCGACGATCTGCCGCGGCTCGCGCCGGCGGCAAAAGGCAAAAAGCAACAAGCGCGCGATGTATACATCTACTTCATCAGCGCGGCGAAGGAGCGCAATCCCGCCGCCGCGATGGCGTTGCTGCAACGGCTGTGATCGACTCACCACAGGGGCGGAACAAATGAAAACATTCCTCAAGGTCATCGTCGGCATCGTCGCCGCGATCGTGCTGCTGGTCGCTGCCGTGTTCTATTTCACCAGCGGCCTGGTCGACACCGCCGATGCGTTTTTCCAGGCGGTCAAGCGCCAGGACATCGCCGCCGCCCGCACCTATCTCGCCGAAGACTTCAAGGCCAACACCGACGAGACGGCGTTGCGCGCGTTCCTGGCCAAGACGGCGCTGCTGAATTTCAAGCAAGCCAGCTGGTCCAGCCGCGAGATCACGAACGGCCGCGGCGAATTGCGCGGCTCGGTCACCACCGAATCCGGCGGCAACATTCCGGTCACGCTCACGTTCGTCAAGGAAAACGGCGGCTGGAAGATCTACAGTCTGCGCAAGCCGTCCGCCGGCATCACGTCGGATACCGAAAATCCCGTGCCGAACGAGCCCGAACGCATCGCGTTGGCCAAGCGCACGATGGACGATTTCACGGCCAGCGTGCGCGCCGGCAACATGCAGCAGTTCCGCGCCAGCACATCGCAACTGTGGCAGCAGCAGTTTCCTCTGGAAAAGTTCGAGGACGCGTTCCGCTCCGCCTATTCCGTGCGCGAAGTCTTTGACGAGATCGCCGACCGGCAGCCGCTGCTCAAGGCCGGCGACGGACTGGGCGAACACGGCGAATTGAAAGTGAGCGGCAGCTTCACCGGCCGTTCGCACAATGTGGAATTCGATGCAAAGTATATTTACGAGGGTTCGGACTGGAAGCTGATCGGCTTCCACTTCAAGGTCTGACCCCCCCACGCGGCAGCGCGGGGCTGCGCTGCTTTCCGCGGAAAGCAGCGCGGCAGGCGTTACTTCGACTGCTTCTTGGCCTGCTTCTCGGCGCGTTTCTCCTTCAGCGACTTGGCCGGTTTCTTTTTCTGATCCTTCTTCTGGTTCAAGCCCTTGCTCATGGCGGTCTCCGTGGTTGGCTCGTTGCAAGTCCGCAGCGATGCGGCATGGAGAAAATACCGCGCGGCGCGCGGAATCTCAAACCCCCGTGCCGGGGCGCCGACCGCTCAGGCGCGCGGCGGCACCGGCAACGACTGCGCGGCCAGATCCTTGCCGATGCGCACCGCGTCCTCGCGATTCGAGTAATAGCCGTGCATCACGGCCAGTTCGCGATAGCCCTGCGCGCGATAGAACTCGCGCGCGCCGCGATTGGAAGCGCGCGCCTCGAGGAAGATCAGCTCGATGCCCGCGTCGAGTGCGACTTGCTCCAGCCAGCGCAGCAACTGTGCGCCGAAGCCGCGGCGGCGCGCTTCGGGCAGCACGCCGAACAGCAGCAGGTGCGCCTCGATGTCGCGGTACTGCATGACGCCGAAGCCGACCAGCCGCCGTTCGCTCTCGGCCACCACCACGTTGGTGTTCTTGTTGCGGATGCAAGCGGCCACGCGCGAAGGAGTCCAGCGCCAGCCCAGTCCGTCCTCGATGAAGTCGCGCGACATCAGCGCGATCCGCGCCGCGTCGACCGGACGCGCCATTCGGATTTCGCAGGCGGCATTCATCAACGCAAGTCCCCTCGACCATGCAGTTGCACGATCACCCCATCGACCTGAGGAGTCAATCGCCCAATTCAATCCCATTGGACGGATTTTCGTAAAAAGTTGTTACATCCGCCTCAAGCAGGGCGCTGGCCGATGCGGCGCGCGGTCACGGAATTGCGCGGCAAACGGCGCACAATGCGCGCGTGCATCGCCCCGACCGCCAGAACGTCGCACTGCAGGCATGCCAGTCGTGCCTGGCCCTGCTGCTGTGTCTCGCCGCCGCCTGTGCCGGCGCAGCGGAGTTCCCGGTGCAGGGCGGCAGCGGCGCTCGCTACCTGCTCGACCACAACGGCGTGCCGTTACGCATCCAGGGCGAGGCAAGCTGGGATGCGCACATCAACCTGACCCAAGCGCAATTGGCCGCCTATCTCGACGATCGCCAGGCGCGCGGCATCAATGCCTTGTTCACCTATATCGACAGCCCGGTGGCGTACTACGCGGGCTCCTCGGCGCCGTGGGCCGTGCAACTCGGTGGCCAGGCCGCCGGCATCGCGGCGCTGCCGTTCCTGAAGAACACGAGCGGCGCGCCATGGGACGGCGATCCGAACTTCAACCATCACGACGCCGATTTCTCCACGCCGAACGACGCCTACTTTGCCTGGGTGGCGCAATTCGTCGACATGGCGGCGGCGCGCGGCATGCTGGTGATGATGGTGCCGATGTACCTGGGCTACGGTCTCGGCGCCGCGGACGGGTGGTACCAGACGGTAGCCAATTCCGCCAACACGCAGGCGGTGTGTTTCGCATTCGGCCAGTATCTCGCCAACGGGCACGGCGCGTTCGGCGGGTTCAAGAACCGCAGCAATATCATCTGGGTCAACGGCGGCGACACGCTGCCGCCAAACGGTTCGGAAGTCGCGCTGCGTAGCGTGAAAATCCTGCAGGGCATGCAGTCGGCCGGCGACACGCACCTGCAGACCGCGCACTGGCAGCACGACTATCTCACCGGCGACCAGACCGACTTCGCGCCCTACTTCACCGCCAGCGCGGCGTACTCGCACGGCCCCTACCCCTCGCTCGGCCCGACCTACGCCGAGAGCCGCGTGCTGTACGCGCAGACACCCGCGCGGCCGCTGTGGCTGCTCGAAACGACATACTGGGGCGAGCACGGCGCGAGCCGCGCGCAGCTGCGCTACTTCGGCTGGGGCTCGGCGCTGTCGACGATCGGCGGCACGACGTTCGGCTTCGGTCCGCTGTGGGGCTTTGCGCGCAGTCCCGACGGCAGCACCGGCACGTCGTCCGGCGGCACCACCACGGCGTGGTTGGCATTCACGCACTTCGACCTCAACCAGTACGTTTCCAAAAGTGGAAATTGGTACCGCGCGGCGGTCGCCGGCACGAGCGGTGCCGCCGGACCGAGCGGCACGGGCAACGCGATCGCCGACGGCGCGGTGATCTGGGCGTTCGCCGGTACGGGCGGCGTCGAGGCGCTGTACGACGAACCGGGCATGCTGGATTTCCAACGCATGGGCGCGTTCCTCGACGCCATCGCCTGGTATGCGCTGGTGCCGTCCGCGCTGGATGGCATGGGCACGCTCGTCGTGTCCGGCGGCGGCAGCTATGCCGGCTGGAGCGACGGCGGCAGCGAGAGCGGCGGCATGGACTGGATCGTCGCGGCCGCGGCGCGCAACGGCTCGCTGCTGATCGCGTACGTGCCGGACGCGCACACCGGATCGTTCGGCATCGACATGAGTGCGCTGTCGGCCACCGCGCGAGCGCGCTGGTTCGATCCGAGCAACGGCGCCTACAGCGCGATCGGCGATGTCGCGGCGACCGGCACGCACGTGTTCACGCCGCCGACTGCCAACGCCGACGGCGCCCACGACTGGGTGCTGATCCTCGACAACGTGGATGCGATCTTCACCGACGGCTTCGGCGGCTGAGCGTCGCTACTTCGCCAGCCTGCTCGCGTGACTGGCCGCGAGCAGCCAGTGTCCGTCGCGGCGCACATAGGTGTCGGTGAACTGGAAATCCGCCTCGAACGGCTTGCCATCGACCGTTGCCTTGATCGTGGTGACGCCGAGCACGATCGCGCTGTCGCCGTACAGGCGCAGCTTCTGGTCATGATTGCGGAACACGGTGTAGCGCGGCTCGCGGCTGGCGACTTCGGCCATGTTCTGCTTGCGGTCGGTGACTTCGCCGCGCGAGCTCGTCAAGGTGAAATCCGGCGTGAGATATTTTTCCAGCGCGGCCGCGTCGCCCTGCTCGAACGCTGCGCAGACGGCAGTCTCGACGCGGCGGATTTCGCGCTCGTCGTGCGCGGCGTCGCGCGCGATGGCTGTCGTCGCAATGGTCATGGACGCAACAGTCGAAAGGAACAAATCGCGGATCATTTCGGCTTTCCTCGTGCGATCGCGAACAGTGTGCCATGCGGCCTTGTGCACAAGCGATATCGAAAGTTGCGCGAACGTGGCCCGCTCTGTTGTTGCGATAGTGGGCGGCCCCCTCTCCCGCTGGCGGGAGAGGGTTGGGGTGAGGGTGGCGCTTCCGATTGCCCAAACAAGAAAATTCTTGCGGACAGTCCCCAGCAGCTTCATGCGCCACCCTCACCCCGCCTCATGTGTCTGCGAGGGCGCTGGTACTTCTTGAACCATTGTGGACACACGAGGCGGGCCTCTCCCGCCAGCGGGAGAGGCAAAACAGCGCAGCGCTATCGGTAGGTTTCTCAGGCTAGGCCCACAATCTGCCGCAGCGCCTGCTCGAACACTTCCGGCGGCTGCCCGCCGGAAATCAGATGCCGTTCGTTCACGATCACGGCGGGCACACCCTGGATGCCGTTGTCGACGTAGAAGCGCTCCTGCGCACGCACCTCGGCGGCATAGGCGTCCGAATCAAGAACCTGCGCGGCGCGCGCTTCGGGCAAACCGGCCTGCTGCACGCAACGCAGCAGCACGTCACGCGCACTGATGTTTTCGCCGCGCGTGAAATAGGCGTCGAACAGCGCGTGCTTGAGTGCCTGCTGATGGCCTTCGCCTTCGGCCCAATGCAGCAGGCGATGCGCGTCGAACGTGTTGTAGGTGCGGTCGCGCTTGTCCATGCGGAACTCGAAGCCGAGCGCCGCGCCGCGCGCGCGGATGTTCTCGCGGCTGGCCGCGAGCTGCGCCTCGCTGGAACCATACTTGCGCCGCAGATGCTCGACGATGTCCTCGCCTTCCGGCGCCATCTGCGGATTCAGTTCGAACGGCTGGAAATGGACGTCCGCGGCAATCTTGCCGTCGAGCCGCGCCAGCGCCTGCTCGAGCGACTTCAGGCCGATCACGCACCAGGGACAGACCACGTCCGAGACGAAGTCGATGCGGACGGGTACGGGTTCGGTCACGGGCGTGTTCATGGCGGAAATTCCAATCGGAAACGATGCGCCATGAGATTGCGCCGCGGCGACAAAACACAAGCCCGTGCCTAAGGCCGCGGGTTTTCAGCTCCGCTTGACCGCCAGCAGCGGAATGTCCGCGCGCATCCGGTAACCCATGTGCAGGTACAGCGATTTCGCGCGCGCATTCTGATGGCTGACGTGCAGGAACGGCACGATGCCGCGCGCCAGGATGTCGTTGGTCAGCATCGCCACCAGCCGCTGCGCGTAGCCGCGCCCGAGATAGGCGGGGTCGGTGCAGATCGCGCTCAGCTCGGTGTGGCCGTCGAAGCGCATGCGCTCGCCCGCCATTGCCGCGAGCTTGTTGCCGTCATAGATGCCGAAGTAGCGGCCCAGTTCCACCGTGCGCGGTCGGAAATAATGTGGGTATACGCGCGCTGTCAGGTCGAGCACGTCGGGCCGGTGCGCCGCGGAAAGCCGAATCATCGGCGGACCGTCCGGCTGCGGCAGCGCGGCGTCGCAGATCATCTGCGCGATCATCACGGTCGGTTCGACCACCTGCCACGGCGCAGCCAGCGGCGGCGGCGGTCCGACGAACAGCACGGTTTCGTCAGGATCGACCAGCTGCGCGAGTTCCTGCGCCGATTGCGCATCGGCCGGTTCCACCGCGACGAACGGCGCCACGTCGGCCGGATAGCGCGCCGCACGGGTACTGCGCCGCGCGAACGTGGCATGGTGACTTTGCAGCGAAGCCCAGACGGGGTTGTCGAGCGGATGTCCCATCCGCATATGGTAGCGGCAAGCCTGCCGCGTTCGCTGCACGTGCCGGCAGTAACGTTTTCCCACCCGCGCCGAGTGCATTAGGCTAGAGCCCATGACGACCGACTCCAAAGCTGCCGCCCGTCCGCTGATCCGCGCCGTTCTGATCCTGCAGCTCAAGCTCGCTCTCAGCGCCGCGCGCGACATCGTGCTGATCCCGCTCGCGCTGGCCGCCGCAGTATTCGACCTGATGCGCCTGAAAACGCAGACGCCGCGCTATTTCAACCACGTGTTGCGCGCCGGCGAACACAGCGACCGCTGGATCGACGTGTGGTACGCCGCGCATCACGACACCACGCAACCGCCGCGCGAGAACGTCGACGCGCTGCTCAATCGCGTCGAGGAAGTGGTGCGCGACCCGCAGACCGGCGCGCGCCGCGCGCGCGTGCTCAAGCGCTGGGCCGAACGCCAGATGCAACGCGCGCGGCAGCGCGCCACCGAGGAGTTGCAGGCGCGCAAGCTGCTGGGCAAGGAATGAGTGGCTACATTTCGACGGTTGCGCCGCTGCGACGTGCAACACGCAGATCAAGACTCGCGCCGTTTCGACTTCGCTCGCTGCGCGAGCTACGCTCAACGCGAACGGTTGAATTTGAACGAGTTCTCAACCGTTCACTCGCCCTGAGCGCGACACCGCCGCTCCAGCCGTTCGCTCGGAGTGTAGTGCCGGTTTCGGTCAACCGTTCGCCCCGAGCGCAGCGCCGGCTCCCGTCAACCATTCGCCCCGAGCGCAGCGCCAGTTCCCGTCAACCATTCGCCCCGAGCGCAGCGCCAGTTCCCGTCAATCGTTCGCCCCGAGAGTAGCGCAGGCTCCATCAACCGTTCGCCCTGAGCGTAGCGCCGTAGGCGCGAAGTCGAAGGGTCGCCTCGCCCGCCGTGCCGCCGTTGCCAAGGTTGGTGGCGTCACGCCCACCAATCGGCGAAAATTCCAGCGAGTTCTGGCGGCGCCGTGGGGGAGCCGACGTGGATACTTACCGAATCGCGATCGAGCAGCGTCCGCAGTATCTGTACGTCACCGTCACCGGCGCCAGTTCTGCCGAAACGATCCGGCGTTACTTGCGCGACATCAGCGCAGCGTGCGTACAACTCGATGTATTCAAGGTGCTTGCCGTAGTGCACCTCGACGGCCCGGGCGTGAGCATGCTCGACCTGTACAAGGTGATCGCGGCGGGCAGCGATGCGTCGATGGGCATCGGCATCCGCGCCGCCTACGTCGAGCTCAATCCGATCCGCAGCGACGCCAACATGCAGATGGCGGAGAACGTGGCGATGACGCGCGGCATTCCGGTCAAGACATTTCGCGACGTGGCCGCCGCGGAAACGTGGCTGCTGGCGGGGCCTTGAACCGCGCTTGCGGCGAGCTGCTGCTGCCCACATCGATTTTCGGAGCGTGCTGATCGAACCTCGCGTCAGCCACCGCCCTGCAGGTCATCGGCAAAGATCACGTCGCCCGGCGCCGGCGCGGCGACGAACACGCCCTTGGTGAAGGTCGGCCCGAACGGCGTGAAATCCTGCTGCGGCGTCAACGCCGGCCAATTCAGCACTTTGACTTCGCCGCCGCCGACGCCTTCGCCGACGACGATCTCGGCGCTGCCGTCGCCGTCGACGTCGCCCGCGCCGACGCGCACGCCGCCGGCAAACGCGGCATCGAACGCGAGGAAACTCGTCAGCGGCTGATGCGCGACGCCGCTGAACACGGCGACGGTCGGCGTCCCGCCGGCATCGGCGCCGACGAGGATATCGGCCGCGCCGTCGCCGTTCAGATCGGCCGCGGCGACGTAGATGCCACCGGGAAACGTCGACGGAAAGGCGAGAAAGTCGTCGATCATGGTGCCGCTGACACCGTCGAAAATGCGCACTTCCGGCGTACCACCGGGACCGGCTCCGACGATGATGTCGGCCTTGCCGTCGCCGTTGACGTCGCCGGCAGCGACACGCACGCCGCCCGTGAAAGCCGGCGCGAACGCGAAGAAATTCTTCAGTACCGAACGATCCTTGCCGCTGTACACGATCACTTGCGGCGGGCCGCTCGAGCCGACGCCGACGATGACATCGGCGTGGCCATCGCCATCTACATCGCCGACGGCGACGTTCACGCCACCGCTGAAGGCGGCGGCAAACGCGAAATAGTCGTCGAGCAGCACGTTGCTGCGGCCGCCGTAGAGTTTGACTTCCGGCGTGCCGCCAGCACCCGCGCCGACGACGAGATCACCCTGCCCGTCCGCATTCACGTCGCCGACCGCGACGCGCACACCGCCCGTGAACGCTGCGCTGTACGGCGCGAAGTTGCGCAGCAGGCCCAATGTGCGGCCATCGTACAGTTGCACCATCGGCGCGACGCCCGCATCGCTGCCGACACCAAACACACCGCGCGCGCCGACATGGCCCGCGGCGAACAGGCACAGTGCAAGCAGCGTGGATTGGAACGGCGTGCGCATCGAAGATCCTGGCTTGGTTCGCGCGTAGCGTAGCGCGATCCGGGCGGGTTCGAGGGATTGAACGCCGCGCCGAGAGCGAAACGAACAGGCCGCGTGCGAAAGCGTGACTCGTTCCATAGTAGCAGGGTCGACTGCTCGCTCGCGCGCAGTGCGCTCCGTCCGCAATGCGGATCAAGTCAATGCGAACGTGACCAGGAACTGCACCGCACGATACACGTACAGGTTCGCCGCGATCACCGACGCGAGCATTACGACCGCCACCGCGCTCGCCGCAACCCAGCCGACCGCGTACGCGCGCCTGAGCGCAGCCACCGCGTATGCCGACAACAGCACGCGCATGATCCAGTCCCAACTCCACTCCGGCGGCAGCCAAGCCACCGGCAGCGTCGCAATCAGCAATGCGCGAATCTGCACGACGATCTGCAGCAGCAGCATCGCGAACGCGAGGAAGTGCAACGCGACCACGAAATGTTCGGCGAAATAATGGCGCTGGCGAGCGAACACCAGCATCAGCGCCAGCGCCACGAACGGCAGATGCACGATGACCAGCGCCTTGCTCACGTCGTCGGCCTTGGCATCGTAGGCGAGACGATAGTCGTGATAGCTGTAGCCGCTGCTGCCGTCGGAATGCTTGCGTGCCTCCGCGTCGCGCGCTCGCACGCGTGCTTCGATCAAGCGCTCGGTATACGGCGTGTGCATCTGACCGCTGCGCCTGCGCTGCTCATCGCTCGGCGATTCGTTCGGTCCAAGCGCCAGTGCCCGCACACGTTCCGAGACCTGCTGGTTGAACTGCAGCGCCAGGTCGCTGCCATGGAACGGCGCGAAGAAATAGATCACGCTCACCGCGAGAAACAGCGACGCCGGCGAGATCCAGCGCGCGCGGCGGCCTTCGAAATACTCGCGCGACAGCAGGCCCGGCTGGAACAGCAGTGCGCGCACGGTGCGCCAGACGCGGCCATCCAGATCCGTGGCGCTGGCCAGGAACTGATGGATCAGATGACCGAAACGGCGGTCGGTCTCGACGAAACGCCGCTGCCCGCAGGCGTGGCAGAACTCGCCGATCAGCGCCTGGCCGCAGTTGGTGCAGGGCACGTGTGGTGGCTCAGCCTTGCGGCGCGCGCCTGCACTCGCGTTTGGGCCGTAACGCGCTGTGCTGCATCCGGGCGAATGCCGGCGCACGCGCTGCGCCGACAGAAGAATTCGCGGTGTCGAGCAAAACGCGAAGAGCCGGATGCATGAACGCTTCCTTCAAGCGTGGCGACAACGACAAGTATAGAACGAGCGCCGCATGCAACGGCGGTGCGTGCCGGAAATTGGCGCCATCGCCAGTCAGGTGTCGTCGGGTGGTGGCGCGGCTGGCGGGTTTGGCGCAGAATCGCCGCGCCCTGGCCGATGGGCAATCGGAACATCACGTTGGCTGCGTATCAGCTGTCGCACGAGCGGCATTCGAGCTATCTGCACTTCACCGTCGCCGGCGACAACACGCCCGAGACCGTGCTGCGCTACATGATGGAAATCCGCGCCGAATGCGTGCGCCTGGGCGTGTTCAACGTGCTGATCGTGGTCAACCTCGACGGGCCAGGCATCGGCATGCTCGAGGTATACAAAGTCATTGCGACCACGGTCGACTCCGCGGTGGGGCTCGGTATGCACGTGGCGTACGTGGATCGCAATCCGCTGCACAGCGATGCGAACATGCTGCTCGCCGAAAACGTCGCGATGACTCGCGGGATTCCGGTGCGCACGTTCCGCGACGTCGAGCAGGCGCGCGAGTGGCTGCGGACGCAGGCGGACGGCAATCACGCCGCGCAGCCGAGCTAGCGCGAACGGCCAGCAGATTGCCAAGCGACGTGCGGGACGCGTTCATCGCGTCGCCGGGCCGACAACAGAGCCGGGCGCGATGCATCGCGCCCCTACGCGCATGCCCGACGCCGAATCGCTGACGAGTTCACCGCTGCGTGCGCCGTGCAAGGGATGACGGCCTCAACTGCAACTCGGCGCAGACGTTCATGCGGCGTGCGGCGAGCGGCGCTCACAATTGCAGCGCTGTCCGCACACGGAAGGAGAAATCCATGGAACCGATTCTGACGATGCAAACCTCGGCAGTGCTGCTGACCGTCTCGGCGCTGGGCGGCGCCACGATGGCGGTGATCCGCTTCAGCGGCAAACCGCATCCGCCCACCTGGCTCGCGATGCTGCACGGCTTCCTGTCCGCGGCTGCCGTGACGTTGCTGTTGTATGCGAGCTTCACCGTCGGACTGCCGACGCTGGCCAATGCCGCGCTCGGGTTGTTCGTCGTCGCCGCACTCGGCGGCGTGGTGCTGAATCTCAACTATCACTGGAAGATGATTCCGCTGCCGAAATGGCTGGTGCTGGTGCACGGCGGCATCGCGGCGGTCGGTTTCGTGTTGCTGCTCGCGGCGATCTTCGCGCCGCGCGCGTAGCGTTTGTCGTCCGATAGCAGTCGTCGGAATCCGACCGTGCGTTGGATCGCGCCGCCGCGCGGCTTCATACGTCCATGCGCGCTGGTGCCCAGCGCCGACACGAACATTTGCTACCGCAACCGCACTTTCTCCGTGAACGACTTGGCGGTATTTCCATCGGCACGATGCGAACATGCCGGTGTCGAATCACGCGAGCGATGCCCATGTCCTTGTTGCGCCATTTGCCGTCGCCGGCGTGCTTCGCCGTCATCGCATGTCTCGCCTACCCGTTCGCAGCCGCAGTGGCGAGCACCCTCGGATCGCACACCCTGCTCGCGCACGAGGACGGCAACGGACCCTCGGTCGCGACCACCGCGCCGATCACCACCGCCGCGAACGGCAGCACGCTGCTGGTGTTCAGCGCCGGATATACCGACAACGACCAGCCGCCGACCGACAATCACGCCAACACCTGGGTGCGACTCGGCAGTCCGGTAATCTATCGCGGCTACAACGGCGCGTTCGACGTCACCGCGTATCTCGCCTCCAACGCGCAAGGCGGCGCGGCGCACACCGTCTCGATCGTCAAGAACAACGTGCCGAGCGGCGAGATCACCGTGCCGTTCATCGAACTGCGCGACACCGCGGCATTGCAGTCGGTCGCGGTGAACTATCCGCCGGCCAGCGCGCTGCTTGCCAGCGGCAGCGTGACGACAACCGGACCGGCCACCCTGATCGCCGTGTGGTGGGGCGACGCCACCGGCCTGCATCACTCCGCGGTTCCCGACAACGGCTTTTCGATCATCGAGAACTTCGTCGACCTGCCACCGAACAGCGCCGTGCAATGCGTGGTCGCCGCAAGGCAAGTCGCGGCCGCAGGCACGTACCAGGTGAACTGGGCAACGTCGCCCGCGCAAGGTGCGCCGCTTTGGTTGCTGGCGTTTCAGAGCGTCGGCGATCAGGTGTTCGCGGATGGGTTCGAGACACCTTGAGATTCAAGCGCAACCTGCGCGCTTACCCGCGCCATCGCTACGCCGCTGCTACCACGTGGTTACGTCCGCCCTGCTTGGCCTGATACAGCGCCGCATCCGCACGCGCGATCCATGCGTCGAGCGTCGCGTCGTCGCCTAGTGCAGCGACGCCGCCGCTGGTGGTGAACCGGATGCGTTGCCCTTCGTGCTCGACCAGCAGCGATTCGGCTGCGGCACGGATTCGCTCCGCCACCGCGCGCGCGGCTTCCAGCGATGCATCGGGCAGCAGCAGCGCGAACTCCTCGCCGCCAAGCCTGCCGGCGATGTCACTGGCGCGCAGATGGGCGCGGATCGCGTCCGCCAGCGCGCGGATCGCGGCATCGCCGCCGGCGTGGCCGAAACGGTCGTTGATCGACTTGAAATGATCGATGTCGAACATCGCGACCGCCGCGGGCCGCGCGCCGTGCACGAGGCTCTGCAGCTCGCGCTCGCCCTGTTCGTAGAACGCGCGGCGATTGGCCAGGCCGGTGAGGAAATCCGTGCGCGCCAGTTCCTCGGCGCGCGCGGTCTCGTGCTTGAGCTCATGCGCCAGGCGATAGGTGCGCCCGAAGAAGTAGCCAAGCGTGCGGATCGAGCGCAGGCTCGCCGCGACATACATCACCGCAACGAACGCCATCGCACGATGAAACGTATCGGGCTGCAGGCCGAACTTCACCGTGATCGGCACCGTCAGGCACAGCACGCCCGCGACCACGGTGAACGGATGCGCCGAGTAGCTCGCGGTATGGCCGCCCGCCATCAGCATCACGAACGCGAACACGACCGCGTCGACGATCATGGCGTTGTCCGGCAACAGCAACAGCGCGCCGAAACCCCACCACAGATCGACCAGCATGATCGACGCGATGAAGATGCGTTCCCAGCGGCGTATCTCGCGCTCGCCCGCGACCGCGCGCGCGAAACCGATGTTGGTGCCGATGCGCATCAAGCCGAGCGCGATCAGGCCCGCGGCCCAGCGCGTCAGCGTCGCGTGGTCGACCGTGCCCCAGAGCGTGAAGCTCAGGATCACCGCCGCGACCGGTGAGAACACGATCGGCAACGCGGATTGGATGAACACGAAGCGCACGCGCTCGCCGCGGATGTGCTCGGTTAGCGCGTGTTCGGAGGCGACGAGGCTGGCAGGTTCCATGCGGGTGGGGATTGTCGCGCCACAGCGTGCAGCAAGTGTGAAGGAACGAAATGAGCTTTGGAGCCAAATCAGCGCGGCCCATGGCGGCTGCGCCGCTACGCGGCTGCATCGGCACTCGCGGGACGATGGCGCGATCGACAGTCACCCGCCGTTGTTCGAGAATGCAAGCGCCTCAACACGATGGAGCGATCGCCATGCGCAGCTCGTCAATCGGATGGTGTCTCGCTCTGCTCGGCTTGGCATCGACATCAGTGGCGACGGCTGCGGCGGACAGGATCTTCTACAGCAACTTCGACTTTGCCGTGCTGTTGCTCAACGAAGTCAACGCAAACGTGGCGGGCAGCCAGGACCTGGTCGAGCTGCGCGTACTGAGCAGCGGCAATGCGGCGGGGATTTCGCTCGTGCAGAATCCCGGTCCCGGCGGGACGAGCGTCGTGCTCGCAACACTGGCCGACGTACCGGTCGCCGCCGGGGACCTGATCGTCATCCACCTTGCACCGATCGCTGGGCCGATCAGCGAAACGACCAGCAAGGCCGACTGCACCTTCTCACCGCCGCAGTGCTACAGCAACGCATGGGATGTGCAGGGCGGCGCCACCGGAATCACCTACAGTGATCGCGTACTCGCAGTGCTCGACGCCGCCGGTAACGTGATGGATGCAGCGGCGTTCGCGCTGCCTGCCGTTGTCGTGCCGTCAACGTTCCCGGACGCCGTCGCCTATATCCAATCGCTCGGCCAATGGCTGCCAGCCGATTGCTCCGGATCGCCGTGCACGGCGAGCAGCATACCGAGCGTCGTGCAGATATCCGCCGATTGGACCGGACTGGGCAACTCCGCCACCACCGGCAACAGCATCGCGCGCAGCGGTTCCGCGGTGGATACGAACCAAGCCGCGGATTGGCGCGTCGGCGCGAACACGTTCGGCGCGGGCAATCCCTAGCGGTCGCTCCCACGCGCAAACCCTGCGTACGGTTCTCGCTCCGCCCGACGTTCAAGTAGATGTTCCGCCGCGACAACAGGGGATGCCGAATGAAGACGGTCGTCGATTGCAAACCACGCGCGCCTCGCCGCATCCTGTTTGCCGCGGCGACGCTGCTGCTGCCGTTCGCAGTCCACTCAGCGACGGTCTCGGTCGGATGTGCGGTCGATCAACTGCGCTCGGCGATCACAACGGCCAATAACGCGCCCGGCGCCGATGTCCTGCAACTCGCACCGGCGTGCACCTACTCATTCACCGCGGTCGACAACGCGTGGTATGGGTCCAACGCCCTGCCCCCGATCGCTTCAAACATCACGATCGAAGGCAACGGCGCCACGCTGGTCGTTGCCGCGGGCGGTCCTCCCAGTCTGCGCTTCTTTTATGTTTCCGGCGGACTGAGTCCGCCGCGCGGCACCAGCAGCGGCTTGCCGCCCGGCACGCTCACGCTGCACAACCTGACGCTGAAATCCGGCAAGGCGCGCGGCGGCGGCAGCGGCTACGGCGGCGGTGGCGCCGGCATGGGTGGTGCGATCTTCAATCAAGGCGACGTGACGCTGATCGCCGACACGCTGGTCGCCAACCAGGCGGTCGGCGGATCGACGCAGCCCGCTGCGCAATACGGCGGCGGCGGCATGGGCGCCGATGCGGCCGGCACGACCGGCGGCGGATTCGGCGCATCGTTTGGAACGTATGGCGGTCTCGGCGGAGCGGGCGCTTCGATTGCGAGCGGTGGCGGCGGCGGATTTTCGGCGAACGGCGGCAGCGGCTATGGCGTCGATGCCGGCGGCGGCAACAGCGATTGGGGCGGCAGCGGATGCAACGCGCCGGTCACATCGGGTGAAGCAGGCGCCGGCGCCGGCATCAGCGTCGGCGGTGGCTCCGGTGGCGACGGCGGCAATTTTGGCGCGGGCGGAATCTATGTGTCGTCGGCGGGCGGCGGCGCCGGCG
>Ga0157378_10000372_pt1 | contig 44367 bp, 37 predicted proteins | sample M65metaG_FD_115309 | JGI IMG/M metagenome (GOLD analysis project Ga0157378, IMG submission 115309) | Miscanthus rhizosphere microbial communities from Kellogg Biological Station, Michigan, USA - M6-5 metaG | ecosystem: Host-associated > Plants > Roots > Rhizosphere > Soil | place: USA: Michigan... | reverse complement strand
GTCCTCGTAGCAACTCTGCGCGCGGGAGATCAATCCCTGATTGCGATAGAGATCGCCGAGGGAGATCAGCGCGTCGACGGAATTCGGATCGAGGGAGAGCGAGCGCTGGAAACTCTCCGCGGCGTCCCGGCGCCATTTGGGATTGCGCTCCTGGCAGGCTCCCAGAAGATGCCAGGCCTCCGCGTGGTCGGGAGCGAATGTCACCGCCTGTTTCAGCAGCACGATCGCGCCGTAGTAATCGCCGGTGGCGCTCAGCTCGCGGGCGCGCTGGAAGTTCTGATTAGCGATCGATCGCTGCGCTTCGCGTCGCTGGAGATCGTCACCGCCGCCACCGCGTCCTGCGGACCGTTGCTCCAGCAGTTTGTCGTACGCTTGCCGGCGCACCGGATTCTCCAGCGTTGCCGCCGCCTCGTCGATCCGCCGGTTGATCGCTGCCAGCGCCTCTTTCACCACCGGCGGATAGGTCGCCTCCGCGTACTGTCGTTTCTTTTCTTCGACCGCAAGCACGATCTGCCCGCGCGTCGCTGCCCGAGCAACGTCGAGCAACTGATAGTGATCGAGAGACGTCATACGCCGCGAGAAGGCCACCGCGCGCAGCGATCGCTGGTCGTTCGATCCGATCGCGGCGAGCAACTCCAGATCGCGCTGCATGTCGCTCTCATCGGCTGCGGGCGCGGGGCGAGACGAGTGATCGACGATGCTGAACAGGCCGAGAGTCATCATTGCGATGACCACACGGGCCGCCATCACCGAGTCATTCGTGAAGTGCTTCAGAAACGTTTCAATCGGCTGCGGCTCGCGGAGAGCGTCGGCAATTCTCCGTTCCGCATCCGACAGAGGGATGGTGTCGAGGATGTTTCCCGCGCCGCGCTCCAGCTCGATCTCGCGCTTCAGATCGCCGAGGGAGCGGCGCAGCACCAGGCCGTTCGTGATCGCGCGGATTCCATCGAGCACCACCGCCGGCGTCGACTGCAGAAAGACCCGTTTTTCCGGCTCGATGGCGTGGTCATCGTTGAATGCCGCCGTCCCTTCGTCGAGCGAGAACAGCGGCACGAACTGTTGCGTCATCCACTCGCGCAGCAGGGTCTGGCGCGTCGACATGTCGACCAGCCCCGACTCATGGAACGCCGCCGCGGCCTCGGTGGGATCGACACCGGTGAGGGCCAGGGCCCGTTCGCCGGGGATGACGCCGCGCCGCACGACGAACTCGGCCAGCGAATCCTCCGGCGCCGCCGACGTGATCAGCGCCAGCTCGCCCTGCGACCAGTAAAGCGTCTTCCGCAGCCGTCCGTTGGCGATAGTCAGGGATCCGGTCCTTCGCCCCTGCAGAATGTCGCCCACGATCGCGGCAAAAGGGGTGACCTCGATCCTCTCTAAATTCACGCCTCTTCCTATGTTCCTTTGACGTTGCTTTTAGCACAAATGTGGCACGAAACGGGCTCGCACCATCCCCGTCTCACTATGAGAGAGACAAGAAGAAGACTTTCAGAATGCAGAGCGCGACGACGGTGTTCCCCTCTGCCGAGTGATGACCATGAGACTGATGACGAAGTGTGCGTTTCTGCTGCTGCTCCTCCTGTCGTTCAGCGTTGCCGCGGGCGCGCAGGAGACGGGCGACGATCCCTACGAGTTCATTCTTGCCAAGCTGGCCGCGAATGACGGCCGCTTCGACGAGGCCATTTCGCGTATCGACAAGCTCGTTGCAAAGAATCCCGGCAACGCGGTCATCCTCTACGAGCGGGCGATGATTCTCATCGACGCTTCGAAGATCGACGCTGCCGAGACCGAACTGCGCAAGGTGGTCGTTCTGCAGCCGAACTTCTACGACGCCGAACGCGTCCTTGGCCGCGTGCTTCTCGATCGCGCCGGGAACGATCGCACCAAAGTCGACGAAGCGCTCGGTCATCTCCAGAACGCTTTCCGCATCTATCCCGATGACTTAGCTACCGGCATGGCCATCTCGCAGATCTATCTCGCCAGCGGACGTCCCGCCGAGGCCGAGAAAGCGCTCGCGTCGATGCTGGAACGCGCCCCCGATCAGCGCGGCCTCAACTACAGCTACGCGCAGGTGCTGACGAAGCTCGGCCGCGGCGCGGAGTCGATCAAATATCTGGAGCGCGCCGTCGAAGTCGATCCGACCTTCGGCCTGGCCATCCAGCAGCTGGTCGAGATTTATCAGAGCACCAACCAGTGGCAGAAAGCGGCCGACGTGTTGCAGCCGCTGATCAATGACGATCCGACGAATCTCGATTTCCAGCGGCAGCAGGCCTTCTTCTATCTCCGCGCCGGCCTGGCCGAGAAGGCGCGCGCGCGGTTTGCGCAGCTCCTGATCGTCGATCCGAAAGACACGCGCACGCAGTACTACCTCGCGGAATCGCTCAGCGATCTGGAGCGATACGACGAGGCCGATCGCATCTACCGCCAGCTCCTCGAGAAAACGCCCGACGATCCCGACGTCCTGGCCAGCTTCGGTCTGGCCCAGGTCGGCCGCAAGAAGTACGACGAGGCAGCGAAGACCTTCCGCACGCTGCTGGCCCTTCCCGATGCCGCCGAAGGCGTGCAGATGCTGGCCAAGACCCAGCTCGCCTTCATCGATCTGCAGAAGGGCAACTACCAGCAGGCCATCGACGGCGCCAAGCCGCTCTTCGTTTTTCACGACAAGGTGAACCCGCAGGCCATCAACATCGCCCTCGACGCCATGCGCAAACAGAAGCGCTACGCCGACGCCGTGACGATGATGCAGCCGCTGGTCGACAAGTACGCTTCCGATCCGTTCGTCAACGCGCGCTACATCGAGATGCTCGCCCGCGCCGGCGACAAAGACCGCGCCCGCGTGGCCGCATCCACGCAGTCGAAGTTCGGCGTGCGCAATACGATTTCGGCGGCCGAGGCGTATGCGCAGGCCGATCAGTACGACCAGGCCATCGGCGTCGTGCTCGACGCGCTGCGCTCAAAGCCGGATGACGTCAAGTTGCAGTTCGAGCTCGGGGCGGCGCAGGAGCGCTCCGGCGATAAGGCCGCCGCCGAGGCGACGTTCCTGGCCATTCTCGACAAGCATCCCGAGAATGCCGGCACGCTCAACTACCTCGGCTACATGTGGGCCGAGCAGGGCGTCAAGCTCGATCGCGCTGCGGAGATGTTGAACAAAGCGCTGACCCTCGAGCCGGGCAATGGCGCCTATCTCGACTCGCTCGGCTGGGCCTACTTCCGCCAGGGCAAGCTCGATCTGGCCGAGAAGTATCTGAACAATGCCGCCCAGGTTCTCCCGCGCGACGCCACGGTCCACGAGCACCTCGGCGACGTGCTGGCCAAACGCGGCGACACCAAGCGCGCCCTCTCGCTTTACAAAGTGGCGCTGACCCTCGATCCGGAGTCGAAGGATGAGGCCAAGCTCCGCTCGAAGATCGCCGAGCTGGAGAAGCAGCAGCAGTCGGGATCCACCCCGCGTTGATGCGCCGCGCCATCGCAGTCCTCGGATTTCTGGCGGTTCTCGCCGGCTGCCGGACCACTCGTCCCGCCGGTGAGGAGACGCCGGTCTCGCCTCTGACCGCAACCTCGGCCGACGATGCCGCACGCCAGCTGGCGGCGCGCCGCGCACAACTGACGAGCGAGCGAATCCTGCTGCACATCCGCGCCACGAACGGCGAACATGTCCAGTCGTTCCGCGCCCAGCTGCACGTCGACGGCCACGGCCGCATGCTGCTGACCGCCTACACGCCGCTCGGCACCACCGCCGTCCGCCTCTACGCCGCCGGCGACGATGTGATTTTCATCAACGATCTCGAAGACACCTGGTGGCACGGCACCGCCGCCGAATTCGCCAGCAGCTTCGGCTTCTTCGGCTCGACACCGCCCGCGGCCATGGCGCTCCTGATCGCCGGCCTCCCCGCGGACGCGAAGACGATTACCTACGACTACGCCTCCGGCGGCATCAGCCGCGCAACGGTTGGCGACGTGCTGGTGACGTTCGCCCCGCCGTCGTACCCGCCAAAGAACGTCAACATCGTGCGCGGCGGGTTGAAGCTGGAGATCGAAACGTATCAATCAGCGATGACGACCGCGGAAGTGGCGAAGCCGGAGGCTCCGGGTAACTACCGGTGCTGCGTTGCGCCGCGGTTGTAGCAACATCCCAACACCACCTGTCATCCTTCGACCGTCCTCGACCCCTCCGGGGTGTCGGCGGCTCAGGATGACAGTTTGATGACAGGTATGCTCTCAGCCATGCTCACTGTCCGCGCCCACGCAAAAATCAACTGGTCCTTGCGCATCACCGGCAAACGGGCGGACGGCTATCACGATCTGGAGACGCTCTTCCAGACCATCTCCCTGCACGACACGCTGACGTTTGCGGAATCCGATGACCTCTCGCTGACCTGCGACGATCCGATCGTCCCGGTCGATGAGCGCAATCTCGTCCTTCGCGCGGCGCGGGCGATCGGCTCGCCGCCGTTTGCGATCGCTCTTCACAAGGAGATCCCCTCGGGCGGCGGTTTGGGCGGCGGTTCCTCCGATGCCGCGGCGACCCTGACCGCGCTGGGACATCCTCCGCTGGAGGAAATCGCCCTCTCCCTCGGCTCCGACGTTCCCTTCTTTCTCATCGGCGGTACCGCCTACGCCACCGGCCGCGGCGAGATCCTGACGCCGATGCCGCGCCTGGCCGGCATCCCGCTGTTGTTGCTGATGCCGAAGGAGCGCATCAGCACCGCGCGTGCGTTCAGCAAACTCCAGCGCTTCTCACCGCCGCTCGGCGTCGATCGCTATCGCCAGATGATCGACGGCGACTTTCTCTCGCAGCCGGATCTCATCAACGATTTCGAAGAGCCGATTTTCGGCATGCTGCCCGGCTTGCGTGTGCTGAAAGATCGCCTGTGCGAATCGGGCGCCGCATGGGCGGCGATGACCGGATCGGGATCGACCATCGTCGGAGCGTTTCGCAGCGCAGCCGAGCGCGATGCGGCGCGGGCGAGTTTCGCGGACGTCAAAGTCGTGGTTGCCGAGACGATCTAGAACAGACAAGAGTGTCTGTTCCACATTGCAGTGTCGATGTGGCACAGACACTCCTGTCTGTGCTTCACCACATCGGCTTCTTCGGCGGCGGATCGAAATCGAACGATCCCAGCAACAGCCACCGACGCGCCTCCGCCTCCCGCCCCTTCCGCCCCACCAGCGGCGTGGTGTAGTGCCAGAAGGGGAGGCGATAGACGGCGATGCCGCTCGGGCCGCTGACTTCGTGGCTGGCGTAGAGGAAGCCGCGCTCTTCGTAGACCAACTGCTGCGTCTTCACGGCATCGTTCGAAAACATGATGTGCAGATCGACGAAACCGTTGCGCGAGCCGGGGCTCTCGGGATGATGATCGTTGTGCGGTCCGCTGTAATCGCCCTGCTCGTAGCAGATCACCTGGCGTCCCCAGGTGCCGGGATCGACCGGCATGCCGACGATCGCTTCGGCGAACTTGAGGAACGACTCCGAGCGCATCATCTGCGCCAGGCCGATCTCCTTCGCCGCATCGATCGCGCGCGACGTGCGCGAGTTCAGGATGGCCGTCTTCACCCGCACCGTCTTCTTCAACGTATCGGAGTAATTCTTCTTCATCGAGGCGATCCACTCGCGCGGGATCGGCGTTTCCATTCGGCGAATGACCGGATACATGGCCCGGTCGAGCAGCGCGATGCAGAGTTTGGCCACGCGGTCGTCGATCAGGTCGTCGTACACCACGATCGGCGTGGCGCGTTTCTTTCGAAACACGTCGAGCTTCGGCGGATTGGCGATCAGGCGCTGGCCGCGCTTGTTGAGCAGGTCGGCGAACTCGGATGGAAAGGCATCCATGACGGCAGCAATGGTAATTTACTTGACTAGTCAACTAATGAGCAGTAATGTACCGCCCGTGCCTCGCGACATCATTCATGAACTGAAGCAGACCAGGCCCTTCCCCTCGAAGGCGCAGGAAGCAGCCGTGGCCTTACTTCGCACCGCCGATGTTCTCCGCCGGCTCATCGGCGCCGTCGTCGAACCGAACGGCATCACCACCCAGCAGTACAACGTCATGCGCATCCTTCGCGGGGCGGGGGAGCGGGGATTGCCGACGCTCGAGATCGCCGAGCGGATGATCGAATCGACGCCCGGCATCACCCGCCTCATCGACCGGCTGGAGACGAAGAAACTCGTCGCCCGCGAGCGCTGTCTCACCGACCGCCGCCAGGTCTTCTGCCACATCACGCCGGCCGGCCTGGCGCTTCTGACCTCTCTCGACGCTCCCATCCTCCAAGCCTCCGACGCCGCCCTCGCCGCTCTGAAAAAAACCGAGATCACGAGCCTCATCGACCTTCTCGACAGGACTCGTGAGCACAGCAACCAGCAGTTCATCGAAAGGAGACGTACCCAATGAAGTTCCGCACCCTCGCAGTTGCAGCACTCCTCCTCACCGCGTCATCGCTCTTCGCCGCCGACACCTTCACCGTCGACAAAGCGCATTCCGAGGCCACGTTTCAGGTGCGCCACATGATGAGCAAAGTCAGCGGAAAATTCGAAGACTTCAGCGGCAAGATGAACCTAGATCGCGCCAAGCCGTCGGCCTCGTCGGTCGAGTTCACCATCAAAGCCGCCTCGGTCAACACCGGCAATGCCGATCGCGATAAGCATCTGCAGACCGCCGATTTCTTTGACGTCGCCCGCTGCCCCGAGATCACGCTCAAGAGCACCAGCATCGTCGCCACCAAGAAGAAGAACGTGTACGACGTCACCGGCGACCTGACCATGCGCTGCGTGACCAAGCACATCACCATCCCCGTCGAATTCGGCGGCTTCGGCAAAGACCCCTGGGGCAACGAGCGCGCCGGCTTCTCGCTGACGACCGTCGTCAATCGCAAGGACTACGGGATCAACTGGAACAAAGCCCTCGACAACGGCGGCTTCCTGCTGAGCGATGACGTCACGATCAACGTGAATATCGAAGCGCAGAAGGCGAAGTAACGAGGTCTCGCAGCGTAGCGCCGGCGGCCGCGCCGGCTGTACCGCCGCCGGCCCGGCGGCGGCAAAAACCGCCAGCGAGCCGCTGGCGGTCCAGCCGTCGAGCCGACGGCGCTACGCTTCTTACTTCACCACTCCCACCGCCCTCTCCGTCGCCGCGAGCAGCGCCTCCGGCCCTACCGGCGCTCCCGTCGCGTTCTTCATCCACAGATCGGGCGTCACGCTTCCCATCTTCGCCATCCGCTCGAATTCGCTGCCGACGGCGCCGGCCTTCTTCATCTGCTCTTCGATCTGAAAGGCGATCATGTGGCCGATCGGATAGTCGGGTAGGTAGAGGAACGAATCGACCATGTGCGCGTAAACGCCGAGGAGTGTTTCGTCGCGCGTGTGGAAGACCGGTGCGTAGTAGCGGTTCCAGATGTCCTTCGAAATCTGCACCACCGCGTCCTTCAGCTCCGCCGGCGTCGCATTCGGATGGTCGTACATCCAGTGCCACATCCCCATGTCCACCAGCGCCACGCCGGCGATCTCGTACGTTCCCCAGAATTCGTTCAGCGTCTTCAGCGCGTCGCTCTCCGCGGACGGTTTCGCCAGCCCGAGCAACTCCATGTCGCGGTTCTGAAAGACGAACGCCAGCGCCTCGGTGAACGCGGTATTCGGGACGCCGGAGAGCAGCGTGTGGTCGACCAGATTGAGCGAAAAGGTCTGCTCGACGTTGTGCCCCATCTCGTGCACGGCGATGTTGTATCCCTTGTAATCCATCCCCTCGGCGCCGACACGCGTTCTGAGATGAGGGTGATCGGCGCGCCGGCCCGCGGGCATGGCGTGCCCCGATCCGCGCGCCGGGTCGACGATGATGTTGTCCGCCAGCATCTTCGCCCGCTCTTCGGAGAACCCAAGCTCGCGGAACAGCCGCGGCATGTCGGCGTGGTACGCCTCGGCGGTCGGATACTTCTTGCGGGTGATGGCGTCGAGCTCCGTGTCGGTGAACGCGCCGCGCGGCCGGAAGCCGTTGTACCAGACGTCGAACGGCTCCAGCGGCCGGCCGAGCCGCTTCGCGATCAGCGCCGCGACGCGCGGCACCAGCGGCGAGGCCACGATTTGTTCCAGCATCGCCCTCACGCGTGCTTCGGGTAGCTCGCGCCCTTCATCGAATCTCCGCGCGATCAGCGTCGGCGCGGTTGGCGAGTACGGATCGGCGAGTTTCGAGGCGTGGAAGACTTTGAGGATCGTGGCGTAGCGCGCGTTGGCCTCGCGGATGGGAGCCTGCGGCGAATAGTTGTCCGCGTCTTTGAGCGTCGCCGGCTTGACCGCATTCGTCGACGGATTCCAATCGACGTTCGGGTTGTCGACCACGTCATTCGGAATCGACTGATCGACGATCCGCTCCATCACTTTCTGGATCGTCCGCTGCTTGGCCAGCCCCGCTTTTCCTTCGCTGTACTCGGCCTTGATCTCGTCTCGAAGGTTCCAGTGCTCGAGCAGGCGCATCTTCGCGGGGAAAAGTCGCGTGCCGGAGCCGTCGACGAGGTGGTGCATCCAGATGTTGTAGGTGGCCACGAACTGCGCCGCCTCGCCGCCGGCCTTGGCGATGGCAAGGTTCACATCCGCCGGCACCCGCCGCGAGAATCGTTGCGCCAGCCGCGCCTCCGCCCACTGCCGCCGCGACCACGAATTGCCGTCTGTCAGTCTCTGATCGAGCGTTGTCAGCGGAAAGTTGAGCAGGACGACGAAGGCCAGTTTATTGGCGAAGAAGTCGTCGTTGAGATGCGCCGAGGGATCGTAGCCGGCCATGATCTCGTCGAAGGGATAGATCGGCCCGATGTCGAGATCCGACTGCCGCCGCAGCTCGCGGCCGATCTCCAGCATGTGCCCGTCGACCTGCTCGAAGCCGAACTCCATCCGGTCGAAGAGGGCGTCGAGCGTTTTCGCGTCGCCTGCGAAATTCGTCTTCGCAAACTCTGCGAACGCCGCCGCGTCCCCATCCTCGGCGCGCCAGAAGCTCGCGATCTGCTTCACGCCGCGCGTGGCCCGCTCGCGCTGGGCATCGCCGTACTTCGCGACCAGCTCGTTGGTGACGGAATCGACGGGAAGGGTCATTTGCGCGAGGGCATTGCCTGCGATCGCCAGCGCGAGCGCAGCCAGGAAAACGGTTCGGGACACAGAAGCTCCTTTCGCCTGCATCAGAGGCGTAAGCATAGTCATTGATTGATTTTGCAAGCAAAGACTTGTATAACGCTTCGCGGAGGTTCTATCGATGCAACAATCCACCCGCCGCGAGGTGCTCGCGTTCCCTGCGGAGCACGCGGCTTCCGATGCGGTAACCACCATTCTCCGGTTCATCGGCGAGGACCCGTCGCGCGACGGCCTGATCGACACGCCGGCGCGCGTGCTCAAAGCGTGGCGCGAAATGACGTCCGGCTACGACGATGATCCGGCCGAGATCCTCTCGCGCACGTTCGACGAGACCAGCGACGAGATGGTCGTTCTCCGCGGCATCAGTTTTCACTCCACCTGCGAACATCACCTGCTGCCGTTCTATGGCGAAGCGAGCGTCGGCTACCTGCCGGGCAAAGTGGTCGGCATCAGCAAACTGGCGCGCTTGGTCGACTGCTTCGGCCGGCGCCTGCAGATTCAGGAGCGGCTGACCCGGCAGATCGCCGAGTCGATCGAAGAGCATCTCGACGCGCGCGGAGTCGGTGTCATCATTCGCGCGCACCACTTGTGCATGGGCTGTCGCGGCGTGCGGCAGCAGACCACCGAGATGGTGACGTCGGCGATGCTGGGCACGCTGCGCAGCGACCCGATGGCGCGCGCCGAGTTCCTGCGGCTTACGGAGTAATCATGGATCTGAAATCAGGAGTGGCTATCGAAGACATCGCCGACGGCAGCATGCTGGCGGGCGAAGTCGAGGGCGAGAACGTCGTGCTCGTCCGGCATGGGAACGAAGTCTTCGCCGTCGGCGCGGAATGTACGCACTACCACGGCCCGCTGGCGGAGGGCATCGTCAGCGGCGAGTCGATCCGCTGTCCGTGGCATCACGCCTGTTTCGATCTGCGAACCGGCGCCCCGAGCGCGCCGGCGTTGAATCCGATTCCGGTGTGGAATGTCGAGCAGCGCGATGGGCGCGTGTTCGTCACCACGAAACGCGACATCCCACCGGCCGCTCCCGCGAAGACGCCGGTAACCTCGATCGGTATCGTCGGAGCTGGCCCGGCCGGCAACGCCGCCGCGGAGATGTTGCGCCGCGAAGGCTTCGCCGGATCGATCGCGATGATCGGCGCCGAGGAGACCGTTCCCATCGATCGCCCGAATCTCTCCAAGGACTACCTGGCCGGCAGCGCCCCCGAGGAGTGGATGCCGCTGCGCGATGAAGCTTTCTATCGCGATCAGAACATCGAGATCCTCACCGGCCGCCGGGCCATGCAGCTCGACGCGAAAACGAAAACGCTCACGCTCGACGATGGATCGGCGCGCGCCTTCGACGCGATCCTCATCGCCACCGGCTCCGAGCCGGTCCGTCTCTCCGTCCCCGGCGCCAATCGCGTCCACGTGCTGCGCACGCTGCGCGACAGCCGCGCCATCATCGCCGAGGCGGAGAAAGGCAAGCGCGCGGTCGTCCTCGGCGCCAGCTTCATCGGACTCGAAGTGGCCGCATCGCTGCGCGCCCGCGAAGTCGAAGTCACCGTCGTCGCGCCCGACGAAGTGCCCCTCGCCAAAACGATGGGCGTCGAGCTTGGCGGCTTCATCCGCCGCCTCCACGAGGAACACGGCGTCCGCTTCCGCCTCGGCACGACTGCCGCCACCTTCGAGAGTGACCGCGTCATCCTCGCCACCGGCGAGCCGCTCCCCGCCGACTTCATCGTCGCCGGCGTCGGCGTCCGCCCGAACACGCAGCTCGCGCAGTCGGCTGGATTGACGATCGACAACGGCATCATCGTCGACGAGTTTCTCCAGACCAGCGCCGACGGCATCTATGCCGCCGGCGACATCGCCCACTATCCCGACCGATTCACCGGCAACAAGATCCGCGTCGAGCATTGGGTCGCCGCCGGCCGCCAGGGCCAGACCGCCGCCCGCAACATCCTCGGCAAACGCACGCCGCACACCGCGCCGCCGTTTTTCTGGAGCGCGCACTACGACGTCACCATCGCCTACGTCGGCAACGGCGCCGGCCACGACCGCGTCGAAATCCACGGCTCGCTCGACGACCGCCGCGCGCTGGCCGCCTATCGCAAGGGCTCGACCCTCCTGGCCATCGCCGCCATCGGCCTCGATCGCGAATCGCTGCTGATCGAGAAGGCGATGGAGGATGGGGATCGGGATGCCATCGAGGCGGTGATCGCGGGGATTTAGCAACGGAGCGCCGGCGTCCTCGCCGGCTGGAAGGGCGGCGTTCCGCCGCCCTTCGATGACAATTGGACATTCATCGCGAGCGCTTCGTACATCACGCCGGACTAAACATGCCCATCGAAATCGGCCACGTCGAAGCCCTCTACCGCTATCCGGTGAAATCGATGGCCGGCGAACAACTGCACGCCGCGGACGTCGGCTGGCACGGTCTCCACGGCGACCGCCGCCTCGCCATCCGCCGTCTCGAAGATCGCGGCGGCTTTCCCTGGCTAACGGCGGGCAAACTTCCCGAGCTGCTGCTTTTCACTCCCCTCTGGCGTGACGACGGCGACCTTCCCACGCACGTCCGGACGCCGGATGGGCGGGAGCTCGGCATCTTCGACGAGGAACTAGCCGCGGAGATCGAGCGCCGCCATCGCGCCCCCGTTCAGATGATGCACATGAAGCACGGCGTCTTCGACGAAGGGACCGTCTCCGTGATCACCTCGGAAACCGTCCGCGAGATCGGCAACCTCGCAGGCCGCAGCACCGATGTCCGCCAGTTCCGCCCGAACATCCTGATCCGCTCGCTGCAGCCGAAACTCTTCGAAGAAGACGCATGGGTAGGAGGCGTCCTCGAATTCGGCGACGACGGCCCTGCCATCAGCGTCACCTTGCGCGACATCCGCTGCGGCATGCTGAACTTCGATCCCGATACCGCCCGCCCCGCTCCCGAGATTCTGAAGGCCGTCGTTCGCGAGAACGACAACAACGCCGGCGTTTACGGCACCGTCGTTCGCAGCGGGCGGGTGGCGGTGGGGCAGACAGTCTGCTTGCGCGAAGCGTAGCGCCAGCGGCCCGCTGGCTGTACCGCCGCCGGCTCGGCGGCGGTTTTGTCTTTGCCGGCGAGCCGCCGGCGGTCCAGCCGTCGGGCCGACGGCGCTACGCTTTCCTCTTCGTCCGATGCGTCGCCGGAGCGGTCCAGCTGACAATGATACGTATCCTCGAAGCAGCCCAAACCAGGATGGATTTCAGGCTTCGCTTCGCGCTCAAACACCGGCTCTACGGTTCGTAAAGCCGCCGGAGTGACGATCGTTTGTCAGTCTGTTCAGAGCTCCGGGGAGCGAGCCTCGGCCCCACGACTCGAGACGACCATTGCGGAAGGCCACGTACTCCTGATGGCTCCCCCCGACGCCCACCCTCCCCTGGCTCTGGGACGACTGGGATTCCCAACCACCGCCGTTTGCATATTCAGAAGCGTGGAACTGATAGACCCACACCTCCCACACGTCGTCGCCGAGCTGAAAGATCTGCGATGACTCTGGTTGAGGTTTACGGGACGGTCCGAGCCAGGAGTGCGTCCGGCTGTCCGGTCCCGCAAACTGCGCGGGTGTGACTCCTTGTCGGACCGTGAAGCAGTTGCATTGGCTCAGTTCCATCAATGACCACGACGAGCAGCCCGTTACGCTCAGGCCAGCCAATACGACGGTCAACGCAATGATGAATCGCTTCATTGGATGCCTCCTTTCAGGGTGCCAGAATTTACGCAACGACATGCGAGAGTTGATCCACAGAATTCCCGCAGATTCCGGCCGCCGTGCCACCAGAAGTCTCCTCAATGGAGGACGGAATGTCAGCGTTGGGGGGCAGGTCGAAAGTCGAAAGTGCCGGCGCAGCGGCTATCGTATCTGGACATCCAGGCCCGCCGCACTTTCGACTTTCGACCTGACCCCCAGAGGCGTCCCCAGGGGCGTCTGCGCCTCTGTGGCGAAGTACTGTGTCACGGCCTCCTCTTCGTTCGATGCGTCGCCGGCGTCGTCCACGGGTCCGCAGGCCATGGGTGCTTTGGATAGCGTCCTCGCAGCTCCTTGCGCACCTCCTGGTACGCGCCGTTCCAGAATCCGCGGAGATCCTGGGTGACTTGAACGGGCCGGCCGGCGGGGGAGAGGAGGGCGAAGGTGACCGGTGTCCGTCGCGGTCCGAGGCGCGGCGACTCGGCGAGGCCGAACAGCTCCTGGAGTTTGGCGGAGGCGACGATCGAGCCGTCGTCGCGATACTCCAGTCGCGCGCTGCGGCCGCTCGGTAGCGGGATCGACAAGGGCGCGAGCTCGTCGAGTTTTCGGCGAAGCGGGAAGGGGAGCTCGATCGAAACGTCGTCGAGAGTTCGTTTGCCGGTCACGGCGGTGGCGATCGACGCGGGCCAATCGACGTCGAGCTGCGCGAAGGCCACTCGTCGCATGAGCAACTCGTCCGGTGCTGTATGCGAAGCCAGAATCCGCTCCGCCTCGGCGGGTTGGGGTGCGACGTTCTGCTCGTGAAGAAGGATCGCGCCGTACCAGCTTTGTTCGACGGCGCGAACGCGGTTGCCATCCAGCCGATGCACGACCTCGCGTCGCGTCGGAACGAGCCACTCGCGCTCGACGACGCGCACGTTGCGGACCAGATCGCCGGTGATGTTGAGGATGACCAGGAACTCGCCATTGCCGTCGTCGATCTCGCGCGCCAGCGTGGCGCCGGTGCCGGATGACAGCAGCACGCGCGGCGATTTCGACTCACGGCGTTGGGCTACCCGATCGGGATAGCCGGCCAGCATTGCGCGGCGCAGCGTGGCGTCGTCGATCTTCGCGCGGTAATCACCGCCGAGGACGCGGCGGGTGATCGATGACAACTCGCGCGCCTCGGACGGCGCGCCGCCGCTAAGTTGCACGGCAACGGCGATGGCGTCATCGGCGCCGTGAGCGTCGAGAACGATCCGCGCCAGTCGCGGATGGAGCGGCAGCGCGCGCAATCGCTCGTGGTCGTGAGACGCACCGATCGCGGCCAGCAACGACAGCCCCGCCTCGATCCGTTCCTCCGGCGGACGCTCGAACCAGGCGAATGTTCGCGGGTCGCCGCCCCAGGCGATGATGTCGAGCAGCGGCGGAGCGAGATCGACGCGGCGCACGTCCGGCTCGCGATGCGTGCGGAGGATGTCGCGCGCGTCCCACAACCGCAGCGCGCGGCCGGGCCGTGTACGACCTGCGCGGCCGGCGCGCTGCTCCGCGGAATCGGCGCTGATGCGTTCAGGAGCGAGATGATCGACCGCCGTGTCGGGATCGAAGCGCAGCACCTTGTGCACGCCGGAGTCGATCACGTCGGTGACTCCTTCCACCGTCAGCGAAGTCTCGGCGATGTTCGTCGCCAGAATCACCTTGCGCCGCTCCGCCGGCGCCAGCGCGCGCTCCTGGGCGTCGACGTCGAGCGATCCGTGCAGCGGTAGGACCAGCGCATCGACATCCGCCAGCTCGCCGCGCGTCCGCTCGATCTCGCGCATGCCTGCCAGAAAGCAGAGCACATCGCCCTCGGCATCGCGCAATCGCTCGCGCACCGCGGACGCCATCGTCGCTCCGGGCCGGTACTGGACATCGACCGGAAAACGGCTGGCGCCGACGTCGAAGACGCGCGCATCGCCGAGAAAGCGCGAGACCTCGTCCGCGGCGATGGTGGCCGACATCACCACCACCGCCAGATCGTCGCGCGATTCCATTGCCTGCTTCGCCAGCGCCAGCGCCACGTCGGCATGAATGCTCCGCTCGTGAAACTCGTCGAGGATGATCACGTCGAAATCGCTCAGCAGGGGATCGCTTTGCAGGCGCGCGGTGAGGATTCCTTCGGTGGCCACCAGGAGCCGTGTTCGCTCGGAGAACTTCCGCTCGAAACGGATTTGCCAGCCGATCTCGTTGCCGATCGTCCAGCCGCGCTCCGATGCGATCCGCCGCGCCAGCGCCCGCGCGGCCACGCGCCGCGGCTGCAGCAGGATCGTGCGCCCGATCGACGCCAGCGCCGGCGGGATGCGCGTCGTTTTCCCCGATCCCGGCGGCGCCACGATCACGGCGCTGCGTCGCGCGCGGACGTGGGCCACGATTTCTTCGACGTGCTCGTCGATCGGGAGCGGCGTTTGCAACACGACGGGCATTATGGCCACCAAACGCAACGACGACGACATCGACTACACCCCCGAGGGCTCGACCCCGCCGCACGAGAAAACGGATCCGACCAATGAGGGTTACGACGAGGCCGCGCATCGCGGCGGCGCGTACGGCGTGAAGGAAGGGGAGGGCGGCGTCTTCGGCACCACCGGCGGCGGAACCTATCGCGGCGGGCTGCACGAAGAGGAACGGCCGGCGGTCGACACCGAGAAGTGAGGCAGGCGCATAATTCGCGCACGTGAAAACGCCGCGGTTCGTCATTCTTATCCTGGGCATCGCCGCAGCACCGATCGTGTGCGGTCAGGGTCCGGGAAAGAAGACGCAGACCAAGCCGGCCTTTGACGACACGAAGATCGTCAGCACCGCGACGTCCGTTGCGATTTCGACAGTCCCGGAGTTGTACGGGATGAATCGAACGGACGCGGGCCGGCTCCTGGAGTCGTTGCATCTCCGGGCGATCTTCTCCGGCATGGACAACGACGTGGTCATTGCGCAGAAGCCTCCCGGCGGAAAGAGCGTCCGCGCGGGGAGCGCGGTTGCGGTGATCCTTGGCGCTCTCCCGCAGGTCGTGTTGACCGGCCCGCCCACGCCGGCATACGCGGGCAGCGACCTGACCTTCAGCGCGACGCTGGTTCCGCCGATTCCCGACGGAATCCAGGTCACCTACAACTTTCAGTGGAACGATGGAACGCCCGGCGTTCCGACGACGAGCGCGGCGGTCACCCATCGTTTTGCGGACGTCGCACGACGCGTGGTTTCCGTTGTGGTGCTCATCAACGATCGCGTCAGAGTTGCTGGCAGGATTCCCATCGACATCGTCGCTGTGCCGCCCCCGACGGACACGACGCCATCGGACCCGAACGCAACGACGACCACGTTCGCGCCGACGGAAACCCAAACAACCGAGACGACTCCGACGGCGACAATTCCACCAGCGGAGCCGGCGCCTCCAACCACAACGACAACAGAGACGGCGCCTTCAACTACGCCGACAACTCCTGCGACGACGACAGCGCAAACCACGAAAGTTTCGGAGACGCCAGCCAAAGCTCCAGCGCAGACCGCGCTCCTGCTCATCGGTGTGGTCGCCATCATCCTGCTGCTCACCGTCGCCGGTCTGCTCGTCCGCGTGCTTCGCAAAATGAATCGCACCTCGGCACCGCCAGCTGCATCGCCGCTCTCGATCAAAGGCGGTCCCGGTTCCGTCGAGTTTGAGATCGAACATCCGGAGCAGATTCGAAAAGGGCCGACCGTGCAGGTGCGCGGAGGAATCCGTTCCGACGAAGGAGATGACGATGCCTGAGGCCACGTTGTCCGTGAAGGATTTGCTCGGTCTGCCCGAAGGCGGTTTTCCTGCCGAGGTCTTGCGCGCGGGGATCAGCGACGAGGAAGCGAAGTCGTTCAAGAGCAAAGTCAGTGGCGCGCTGAATGGGATGCAGATGTCCGGTCTCGAAGCCGCCGTCAGCAGCAAGCTCGCCGAGGTGCTGGATATCGATCCGGTCACGCTATTTGCGGGAGCGTGGGAGAAGTATCACCTCCTCGCGGACGCGGCGAAGAAGAGCAAGTCGGGGGAAACCGTCCTCGTGCCGCTGGACGAGCATGCCGTCAAATCGAAGCTGCATCCCTACGTCGAGATTCAGCTCGGGCCGGACGTTCTCCGGCGTATCGAATTCGAGGTCGCACTGTCGTTGAAGCTCAAAGGGATCGTCGTCCGCGTGCAATCGGGCGAGATCCGCGGCATCGAAGCCGGTAGTTGCCAGGGGAGCGCCGAGATCAGCGTGGCCGGAAACTCGATCTGGAAGCAGGACATCAAGCCGATCGAGTTGCCGGGGAAGATCACGATGAAGAAGGGGATCGCGATTTCGTAGGCGGCCGAAGCGTAGCGCCGTCGGCTCGACGGCAAGAAAACCGAAACCGCCAGCGAGCCGCTGGCGGTACAGCCGTCGAGCCGACGGCGCTACGCGTTCTACGCTTTCATCTTCGCCTCCATCGCCGCAATCTGCGCCGTCAGCGCATCGAGGCGCTGCAGCAGCTCTGTGTGGCGCACCACATCCGTCGGCGGCGATTTCGGTTTGATGATGAAGCCGCCGCCCGGCTCGAGCACGCAGCTCTCCACATCGTGAATGCCGTCGAAGCCCTGGCGGCGCACCACGGTCTGCAGCTCCGAGGTGGTGATCAGCTCACGCGCCATCTCGTTCTTGCAGACGCGGCCCTCCTTGATCAGCGTGGACGGTTTCCCCTCCAGCACTTCATCCAGCCGGCGATGGCGGAAGAGGAAGCGGACCACGATGTAGTTCGTCACCAGCAGCGTGACCGCGCCGATCATCCCGCCGGAGACGGAGTTGTCGTCTCCGATGATGGCGTTCTGCACGGTGTTCGACAGCGACAGCAGCACGACCAGGTCGAAGGGATTGAGCTGCGCCAGCTCGCGTTTGCCGAAGACGCGCAGCAGCAGCACCAGGAAGGCGTAGACCAGGATCGGCCGGATGATTTTCTCCAGCAGCGGGATCGGAAGCGTGAAGAGATGTGCGGTGATTTCGTGCATGGAACTATGATGCGGCATCCATGAGTCTTGATGATCCATTCGATCAGGTTGCTGAGTTTCACCGCCGTTTCGGTCACCCCGTCGCCGACCGTCCGCAGCTTCTGAAGTCGCCGCGCGCAGACGGCCGCGTGGCCTGGATGCGCGAGGAGATCGACGAGTTCGTCGAAGCGACGGACGTGGTCGATCAGGCCGACGCCATGATCGATCTGATCTATTTCGCCCTCGGCACGCTCGTCGAGATGGGCGTCCGTCCCGGCCCGCTTTTCGACATCGTCCACGGCGCGAACATGGCCAAGCTCTGGCCCGACGGCGCGCCGCGCGTGCGGGAGGATGGCAAGACCATCAAGCCGCCGACGTGGCGCGATCCCGCCGAGGCGTTAAGGGCGGAGATCGAACGGCAGTCAGGCAAACGCGGCTAGCACCGCATCGTGCAGCAGGCCGTTGGTCGATACGCCGCTGCCGCCGTCCGCGCGCCGCTCGCCTTGCAGGTTCGTGAATCGCCCGCCGGCTTCTTCGACGATGACCTGCACCGCGGCCATGTCCCAATGCGCCACCTCCGGTTCGATGGCGATCTCCGCCGCCCCCTCGGCGACGAGCATGTGCGCCCAGAAGTCGCCGAAGCCGCGCGTGCGCTTGCAGCGACGAACGAGATTGAGAAAGGGCTTGCCGATCCCGAAGCGCTCGAATCCGGGGACGTCGTCGTAGCAGAGTTGCGCGTCGTTGATCTCAACGATTGTTGAGACGCGGATCGCCCGCCCGTTGCAGAACGCCCCTTCGCCGCGCGCCGCCCACCACCGCCGCCCAAGCGCGGGCGCGGAGACGACGCCGATTTCCCCATCGAGCGCGATCAGCGTGGCGAAGATGGGGATGCCGCGCACGTAGTTTTTCGTGGCGTCGATCGGATCGATGATCCATCGCCGCCCGCTGCCGGCCCGCACACCAAACTCCTCGCCGACGATGCCATCGTCCGGCCGCTCGCGCTCGAACCGTTCCCGAATGGCCCGCTCCACCGCCTCATCGGCCTCGGAGACCGGCGTGCGATCGCTCTTGGTGCGCACGGAGAGCGTCGCCGACTGGAAGTAGCGCATCGTGATCGCGTCGGCCGCATCAGCGAGCGAGAGCGCGAGGCGGAGGTCGTCGTTCATGATGCGACAGCGTAGCGCACCCTCTAACCTGGCGGGTTGTGACGCGTCTTAAGCGGAGGAGCGCTGGCGTCCCGCCGGCTGGCCGGGCGTCGTCTCGACGCCGGCTCCGGCAAACGCGAACTCGGCGGCGAGGACGCCGCCGAGCCAGCCGCCGGGACGGACGGCGCTCCTCCGCGAGGTGAAATGACATGCATGTACTTGCCTTCCTCCTCCTGGCCGCCATCGCACCGCAGCAGGGATTCGATGAACTGCGCGCGATGTGCGCGCACGACGCACGTCGCATGTGGGGTGTCGATCTCTGCGGGCCGACGCTGATCGTCGATTCGCAGAGCCGTGCCGTGGCCGCGAATCAGCCGGCGCCGGCGACGTTGCCGAAGGAAGTCGGCATCGCCAACACTGCGGTCGAGTGGAACGGCGTGCACTGGACGATGATCGTCGGACCGCTGCCGGAGGATGCCTTCGCCCGGCGCATGCTGATGGCGCACGAGTCGTTTCATCGCGTGCAGGAAAGCCTCGGATTTCCCTCCACGCAGCCGGCCAATACGCATCTCGATTCGGTGGAAGGCCGCTATCTGCTGCAGCTCGAATGGCGCGCGCTGGCGAAGGCGCTGACAGGCGATCGCCAGGCCGTTCGCGATGCGCTCACGTTTCGCGCGCGGCGGCGGGCGCTCTTTCCGAATGCCGCGAAGGAGGAGCGGGAGCTGGAGATGCACGAAGGCCTCGCCGAGTACACCGGCGCCGCGTTCGCGGAGCCGGATCTGCGCAAGCGCGCCCCGCGTCTGGCGGACAAGCTGCGCGATGCGGAAAAGACACCCACCTTCGTCCGCTCGTTCGCCTATGCCTCAGGTCCGGCCTGGGGAACGCTCCTCGAGATGAAGCGTCCGCGCTGGACGCGCTCCGTTCATGCGACCGACGATTTCGGCCAGCTCGCCGGCGATGCCTGGCACGTTCGCGGTGTTTCGTCCGAGGCAGATGATCGCGCCACGCGGTACGACGGCGGAACGCTGCTGGCCGCGGAGAAGGAGCGTGATGCGCGCAAGCAGGCCATGCTTCGCCAGTTTCGCGCGCGATTCATCGACGGTCCGCATCTGACCCTTCCGATGGCGCACGGCTCGTTCCAGTTCGATCCGAACGCGTCGCAGCCGTTCGAGGGCTTCGGCACGGTCTACCCGACGATGACCATGCGCGCCGACTGGGGCTCCCTCGTCGTTCACCACGCGGGCGCGATGATCTCCTCGGACTGGACATCGCTGGTCATCCCGGCGACTGCGGGCGACGACTACACGCTGACGTTGAATGACGGCTGGAGCATGACGCCTGCGTCGCGGGCTGGCGATTTGATGCTCGCCAGGAAGTAAGAGCACAGACAGGAGTGTCTGTGCCACATCGATTCTGCTTCTTGCGCATCTCTCGCCTGTGGCAGGGCCAAGGTGGCACGGACACTCTTGTCTGTGCTGCGTCTCGCGCGCAAGAATGATCTACTTCGGAACATGAAACGAATCGTTGCTTTCGCGATTCTCATCGCCGCGCTGGCGTCTCTTTCGCCCGCGCGCGCGGACGACAAAGTCCTCCGCTGGGGCGGTGATGCCGAGGGGGGCGCGCCGTTCGTCGAGGCGGATCCGAATGACCCGTTGATTCTGCGCGGATTCGACGTCGAGGTCGCGGAACAGATCGCCAAAGGCCTCGGTCGCCGGCCGGAGTTTCATCAGGTCGGGTTCGCGGACATCGATCAGTCGGTGCAGCGCGGCGATTTCGAGATCGGCATGAGCGGCGTCGAAGACACGCCGGCGCGGCGTCGTATGCTCGCCGCGACCATTCCCTACTTCGAGTTTCACGAAGTGCTGACCATGCGCGCCGAGGATCGGGGAAAGTTCTCCACGCTCGCCGCGTTGCGCGGGCGCCGTGTCGGCACCCTCGGCGGCACGATCGCCTACGAGCGGCTGCTCGCGGCGGAGAAGAGTGATGGCGTGATCGTCGTCTCGTACGACGACGATGTTCATCCCTACGCCGATCTTCGCGCTGGCCGGCTGGACGCGGTGCTGCTCGACAACATCATCGCCGTCCGTTCGATGCGGCGCGTGCCGGGACTTTGGACCGAGCCGCAGCCGGTGGCGACCGGGCATTACATCGGCGTGATGGCCACCGGCAATACGAAGTTCCGCGATCAGATCAACGACATTCTTCGCGCGCGGATGCGTGACGGGACGCTGGAGCGGATCTATCGCAAGTGGGGAATCTGGGACTCGTATCAGCCGGCGTTTTTTGCCAGCGTTCTGAACGCGGACGCGGTGGCGAAGAAGACGTCCGAGGGCGGCGGGCCGGCGCAGAATCTCGACATCGTTTTTCGCTATGTCCCCGCGCTGCTGCGGGCCTCGCTGATCACGATCGTGCTCTCGTGCGCGGCCATGGCGCTGGCGGTCTTCGCCGGCGTCTTCATCGCCAGCGGGCGCGTCTACGGCAGCGCGCCGGTGCGGGCGCTGCTGACGATCTACGTCGAAGTGGTGCGCGGCACGCCGGTGCTGCTGCAACTGTTCGTTCTCTATTACGGCCTCTCCTCCGTCATCCGCCTCCCCGCGTTCCTTGCCGCGCTGCTTGGCCTCGGGCTGAACTACGCGGCCTACGAAAGCGAGATCTATCGCGGCGCGCTGGAGGCGGTGCCGCGCGGACAGCTCGAGGCGGCGCGGACACTCGGCCTGAGCGAGGCGCAGGTGCTTCGCCTCGTGCGCGGGCCGCAGGCGTTCCGCATCGCCCTCGCGCCGATGACGAACGACTTCGTGGCGCTGCTGAAGGATTCGTCGCTGGTCTCGGTCATCACCGTCATCGAGCTGACGAAACAGACCTCGATCTTCGCCGCGAACATCGGCAGCTGGGTGATCCCGGGCATTCTCTGCGCGGCGCTCTATCTCGTGCTGTCGCTGCCGCTCTCGCGGCTGGCGGGACGGCTGGAAGATCGCTGGAAGGCGGCCACGGAATGAGCATCCTTTCGATTACGAATCTTCGCCTCCGCCGCGGCGAGCGCGAGATCCTGCGCGGCGTGAACGCCTCGGTGGCGGCAGGCGAGCTGGTGGCGCTGATGGGACTCTCCGGCGGCGGCAAGACCACGGTGCTGCGCTGCGTGGCCGCGCTGGAGACGTTCGAAGACGGCGCCATCGACGTCGGCGGGGTGGTCCTCCGCCCCGGCCCGCCGCCTCCGCGCCCGATCATGCGCGATCTGCGAACGCGCGTCGGCATGGTGTTCCAGCTCCACTATCTCTTCGAGCATCTTTCGGTGATGGACAACGTGACCCTGGCGCCGGTGAATGTGGCGCACAAGCCCCGCGCCGACGCCGAGCATCGCGCCGTCGAGCTGCTCGATGCCCTCGGCGTGGCGCACCGACGTCATGCTCTGCCGCGCGAGCTCTCCGGCGGTGAAGCGCAACGCGTGGCCATCGCCCGCGCCATGGCCATGGAGCCGCCGCTGCTGCTGATGGACGAGCCGACCGCGTCGCTCGATCCCGCCCGGCGCAGCGAACTGGGCGAGACGCTGGTCCAGTTGACCTCCACCGGCCGCACGCTCGTCGTCACCACCCACGACGACGATTTCGCCCGCGACTTCGCCACCCGCGTCGTGATCCTGGCGGAAGGGGAGGTGGTGGAGGAGGGCGATCCGCGCGAAGTGCTGACGAACCCGCAGCACGAGGCGACGAAGCGGTTGTTGCAATCGGCGAGGAAGGCGAAAGCGTAGCGCCGTCAAGCGTAGCGCCGTCGGCTCGACGGCTGGACCGCCAGCGGCTCGCTGGCGGTTTGTTTCTATTGCCGCCGAGCCGGCGGCGGTACAGCCATCGAGCCGATGGCGCTACGCACAGTGCTCCCGCTGATAACAGCCTCCTCCGTTGTGATCCAAATCACCGTTTGAAGAACAGCGCGATTCCCATTGCCAGACCGATGAACACCACCGCCCTTCGCACGAACGTCCGGCCCAATCGCTTCGCCACGCGGGCGCCGAGGTAGCCGCCGACGATGGCGGCGAGGGCCATGATGAAACCATCCTTCCAGAGCACGGCGTGGGAGAAGGCGAAGTAGATGGCGGCCACGCCGTTGATGCAGATCGCCAGCAGGTTCTTGAGGCCGTTCATCTCGTGCATGTCGGTCAGGCCGATCAGGCCGAGTGCGGCCAGCATCAGGATGCCGATGCCGCCGCCGAAGTAGCCGCCGTAGATGCCGACCAGAAACTGGAAGACGAAGACGAACGTCACCCAGCCCGCCGTCGGGTTCTCGTGGGCGCGGGCGACCGTGCCGAGGCGGCGGGTGATCACCTCCTGGACAGCCAGGAGCAGCGTCGCGCCGAGGATCAGGAACGGCACCAGGCGGGTGAACGTCTTCGTCGACGTGTGCATCAGCATCACCGCGCCGGCCGCGCCGCCGGCGAATGCGGGGATGGTCAGGAGCAGCAGCCAGCGGCGGATCTTGGCCAGATCGCGGCGGAAGCCGACCATCGCCGCGAAGGAGCCCGGCCAGAGCGCGAAACTGTTGGTGGCGTTGGCCATGACCGGGTTGACCCCGATCCAGACCAGCGCCGGAAAGGAGATCAGCGTGCCGCCGCCGGCGATGGAGTTGATGGCGCCCGCGGCGAAGGCCGCCAGGGCGATGACGATGTCGTGAAGTACGAGATCGCTCACGGAATCTCGCTCGCCAGTACCTCCCGCAGCGACTCGGCGATGCGCGTGATCAGAGCCTCGTCCGGTCCCTCCACCATCACGCGCACCTTGTTTTCCGTCCCGGAGTAACGCACCAGGATGCGGCCCTGTCCGTCGAGCTGCGACTGCGCCTCGGCCAGCGCGGCCTGGTATTTCGGCAGCGATTCCAGCGGCGGCTTCAAGCCGACCGGCTGGTTGATCAGCAGCTGCGGCATCGGGGTGAAGGTCTGCAGTTGCGAGAAGGGGCGGCCGGCGTTCGCCAGCAATTCGCCGAAGACCAGCGCGGTGTGGATGCCGTCGCCGGTAGTGTGAACGGTGAGGTCGATGATGTGTCCGGACTGCTCGCCGCCGAGGCTGGCACCGGATTCGATCATCAGCTCGAGGACGTACTTGTCCCCGACGTTGGCGCGCCGAAGCTCGATGCCGTCCTCGCGGAGCTGCCGCTCGAAGCCGAAGTTAGACATGACCGTGGTGACGACGCAGCCGCCTTTCAACGCGCCGTCGCGCTTCAGACGCTGGGCCCAGAGGTAGATGATCTCGTCGCCGTCGCGGATGTTGCCAATGTCGTCGACGAAGATGGCGCGGTCGGCGTCGCCGTCGAAGGCCACTCCGAAATCGGCCTTCTCCGCGACCACCACCTTCGCCAGCCCCTCAGGGTGCATGGCTCCGCAGCCATCATTGATATTGCGTCCGTTCGGCCGGTCGTTGATGACCACGACCTCGGCGCCGGCACGCCGGAAGACTTCCGGTCCGATGCGAAAGGCCGCGCCGTTGCCGGTGTCGAGGACGACCTTACGTCCGCGAAGTGCATCGGGAGCGACGCCATCGTCGAGGAAGCGTTCGTAGCGCTCGATCAGCTCCATGTCGTCGCCGAGCGCAATGTCCGGCACGGTCACATCGTCGCGGCGGATGGCGCGCAGTTCATCTTCGATCTGCTCCTCGATCGCGTCGGGGATCTTCATCCCGTCGTGCCCGAAGATCTTCACGCCGTTGTCTTCGAATGGATTGTGCGAGGCGGAGATGGAGATGCCGGCCGCGGCGTCCGAGGTGCGGCAGAGATAGGCCACGGCCGGAGTGGGAACGATGCCGATGAAGATCGCCCTGCCACCGCCCCGTTCGATGCCGGCGATCAGCGCGCGGGCGATTCCAGGTCCGGATTCACGGGTGTCCATGCCGATGAGGATCAGGGATGAGGGATGAGGGATGAGGGACGAGGACGATAGGGATGAGGGATGAGGGATGAGGGAAGAGAGAGAAGCGGCGGGAGTGCTGTTGCTCTCGTCTCTTTTCCCTCGTCCCTCGTCCCTCTTCCCTGCCTCTCCCGTCCCTCGTCCCTGATTCAACCGGTGCCCAAGCGCCTCTCCCATCGCGAACATCGTCGCGTCGTCAAACGGGTATTGATGTGCCTTGCCGCGGATGCCGTCAGTGCCGAAGAGGGTTCGCATGCGTTCCTTTTTTCTTTTTCTTCTCCGGCGCCGGCTTCTCCGGCGGAGGCGCGGTCTCCGTGGCCGCCTCGGTGGCCATCGTCGCCGTCACCGGCGCCACCGGGCCGATCTCAGGGCTGACGGGAACGGTCGCCTGCGTCGAAAGCGGCTCGATGATGCGGATCAGGGACGAGTCGGAGACGACGCCCACCGATTGCACGAACGTGTCCGTGCGGCCGGTCATGATAATCCGTTCGGTGGCCACCTCCATGACGTTCCTGACCTGCGAGGCCGGTCCGGAAATGAGGGCGTGATCGGGAACCAGCGCCGGGTCGCCCGCCGAGTAGCCGGGCGGCGGCTCGCCGACCAGGAACGGCCGGATGGGAACCACTTTCTGCCGCAGCGCCTCGACGTGAAAACGCAGCTTGGTCGGCTCCATCGCCACCACGTCGATCTGCGGCGGGACGCTCATCGCCGCGGGGCTGAGCGTGATAACGGCATCGCCCGGAGTGAGCCAGCTCACATCCAGAGTCACTTCCAGGTTCTGCGATGAGAGCGAGCGGAGGTTCGAAACCCGCCCGCGCAGCCGGACGCTGACCGTATCCGGCACCGGCGTGGTGATGGTGAGATCGCGCGGCATGCGCACGATCGACACCGGTGCCGCAAAGGCCCGCTCCGACACCGGCTCCCGCCGCGGCGCCGACACCACGAACCACACCGTGAAGGCGAGGAAGACGCTGAGGAGCTTGAGGGGGAGGGTGTTCATGGATGTTGGTGGCCGGGTTGCCAGGTTGCCGAGTTGCCGTGCTTCTGAGTTCCTGGGTTGCTGGGTTGCTGAGTTGCGCGGTCTCGCGGTTGCGCGGTCTCGCGGTTGAATCGCGGGATATCGCGCAACAAGTAAGGCATGAGATGGAAATCGTTAGCGCCGGCAACTTGGCAACTCGGCAACCTGGCAACTCGGCAACCAGGCAACCAAGCAACCCAGCAACTCAGCAACCCAGCAACCATCACTTCCTCGCCCTCAACCGCTCATGCATCAACTGCAGCAGCTGTCCGCGATCGAGATTCTCGTGCAGGACGCCCTCGCTGGCGGCGGCGATGGAGCCGTTTTCTTCCGAGATCACCACCACCAGCGCGTCGCTGTCTTCCGAAAGGCCGAGCGCCGCGCGATGGCGGGTGCCGTGGGCGAGCTTCGGATCGGCGGATGTCGTTAACGGCAGGAAGGCGCCGGCGGCGACGATGCGGTTTCCGCGGATGATGGCTGCGCCGTCGTGCAGCGGGCCGCCGGGGACGAAGATGCTGATCAGCAGTTCCTCGGAGACCACGGCGTCGACCGGTTTGGCGGACTCCGCGTACATGCGCAGGCTCTGCGCCCGTTCGATGGCGATGAGCGCGCCGATGCGGTGCGCCGAGAGCACCGCCGTCGCCCCGGCGACGGCCTCGAACGGAACGGGCGTGGTGACGCTGGCCACGAACGACAGCAACGGATTCGACGCCATCCGCGCCAGCGCCCGCCGGATCTCGGCCTGAAACAGCACGATCACCGCGAACGGCAGGTAGAAGAGAATCTGCCGTGAGATCGCCTCCAGCGCCGGCAGATCGAACGCCCGCGCCACGAAGAAGGAGCTGCCGAGGACCACCAGCCCGATCGAAACCTGCATCGCCCGTGTCCCGCGAATCAGCGCCAGGATGTTGTAGATGACAAAGGCCACGATGACGACGTCGATGGCATCACGCCAGGTGAATTGAAGGGAGAGGAGGCGGTCGTACCAGTTCATGCTGCGACTCCGGCGCAACGGAACGCTGGCGTCCCGCCGGCTGGCTCAGCGGCGTCTCGCCGCTGAGAATCCTCACGGTGGGGCGGCGAGACGCCGCCTGGCCAGCCGGCGAGACGCCAGCGCTCCGAACGCGCAGTCATCGCTTCGCCTCGATCGCCATCCACACCTTCAGAAAATCCACCGTCGCCCGCACGTCATGAACTCGTACGATCGCCGCACCCGCCCGTTGCGCGGCGGCGACGGCGGCGAGCGACCCGAGGGCGCGGTCGGGGCCGGAGGGGCGTCCGGTCAGGTGACCGATGAACGCTTTCCGCGACGCGCCGATCACCAGCGGGCCGAGGGATGTCAGCTCGTGTGCCCGCGCCAGCAGCTCCAGGTTCTGATCGAACGTCTTGGCGAAGCCGATCCCGGGATCGATCAGGATCTTCTCGCGGGCCACGCCGGCGGAGACGGCATCATCGATCATCGATGACAGCTCGCGGCCGACGTCGGTGACCACATCGTCATACACGGCGAACTGCTGCATCGTCGACGGCTCGCCGCGCATGTGCATCAGGATCACCGGCACGCCGGACTTTGCCACCACCGCGGCCATCCCCGCCGAGTAACGCATCGCGCTCACATCATTGACGATGTCCGCCCCCGCGCCAATGGCCTCCTGCGCCACCGCCGCCTTGCGCGTGTCGATGGAGATGGTGACCGCGCTCCGCCGGCGGATCTGTTCGATGACCGGCAGCACGCGATCGATCTCGATCTGCGCTGCCAGCGGCTCCGCGCCGGGCCGCGTCGACTCGCCGCCGATGTCGATGATGGCAGCGCCGTCCTCCTCCATCTGTAGCGCGGCATGGACGGCTTTCGATTGGTCGAAATGAACGCCGCCGTCGGAGAAGGAATCGGGCGTGATGTTGAGGATGCCCATCACCGCGGGAGGGCGGTTTTTTAACTGTTCAATGTTGAATGTTGAATGTTGAATGTTGAATGTTGAATGGACCACGAGCCGGCCTGCCTCTCATTCAACATTCAACATTGAACATTCAACATTCAACATTTACGAATCACTCTCCCGCCTGATGCGCGCTCCCAGCGGATTCAAGCGCTCCTCGATCCGCTCGTATCCGCGATCGATCTGATGAATGTTGTGAATCACGCTCTCGCCCTTCGCGCACAGCGCCGCCAGCAAAAGCGCCATGCCGGCGCGAATGTCGGGGCTGGAGATCTCGGCGCCGGTGAGCCGGTTGCCGCCGACGATGATGGCCCGGTGCGGATCGCAGAGAATGATGCGCGCTCCCATCTGGATTAGTTTGTCGGTGAAGAACAATCGCGACTCGAACATTTTCTCGAAGATCATCACCGTCCCCTCGGCCTGCGTGGCGATGACGATCATGATCGACAGCAGATCGGCGGGGAACAACGGCCACGGTCCGTCGTCGATCTTCGGAACCGCCGCGCCGATGTCGTAGCGCACGCGCAGGTTCTGCTCCTTCGGGACGCGGATGTTCTGCCCTTCCACCTTGATCTCGAGTCCGAGCTTCTCGAGCATGTAGCGCACCGCGTACATGTGGTGCGGCACGGCATCTTCGATCACCAGCTCGCTGCGCGTGACCGCGGCCAGGCCGATGTAGGAGCCGATTTCGATGTGGTCGCTGGGGATATGGAACTCGCCGCCGTGGAGCGAATCGACGCCCTGGATGCGCAGCGAGTTCGTGGCGATGCCCTCGATCTGCGCGCCGAGGAGGTTGAGGAAGTGACAAAGATCCTGGACGTGCGGCTCGGCGGCGGCGTTGTAGATCACCGTCTCCCCCTCGGCCAGCACCGCCGCCATGATGGCGTTTTCGGTAGCGGTCACCGAGGCCTCGTCGAGGAACATGTTGGCGCCGCGCAGCGCACGGACTGACATCCGATACTCCTGCGCCGACACTTCGATCTGCGCGCCAAGCGCTTCGAGAGCGAGAAGATGCGTATCGACGCGCCGCCGTCCGATGGCGTCGCCGCCCGGCTTGGCGATGTTGGCCGCGCCGCATCGCGCCAGCAGGGGCCCCGCGAGGAGAATCGACGCGCGAATCTTCCGCGACAGATCGGGATCAGGATTCGAGGAACATTCGCCTTTCGTGTGAATACGAACGACGTTCGCCTCCATCTTCTCCACGGAGGCGCCGATGCCTTCCATGATCTGAAGCATCACGCGGACGTCCTGAATGTCCGGCAGATTGCGCAGCGTGATGGCGTCATCCGTCAGCAGACACGCCGCCAGGATCGGCAGCGCCGCGTTCTTGTTGCCACCGGGCCGGATGCGCCCTTCGAGGCGGCGTCCGCCTTCGACGATGAATCGTTCCATCATTGCGCGGCGGATTGTACGTCGGAGCGCTGGCGTCCTCGCCGGCTGGCTCGGAGGCGTCCCGCCTCCGAACTGGCGAGACACCAGATTTTCGATCACGGCGTCGAGACGACGCCGTGCCAGCCGGCGGGACGCCAGCGCTCCGTTTCCGCGCTACCATAACCCCCGTGATCGTCGCCCCCCTCTCCTCCGGCAGCGCGGGTAACTCCTACTACTTCGAGAGCGACGGCACCTCCATCCTGGTCGATGCCGGACTCGGCCCGCGCGAGACGCGCAAGCGGCTCGAGCAGGTGGGCAAGGCCATCGAGAGCGTGCAGGCCATCGTCATCACGCACGAGCACTACGACCACATCCGCGGCGCGAGCTCCATCGGCCGCAAGTACGGCATCCCCATCTACCTGACGCAGGGGACGCTCGACAACAGCAACATTGACCGCGAGAAGATCAAGACGGTGGTCTTTCCCAACGATTCGACGTTCGTCATCGGCGAGCTGAATATTCACGCCCGCCGCACGCTGCACGACGCGACCGATCCGGCCTGTTTCGTGATCGAGGCCCGCGACGGGACCCGCGTCGGCGTCGCCTCCGACCTCGGCCACGCCGACGCGCCGGTGATCCGCCATCTCTCCGACTGCGACGGCCTTTTCTTCGAGGCCAATCACGACCTGGACATGCTGCGCATGGGCAGCTATCCCTGGTCGCTCAAGCGCCGGATCATGTCCCGCTTCGGGCATCTGTCGAATGATGATTCGATGTCCGCCGTGCAGCGGATGATCGGCGCGGACCTGAAGAACCTCTGCCTGATCCATCTGTCCGAAAAGAACAACCACGAATCGATCGTCCGCGATATGGCCGGCCGTCTCCTGACCCGCCTCGGCGTCACCAATCAGCTCGAGCTCTCGATCGCCAAACAGTTCGAAGCCACCGGGGTCTACGAAATCTCCCGCCGCCGCCCCGCCCGCCCGAGGTTACCCGCGCTGAATACGCAGATGGCGTTGTTTTAGGTACGCCAGCGCGTACATTTCGTTAGACTCGCGCGACCGGATGGGTATACGAAACGGTCTGTTCCTTTGTATATCGGCCAAACGTGTATAGAAAAGTGCCATTTTCTGTACACGTCCGTTCTGGTGGGCCTAGCCGATGACTGAGATTCTTCCGCTCGATTCTCTCGACGCCAGCCGCTTCGACACTCCCGCGATCCTGCGCAAGCTCGCTTCGGCGAGCAGACAGCTTGCGGAGTTGAAGGGAGTCGCTGCCTCAATTCCCGACCAGGGCATCCTCATCAACACTCTCGGTTTGCGGGAGGCGAAGGACAGCTCAGCGATTGAGAACATCGTGACTACCGACGACGAGCTCTTTCGAGAGGATGTTTTTCCCGGTATCTCCGGAAGCCCTGCGGCGAAGGAGGTGCAGCGATACCGTCAGGCCCTCCGCGTCGGATTCGATCGGGTGACACAGACCGGACTTCTAACGCTTAACCACATTCTGGCGATCCAGGCTGAGCTCGAACGAAATAGTGCCGGCTTCCGGAGGTTGCCGGGAACGATGCTGAAGAATACTTCCGGCGAGATCGTTTACCAGCCGCCGCAGGATGCGAACGCGGTCCTTCTACTGATGGGCGATCTTGAACGATTCATCAACGCCGGAGAAACGTTTGATGCCGATCCGCTGGTGAAAATGGCTTTGATTCATCACCAGTTCGAGAGCATTCATCCCTTCTATGACGGAAATGGCAGGACTGGACGGATCATCAATGTTCTCTACCTGGTGAAGGAAGGGCTGCTCGATATCCCCATCCTCTACCTCAGCCGGTTCATCGTTCGTACGAAGGGTGACTACTACCGGCTGCTCCAGAGCGTTCGCGATGACGATGCATGGGAAGTGTGGGTGCTTTACATGCTCGACGCGGTGGAAACTACTGCCAGGGATGCGATCGCCACGATCGGGGCGATCCGCCGCGCTTTTCTGGAGACAAAACGCAGCATTCGTGAGAAGTACAAGTTCTACAGTCAGGATCTGATCAATAACCTCTTCACTCAACCCTATACGAAGATCGAATTCGTTCAGCGCGATATGGGCGTTTCCCGTCTCACTGCCAGCAAATACCTGGAGGCTCTTGCGGCCGGAGGGTTCGTGCAGAAGCAGAAGATCGGGCGCTCGAACTACTACGTCAATACGGCACTTTACGGGATACTCACAGCGAGTGATGAGGTAGTAGCCATAACTAGTTCCGCGGTCACATCACCGGCCAACGAATTCAAAAGTGACGACCAACATTGACTCAGTCAGCCCCGAATTGGAAGCGGAGAACATTGAGAATGCCCCAGGATCGTGAAACTGGACGTCGCGCGGCCGAGTGGGGACTTCGGACAGGTGCCGCGATCGCTGCAGCAATCGGAGCCATCAAGGTACGTAGCGGAAGTAACGAATGCACTTTCGAAGGTCGGCGGATCGTCATCAAGTGCGCACATGAGCGTAACCGCTACGTTGGCGTACTCTCCGAAATGCTAGAACGTGTCGAAACGATCATTGGAGCATTCGAGCGCAGCAAGGACACCTTCGAGTTGCGAACGCTATCGCGGGAAGAGTATCTCCGCTTCAGGCGTCCTTCCAGAAGCCGGAGCCACGTTCCGAACCGCGGGCAACAAGTCAGCCGAGCCGACTTCGAAAGACACGGAGTCTATCTTCGGACAGTGCGCATCTAAGTACTGGTCAGAGTGGCCGAGTTGACCATGAGTTCGCATCACCTCACCCCATACCCTGCCCCAATCAAGGCATCCCGAATCGGCCCGGGCAGGTCTGTCGTAATCGTGTTGATCCCCAGCCTCACCATGTCGAGTGCAATCGACGGATCGTCCACCGTCCACACCACCGGGCGGAGGTTCTCTGCGAGCAGACGCGTGATGAGTGACGGTGGTACCGCGAAGCTGGTGTCGATCCCGGTCAGGCCGTATTGCTTCACCAGCGCGATCAGGTCGTCTTCCACGTAGGCCTTGGTCACCGTGCGGAAGCCGGGGCCTTCGTCGTAGAGGACTTTCCAGCTGCCGGTGTTGTAGTCGGCTTCGAAGACGACGATGAGGAGGCAGTTGTTTTCCGGCATCTCCTGTCTCGCCCGCATGATCGTGTCGATGTCGAAGCTGATGAAGACCACCTGATTCGCTTTGCCCGACTGGCGCACGATCTCGGCGGTCGGCGGGACGACCTGCGGGCCGTCTTTCAGTTCGATGAAGAGCTCGCAGCCGTCGGGCATCGCTTCGAGGACGTCCTCGATCAGCGGCAGGCGCGTGCCGGCGAACTTCTGCGCTTTCCAGCGGCCGGCGTCGAGGGTGCGCAGCTCCGCGGCGAAACGGTCGCGCACGGTCCAGCTGGCGTTCGTGGTGCGGTTGGTGGTGTCGTCGTGGATGACGATGACCTGGCCGTCTCGCGTCAGATGCACATCGAGCTCGCACGCGCGGCAGATCTTCCATCCCTCGGCGAATGCGGGAAGCGTGTTTTCCGGCGGCGCGTCCGGCTGCACGAATCCCTGACCCATCCCGCGATGGGCGACCACTTGAATGACCTTACTCGTTGACATAGACGGTGACCTTTCTCGCGGGGCGCGGACCATCGAGCTCGATGAAGTAGATCCCCTGCCACGTGCCGAGGATCAGCTGGCCGTCGCGGTAGGGCCAGGAGAGAGAGCAGCCGATGAGGAGGGAGAGGAAATGGGCGTCGGAGTTCCCTTCGCCGTGCTCGAAATGAACCTTCGGCACGAGCGCGCGCAGAGCTTTGGTCAGATCGGCAGGGACGTCGGGATCGGCATTCTCGTTGACGGAGATGGCGCAGGTGGTGTGCGGGACGACGATGGTAGCGGTGCCGTCGCCCTGCGTCAGCGCGCGCAACGCCTTCTGCACCTCGTCGGTAATGATGATGATCTGCTCGCGGGTGGTGGTGCGGAGGGAGAAGGTCTGCTCGCGGAGCATGGCGAATGATAAGCGCGCTTCGTAGGCTCGGTGCTCGGTGCTTCTGACCACTGACCACTGACCACCGACAACGCCGATCACAACGACATCGAACGGACATCACAGATATCCCTTCGAAGCGCATCTATACTGACCCGGCGTGCGATATCCATCTGTGCTTCTGGTTGCGGTCTTCCTGGCGAGCGTGGCGCAGGGAGCGGGGGCTCCGATCGGCACGCAACTCATCGCGCCAACGGTGGCCCAGCCGCGCGACGCGGTTCTCGCGCCGCTGGGGGATGGTTTTCTCGCGATCTGGACGGAAGGTCCCTCTTGCTACGGGCAGGAGCTTCGCGGCATGCGTCTCGATGGCGACGGCCATCCGCGTGACGCGCGTAGCTTCGCCGTGACTCCGGTTGGTTATCAGCCACGCGTTGTCGCTACAGCATCCGAGGGTGATGATGCGTATGTCGCGTGGGGTGACGCCTCTCCAAACCTTCATCTGACCCGTGTCAGCGCGGACGGTGCGGTGACCGTTCTGAGCGATTCACTCAGCGCGGGCAGGAAGATGAGTGTCAGCAACGGCAACATTCTCATTCTCGGTTCGCGCTCGGCTCCGGTCGCTTCTCTGACCGTGACGTTGATCGATCGAGGTGGAAGAGTCGTGCGGAGCGATGTCGCACTCGAACAGACCGGGTCACCCCGGCAGTTCGATCTCATCGCTGTGAACGATACATTTCTCGTCGCCTGGACCGGCAACGACGATCACCTCCGCGTGGCCAGCATCTCACCCGCGGATGTGGCGGCAAACAACGTGCGGATCACGCCGGCCGATCTGGGGATCACCAGCAACCTGTCCGGTCTCCGGCTCGTGTCCGACGGTGTTCATTCCATGGTTTTCTGGGTCGATTTCCGGTCGAGCAAGTACGGACTTCGCGCTCGTTCGCTATCAAACGCCGGCACACCGATGGATGCCGGACCGGTCACGATCGGATCCGTAACGCCGACCGGCGATGGTGTGGCTGCGGTGGCGGTGAGTGACGGATACAACGTGCTCGTGCAGGAGTCTCTGAGCGACGGTGCTCATCCGGTCTTTCTGCGCGTCTCCTTCGACGGCACGCTGCAAGTGGTGAATCGCCCTTCCCAGCGGCTCGCGGTGGCTCGAAACGGCAGCCGGACCATGGCGCTCTGGATGGAGCAACGGTTTGCGATTACCGGGTTTTTCCATCCGTTTGCGGGGTACGAGATCGTGGCCGCGCCGCTCGCGGCTGACGGCAGCGTCGGCACCGGCACGATGGTCTCTCTCGATGTCGCGACCCAGCACGTGAGAAAGCTGCTGCCGTTCGCGGGCGGAACGGTCGCCCTCTGGACGGAAGGCGTGCCGAACGACCGCCTCGTCGTCAGCCGTTTGACGCCGGCCGGCCAACCGGCCGACAACGGCTTGCGCCTCCGCGAATCGCTGTTCAACCAGAGTCACAGCACGATCGCTACCGATGGCGAGCGGCTCTTCGTGGTCTGGACCGAGGGCGAGGAATCCAAACCGCAGGCGCTGTTCGGCGCGATGGTGTTGCCGGGCGGCATCCTGGTGACGAACCAACTGGCCAGTGATGCCAGCGGGGACAGCGATATCGACGTGGTCTGGAACGGACAGGGTTTCACGGTGGCGTATCAACGTGTCAGGACCAAAGGCTTCGATTTCGCGGCCATGCGCGTGGACCGTTTCGGCAACCTCGTCGATCCGACGCCGATCCCGTTGACGCTGGAGCCCTACTACGATCAGAACCCTCGGCTCTCCTGGAACGGCAGCGAATATCTGCTGGTCTGGCAGCGCTGGTATGACCCGTTCATGTACATCGGCGAGACGTGTCCTCAGGAGCAGCTGTACCCCGCGGAGCTTTTCGCGCAACGCTACAGCGAAGCGCTGGTCCCCACGGGGATGGAGATCCCTCTGGCGACCACAAACAACAAAGGCACCGTTTTGCTGGACGCACAGAGAGCCGGCGTGTCCTTCGTCCGAGGTACGTGGCTGGTGGTGTGGCTCGACAAAGTGACACCTGGGACTCGATTCGCGCGCATCGACGCGAACGGAGTGCGCCTTGATCCCCTCAATGGTCAGCTGCTCCTCGGGAGCTTCGACGATCCGATTCTCGTAACGGCTTCGGACGGCTGGACGGTGGCCGGACACGAGGGATATGGACCTAACGGCCCCGGCCGCGGCCTGGCCCTCACGCGGATTGACCTCAACGGACGGCAGACGCTGCTGGATACGCTGCCGATTTCCGGGACCAGCGCGATCGAAGGGGTGGTTCTGACGCCGGTCCCGATCGGGGCGTTCAAACGGTCGATCTCATCCGCGGCGTACGTTGGTTCGCTGGCAACCCGTTTGCGCGCCGTGCGATGAACTGCGCGCTCCGCGCGCGTTGTCTACGGCTCCGCCGCGTTGTCGGTTGTCTGCCTTCGGCGTTGTCGGTGCTCGGTTGTCGGTGCTTTCAGCCGCGGAGCGGCGTGATCTACGTAGCCCACAGCGTGAGCTGTGGGAATTGTGATCAGACTCGTTTCAGCCGCGGAGCGGCGGTATTTCGAATGTTGCCGTGGCTCTCCACATTCGAAATGTCGCCGCTCCGCGGCTGCAAACTGGGGCATACGCTTCCCCACGGCTCACGCCGTGGGCTACATAGATGACGCCGCTCCGCGGCGGGCGGCGCTGTGATCGTCGGCTGCCGGGGAGCCACGATCCAACGTCCGACATCGTCCGGGGAGAGCGCGCGCCGAGATCCCGACCACCGACCACGGAGCACCGACCACCGACAACGCCGCAGGCAGACAACCGACAACGCGCCGAAGGCGCAGACAACGCGCGCGAAGCGCGCAGTTATAATCACGAACACTCATCGAACCCTATGCCCTTCTTCTGCATCCACTGCAGGTCGGAAATCGATTCGAAATTCAAGGCGTGCCCTTACTGCGGGGAGCCGATCACCGATTTCCTCCGGAAACACCTCGAGCAGCCTCTCGATGGGAAGTACCAGATCCTCTCGCGCCTCGGCATCGGCGGGATGGGGGAGGTCTACAAAGTCCTTCACATCCATCTGAACTCGATCCGGGTGATCAAGCTGATGCGCACCAGCATCGCCAGCGAGCCGGGGGCGGATGACCGGTTCCTCCGCGAGGCCCGTCTGGCCACGCGCATCCATCATCCGAACGTGGCCGCGCTGCACGACTTTTCCACGCTCGAAGACGGCTCGCGCTACATGGTGTGGGAGTACATCGAGGGGACCAATCTTCACGAATTGATCGAGACGCATGGACCGCTTTCGCCGAAATACGCGGCGCGGCTGGCAATCGAGGCGCTGCACGGGCTCGAGGCCATCCATCGTGCCGGCATCGTCCATCGTGACATCAGCCCCGAGAACATCATGATCGCCCGCGATGAGGAGGGCGAGCAGCACGTCAAGCTCATCGACCTCGGCATCGCCAAGCAGGGGGACGGCACCGAGGGGAACAAGACCAAGACCGGGATGTTCGTCGGCAAGTGGAAGTACTGCTCGCCCGAGCACCTCGGCATGCTCGACGCCGGGGAGCGGATCGACGGCCGCGCCGACATCTACTCGTTCGGCATCGTCCTCTACGAGATGCTCACCGGCGTGCCGCCGTTCCAGGCGGAGACGCCGCACGCGTATCTCATGCTGCACTCGTCGGAGAAACCGCGTCCGCTGCGCGACGTGAATCCGTCGATGCCGGAGTCGCCCGAGCTCGAGGCGCTGATCTTCAAGGCGCTGGAGAAGGATCGGAAGAAACGCTTCGCCTCGGCGCGCGAGATGAGCCGCGCCCTGGAGCTGCTGGAGCCGTCGCTCGACGATCGGGTCGGCGCGCCACCGCCGCTGCCGAAAGCGCTCGAGGTGACCGAGGAGCCGACGAAACTGAGCACGCCGACGGTGCCGAGTGGCGGCGTGCCGCCGAAGCGCGTCGATCCGAACGCGTCGACCGTTCTGACCGCGAACGGCGAGCCGATGGCGCGCGAGCTGCGCAAAGTGTCGACAACCAATGTCGTGCCGATTCCGGAACCGCGGCGCACGGGGATGTGGATCGCCTTCCTGCTGGCCCTCGTCGTGATTGCCGCGGCCGCGGTGATGATGCTGCGAAAGCAGGAGCCGGTGGTGAAGGCGACTACGACCGCAGCAAAGCCGATCGCCGCCTCGGTGGTTCCCATCGCGCAGGGCCGCATCGCGCTGAACGCCTTTCCGTGGGGCGAGGTGACCAGCATCCGCAACGTCGCCAACGGAGCGACCGTCGATCTGAAGGTCGTGACGCCGGCTCCCGTCGATCTTGCGCCGGGGACGTACGAGATCACGCTGTCGAATCCGGCCTTCCGTTCGCCGATCACGCGCAAAGTGGATGTGAAGGCGGGTGAGGAGCAACTGGTCAACGTGCAGTTCGCCGATCCGTCGACCGCCACGCTGCCGCCGCTTTCCGGAGGCGCGCCGTGAAACGGGCGGCGCTTCTTTTTCTGCTCGTAGCGCTTCCCGCCGCCGCGGCGGAGAAGTGGGTCGATGCCTACAACCGAGGAGTGAGTCAGGTGCGGGCGTCGAGCTACCAGGCGGGCGCGCAGTCGCTGCAGCAGGCAATCGGCGAGATGCCGCAGGAGAATGCTGCGGCGCGCGTGCGCGATCAGATCTTCACCTACACGCCGCACTTCTGGCTCGGCATCGCCAAACTGAACCTCGGCGATCCCGACGGGGCGTTGCGCGAGTGGAAGATTTCCGAGGAGCAGGGGGCCATTCAGAACACGCCGTACTTCGCGCAGCTGCGCGATCTCATCGGCCGCGCAAACTCCGAGAAGCAGAAACGCGCGGAAGGCGCTGCGACGCCGAGCAAGCAGGAGGCGAATGGCGCCATCGGCCGGGCGTTGTCGGCGCAGATGGATGCCGTGACCGCGGGCGGCGATCGCAGCGACACGTACCACGCCGCGCAGCGCAAGCTGGCGGAAGCGAAAGATACGAACGCGAAAGCAGGCATCGACGTGCGTGCCTACAAACGCGCCGGCGAGCTGGCAGATGAGGCGCGCAGCCTCTTCTCGGCCGCGGCCGAGGAAGCGAAGAAACAGCGCGCATCGCGGCCGGTGAAAACGAATCCGCTGCCGGCGCGAAAACCGGCGCCGGGCGAAGTGGTTATCCCATTCGACGATCTGCCGCAGCCGAAGCAGACGGTGCCGGCACCGACTCCCGCGCCGGTCACGCAGTCTGTCGCGCCGCCGTCGAAGCCCGCGCCGCAACCGGCGGCGGCAGCATTCGGTCCTGATCTCGATGACGAGAAGCCAGAGAGCGAAGCGCTCGTCGCCGCGCGCATCGCCGTGCAGAACTATCGACGTCGCCTGATTTCCCTCAAGCTCCCTCCGACGGATGCGCGGCGGCTGGAGCGTCAACTGACGCCGAAGAGCGACGAGAAGACGATCAAGTATGTAATCGATCAGGTTGCCGCGAAAGAGCGCGAACTCGATGCGCGAACGTCGCCTGGATTGGTCGTCACCAAACCCGATCCTTCGCACGAGCAACTCGAGTCCGCCTATCGCGCCTTCGCCGCCGGCGACCTGGCGTCCTCCGATCGCGTTCTCACGCAACTGCTGGCGACGAAGGAAAGTGCCGAGGCGTACCTGCTACGCGGCTGCGCGCGCTACACGCAGGCGATGCTGTCGCGCAATCGCGATCCGCTGCTGGCCAGTGCGACCGCGGACATGACCAGCGCGCTGCGTTTGAACCGCTCGCTGCGACTCGATGCAACCTCGTGGTCGCCGAAGCTGGTGGCGTTTTTCGAGAATGTGAAGGGGCGGTAGCGCGCAGTGGAGCGCTGGCGTCGCGCCGGCTGGCGCGGCGCGCGTCCTCGCCGCCGCGGTGCTTGGCAAAATGCGTGTGTCTGGCCGGAAGGGCGGCGGGACGCGCGCCCAGCCAGCCGGCGCGGACGCCAGCGCTCCGGTCTAACCCAACAACTCCTCCAACGCCGCAATCAGCGCATCCGACTCATATGGCTTCTGCAGGTAGCCGATGTGGTTTCCGACGCGGTGGTTCTTGAGGACGTTTTCGTCGCCGTGGCCGGTGGAGAAGAGGACGGGGAGGTCGGGCCAGCGGGTGGCGATTTCTTCGTAGAGGGTGACGCCGTCGACGTCGGGGAGGCCGAGGTCGAAGATCACGGCGTCGGGGAGGCGGGCGGCGATTCGTTCTACGGCTTCGGCGCCGAGGCGGACCCAATCGACGGAGATTCCTTCGAAGTCGAGGATCGCGGCGAGGCCGGAACCGACCGAGTCGTCATCCTCGATCATGGTGATGTGGATCCCGGGCGGCAGCTTGCGGCTGCGCGGCGGTTGCGCCGGCTCGGCCGGGATGGCCTGGGTCGAAGATTCGGACGCGGCGGGGATGAGGATATGGAACGTCGTTCCTTCGGCCGGCGCGCTCTCGGCGTAGATGTGTCCTTCGTGCTGCTGCACGACCTGTAAGGCCACCGCCAGTCCGAGGCCCGTGCCGCCCATCTTCTTGGTGGTGAAGAGTGGCTCGAAAATGTAGCGCAGCGTGTCCTGCGGCATTCCCACGCCGGTGTCGCAGATGGTGAAGTGCACGGCGTCGACGGGACGATCGTTGCCGTTGCGCATGCTGTCGGCGGCGGCGCGAACGTCCAGCTTCCCGCCGTGCGGCATGGCGTGATGGGCGTTGACCACCATGTTGGCAAATACCTGCCGCAGCTGGTGCGCATCGGCGAGCATGGTCAGCGACGGATCGGCGTCCACGGTCACGGTCACGCCGGGGCCGGCCAGCTGCTCCAGCTCAGGGTGGAATGCGTGCAGCCAGTCGGCGACGTTGAGCGCCGCGCGCGACGGTTCGGCGATGCGGGTGAAGCGAAGGATCTCCTGCGTGATCCGCTTGCCGCGCGCCACGGCGTCGGCGATGCGCGGCGCGGCCAGTTTCACGGTGGGATCGGAGCCGGCTTTCTTGACCAGGAGATCGACGAAGGGCTGGATGCCCATCAGGACGTTGTTGAATTCGTGCGCAACCGAGGCGGCCAGGCGGCCGAGGCTGGAGACGCGCTCGGCCTGGAGCAGGCGGTTCTCCAGACGCCGCCGCTCGGTGACGTCCTGAATGATGCCCGCGATTCGCACGGCGCGCCCCTGATGGTTGAGAACGCGCTGCCCGTGGATGCGAAGCACGCGCTCGATACCACCCGGAGTGCGCAGCCGATGCTCGCTGTCGATCAGCAGATCCTCGGTGCGCGCCCGCTCGAGGTCCGCGGCGAAGCGAGCGCGGTCCTCGGGGTGGATGTAATGGGTCAGTAACTCCGTCATGGTCAGCGTATTCGCCGGGTCGAGGCCCAGGATCTCCATGAGGTAGCCCGAGCCTTCGATTTCATCGCTCTCCATGTGCCACGCCCAACTGGCAATGCCCGCGGCGTGCTGGGCCTCGCGCAATTGTGTTTCTTCCTGGCGCGACTGCGTGGCATCGGTCTGTTCGCCGACGGGTTCGGGGGCCATGGAAACGGCGACGTAGCCGATGACGTTGCCAGCCTTATCAAGGACTGGCGACGGATCCCCCTGCGATTCCTCCGCAGGCAACACATCGCCCAACGACTGCCCGATAACCGCATCCGCCTTCTTGCCGTACAACTCCTCGGCGGCATGATTCCAGGACACGATTCTCCCTTCCAGGTCGGTTGCGATGATCGCCTGGGGGAGTGAATCAATCAGAGTATCAGCGCCGAACATCGAGATTGGCCGGAGTGGCCGAAGCCGGACTAGTGAAGACGAAAACCCTTGCTGAGCGACCTGCGCAGCATATACTTACGGACGTAGTGAAACAAGAACGAGTTCTGATCGTCGAAGACGACCGCGCCGCGGAATTGATCCTGCGCATCCCGTTGGAGCGCGAAGGATTCGTCGTCGACTTCGTGGAAGAAGGCTACGCCGCCATCGAGAAATTGCGCGCGCACCGGTACGCGGCGGTCATTCTCGATCTGATCATCCATCGCGGCCTGAACGGCTTCGGCGTGCTGAACTTCATCGAGATGGAACAGCCGGAGTTGCTCGATCGCGTGTTCCTCATGACCGGCATGTCGGAGCAGACGGTGATGAACACCGCGCCCCGGCTGCTGTCGCGCCTCTTCCGCAAGCCCTTCAGCTATCGCAAGCTCGTCGCCGGCGTGGTGGCGGCGGTGCGGCCGTTCACGGCGCACGAGGAGGCGGCGCAGAAGCGCCTGCTGGTGGTGGATGACGACCGCATGGCGGCCGAGCTGGTGGCGGTTTACGGCAGGCGGCTGGGGATGGAGGTCGAGCTGGCCGAAAACGGGCGGGAGGCGATCGAGAAGATCGCCAACGGCCGCTACGACGCCATCGTGCTCGATCTGCTCATGCCCGGAATCGACGGCTTCGGCGTGCTGGAGTATCTCGATCGCTGCCAGCCCGAACTGCTCTCCTACACCATCGTCTCCAGCGGCCTGCCCGGGAAGTACCAGGAGCGGCTGATGGAGTACGGCGTCCGCGGCATCCTCCCGAAACCGCTCGAGCAGGAACGACTGCTGGAGATGATCGAGGGCTGCATCCAGCCGCTGGTCGCGGACAGCGATCCGAAGCGCGCGAACGGGTCGTGAAACTCGTAGCGCTGGCGGCCTCGCCGGCTGGATCGCCAGCGGCTCGCTGGCAATAAACCGCCGCCGGGCCGGCAGCGGTCCAGCCGGCGAGCCGCCGGCGCTACGCTTGAACCACTAGTGCGTCTCCGTGGCCTGCGAGTGAATGCGCATGCCGTAGAACGAGCGGTAGACGAAGATCATCGAGATGATGAAGAAGACGACCGAGAGGATGCGGGTCAGGCCCTGCTGTCCGTTCTTCGTCATCTCCACGGCCAGCTCGACGGCGAGGAGGCCGAAGAGGGTGGTGAACTTGATGACCGGGTTCATGGCAACCGACGAGGTGTCCTTGAACGGATCGCCGACCGTGTCGCCGATGACGCAGGCAGCGTGCAGCGGCGTTCCCTTTTCCTTCAGCTCCACTTCCACGATCTTCTTGGCGTTGTCCCAGGCGCCGCCGGCGTTGGCCATGAAGATGGCCTGGTAGAGACCGAAGAGGGCGATCGAGATCAGGTAGCCGATGAAGAAGAACGGCTCGAAACAGGCGAAAGCGAGAGTGGAGAAGAAGACGGTCAGGAAGATGTTGAACATCCCCTTCTGCGCGTACTGCGTGCAGATGGCCACGACCTTCTTCGAGTCTTCGACCGAGGCCTTGGTGGCGCCGGCGTCGAGGTGCATGTTGGCCTTGATGAACTCGACCGCGCGGTAGGCACCCGTCGAGACGGCCTGCGTCGATGCGCCGGTGAACCAGTAGATCACCGCGCCGCCGACGACGAGGCCGAGCAGGAACTGCGGATGGAGCAGCGAGAGCTTGTCCGTGTCCACCGTCAGCTTGTTGGTGAGCATGACGATGATGGAGAAGATCATCGTGGTCGCGCCGACGACCGCGGTGCCGATGAGCACCGGCTTGGCCGTGGCCTTGAACGTGTTGCCGGCTCCGTCATTCGCTTCGAGGAAGTCTTTGCCCTTCTCGAATGACGGTGTGAAGCCGAAGTCGCGCTTGATCTCAGCCTCGATGCCGGGGATGGTCTCGATGGTCGAGAGCTCGAAGACCGACTGGGCGTTGTCGGTAACCGGACCGTAGGAATCGACGGCGATGGTCACCGGTCCCATGCCGAGGAAGCCGAAGGCGATGAGGCCGAAGGCGAAGATGGCGGGAGCGATCATCAGCGCGCCGGCGCCGACCGGGAACATGCTGCTGATCCAGGCGCCGATGCCCATCAGTCCGGCGATGGTGATGCCCATCCAGTAGGCGCTGAAGTTTCCGGCGATGAGGCCGGCCAGGATGTTGAGCGAGGCGCCGCCTTCGCGCGAGGCGGTGACCACTTCCTGCACGTGGCGCGATTCGGTGGAGGTGAAGACCTTCACCAGCTCGGGGATGATGGCGCCGGCCAGCGTGCCGCAGGTGATGATCGTGGAAAGCTTCCACCACATCGAGGCGTCGCCGCCGAGGGTGGGGATGAGCAGGTACGAGACGGCGTAGGTCACGCCGACAGACAGGATCGAAGTGATCCAGACCAGCGACGTCAGCGGCGCTTCGAAGTTCATGGTGTCGGCGTTCTTGAATCGCGCCGAGGCGATGGCGCCGTTGATCCAGTAGGAAACCGCCGAGGTGATGATCATCAAGACGCGCATCACGAAGATCCAGACCAGGAGCTGGGTCTGCACGATCGGATCGCTGACGGCGAGAAGGATGAAGGTGATCAGGGCCACGCCGGTGACGCCGTAGGTCTCGAAACCATCGGCAGTCGGTCCGACCGAGTCGCCGGCGTTGTCGCCGGTGCAGTCGGCGATGACGCCGGGGTTGCGGGCATCGTCTTCCTTGATATTGAAGACGATCTTCATCAGGTCGGAACCGATGTCGGCGATCTTGGTGAAGATGCCGCCTGCGATTCTCAGAGCCGCGGCGCCGAGCGATTCACCGATGGCGAAGCCGATGAAGCACGGTCCGGCGTAGTCGCGCGGAATGAAGAGCAGGATGAAGAGCATCAGCACCAGCTCGGTGGAGATGAGCAGCATGCCGATGGACATGCCGGCCTTGAGCGGGATGTCATACGTGGGGAAGGGCTTGCCGCGCAGCGAGGCAAAGGCCGAGCGCGAGTTCGCAAACGTATTGACGCGAATGCCGAACCAGGCCACGCCGTAGCTGCCGGCGATGCCGATGAGGCTGAAGATGATGATGATCGCGGTCTTCGTGACGCCGTAGTGCCGCAGCACGCCGAAGTAGAAAACCATGATGACGCCGATGAAGAGCTCGAGCAGCAGGATGAATTTGCCCTGCGTCTGCAGATAGGTCTTGCAGGTCTCGTAGATGAGCTCCGAGATCTCGAGCATCGACTTGTGCACTTCGAGCTTCTTGAGCTTGACGTACATGACGAAGCCGAAGAGCAGGCCGAGGATGCAGACGACGAGGCCGTAGAGAAGGAGCTTCTGCCCGGTGACTCCGAGAAACGAGACGCTGCTGAGGTCAGGCAGCACGAGGTTGGCCTCGGTCTGCGCTTCGGCAGGCTGTCCGGCCACGGCCGATTCCTGTGACGCGACCGGCGCGTTTCCGGCCGGATGAGTTGTGTCCGCGCTTTGCGCTTGCGCAACGCCGGCGATGCAGACCATCAGCATCGCCAGGACCAGCGTGCGCGTGATCCATGACTTCATAGGTCC
>Ga0157378_10000371_pt1 | contig 44375 bp, 30 predicted proteins | sample M65metaG_FD_115309 | JGI IMG/M metagenome (GOLD analysis project Ga0157378, IMG submission 115309) | Miscanthus rhizosphere microbial communities from Kellogg Biological Station, Michigan, USA - M6-5 metaG | ecosystem: Host-associated > Plants > Roots > Rhizosphere > Soil | place: USA: Michigan... | reverse complement strand
CCCTTGCGGGTTCCCAGTTTTGTAGGAACCCGGCAGTCTTCCGATAAGCCCACGTTCGCCTTTGGCGCTTTCAGCGACGAGATTTATGTCGACCTTGGCAAGCTTTTTGCCGGAATCCGCGATGCCCGGGCAAAAAACGACGTTTGGGAGGGACTCGTCGGGGGTTGGCTTCCCGTGAACCGCTTCGTCTTTCCTACCAGCGAGCGGGCATATTGGGAAGAAACCATGTTCGCCGAGGAGCCGGGGCAGTTCTGGACCCAACCCATCTGGTACCGCGCGCTACTAGTAGACGGCGACAAGCTCAAAGAAGCTCATTACTACTATCACCATCTTCCGTTCCCTCCGCGAGGCGAGCCCTCCGCCGCCGAGTTCTACCAGGCGCTCTATCACGTCCACGAAGTCTGGGCGCGCGATCTGAATCCTCCCATGAAGATTGATGTGCCTGACTCGAGCCTCAGAGAATTCTGTCTGCACGCTCTTCTGCTAGAGCAAATCACGCGCGTCGGCGACCACCCCAAATATGGCTACCCTCCACTCGGCGGAATCAATGTCTTTGGCGGCTACGGTTACAACAACGTGGACACCTTTCAGGACACATTCAACACCAGCGTCGTGGCGTTTCTGGAATGGGGACTTTTCAATGTCGCAGGACATTACATCGATGACTACTTCACCAACTCCGTGCGCGACGATGGCTCGATCGACACTCGCGGGCCTGAAATCGGTCAGTACGGGAAAATGCTCACCGCTGTGGCGAAGTATTATGCCTACTCCCACGACGAAAAGCTCTTACGCAAGCACGAAAAAAAGTTGCAAGCTATTGTGAACCTGTTTCGGACACTGCGAAAACAATCGAAAGAAGTTCCTTCGTCAGAAATTGCCTACGGCATCATTCGCGGCTGGTCCGAGCACGACAGCTCGCTGAAGATCGACCCCTACCGCTTCATGCAGCCCCATTTTTCAAACAACGCCGAAGCCGCCCGGGGATTCCACGACCTTGGCGAAGTATGGGTTGAGATGGGCCGGAAACTCCGCGACATTCATCTCGAAACGGAAGGCCGCACCATGTTGCAGGAATCGGTAGAGATAAAAAAGGACATGGATTCCGCCATCGAGCGCTCGATTGATCGCACCAAGCTTCCGCCCTATGTACCGGCCGTAGCTGGCGATACTCCGACCTACGGCAAAGGCCGTGCCTACGTGGAAATGCTCGAATCCGCGGAGTTGACCGAAGCGCAGGCCAAAGCGGTCACGGATTCACTGGCTTCGAGAGGTGAGTCTCTCTTCGGACTTCCTCGAGGTGGCCAGTACTACAACGGATTTCTAGCTTTTGGTCCCGCGTATGCCCAGCTCTTCTACGATTGGCCGCGGGAGTTCCTGCTTCTTTTCTATGCCCACCGGGCACACATTTATTCACGCGGAAACTGGACGGCCGTCGAAGGCGCCCGAATTGATGGCACGCTTGAAGGTCCTTATTGCACTCCTTCGGAAGTAGGCATTCCGACCTTCACCAAGTGGATGCTGGTATTTGAACACCCGGATGATCCGGTCGTCTGGCTCGCTAAAGCCACCCCGAGAGCATGGCTTGAACAGGGGAAAGCCATCGCGGTCCGGAATGCACCCACGCGCTTTGGGAATGTGGGCTACGAGTTGCACTCCGACATTGGTCACGGAAAAATCTCCGCGATCCTCGACTTACCAGCGGGTTACCGGGCAGCCACCAAGCTGCGCTTGCGCGCGCCCGATGGCAAGGTACTTCGCAGTGTCACGCTTAACGGCGCTCCCTGGACCGATTTTTCATCGCAGCAGGAAGTGGTGAGCGTTCCCTCGGGACGCGCGGGCAAGATCTCGATCGAAGCCTCCTATTGACGCGCTTTTCGGGCGATCGAGACGCTCGTGAGGGGCAACATGTGCCCGCATATAATGGCTTATGAGCCGCCGAACTAAAGTCGGTCCTTCGAAGTCTCAGTCCATTTTTGTGCTGGTCGCCGCCATCGTCTGCGGGACCCCACGCGTGTGGCTGCGGGCCCAGGTTTCCAAGTCTTCAGCGATCGAAAAGTCTCTGACCGCCAAGGCGGAGCGCGGTATTACGCTCGGCACCAGAGGCCAATGCAAAGAAGCAATGCCCATCCTGAAGCAAGTCATCCCCGCCATTAAGGACAAGGATCTTCTGCATGACGCCGTCATGGCACGGGCGCAATGCGGGATGGCTACGGATCAGCGCGATGTAGTCGGCGAGTCTCTCCTCATTCTGGCGCGCGAGTTCCCCGGGGATACCAAGGTTCTCTACATAACTACCCGCTATTACTCCGAGTTGGCTAATCGCACAGCCCAGGACCTGATACAAAAGGCTCCTTCGTCTCCCGAAGCGGAGACCCTCATTGCCGAGGCATTTCAAGCACAGGGGAAATTGGATGATGCGACGGCGCAATTTCGTAAGATCCTCGAGCAAAACCCTAACCAGCCTGGGATTCATTACCAGCTCGGCCGCATCCTTCTTTCCAAGCCTTTAGATCCCGCAGTAACCGAGGAGGCCAGGAAAGAATTCGAGGCTGAACTGAAAATCAACCCCACCTCACCCGCCGCGGAGTTCATGCTAGGCGACCTGGCGTGGAGAAATCAGAACACGGACGAGGCCATAGGACATTTTTCCCGGGCAACGCAATTTGACACCGGACTGGCGGAGGCTTACCTCGGACTGGGCATGGCGCTCAATGCTGCCGGGAAATATGGGGAAGCGATCGCGCCTCTTAAGAAGTACACAGAGCTGGATCCCTCTGACCCCGCAGGTTACTACCAGCTCGCGACCGCCTATGCGAGAACCGGAAACAAGACCGAAGCTGACCGGCTACTGGCTCTGCAACGCCAAATTGAGAAAAGTAAACCGCGAATGATGACCATGCCGCCCCAGGACCTAGCCCAGCCGCACTAGCGGGATTCAATGTTGGCATCACCTCCACTTCCCTTCCCCTTCGACGAGAGTGATGTATCGGTCGATGGGTAGGTTGGTGAAACGCTCGGTCGCCCCGCCGGGCTGCGGCCATTTCACCTCGAGCCAATCCATCTTGGTTCGCTCCCCAAGACCTAGCACAAGACGCGGGTCGTGGGCGGCCAGATAGCCGCCACCTCCAAACTTGTAGCAATCTCTCTGAAAGTCGCCGGAGCGGTAGGTGACCTTGGCGCCGATCGCGTCCATATTGCACTTACGGCCTATCAGCCGGACCCCCAACCAATGTTTTTTTCGGCCCGCGTTGTTTCGGAGCAGTTTGGGCGCGCTATCACCGACCGAAACCAGCACGTCGACCGAACCATCGTTGTCGAAATCTCCCACCGCCAAGCCTCGGCCTGCGATCGGTTTGGAGAAGACCGGACCGCTCTGCTTGCTGACATTTTCGAACCCGTTGCCGGTGTTGCGAAACAGCAACATGGGCTCCTCATAGGTCACGCCCTGCACCATCCTGGCCACATTCAGTTCGGGATGGCCATTGGAGAGAAGGATGTCCTGGTTGCCGTCGTTGTCGTAGTCGAAGAACTTTATACCCATTCCGCTCAGGTAAAACGTCTGCGAGGCGATCCCAAAACGTGGGGCAACGTCCCTGAAAATTTCATTTCGCTCCTGGTGATAGAGCGAGAACATCTCGTGATCCACAGTAGTCAGAAAAAGATCAAGCTTTCCGTCCTGATCGTAGTCTGCGGCATCTACCCCCATGCCTGACCGGGCGCGGCCGAAGGCGCTGAAACCCACCCCTGCGAATGCTCCAATTTCTTCGAAACGACCTTTGCCTCGATTAGCCCAAAGGAAGTTTGGCTCCGTATCATTGCCGACAAAAAGGTCCATCCACCCGTCATTGTTGATATCGGCAGCGACCACGCCCAACCCCTTTCCCAGAGATTGCGCAATGCCGCTTTCCCTACTGACGTCGGTGAAAGTGCCGTCACCGTTATTGTGAAACAGCCAGGAAGGCGTCGATTTGTAAACACTGGGGAGGCAGTACCAGCGTTCGCCGAGTAGTTTGTTTCCGCACCATATGCTCGTGTCAAGCTTCAGATACTGGCAAACAAACAAGTCCAGCCGGCCATCGTTGTCGTAATCGAACCAGACAGCGCTCGTACTCCACCCCGGGGCGGCCACCCCGGCCTTCGCCGTGACGTCGGTAAATGTGCCATCACCGTTGTTGTGATAGAGGACGCTACGCGGGTACTGAGTGACGTAGAGATCCGGGAGCCCATCCCCGTCGTAATCGCCTACGGCAACTCCCATGCCATAAGCATTGCCCGTCACCCCGGCCTTCTCGGTCACGTCGGCGAACGTGCCATCCCGGTTGTTCCGGTAAAGGGCGTTACGCAGAGGCTGCTTTGGGGTGTAGAAGTCGCAGGCACCGCTGTTCACCAGGTAAATGTCCATCCATCCGTCGTTGTCGTAGTCAAGAAAGCCACAGCCGGCGCCCATGGTTTCCGGCTCATTCATGTTCGAAGAAAGACCTGCTACATGGGTCCAGGTAATGCCGCTTTGGGAGGGAGGAATCTCCTCAAAGGCCGGTAAGACACTCGCCGCTGAAGGTTTCCCAGCATCGATCTGAAGAAGGCGCGTCGGAGGGAGGATGCTGCCGAGCCCGGTCAAAGCGAGTGAACCGAGAAATCGGCGCCGCGAAACCGCGTGCCGTCCCCCTTCAGGCTTGAACATGAACCGAACCCTGTATCTAAGCTGGTCTAAAGTTATTCGTGCCGCTGGCGGCCCGTTTCGGCGCCTGCATGCAGCCACTCGCCGCTATGGTAAGAGCAGAAAGAATAGCACAATTGGCCTGGGCACAGGCCGTCCGAGGAGGCTCGCGACAAAATACGTTGGGCTGTCCTTTGCTATCTCTGCGCCCTTGAAATGTGCAGCGACTTCGCGTCTTTCACTGCCACCTCAAATCCAAGGTTCTCCGTCCCTTGCACTCGGAGTTCGGAGTTTTTCGTCCGCACTCGGTACTCGCCTGGCTCCAACCCCTCGATGGTTACCGGCACGGTCTTCGCCATTCCACTCGTGTCTTCGATTTCCAAATCGACCGCCGAGCTCCCGCGGTTGAAAGTCAGTGATTGAATTTCACCCCGCCGCAGAACTACCTGCAAGTTATCGGGGACAATCCACAGCCGTTTACGCACCCCATCCTTGGGAAACACGCGAATCTCATCGGCTTCGTTCTTAACCCCGCAGCCATAGCCGATCCAACCAAAGCTCGGATCGTTCACCACATAGGATTTGGCGGCGTGCAGGAAGGCCCATAAACCCGAGCCTCCCTCGAATGTTCTCGGCGGCTCACAGGCAAAGACACCAGGATCGAGCTTGAACCATCCAAAGCCCATGCCGTCAGGTAGCACGTTATGCAGGACGCTCATCATTCCGGCGTAGCCTTTCAGAAGTAACGAGACTTCGCCCGTGTCTTCAAACGCCTGCATCAACGACATGCCATTCAGTGCTTCGGAATGCCAACAGGATATCTGCCCCCGCAGGTCGGGATGGGCAAACAAATCGTTGCCGTACAAGAACCAGGTGGGCTGACTCCCGCCTCGCATGGCCTCTAAGACTTGCCGCACTTCCGCATTCCTTTTCCAGCTTTCGGCTTCGCCATGGGTCTTGCCGAAGTAGCGGGTGAAAAAATAGACCTGAGGCTGTGCGGTTTCGTCGATCTGAATTTCAGAGCTATAGGGATAGGGATCGGTCAGAAAAACCTGGTTGGTTTCTCTCATCAGCCCAAGGATCGTTTCATATTCCTTCTGCCATCCTTCACGCTTGAGGTCTTCGACGATGTTCACCGCGTTCAAACCGGTAATCAAGCCAAAATGGTTGTAGGGTCCAGTGGTAAACCACTTCCTACAGGTTTCATAGCAGAGGCGGAGGTAGTCGAGGGCCGACCGATGGGACAGAACGTCATATTCGCGTCCAATGCGATACATGGCGTGATAAATATTCGTGACGAAGGCGTAGTTGTAGGTTCGCCACGTGGTCTCGCTGCGTTTCTTGGACCAGCTTCCCCACGGGCTCGACGGTGTCCTCACTTTCCAATAGAGGGATGCCCGTATTTCGTAGGTATCCGGGTTCTGGATGTACTTGAATAGGCAATCGGACACGAACATTTCCAGCTTCTCGACCTCGTCGCGTGAGGGGATGAACGAATTCTTCGCTGCTAGGAATAAGGGATCCCCGAAGCCTGGATCGTCGGTACCTCCGACTTCCCAAACATCATCGTTATCATCGATGCGAGTGGCACGGCGGTAGTCGAATGGCAAAAACATATGATGGCGATGGAAGGGATCGTCGGGACTCACCACAAATTGGCGCTCCGCCATAAAGCGGGCGCGCGCTTTCAGCAACTGTTCCGCATCTTCGACGCAGAAAAAATGTAGGTTGGTCCAACGCTTCCCGTTGTACGAGAGCCGAAGAGTCTTCTGTCCCCTGCCGTGAAAAGACAAGGTCAGGAATGTGGATTTGCCCGTTCGCTTCCGCGCTTTGACCCGAATCCCGTCCGAGTGGATTTCGAGAGCCTGGAGGTCGCTCGTGGAATTCAGTTCGACGTAAGCGTCCGTGTCTTCCTGCACCACCATCGAGGGCACCACGCGAATTCCCAGGTTACCCGCAGTCATCAACTCCTTCGCGATTGCGGAATACTCGTCCAAAAATACGAATCGCATCTGGTATGACTTCTTTTGACCCGGCTCAAGTACCAGAGACGAATGCCCGTTGACCCAGGGATTCCAACCCCAGTTGCGAAGCTCTTTGGTGGCGTTGGAATGCACCGCAAACAGGTCGGTTCCGATCCAGTCTCCGCCCTGGGCGGAGGTCTTGTAGATGCATTCGAAGGAGGTGTCTTGCAGGCAGTGAAACAGGAGAAAAGGGGCGTCCCCGCGTGGGCGTTCGAGGAGTGCGTAGGAACTGTGGCCAGCCACAAAGGAATGGCAAAGCACTTTCTGTTCGTGAACAGCTCTTTGCATCGCAGCCAGCTTCCCGCTGGCATGGGCTAGGGTAGTGGTAACCCCCGAATAAGGTTCGGCGTAGTCGTCGTTGGCGCGCAGCGGAAATGCAAGTTCACCGAACTCCAGGGTGCGGTCGGTCGTATTTTCAAACTCCAAATCCCACAGCAGGGCACCGTCATCCGAGAAACGATAGCTCATGCTGAGCGAGTAGCTCTGAATGCCATCCTCCCTCTCGGAGCGCCCTCGATAATGGACCGCGAACACCTTCCCATCAAACCCAACCTGGCGAATATCCGGTGAAGCCAGGGTCGACTCGCGCTTCCACCTTCCCGAAATCCGGTATGGAACAAAGCTTTCCTGCTCGCGAATCCATTCCGCCGTCTTCAGTTCCCAAATCGTGGTGACAACGTCGCCGGTCCAATGCGTGTCTGCGCTCTTGATTCCTAGCGTGTTGTCGCTATTGCCGAGGAAATTTGTTCCCAGTCGATCATGCGCCTCACTCAACGAGTACAGGGTGCCGTTCCGCCGGTCAAACGTCACCACCATCCGTCCCGAGGAAAGCCGCACCAGTTCGGACTTGTCGGTAGCTCGCGATGCCGGAGGAATCGAGGGAGAAGGCACAGCCTTTTCGTCGGCGCGGACGTCGGTAACGAGCGAAGCTACCCCAGCTGTTCCGATTGATTTGAGTACCTGGCGACGGGAAAATTTCCTGCTCACCGGAGATCTGACAGTCCTTTTGCAGTTTGGAATTCTTCGAAGGCCATTAGATCTGCTCAGCCACGCATTTGCAACCCGATCTCAATTTCGCTCTGCGTGATAGGCGGTTCGAAACAATTGGCAGGTGCCAGACATTTGGCGCACAATAGGTCGACCACGATTTCACGTGATGGCTGCCATGGCCCGACAGTCATCCCGCCAAACCAAAATCAGAAAATCAGGAGAGAAAAAATGGAGCGCCGTGATTTTCTTAAAGGACTCGCAGCTACGGGCATGCTCGCCGGTGCGTCGGCCCGCGCCAACGCCTCCCTGTCAGATATCAATCCACGGCTGACCAAGATCAGCGCCTTTGACTACGACGGCGTACGCCTGCACGACAGTCGCTGGAATGATCAGTATTTGCACGCGCGCGAGTTCTACTTCAATGTTTCGAATGATGACATCCTGCAGGGATTTCGCGCCAAGGCAGGACTTCCCGCCCCGGGCAAGCCACTGGGGGGATGGTGCGACGAGGACAGCTCTACCGTCTTCGGACAGTGGTTGAGCGGAATGTCGCGCATGTCTCGCGCGACCGGCGACCATGCCATGCGGGATAAGGCCGCGTACCTCTTGGCGGAGTTCTCGAAGACTGTCGGCGCGGACGGGAATTGCAGAATGAATGTCTATCCCTACGAGAAGCTGGTTTGCGGCCTGGTCGACATGCACCAGTATGCCGAGGAAAGCCGTGCCATGCCTCTGCTCGAAACCGTCACTGCGTATGCCAGCAAGACATTCGACCGCACCCGGCAGCCGGCTGCACCGAAGCCGTGGGAAATGCACTCGGGGAAACCGCTCGAATGGTATACCCAGCCGGAGAACCTGTTCCGCGCCTATCAACTCACCGGAAACAAGCAGTTCAAGGATTTCGCTGAAGTCTGGCTGTACCACTCTTATTGGGACAAGTTCGCTAACACGTCGTCGCCGCCAGATGCCACGGGCGTTCATGCCTACAGCCATGTGAACTCGTTCAGCAGTGCATCCATGCGATATGCGATCACCGGCGACCCTGCGCACTTGCGCGTGGTGGAGAACGCGTACGACTTTCTGCAGAACACGCAGTGCTATGCCACCGGCGGCTACGGGCCGGTCGAACGAATCATGCCCCCGGGAAGCCTGGGCAGGGCCCTCGACTATCAGCTCAACAGCTTTGAAACTCCCTGTGGATCGTGGGCCGGATTCAAGATGTCGCGTTACCTGATCGAATTCACAGGAAAGGCGCGGTATGGCGACTGGGCGGAGCGGCTACTCTACAACGGGATCGGATCGGCATTGCAGATTCACGGCAACGGCCGCCATTTCTACTATGCCGACTATCGCGTGGGGGGTGGGGTTAAGATCTTCAGCCGCAATGCATACACCTGCTGCTCGGGCACCTACATTCAGGATGTCGCCGACTTTCACAACCTTATCTACTACAGAGACGATGCCAGCCTTTACGTAAACCTTTATGTTCCTTCGGAGGTCACTTGGAAACGCGGCGACGGGGTGGTGAAGCTGGAGCAGGACACACGCTACCCGGAGTTGGAAACCAGCACACTGACCCTGCAGATGAACCGCAGCATGAAGTTCCCGTTGCGCATGCGGATTCCCGAGTGGGCACAGGGCGCATCGGTGAAAGTGAATGGCATGCCCTATCAAACCGCTTGCCAACCGGGCAACTGGGCCACTGTAGATCGCTCTTGGAACTCTGGCGATAAGGTAGAGATCACCATTCCGCTGCGTATGCGCTGGCAGGCAGTCGACGCACAACATCCACATCGCGCCGCGGTAGTTCGCGGGCCGGTCGTACTGGTCCAGGATGGGATGATCCACGAACCCATTTTCAGGTTGCCGGAGAATAACGACGACTTGAACAAGTATCTGGTGGCCGACAACGAAGAAGGCCCTGGTGTCTTTCGCTTCGCCCCGCCTGACGGGGCCAATGTGATGGCAAAGTTCCGACCGTTCTACTCGGTAGGAGGCGACTACTACTACCGGATGTACTTCGATCTGGACAAGTTGCCGGTTGTGCTCTGGCAGTAAGGACCGATCGAAATTCGCGTAGAAATCTGTCTGTTCAGACCCGTTCGATTTCAATCTGGTGTGCGTCTCGCATGGGCAGGTCGATACGGAAAGTCCCGTTCACGGTAACACGGCTCGCTGACTTGCCGTGCGAGAGCTTGTAGTTCCCCGCGGGCAATCCATCAACCAAGATGGTGGACTTCTTTGCCAGGCCGGAAGGATCCGAGAGCTCAAGCGAGAGCCTCGTCTTTTCGCGGCTGAGTCTGGCTCTCTTGATCTGCCCCTGCATGACTTCCACATCGATTGCGGCTTCGACAAAGCGCAGCCGCTTTTGCAGACCATCTTTTGGATCTACCGTCAGGTCGCGGTCCGTCGCCTGCACTTGGCAGCCAAAGCCAACCTCGCCGAATGTGGGGTCTTTCACTACATAGGATTTGGAAGACTTTAGAAATCCCCACAGCCCCGAGCCGCTTTCAAACGTTCGCGGCGGTTCATGATCGTAAACCCCCGGTGTACAGATGAAAAAGTTATATCCCATTCCGTCAGGAAGGACATTGGCCATGACGCTCATGACGCCTGCATATCCTTTGATCAGCGCGTCTGGATCGCTGTGATCTTCATAGGCCTTCAAAAGAGCCAGGCCGTTCAAGGATGCGTTGTACCAGCAGCAAACATCTCTGCGCTTGTCATTGCCATATCGGAACCACACGGGCTGATTGCCGCCACGCAGCGCTTTCAGTACCTGAATCGTCTTTTCATTTTTTGGTTGGCTCCCAAAAAATCGAGTAAAGAAATACACTTGCTCATGTGCCGTCTGATCGATGACCAGTTCGGAGCTATAAGGATAGGGCTCGCGCACGAATTCCTCGTTGCATTCCAACATCTGCCGGCGCAGATTTTCGTACTCCTCCTTCCAACCCTCTTGCTGAATGTCATGCAGAATATTGATGGCATTCGAGCCCTCCATAAGACCAACGTGACGCCAGGGGCCGGTGGCGAACCACTTCATGCAGGTGCGGTAGGACATGCGCAAATACTCCTCCGGAGTCCTGCGTGTCACGAGCCCGTAGCTTTTGCCGATGCGATAGAGCGCGTGATAAATGTTGGCGGGGTGAACATAGTTGTAGGAGCGGAACGTGGCCTCGGAGCGTTCCTTTGTCCATGCACCCCATCCGTCCGAGGGGTATCGGTCTTTCCAATACAGGGAAGCTCGGACCTCATAGGTCTCCGGGTTTTGGATGTACTTGAACAGACATTCCGCGACGTAGGTCTCAAGCGCATCAATCTCTGGCTTGGATGGGAGGTAAACGTTCTTCTCCGCCAAAAACAACGGCTCGGAAAAGCCCGATTCATCGCTACCGCCCACTTCCCAGACTTCATCGGAATCCAGAAAAATGCTACCGATGCGGTAATCGAAAGGAACAAAACTGTGATGCCGATGGTAGGAATCCTGCGGATTGTCGTAGAACTGACGATCCACGATAAAGCGGCCGCGCGCGTTGAGCAGACCTTGAATGTCCTCAATGCAATAGAAATGAAGGTTCGTCCAACGGTTGCCGCCGTAGTTCAACTTGAGGCTCTTCTGGCCTCTGCCCTGGAAAGACACAGTGAGCAGAACCTTGTCCCCATCCCTCTGGTTCCGCTTAACGTGAATATTGTCCGACAAGAGGTCAAAGCGGTCGATGTCGCGCTTCGTCTTCAACTCCACCAGAACGTCGGTACCTTCCTGAACCACCATCGAAGGCAGCACGCGGATTCCAAGATTTCCCGCTTCGTACAACTCGTCACGAATCGCTTCGTAGCTCGGGATGAGCACAAAGCGCAGCTGGAATCTTCTTTTTTCACCCGGCGCGAGGACGAGCGAAGTGTGTCCATTGACCCAGGGGTTGGACCTCCACTTGCGCAAGTTCTTCGTGGCCGAGGAGTGGATGGCAAGAATGTCCGGGCCTTGCCAGCCTAGGACATGCGCTGCAAAGGCCGAATCCGGTTCTTTGTAAATGCATTCGAAGCTCGTATCCGTTGTGGGGTGAACCAGAAGAAAAGGCGGATCCCCCAGAGGCCGTTGCAGCAGGACGTAGGAACTGTGGCCCGCGATGAAGTGATGTGCCAGAATCTTTTGCTCGTGGATCAGCTTCTGGCGCAACGGCGTCTTGCCGAAGTCAACGTTGTTTACGGTACTGAGTTTGGTCTCCGCACCATGTTGAATGTACAACTCCTCGTAGTCGTCATTGACCATGAGTGGCAATCCCAGCTCGCCGATCTCCAGGGTCTTTCCGGTCGTGTTTCCAATTTCAATGTCCCACAGCAGGGAATTCCCCCCGCCCGGGGTGTAATTCATGGCCAAAGAGTAGCTGCGGATTCCCTGCTCATTGGAGGACGCGCCGTCATACCTTACGTTCACGGCATTGTTCCCAAAAAGAACTCGCCGATTGTCGCTGGACTTGGCCGTTAACTCTCTTCTCCATTTGCCGGACATTCGAAATACGTCATTTTGGCCAAGGCGGGCATGCTTCCAGTCATCGGTGGTAAGGTCCCAAACCGTCGAAACCACATCGCCAGTCCACCGCGAATCGGAGGGATCCACTCCCGGAGTGTTGGTTTCATTTCCGATGTAGTTGGTTTCGAGGGGGTCGTTCTTGCGGGTAATGCTTGAGATCGAACCGTAACGCCGGTCGAACTGGACCACCATTTCTCCTGCTTCTAGGACGGTCGAGTAGTCCTCATGCTGTTTGAGCAGTTCGAGCGATGATTGTTCGAGGGAGTGATCTGGCTGGGCACCGGGCGGCGAATTCTGCGCGCCTGCCGCGAGCAGCGGAACACCTGGACTGGTCAACAAGGCTCCAGCCGCGCTTGCCACTCCGACGTTTTTGAGCATGTCTCGTCTCGATATCCTGTTACTCATTCGACCCCCTCTTCGATTTCAGCATTCGGTTCCTGAGGCAACGCTCATTGAGCAGCCAAAGTGCGAGCGTCCCTCAGAATCCCGCCGGTCTGTACTTGGCAACGTCGAAGATTCTCTCCAGAGCCAACCCCGCACTGCCCAGGGTTCCTTCATCGAACAACCGACCGATGAGCGTCACTCCGTGCGGCACTCGTCGCGGCGTCGAAAACTTTGGCAAAGGATGCTGCGGGTCCGGAGCCCAGTCGCTCCGCGCCTCCGACACCTCAACGAAGCCGGCAGGTAAAGTCAGCGATGGATGGCCGGTGAAGTTGGTGATGACCAGCATCTCGTCGCGCAAAGAAGGCACCAGCAGCAAGTCGACGTACGAAAACAGACGCGCCATCTCCTGGGCGACCTTGTGGCGGAAGCGATCCGCCTGCACAAAATCGACGGCTGACAAGAAACGCGCCTGGCGAAGAACGTTTGGCCACGCATCGGGGACTTGCATCTTGAGCTCGCTTAAGCCTCCGCTGAGTGTCAAGTCTTCGAAAGCTGCCCCCGATTCCGCGAAAAGAATCAAGTTGAGCGTATGGTAGGGCCAATCCGGTATCGAGACTTCCACCGGCTTCATGCCCGCCTCTTCCACGGCCTTGAGCGCCGCGCGATCGACGTTGGTGGCGTTCTTATCCTGCATCCAAGCCGGAAAGTAGCCGACGCGTAGACCCCTGACGCTCGAGCCGGCGTCAAAATCCAGATGGCTTGGTACGCTAGCGAGATCGCCAGCGTCGGGACCGGAAATAACATCGAGTACCAGCAGCGCATCCTCAACCGATCGCGTCATCGGTCCGAGCTTGTCCAACGACCAGCAGAGCGTCATGGCACCGGTGCGAGGTACGCGCCCGAAGGTCGGTCGTAATCCGGTGATCCCGCAACGCATCGACGGGCTCACGATGCTGCCTCCGGTTTCGCTGCCGATCGAGAACCCCACCAGCCCCGCCGCAGTGGCGGCGCCCGGGCCAGCACTCGATCCGGAAGAACCCTCTTCAAGCAACCACGGATTCATGGTCTGGCCGCCGAACCAGATGTCGTTCGACGCCAACGCACCCAGGCTCAGTTTTGCGATGAGCACAGCTCCTGCCTTATCGAGCCGCTTGACCACCGCTGCGTCATCCTTGGGCACACGGTTGCGATACGGCTCAGCCCCATAGGTCGTCGGAATGCCGGCTGTATCGAGCAGGTCTTTGCCTCCCCAGGGAATGCCGTGCAGCGGCCCGCGATATTTTCCCGCTGCGATCTCCGCGTCCGCTCGCTTCGCCTGCGCCATGGCATGATCAGCGGTTAACGTGATTACGCATCGCAGCTTGGGGTCGAACTGCTGTAAGCGTCGAAGGTAAATCTGCGTGAGGCGAGTCGAACTGAGCGTGCCTTGCTCGATCCAGCGCGAGAGTTTGGTTATGGGCGCGTAAGCGATGTCCTGCTCGCCCGCGGGCAGCGATCCCGGACTGGAGGTGCCACGGATGAAGCGATCGCGAACCACCACGTCCTTGGCCTCCGCAACAAGCGGATTCCACTTCGTCGCCGGAGCAAGCGTAGCCTCCAGTTCCAGTTTTCGCGGCCCGTTTCTCCGCTCATACAGGCGAGCCATGTTCTGACGCCAACTCGCGGCTGCAACAGCGACTTCGCTGTCTGTCATTTTGAATTGCACGAGCTTTTCCGCTTCGCTTAGCGTTGTGGTTGAGATCTCCGGCCCTACCAAAGGTCTGTCACCAAACGACGGAGGTGCACCCGGAGTTGGTGGTCGCTGGGACTCGGGCGCCTGCGCGAAATTGTCGTGTGCGGCAGCCGCGCCGATCAAGCCAGCGGATGTGACGGCCAAAAACTGTCTTCGCGATTTCCTCATAGCCCCTCCGCAGCCCACGATAGCCACACTGGCATCAACCAAAGTCCCGATCCTTGACGGGCGACGAGCAAAAGAGGACGCCATCGGTTTGTCGGACGGATCCGTACCGGCAAACGTCCTTGCGAGCATTTTTGGCTGGCCTGGTTTTTCGGGAGTAAACCAACCGCATGCCCACAGTTGCTCCCGTGTTGAGACTAAGGCTGGGGGAGCAATTACTTTCGGAAACCCGCGGTTGTTTCCCGTGCCGATTACCCGCTGCGATGTAGTCTCCTTAACAAGGCAAAGCCTTCAACACACCGTGGAATCGGAGATTACGTTTGATGAAGCATCGCTTGGGGTCAAACGCCATCACGTACGTTTTGCCTAAATTGGTTCCGGATTGCGAAATTGCATGTTCATCGTTCGATCCGACAAACATTGCTCGGTCTTTTGCGTCCCTGCGTCAGCCTGCAACTTTCAGAGCTTGGGCGGCAGGCTCGCGCGTTATCTCTCCATCCAACAACCGCCAAATGCCCAACGGATTGTTGTCTTTCAGCTCGTCAGGCAGTGCTGAGGGCGGAAACCCCTGGTAGCAAACCGGTCTGCAGAAGCGATAGATTGCTTGAGTTCCAACTGAGGTGGATCTTCCATCGGAAGTCGCCGGAAACGGTCCGCCATGCACCATCGTGTGGCACACTTCCACGCCGGTTGGAAAGCCGTTAAAGATCAAGCGACCAACTTTGGTTTCGAGAATCGAGACTAAGTCGCTGAATTCGCGTAGATCATCTTCGGTCCCGTGAATGGTTGCGGTGAGATGTCCTTCCAGTTCGCGCGCAATCCTCATTACCTGCTCACGATTCGAATGCTGCACTAGCAATGTCGATGGGCCGAAGATTTCACCTGCTAGCTCAGGATCTTCCAAAAACGTTTGCGCGTCGGTCTCGAAAAGGGCCGCTCCCACTTCGAGCTCACCGCCCGATTTTGGATCTGCTTCCGCGATCAGCTTGACTCCTTGCTTCGTTCGACGAGCCCTGATCTCGACCCCATAGGAGGAGTGGATAACAGAGGTGAGCAAATGAAACGGAGTGGAGGCGGCCACAATCTCCTTCAGCTTGGCGGTCAACCTTGCCGAGTCACTTCCTTCCGGGACGAAAACCATGCCAGGCTTTGTGCAGAACTGGCCGGCACCCAACGTAAACGAAGCATGCAGCCCGGTCGCAATTTTGTCCGCGTTTTGCCGCAACGCGCCCGGCAAGATGAAAACCGGATTAGTGCTGCTCATCTCCGCATAGAACGGAATGGGCTCCGGTCGCGATGCCGCGATGTTCATCAGCATCTTGCCCGCGCTGCGCGAACCCGTGAATCCTCCGGCTTTGACAAGCGGATGCTTCATCAAGGCCGTCCCGATTTCCTGGCCCCCGCCGAACAACAACGAAAACACTCCTTCCGGCAAGCCACATTCGCGAACCGCATCGCGGACCGCATTGCCGACCAACTCACCTGTTCCGGGGTGCGCCGAGTGTCCCTTCACAATAACTGGATTGCCCGCGGCGAATGCCGAAGCTGTGTCTCCTCCAGCCACAGAAAATGCCAGCGGAAAGTTGCTTGCACCGAATACCACTACCGGCCCCAGCGGCTGCAGCATCGATCGAATGTCCGGCTTCGGCAGCGGCTTGCGCTCGGGATCCGCGCGATCAATTCGCGCCATGATCCACGTCCCCTCTTCGACGAGCTGAGCGAAAAGACGAAGCTGGCCGCAGGTTCGTGCCAACTCTCCCCGCAAGCGCGCTTCGGGCAAAGCAGTCTCCAGCCCGCAGCGCTCGATTACCTCGACTGCGATGGCTTCAATGTTCGCTGCAACCTTGCGCAGAAACTGCCCCTTCTCACGCCCTGAAGTCCGGCGGTAAACCGCGAACGCCTCCTGTGCCAACCGCGCAACCCGTTCGACTTCCTCGGCCGATGCACAAAAGAACTCAGGCCTGAGCGCCTCACCTGTGACTGGATTGTGCGCCCGGAAAGTCGCGCCTGACGTCACCCCGTCGGAAAATCCGATAATCGATCGTCCTGTCAGTTTCACAGCAATACTCCTCAACTTATTTCACTGGAATAGCCCGGCCGTTGACGAGTTGTGGCCTGGCGTCGAGCGTCTGTGTGATGGTGTCTCGCACTTTTGCAAGGTGATCTCCAACGAGCTCCAACCGCGGCGGTCGCACACGAGAGTTCCCCATCCTCACCTCGGCTTGCACAAGCTTGATCAGCTGCACAAATTCCGGGACCGTATCCATGCGCAATAACGGTAGGAACCAGCGGTAAAGCTCGAAGGCCTTCTCGTGTTCGCAATTAATGGCGTAATTAAACAACTCAACCGACTCGCGGGGCAGCGCGTTGGCCAAACCTGCGATCCAACCGGTCGCGCCAACCCCGATCCCTTCAACGATCGTGTCATCAACTCCAACAAAGACCTCCAGACGATCGCCGAGAAGGGCCCGGATTGCACTCACCCGACGCGCATCGGAGCTTGACTCTTTCACGGATTCGAGATTTTCATGGTCCGCTGCGAGCTCATTTATCTGCTCCGGCAAGAAATCTGTTCCATAAGCGACAGGATTGTTATACAGCATGCAGGAGAGGGGAGTTGCGCGACAAACCGCGCTTACATGCGTCTTCATTTCGCGCCAATCGCCCTGATATACATATGGCGGCAACACCATCAACGCATCGCAACCCTCATCCGCCAACGCCTTAGCAAGGGCTACCGCCTCGGACGTTGAAAGCGCAGAGATCGAGGCCACAACCGGCGCCCGGCCATTGACCGCGCCAACCGCCGTCTTCACAATTTGCACCTTCTCCTCGAACGACAGAGTGGCCCCTTCGCCCAAGGACCCGAGGGTTACAATCCCGCTGCAACCGGCGTCGAGCAGCCAGCAGCAGTGTCTCGCGATAAAAGCGTGGTCCACGCTGAGATTCGAGTCAAAAGAAGTTGTGATTGCGGGCATCACGCCATTCCAGTTCATTTTGTTGTCCTCGCGTTGCCGCCGCTAGGTTCTCGGTCTCGATCTAGTCGGCCAGATGCCATGCGGTCCCACTGATTGCGCCTGCTTCGCTTCAAGTCGCGGCGAGCAATCGGCAATCTAGCTTCGGAAGGATTCACCAAAAGCCGATCCCGCCGCCACTGAACGTGGGTTCGTACCTAGCTGACCTCCGCACCCGACTGCCCCTTTTATCCGCCACCCCCTCGAGAAGAACATTCCAGCTCAACCTCGCTGGCATGACCCTAAGCTCCAAAGCTGCAAAGAGTTACAGCCCAGGAAACGACGAGAATGGCTGGGGTTATGGTATGGATACAATATCCAATAGTCAAGCCCTACTTGAAGCTTGTAAACGGCTTTTCGGGTGGGGTGGGGGCGCCGAGCTGTGCTTGGGAGGCTGGTCCACTCCGGCCGTGTTGAACCAATGCAAAGCATGAGTGAGCAGGGAAACTAGCACGAATAAATAAGGAGACCCGGCGGAGCAGAAAACCTATTGATGGATTGCTTCCGGCCGACCTGCAGACAATCTCCGCGAGCGATGGCAGGAGCCCTCGAAGCGGCGGAAAAACCAACCCTCGAACGTGTCTTGGCAAATACGGGTTGTTCTTGGCCCGACCTTGAGCGGATGTAGTCTGCCTCTGCAACATCTCGGCTGCTCTTGCAATTGTTATGTGTTAGGAAGTTGTTGGAATTCGCTACCGGTATGGTTCTGCTGTACGCCGATGGTTTTGAAAAAAGGGCTTTGCCTCTCATTTGCACTTTCAGACGTGTCAGTTCCCAATAGCCAGGTGCTACAGGGGCCTTGCTTGACGTCAAACACACAAAGTGGCGAAGGGTGTCCACGATGGACTTCAGCGCGAGCAAAGTCTTACCTCGGAAGCAACGCAGACTAGGCAGCTTCGCGATAGTGTATTTCGCCGCGATTTTTGGTCCGCATAAACGTCAACGCAAGATTAACGGCAAAGGCTGTTACCGCAGTCATTTCGGTCACGGCTGAAACTGGCAGCCAGGACCAGGCGGCTCCCGCGAATCCCTGGTATGCAAGAACCTCAGAACTGACTCGGAGAAGGCAGCCGATCGAAAGTAGGGCCAGAGCCAAAAACATGAGCTTGGTACTGAAAAGCAGCCGCATCCCGGAAAATGCAGGCAGTACGCGTTGTCCAATGCAGAACACCATCATGGCAACGAAACCGACGGTGAGTGCATGCCTGGATGCGCCCCAGATTCCAGCAGAATTGATCGTGATGGTAGCCCAAATTGCTAGACCTGAAGACACAAACGCCCAAACGTATGCGAGCCGAACAAACGCTGGAAAGCTGAGGTGCACGCCCTTGATCTTGGGCGATCGCTCGCTCGGCTCGAATAACCGCAAAGCGTAAACCGCCAGGGCAAGCGCCGTTAATAGAAGAAGGCTCGACAGGAGAGGGCGACCGAAAAGCGCGGCCACAACCCCCGCGGAATTGAGCGTGATCGCCCACAGGAGCTGTCTCGAATGCAGCGTACGAAGACCGAGGAAAATCGGGAGCCATTTGGCGCTGAAGCCCCAAATAAAAGGAATAAGAAATCCCCAAGTCTGTAGAACCAACAATCGCTGATCGAAACCATGTGGCAATACTGGAGACGCGCCACGCCAGGCCAGAAACGCTGCGCTTAAAAGGTTCATCGCCAACGCTGCCAGCCAGCCAATACAGCCAGTGATGACCGCTAAAATCCAAGCATCCAGCTTTGCCTGATTTTCCTTGGAGGTTCTCGTTGCAGGTCGATGGCTTGACACAATCGGCAAGAAAACCAAGAATGCGCCAATCTCAAGTGCCGCTGAGAGGGGCAACAGGATGCGCCATTTCCATTCGTATACGCCTGCTACCCAACGTAGGGTCACGCCGCAGGACCACAGCAGAAGTGAAGTCCACGGCGCCCACAGAGCAAACGCTTTGATGCGCCGTAGTTTCGGAATCGAGTAATAGCCGATTCCAAGGATGAAACTTCCGATCCAGCCGAATACCTGGGCATGTCCGTGCGCCTGTATCCAGGCCGGCGGGACAGTCTCAACCGACCGACGGCTGCTGATGGCAAGCAGGTTCCATACTCCCAGAAACGTTCCGGGGAATACCACGAAAAACAAGCCAACCGCGATGTACGCGATCAACACCCGGGAGAGCCGAAGTTCGCGAACGGTGGTGAATTGGAGGCTCTCCGGCCCTCGCGAGGTCTTGAGTTCTTCAACACTGATCAGGGATGGCATGTTTTTTGGGTGCTCCATTTTGATTGCCCGTGCTAGCGGAGTGTTGTTTTCAGCTACACAGGCTGGTGCAGGTCGGGTTCGCGTTCCGTGCGCCGACACCATCTTTAATGTAGAAAACCGTTCTTATATTGCCGATGACTTTTGTCACAGGCAGCCAACAAGTCGCCACACGCCGGAAATTGACGACCACAGAGTTACGATTCGCCCCCCTTCCGAGATGGAAGTGGCGTCAGCAGGAGAATGAGGTGTTCGCTGGGCAACGGAACCAGCGAGCCGCCGCTTACGGGAGGGGCTCTGGTCGAGAAGCGGCTGACACCATTCACTGCGAAGGGTTAACTTCCGCGGTTAAGGTCTAGCAATTCAAGTCCGGACTGAGGGTCGGCTTCGAAGGTAATTTCTCGATCCACTTCGGACACATCAGCGTGCAACCGGGAAACGGCATACCAGGAAGCTCCTCCTATCCCAATAAGCACCGCCATCGCCACAGGATCAAACATCGCCCAATATTCCAGATAGGCTGTCGCAATCGCGAAAGCAAAGAATCCGAGGACAAAGGCAATGCCAACGACGATTGCCGATTCGCGGAAGCGTGGGGCCGGGCAGGTGAAAGGAATCTTACGAAAGTGGAGCAGCAGTATGCGTCCAAGCAGGTATGGCCAAAGCACGAGCACGAAACCTTCCAGCAGACCTGCCCGCACACCCCAAAAGAGAGCGCACAAAGTGACCGCTATCGTGATGCTCCATGGCCACACGAAACTCAGCATCACTTTGAGCGCCAGCGATACGCCTTCAGAGTTGGCATCGACATTAAAACGGAAGCTCCAGTTTGCGCGGAGCTCCGTCGGTATCTCAAAAGCAAGCCGTACACCGACCATAACTGAGTAGCTCAGGATTAACGGAATTGCCAGAAGGTGCGGCGGCGTCAAATGGCCGGTCAGGGGATGACGTGGGTCGAAAGACGAAAACAAGAATTGCGAGGCCAAGACGATGCCGAGGCCCGAGAATCCACCCAAAATCAGGCTGTGTTGGTCGTTGCGGAATAGTGTGCTCATCACGAACCGGTAGCCGGCGCGCTGAAAAGGGCTGGTCAAGACCGTGTGGTCGAGAACTTTGTAAAGCCAGCGAAAACTTTGTAAGGCGCTTCCTCTAGAGTTCCCCGTGGCTTCAGCAGTACGTGCAAAACATCTTCGATAGCTGATCGCGTAAATTAATACAGAACCGAGAGTGACAACGCTTAGTCCGACCACAGCGATTCGTCCCATTGCCGCCATATGCGAGCTTGCTCCCTGTCGAATCAGCTGCGCGAGCCCCAGGAACCAAACCGGCGGCAACCACTTGACTGGGTCGTCCGGTAGGTTCCTGAGCGCGCTAGGCACCGCGAAGCTGGTAGCGAGCGCGGCCACGAGGCATCCCACGATGGCGGAGCGCAAGTAGAGCGAGAGTTTTCGAAATAGTCGATACGGCAAGAGAAGCATGAGTAATCCCACCGTCAGGAATACGGCAAGAAAACTGAATAGGCTGGCACCAAACACGACACCGGCATGCACCCACGCGAACTGCACGAAGAAAGCAAATGAGTTGACAGATGCCCCAATGGCGAGAGGGAAAAGCAAAGCTGAACCCAGGTTTACGTCGATTGCCAGGATCAACGCCAGCGTGAAAACAGCGATCAGATTTGCAAGAAAGATCGTGCTGGTTCCTAGCGGCAGGTGGACGAGATTGGCGTAATCACGCCGGTCCGGGAAGATTGCCTCCCAACGCCACACGGCAACGACGCCCGTCACCACCATCGAAAGCACGATAAAGAAATACTCTTCCGGCATCGCGGCGGCTACTGGATCGGCTATATGCTCGCCCCGCATCCATTGCAGCAGCGTGGAATATTGCTCGAATAAAAAAACCGCGTAGAAGGCTCCTGGTAGCGGGAGAAGCGCCAGGATCAGTCCTGCACTGAGCGTGAGTTCGCCCTCCCCAGAGTCGCCAGGACCATGCAATATGCGGCCGAGGAACAGGCGAACGGCGTAAGCGAAGGGCGTCGACAACAATGCCGTCCAGGTCGCACGCATGGCTTGCCAGCGGGTACACTTCATCCGCTGTCCATGGCAGCAATAATTTCGCCGCTCACCTGATCGGTGTCAACCTCTTCCACAAGGTGCATGAAGGTTTGCTCCAGGGGGCTGTAGTTTGCGTTCTGTTGAATCGATTCCATCGTCCCGGATGCGACTACATCACCTTTCCGCAAGATCAACAGGTGAGAACAAACCTGCTCCACCACTTCCATAACATGCGAGCAGTAAAACACGGCACGGCCTTGCCGCCCCAAACCCTTGATGAGATTCTTCAGAATCAGCGCGGTGGTTGCGTCCAGTCCTGACATCGGCTCGTCCAGAATCAAGATGGGTGGATTGTCCATCAATGCGGCAATCAACAGAATCCGCTGGCGCATTCCTTTGGAGTACGATCCGATTACGCCGTCGCGATGGGAGTACATGGCAAACAAGTTGAGGAGCGCATCCAATCTGGCGCCACGCCGTGCGGGAGACATACCTCGCAAGATGGCAATGATCTCGAGGTATTCGCGTCCGCTCAGATACGGATACAAGTTCGGTTCTTCGGGAACGTAGCCCAGACACTTCCTGAATCCCGCAAGATCCTCGCGAATATCTTCTCCGCGAAACAGAACCTTGCCTCGCGTCGGCTGTAAAAGGCCCGTGAGCATTTTTACGGTTGTGCTCTTTCCCGAACCATTCGGACCAAGACAACCCAAAACTTGACCTGGCTCTAGCGAAAAGCTCACGTTACTCACAGCAGGAATTGAGGCGTACGATTTCGAAAGCGCGCTTGCTTCAAGCATGCTGCCCCAATTCACCGTTCCGACACCTTGGGACCAGAATAGATCCCGGCGCAAGAAGATCTCTGCTGAAACCAGTTCTGCAATTCACTTTTGAGGCCATTGACGAACCCTATGTAGTGATGCTATACAGGGTACAACCGAATGACCGATTCTGCCAATCTTTCGTACACCGCTGCGCTGATCCTGCAAACCATCAGCGCCGGGTATAACTATGGATTCGACATCATGGATGTGACCGGCCTCGCCAGCGGTACGGTGTATCCGGCGCTGCGGCGCCTTGAACAGCAGGGGCTGATTAAATCGAGGTGGGAACGAGAGCGGGCCGCGTCTGCGGAACAACGGCCGCCGCGCCGTTACTACGGACTGACGCCGCATGGTAAGGACGCGTTGGCTAGTGCGCTTCGTCGTTACCGGCTACTCGAGCAGCTCGCGAAGAGCGAGCCTGTGCGCCCGCGTTAGGAGATACCCAGTGCACGATCACGCCACGAAAAAACTGTTGTGGTGGTGTAACGGTATTGTGCGCGTAGCGAGCTTCATCGTCCCGCGGGGACAACGAGCGCAATGGCTTCAAGAGTGGCGCTCTGAAATCTGGCATTGGGTCGCTTTTCTGGTCGGATCCGCCCGCTTGAATGCCAGCAGCGAACGTCAGCTACTCAATCACTGCTGGGGGGCTTTTGCCGATGCTCTTTGGTGCAGATTTAATCGCGCCACCGTCATCCAGTTTCTGCAGTCCTATCCAGCGACACCAAGCTTTTGTTTGCTCATCACTGGAATTGTGTTGGTCGCTATATTCACGGCCGGCCCGGTCTCGCTGTTGCGATCAAGCACGCCCGCTATCCGTGACCCACATTCTCTTCTCACCGTCTCCCTCAACGAGGATTCACGATGGCTTGAACCGGAGTTGCTACGCGATGCTGCAATGGATTGGACCCGCAACAATCGGCTTGTTGCGGGGACGGCTACGTATGCGTGGCGGGCGAGCGTTATTCGGGGACCCGTCGGAAAACAAGAAGTGGTGAGCGCGAGAGTCACGCCCGACATGTTCGAGGTGCTTGGCACCAAGATGATGGTTGGCGCTGGGTTTAATTCCGCCCTGCCTCAGGACACACGGAATCCCGTGGTTCTAAGTGATGCCGTCTGGCAAGAACAATTTCATCGAGATGTGGGAGCCGTCGGAGAGACGTTGTTTTTGAACGGAGAGGCGGCCCGGGTTGTCGGCGTCCTCCCCGCAGGGTTTCTTTTCCCAGGAACTGATGCCCGTGTGTACACCCTTTTTACCGAGGGGCCGCACCCGCGGCTCCCTGGAGTGGAATGGCCGGGGGTTGTGATTCGCCTCGCTCCCGGACTGCGCATAGCCCAAGCAGAGCAGCAGGTGCGAACTTTGCTGAATCAGACCAGCTTCCCGGTACCAGCAGTTCTGGATGTGCTCTCAATAAAAGACATTCAGCACCGGTCTCTGGAATCCTCCGTCCTCGTCGTGACCTTCGCGATTTTCGTCCTACTAATCCTGGATTGGCGAACTATCAGTCCACTTTGCATGGTGAGCCGACATCGGAGCCTCGAAAGCTTGTTCAGATGGTGGCTATTCTTCGCGCTAAAGAGCGGATCACTGATCGCGCTGGCATGGATGGTGGCAATCAACCTTGTAGAGATGGCAGTCCACAGGTTCGGCATTTTGGTCCTCCAATATGCCAGTGGCGTAACGATGTGGTTATTCATGGTTGGATTCACCATCGCAATTCGGTGGTCGATTCGCGATCAGGCGTCCCGCTGTCGAACTTGCCTCAAACGGCTGGGTACCGCGATTGTGCTGGGCTCCTCGATCGGGCCGCTTTCTCAGCCGAGCGGCTTCGAGTTTCTCTGCGACAGCGGCCACGGCTTACTACATGTTCCAGCAAGCGACTTGAGCTGCCTTGACTCGGAGCGATGGACTGATCTTGACGAATCCTGGCGAGAAGTGGCACAAAGCACCTGACGCCGGGACACGGCGGGGCAGTTGGTTGCGTTTCGCTACGAGCGCCGCCGAAAAGCGGCGGTTGAGCCTTGGGCTAACCTACGCAAGTGCGCGCACATGGTTTTTCATAACCATTTCCCCTCTGACAGGCCTAAAATGTTGCGGCAGTCTTTCCCTCAGCCATGGCCACCGTCGTAACCACTGCCCCCGACGACCAAGCCGCCCATTTCGGCCAGGCGGCAGGGCCGTGCGCGATGGTGCTGTTTGGCGCATCCGGCGATCTGACTAAACGGAAACTTGTCCCAGCATTGTTCAATCTCGCGAAGGCATTACTGCTTCCCAAGAACTTTGCGATTTTGGGAGTAGCCGTTGATCCGCTGAGCGAAGACCAGTTTCGCAGCCAAGTCGCGTCGTTCTTACCTTCCGAAGATCGTGGTACTCAGGCTTGGGAATGGTTTCAGGAACGGCTCTATTACGCGTCTGGAGATTTTGCCGATCCGGCAACATTCGCCACACTTGGCTCCCGTCTCAGCGCGATCGATGAGCGATACAAAACCGAAGGCAACTATCTTTTCTATCTTGCGACCTCCCCTAGATTTTTTGGTTCAATCGTGGAGAAGTTGGGGAAGGCTGGTCTTTCAGACCAGGAAAACGGCCGTTGGCGGCGAATCATTATCGAGAAGCCGTTCGGCAGCGACTTTGATTCAGCCCGCGCGTTGAATCAGCAAATCAAAGCAGTCCTGAATGAGAATCAGATCTACCGCATAGACCACTATCTCGGCAAAGAGACGGTGCAGAATATTTTGGTGTTTCGTTTCGATAATTCCATTTTCGAGCCGATCTGGAACCGCCGGTACATTGATCACGTGCAAATCACGAATGCGGAGACAGTCGGCGTCGAACAACGCGGCGGATACTTCGACACCGCAGGCACGTTGCGCGACATGGTCCCCAATCACGTGATGCAGCTGCTCAGTCTGGTCGCGATGGAGTCGCCAGTATCGTTCCAAGCCGATGCGGTTCGCGACGAACAGGCCAAGGTGCTGCATGCCTTCCAGCCCCTCGCCTCGGAAGATGTGCTAACCTCCAGCGTACGGGGACAGTACGGAGACGGATTTATTGGTGACACACGTGTTCCTGCCTACCGTGCAGAGCCCGGCGTCTCCCCAGAGTCGCGCACCGAGACTTTTGTCGCTCTCAAACTGAACATAGACAATTGGCGTTGGGCGGGCGTACCGTTCTATCTACGGACGGGAAAGCGCCTGGCGAAGCGCCACACCGAGATTACGATCCAGTTCAAGCAGACTCCATTTGTGCTCTTCCGCAATGCGCCGGGGACCAAGCACACCAACCAGTTAGTGATTCAAATTCAACCGGTTGAGGGTATCTCGCTCAGCTTTGGGGCGAAGATTCCCGGCCCAATCTTGCGCGTAGGCTCCGTGGACATGAGCTTCGAGTATTCCAAATATTTTCGTGCAGACGCCTACACCGGCTACGAAGTTCTGCTCTACGACTGCATGATCGGAGACGCAACGCTGTTCCAGCGCGCCGACATGGTGGAAGCGGGGTGGAGTGTGGTTGATCCGGTGCTCGATGTCTGGAAGGCGCTTCCGCCGCGCCGCTTTCCTAATTACATGTCGGGCACGTGGGGACCCAAGGAGTCGGAGGACTTGCTGCAACGCGACGGGCGTGAGTGGAGGAAAATTCCATGATACTTGCAGGTGACATCGGCGCCACGCGTACGCGCATGGCCGCGTTTCAGGCTGAAGCCAACAAGCTCGAGCTGGTCGTCGACAAGACCTACAAGAGCCAGGAGCACCGCGGCTTGCAGGAGATCATCAGCGCGTTCGTCAAGACAGAAGGCATTCCGGTTCACAGGGCTTGCTTCGGAGTTGCCGGTCCGGTGCGCACCGGCAGAAGCAAGATTTCGAATTTGCCTTGGACAATTGACTCACGCGATTTAGCGGCGCAACTCAACCTCCCGTCGGTTGGTCTGATTAATGATCTGGAAGCTTACGCCTATGGGATCGACGCGCTCGAATCTAAGGATTTTGTCACTCTAAGCGAAGGGTTGGGTGAGGAGGCAGAAGGCAATCGCGTAGTGATCTCAGCTCGGACCGGACTGGGAGTCGCGGGGCTCTATTGGGACGGGTTCAGGCATCACCCATTCCCCTGCGAGGGCGGCCATTCCGATTTTGCGCCAAAAAGCGAACTGGAAGCGGAACTAACGCAATATCTTGGGAAGAAATACCAGCACGTAAGTTGCGAAAGAATTCTCTCCGGCCCTGGCCTCAAGAACATCTATGACTTTCTTCGTGATAACAAGAAAGCCGAAGAGCCCGCGTGGTTGCAGAAACAAATGAGTGAAGCTCCCGATCCACCAGCGCTGATCTCTCAGCTGGCCTTGGAAAAGAAGGCGGCAATTTGTGATCGGGCGCTCGACATTTTTGTGGGCGTCTATGGATCGGAGACGGGAAATTGTGCTCTGAATTTTCTCGCGACGGGCGGCGCATTCATCGGAGGGAGCATCGCTGCGAAGATCGTTCCCCGCATGCGGGACCCTGTCTTCATGAATTCATTTCTGAACAAGGGGCGCATGTGTTCGCTGCTCGCCGATATCCCGGTCAAGATCGTTCTGAATGATGATTGTGGGATTACTGGCGCGGCGCGATACACGCTCATACAGAAGGCGTTCAAGAATTCAACTCGAGCATCAGCCTAGGGCGATTTTCAGACTTTTACTCAAGGCTGTTCTCGTGGCGTTCAATTGCACTGTCAATTCGGACAGGATTCAGCGTCCGCTTTCCCTTCCGCCCACGGCCATGCGAAACAGCAGCGTCGACCCTTATGTCTTAGAGGCCGGCAGTCCGGCTTTGACGACATCCCTCAGATCCAAATTGCGAATCAATCGCAGCAATGAGTTGGGATGCATTCCCAAAGCCCGGGCAGCTTCGATATAGGCGCCGTTGGCCTCTTGAAGTGATTGCAGAATGAGCTGCTTCTTCACTTCCTTGACCGTGCCCAAATATTTCCCTGCGGATGGCGTAATTGGCGCACCCGCTTCAAGAACAGCTTCAGGTAAGTCGTCGGGGAGGATATACTCCGTCGAGCCTAGCACTAACGCTCGTTCGATGGCGTTCTCCAGTTCACGCACATTCCCTGGCCAGTCGTAGTTCATCAAGCAAGCCCGCGCCTCAGCGGACAGCGCCTTCATTCGTGACTTGCATTTGCGGCTTGCTTTGGCGACAAAACGGTCGGCCAGTAGCGGAATATCTTCGCGGCGCTCGCGTAGCGGTGGCATCGTAAGAGCGACAACGTTCAGTCGGTAATACAGGTCTTTGCGGAAGGTGCCGCTCTGAACTGCTTCCGGCAGCAACCGGTTTGTCGCCGCGATGACACGGATATCCAGCTTCAGTGGCCGTGTACCGCCCACGCGCTCGAACTCGCGCTCTTGCAACACGCGGAGAAATTTCGCCTGCAAACTTGGAGCAAGTTCACTGACCTCGTCCAAGAACAGCGTCCCACCGTCAGCTGCTTCCATCTTTCCTTTCTTCTGGGCCACCGCGCCCGTAAAGGCGCCTTTCTCGTGCCCGAACATTTCACTTTCGAGCAGCGTTTCCGTAATCGCGGCACAGTTGATGGCCACAAATGGGTGCTCGGCGCGAGAACTGTTGCGGTGAATGGCGCGCGCTACCATTTCCTTGCCAGTTCCACTTTCACCCTGAACCAGAACGGTGGAATCGGTGGGCGCAACCCGGCGAATGAACTCGAAGACCTCGCGCATTCGGAGACTTGTGCCGAGCATGTTGTGCTCCAGGTTAACCTGCGCGCGCAGCTCCCGATTCTCTTCCTTTAACTCCTCCCAATGGAGCACGTTTTCCAATGCCAGACTGGCAATTCCTGTTATCGCTGTCATCATCTGCAGATGGCCTTCGTCGAAATGCTCTTGCGGGCTTCTTCTGTCGAGGTAAATCGCACCCACAACTGTGCCAGAAATAAGGAGCGGTACACAGAGCACCGAACAAACACGCAATTCCGCAAGAGTTCCGATGCGACTGAAGGTAGCATCGTGCGCGACATCACTGACAACCAGACCGACGCCCTCGCGCCGAACGCGTTCCACCAGGGTACGGCTAACGCGGACCGCGTGAGCCGGTCCACGAGCTCGATCCCATGCGACCTCAGAAGCGAGATCTTCCGTACGGCCGAAGAGGAATATCGCGCCACGCTCGGCAGGGACTACGTCGAAAATTAGGCCCAGGATCTGCCATTGCAGGGATTCATGGTCACGGATTCCGCCGATGCCAGTGGCAATCTTCATCAAGACATTGAGATCTCGCATCCCCCTGGCTGAATGCGTGAGGCTTTCAACCGATCGCAAATAGAGCCCATCCTCCGGACGAAGTACAACTGTAGAACCCCCAATCTCTTCTGTTTCATTGAACTCGATGGAGTTCTGTGAGAGGCGAGAGTTGTCTTCTTCCCGCAGAAACGTCAATACAGAGTCGCCGACGGATATGTGGTCTCCATTCCTTAAGAGTTGTTCCTCGACGGGTACGCCGTTCACGAGTGTTCCGTTTCTGCTTCCAAGATCGCGAATGGCACATTGTCCCCCCTGAGGAAGGAGCAGGCAGTGATGCCGGGATAAAGCGGGATCGGCAATCCAGAGGTCATTCGATGGCTCTCTGCCGATGGAGACGTTTCCCTCGTGCAAAGAGAAAGCGGCGCCCTGAAAAGGGCCAGCGATTCCGAGGAGTCTGGGATTCATGTGCGACCCTCACATTGGTGTTTAGCACAGTCGGGCGCGTCGTGCACGCGCATTTCCTAACCGCATAGTTCGCGATGATTAACCGTTCGGTTAGCGATAGCGGACCGGGTCTTGAGCTCATTGCCTTCGCGATGCAGCCATGTACTTCAAAACATTGAGTGGAGTTCCGCAATCCGAGTTGGTATCCACTCCTATTTGCTCTGGCATGCCACCTGCATTCCCACCAGACAGCAACGGTTTTCAAAACCATTGCGAGATGTCGGGGCGGCAAACGAACGCAGTAAAGCACGGGCAAGTCAGGCTGATCTGCGTGAGTTTCACCGCTCTCACACGAGGAGGCTATATGAAAAAGCAACTGTTTACTCTTCTCGGCCTGGGCCTGATGCTCGCAAGCGCGGCTGCCTATTCCCAGACCGTCAATATGAAAGTGAATATCCCATTCAAGTTCGTTGTCCGCGATGCGACGCTTCCCAGTGGTGAGTACACAATTCAGACGTTGGGGGGGACCAGTGATGCGATTTCTATCCGCAACTCGAACCAGAAAGGGCAGAGTCTCATACTGTCCCATCGGTGCGAGTCTCCGAAAACTTCGGAGCAGGCCAAGCTGGTTTTCCACCGGTACGGTGATCGGTACTTCCTATCTCAAATCTGGGTAGCTGGTGACAAAGCGGGCCGTGAACTCCCGAAGAGCCGCCAGGAAGTTGAGGTGGCATTGGATTATTCGATGCAGAGCGTGCTCTTGGTTGCATCACTGCATTAGTTCTCAGATAAGGGACCCGATGGGTCCGCAAGCATAAGAAGGGCACGCCCTAGCGGCGTGTCCTTTTTTTGTTCTTCTCGGGATGAAATTCAAAGCTGCTCGCCATACGGAATAAATACGTCATTTGGAGAGAATTAGCCGCTGAAATCGCGGCTCATCCCGCAGATTGTCGAACTCGGGAGAGGCCCGGATCTCGGCTGGGGAATAGCCTCGTGCCCGCGCCTTCTCCAGCCATCCGAGCGCCTCATCTTTTTCTCCAAACTGGTTGTGAACGATGGCGGCGATTGCAAGATATTCCGGGATATCTGAATTCAAATTCAGGGCCTCCTGAAGATGCTTCAAAGCCTGGGGGCGGTCACTCAGCATCGCGTAATAGTTTGCCATGGAGGCAAGGGCGTCTCCGTCTCTGTTGTTGACGCGCAAGTTTTCTTCCGTTAGATGAATTGCCCGCTCATACATCTTGCGAGCCTGGTTTCGCTTGCTCGGACTCCAGTAGTAAGCGCGGGCCAAGTTTCCGCAAAGATCATAATCCTTTGTGTTGGCCGTGCAGGCCTGTTCAAGCGCGGTCACGGAATCATCAAAGCGACGCAAGTTGAAGTAAGCGATGCCAAGATTGGAGTAGGCCTCGGCCGTCGGGAAAAGAGCAATAGCATGTTGCAGGACTTCAATCGCCTTCGCGTAATCACCCATGAATATGTAGACGCCACCCAGCATGCGATAGCCATGGGGATCATCGGGGGCGAGGGCTATAGCCTGGCTGAATTCGCGTGCCGCTTCCGCGTATTTGGCCTGGCGAGAGTAAAAACTGCCCAACCAGCCGTATCCCGCCCAATACCCAGGACGGACCTGAATGGCAAGCCGATAGGTATTTTCCGCTTCGGCTAACCTGCCTAACCGCTCATAGGCTGAGGCCAATCCCCGATAGGCACCGTCGCTGGTCGGCTCCGTCTGGATGGCACGTTGGAATTGCTGGACCGCTTCGTCGTATCTGCCTGTTCTCGCGTACACCGTCCCAAGGCAGGTACGGCTCTTCGCCGACTCAGAGTCGAGAGTTACGGCATGCTCGCAGGCTTGCATCGCTTTGTCCAACCATTCTCGTTCGTATGTCGCGTCGTATCTTGCTGAATACGCCTCTCCTAGACCAGCATATGCCAATGCATAGTTGGGATCGCGCTCCAGCGCGCTGCGAAAAAGTTCAATGGCGCTGCTTACATTCTCCACTTTGTGGTAATCCTGCAAATATCCCAGGCCACGCAGATAATAGTCATAAGCTGCCGGTTCTTGAGTGCCATGCGCGACAAGCACCTGGCGATCGCTTAGTTGGAGTTGAAGACCGAGCATATTTACGACGCTCTCGACAACTCGGTCTTGCAGGCCAAAGACATCGCTGAAGTCGGCGGTAATGGTGTCGGCGGAGAGTTGTCGTCTGCTGGTCGCATCGACGAGGCTGTATGTGATCCGGGCCCTGTTACCCGACTCCTGTAAGGAGCCCTCCAGCACTATAGTCACGCCGAAACCCTTTCGGGCCTGTTCCACACTGGTGATGCCTTCCGCACGAACCTCACTGATGGGAACTACCTGGATCGGGTGACTGCCTGAGAGCTGGGTGAGTTTGACCGCCAGAGTCTCTGTCAGCCCATCACAGAATGCCTTGGTGTTTGGATCCTCGATGGTTGATGTGAAGGGCAAGACTGCCAGATGCATGGAAGTCTGCTGGGTATCAGTATTCTTCATCCTGCCGTTGTGGTAAAGAACTGCCAGCAAACAGGCAGCAGCCAACGCAGCAGCGACTACCCCGACGATTCTGTACTTCGGTTTAGGCTTCCGCTTTCGCGGCAGCACTCGCGATAATCCAGTTGGAGTTATGTGGTTTTCAGCCAGGCGCAATTGCTCCAGTAACTCGCGAGTGCTGGCATAACGCAGTCCCGGCTCTTTGGCCATCGCCTTGTTAACCAGCTTTTCCAGTTCTTCCGGAATCTCTGAATTAAAAATATGGATAGGAGCCGGCGTCTCGCAGCGTATGCGGTCGCTAGTAGCCAAAAAACTTTCGGCTAAAAACGGATGATGGCCAGCCAAAACCTCGTAGAAGACAACTCCTAGGGAGAAAATGTCGGCGCGACCATCGGGAGTCTCCTCCAACAGAACCTCAGGCGACATGTACGCGGGCGTGCCGCTCACCGAGCGCGAACGGTCCACGGTAGTACTTTGGTCGGGCCGTACGAGGCGCTTAGCCACACCGAAATCTAGAATCTTGATCTGACCTTCGGGAGTCAGCATTATATTTTCTGGCTTGATGTCGCAGTGCACGATGCCGTGTCCGTGTGCCGCCACCAGGGCCTGCGCGCATTGCACCGCGATCCCGAAGAACTGCTCCAGGCTCATAGGGTGCTGGATTCGCTCACGCAAATTTTGTCCTTCAACAAACTCCATGACCAGAAAGATCTCGCCTTGTACCTCGATCACGTCATAAACAGCAGCGACGTGCGCATCGTTGAGGCTGGACGCGCGTTCGGCCTCTTCTTCGAAACGGCGACGATAGATGCGATCCGAGCGCAGGTGTGCCGAGAGTCGCTTGAGGGCGACGGTTCGTTTCAGGCGGGTGTCTTCTGCCCGGTACACTTCCCCCATGCCACCTTTGCCCAGGCACTCTCCAATCAGAAAACGGCCTACGGTTTTCCCGGTAAGCGATTCGGACACTTGGATGTCCCCGGCTTGGGACGGGTATTCTGCCATGGGGAAAAGAAGAACTAGCCAATTATGGACCGGCCCGGCGCATTGCCGACCGACAAAAATGGTACTTAGCCAGCCCTTGGCCTGCGGAGACGAATGTTACTCCATGGCCCTAAGACGGGCAAACCTGTCGCCGCCACCAATGACAGGCGCTTCGGAATGCTGCCCCCACAGCATCCGTTGAAGATGCTTCCCAAGCCTCGGCTAGTCAAAGCGAATTGTTCATGCGCCAGCTAGCAAATCCCTTCGTGACGGTTTCGCGAGCCGGGATGAGGGCGTTCGATCACGGTCCGGTCTTGATGTGCGGGTCCATTACCTGCCCGCCTTCCACTTGAAATTCCACCTCGTACACGCAGTTGTTCGGAACGTCAGCTTTGAGGGGGCCTGAATAAAGGCCGTACATATCGTCGCTTGCCGGATCTGTCACAAACGGATGCTTTCCGCAGCTCTGATCTTGGTCTGGAGCAAGATAGATCTTAAGCTTGAATTTCTTCCCTGAAGCAGACACCCAGAAAATCGAATCAAGAGCTCTCTTACTTAGACAGATTGGATCGTGTTTGTGGGTCTCGGGGTAATCGACGTTGTAGATCTTGATCGCGCGTGCTGACTTCGGTAGCTTGAGGTCTGATGCGTATCCGAATCCCGGATTCGGCTTCGCGCACGAGGAACTGTCGCTGCTTTGCGCGAGCAGGACAGGGCACGACCACACCAGAGCAACGATACAAACTAGAGTCTTCATGGATAATCTCCTGAGTTTTTGCCTGGATCGGAGGCTGGCGGGAAGAATCGTTGTGGCCATAACCTGAAAATACCGTTGGCGGTCAACGAATCTTCAAGTCTAATCGGACAAAAATTAGAGGAACCGAAGCCCGGATCCAGCTGGCGATTACGAGCGAGCCCAATATTACTCGCCATCAAGAAACCACACAAATGGCATTTTCCATAGGTTCCTGACAGTGATCGCCTGTTCTCAACAATTACGACCGCTCTCTCTACGTGTGGGAAAGGCTGGCTCAAAGAAACTATCGTCGACTGGTCGCATTCAAGCCCGACCGTACTGCGCGTTTTGACAGCTGGCTTCGCGCAGGTGTTCGCAACCTGTGTTTTGCCCACTTGTGGCGGCCTATGTTCACCTGCAGCCCGGAGTTCCGCCCGAGGTACTACCACTCGGTATTAAGGCTCCCGTGATCCCACTCTTCGTCCTTCTTCTTGATGTGATGATCGCCATTCCGGCTTGGAAGGACAGTCGGATAGCACTCCCAGAAAACCCGCTCGAGTTTGTCTCACGTTGAGGTTCTTGATTGCTGAGTGCAATATGCAACAGGAGTTCAGGATGATGGCGCGATAACCGGTCAGGCGGCACTGCGAAGTCCGTTGAGCGGGCGTACCAGTCCGAGAGCCGTTTTTCAACTCACGAAAGCGCTAAACAGATCAGTTGTGCAGTCTACTCTCATGGCGGAAATGAAGATGCCGGCGAGTGGACCAGTCGCGCGTTGTTCGCACACGCTCCCCTTCCGACCAGCACTCGTGATCCGACCAACTCAACGAAGGCAATCCTTGCGGATGCCCTGCCCCATCTCGAAGAAATTGCCGTCGCCCCTTTCACGGACACCGCGGCCTGAGCACAGCTCCGTCCGAGCCGCGTGTGACGCGACCGTTTCCGGATACGCCATGCCAACCTTGACGACATTCCGGGCTATCGTAATCGCGTCTTATGGCTCGTGAGCATTGAGGCGTTGGCGACGAGCGTAGGCGGCGACCTTAAGACGGTTTCCACACAGTTGCATGCTGCACCAGCGGCGTGTTCCTTTCTTGCTAGTGTCATAGAAATACAGAACGAATTGTGCACACTTTCGAACGCGGTTCCGATCCGCTTCTGCGAACAACTTCGCCGCGCTGTATGCCAATGGGGCAAACAAGTCTCCCGGCTAGCCCAGTGAAAATCGTCTTCCACTCGGTGAACTTCCCCCACACGCTCTTCCAGTTCAGTTCCAGGCTAGATTTCCCGAAGCTCGTGCAAGGCTTTAACGGTTTGAAGGGGAGGTATGTAGCTCTCCAGGGAATACGTAGAGCTTTGGTACTTTCCGTTCTGCTTTTGTGGGGTGCGAAGCAAACATTGGCACAGGAGAGTGAGAGCGGACAACAGGCGACCGTTCGAAGGCTTCAGGAAAAGCTTGACGAATTGAAAACTCAAATGAACGCGGTTCAGGCCGAATTGGATGCGCTGCGCTCGACAACTCCTGCTGTTCAGAGCCCTAAGAATAGTCAGCCGGTATCAAAGCCCTCACAGACGGGAACGATCAAAAATATGGAACGGCCGGCGCCTTCTGTAGGGCAGATTACTCCCGAACAGCAATATGCAGCTGTAGGCAAAGAGACTGCGGAGTACGAGACGTTCGCAAAGGAATCGGAGCCGGTACCGCGACTCTACAATGCGCCGCTTGACGAGAACTATCCGGGGTTCTTTGTTTTACCAGGTACGCAGAGTATGATGCGCATAGATGGAAATCTTAAGGCTGATTTCATCTTCGATCCTCGCCCTGCGGGGGTTGTGGATGCGTTTATCCCATCCACAATTCCCATTCCACAGGGATCGAGCACGAGGAACTTCAACGTGGGAGTTCGGGAAAGCCAGTTATCGGCCGACCTCCGCTTCCCTGTGAGCGACTTAGGATTGGCGCGCACGTTCATCCAATTCGATTTCTTCGGTGCCAATGGTGCCACGACGCCAAGGCTTCGCCACTTTTATGGCCAATTCAAGAATTTCTTGATCGGACAGACGAATACCGTGTTCATGGATCCGGACGCGTGGCCGGATATCGTCGAATTTCAAGGACCTACTTCCGGACTCCTTGCTCGTCCTCCACAGTTCCGTTACAGCTTCAAAATAGGAAAAGGTCTAAGCAGTGCTATTTCCGTGGAGCAGCCGAATTCTGATATTGCCTTCTCCGTGAATGGCTCGCCGTCTGAGGCGATTACTCCAGCCCCTGATGGTGCGATGATGCTTCGGTACGAAGGTGAACGTGGACATCTGTACCTCTCAACAGTCTTCCGGAAGTTGGCGGCCCGCCTGCCTAATGGAGGGCCCGAAGAGTCAACCCTGGGATGGGGGCTGAATTTCTCAAGCACCTGGGGCATCGTTGGGAAAGATACGCTGAATTACCAAGTTGCTTATGGAAACGGTATCGCAAGATATACCGGCGTTGCGGCAACTCTTGGCCTGGATTCGCAGCCGAGGTCGACGACAGACCTCCGCTTGAAAGCGCTGCCTGTCTTCGCTCCATGGATCAGCTATCAGCACTACTGGTCCAAATCAGTTCGATCGAATCGACCTTCGGGCGGTTGCAACTGCAGAGTACTGAATTTTCGCCAGCGGATACATACCACAAAAGCAGCTATTCGTCGGCAAACGGCATCTGGAATCCGTACGGAGGGCTGTCTTTCGGCGCAGAGTTTATGTACGGAAGGGTGCAACAGAAGGATGGATCTACATCGAATGCACCGCGTCTGCAGTTCTCCGGACGCTACACTTTTGTCAGACTACATCAGGAATAACCCGCGAGGGCCAGACCTTTGCGACCGAACCGCTAACGAAATGACCGACCACCGATCGAACTCGCAACTAAAGATTTCCTCGTGCTACCGATGAGAGATGTTCCAACCTCAGCCGTGGGATCACCTTTGCTTTCAACCATTGCGGTTTCTACGCTCGGAGGACTCCTCGGTGGATTTGTTGCAGCGTTGCTGGTCGTTGGGTTCACCGAGGCGCTCAAAGCGATGTTGGCCGTGGTCTCTAGACAGAACACTTGGGCTCTCATCCTCGTGCCCCTGCTCGGATTGGCGCTCTCCGTTCTGGTGCTTTACCGATTCGGGTTGAGTGAAGACCAAGGTGCACAATCAAAATGGGCAGCTAAGTGGAGAACGTTCTTGCCTGACGCTGCTCGCTCACACCTGACCGATGACATGGTGTCATCGGCGGGCGCGGAGGAACGCTTCCCATGGCGCTTGGCACCGATCCGCCTTCTTGCGATTTTGGCAACGGTAGGGCTCGGAGGCCCTATGGGGACCGAGGCGCCCGCGGCCTACCTCGGTGTCGCAACAGGAGCTGCTCTTGGAACTCGCTGGCGCCGTCTTCTTCGCCCTGCAGCCGTTGGGGGCGGCGCGGCAGGTGTTGCGGTGCTCATGGGAATTCCACTGGTCGGCACCGCGTACATTCTTGAGCTGGAACAACGCCACAAAGCCCCGGTCAACGTCGAGAGGGTCTCTGCGGCGCTTGTAGGAGGATTCGTTGGATGGCTCTTGAACATTCTTCTTGGGGTTAACCTGATCCGTCTGGTTGTTCCCAAGGAATCGCCGCACAGCTTTTATCAGGCGGTGGTCGCGGCGCTGCTCATTGGAGTGCTGTCTGGCTCGATCACTTCGCTCTCAGGAGCAGCAATCTATCGAGCGAAGGCATGGCGAGCCAAACCCCTCATCCGGCTCGAACTTGGCGGACTGGCGTTGGGAGTAGCCGCGGTAATGATCTCGCTGATCGCCTCTCCTTCAGCCGCCATAGGCCCGGGTGGCGGAGCAATCACATGGGTCGAGAGCGCGACAGGAACGGCGGCAATTACTGTGCTTGCGGTTGACGTGCTCCGCGCAATCGCCACCACCGCGTCCGCAGCGGCTGGAGGCTGCGGTGGCCTGTTTGTTCCGTTTCTCGCAATCGGCGATCTGGCGGGAAGAGCGTTTGCACCGTACCTTAAAATCCCGAGCGATCTTGCCGGTGCGTCGGGCGCGGCCGCCGGGATCAGCGGAGGCTATCACCTGCCTTTGACAGCGGCTGCGTTAGTACTTGGCCAGGGCGGGCCTCGCTTCGCGGTCCTGACCTCACTGGCAGCGGTTGTTATTGCTGCCTTCGCCGGCAATGCCGCAGCGAAGCTGCTGGATCGAGTTCTCTCCTTCATCTCCGGCCTAGCAAAAAAGCCCGTGGTCGCGGAAGACCCATACAGCTTCTGATCTTCTGCGGCGCGGTCTAGCTGTCGGAGGCACACGCGCGCGCTCGAGGAATGAAGTCGCGTCGGAACTTCCGAAGTGAAGTAAGGTGAATGAGGACGTGTCCGCGAAACGCAATTATATCAGGACAATTCCGCGGAGCTGTCTTTCCTTCTACTTTGTCTAGATACAGCGGAGCTGTCTTTCCTTCTACTTGTCTAGATACATCCCCAGTCTGCGGCGCTGGAATGAGTTCTGAATTCCGCAGCACGGCGCGGCTCTGGACTCATCTTGTGTGCACGCCGCCGCACCATCGGTGGACAGGGATCATGAGGTCAATACCTTGCAAGCAGATATGGGTCACGATGAATCCTTCGGTCCGAACAGGGTACGGCGCTTGAACCACCAGATTGTTGGTGCGAAAGCAAGACCGAACTGGATCAGGGCAATGGCCACAATACTCAAAAAAGTGCTGAATGCGCACAAGGCGAATCCTGTCGCATAAAGCGCCTGCGCGAGTACGATGCGGCGTCCTATGGCATGCTGTTCCTCGGGGCTCACATCGTTACGGAGGAGGCCGTTCGCGGAGGCGTACTGCCAACTTGTGTAGAGCATTAACCCTAACAGCAGGAGATTCAGCGAGAAAATCGCGAGGGCAACGCGCAGGTGAATAAAGTTCTCCAACAACGCCGCCGAAAATGGTGTGATCGCCACGGTGGCAAGAAATGCGATATGAATCCAGGTCAGGTGACGGTCGCCTTGAGAAAAGCGGCTGAGTTGTACCTGCTGAGCATTCCAGAAAATACCTAACGTAAGAAAGCTCATGAAATAGACCATAAAGCGTGGACCGAGCGCTAGTAATGCGTCCCATAGCTGGCGATCGGTTTCAAGGTAATCGGCGGGCAAGCGGATTTCGAGGATCAGCAACGTCATCGCGACGCCAAAAATGGAGTCGCTCAGATTGGTGAGGCGTGCGATATGGTGGCCGACGATGTCGTTATAAGAAATCGGCACTCCGGAACTCCTTACGCGATCGAGTCAGGTTTCAAGCTGGTTAGGCCATTCAATGTTGCGGGGGAGTCGAGAGCGCGCCTCTCCTTTAATCTCTAAGCTGCAAGATCTAACAAGTCTGGCCGTGGCTCTTGGTCAAGGTCGGCGAGTGCGCGGTTCACCGCGCGCAGAAGAACTCCTGTGTAAGTTGGCATCGAGAGAGGAATCCGCGCAAGCTCGTCAATCCGCACTCCACCGACCATAGCAATGGAGGCCATCTGGATGATCTCAACCGCACGTTCGCCCACGATGTGACACCCAAGAATCGTGTGGGCCTTGCGGTCGACAATCAGCTTGCAGAAACCGGTCGTGCGTCCATCGATGGTCGGACGAATTGCATCCTCGAACAGCGTTTTCGAAACAAGTACCTGATGTGTTTCGCGGGCTTTTGCCTCTGTAAGTCCGACCTGCCCATATTCCGGATCGGCGAAACTACCAATCGGATTCACCGGGTGCTCGGCCAACATTTTGCTATCCTGCACAGCATTCGTTGCGGCGACAAAGCCATCCCGCGCGGCTTGAGGAAGCAACATCATGCGCCCAGTGATGTCGCCTGCAGCGAAGATGTGTGGCACCGAGGTCCGAAGATAAGAATCGACAGATACATATCCCCGCGAGTTCAAAATCACCCCGGCGGCCGGGAGATGAAGCCCCGCAGTGTCGGCAGCCCAACCAATTGCCACAATGGCAACACTCGCTTCATCGTTCCGAGGTGTGCCGTTCTCCGAATAGGTCATGCGCACGCCACTAGCACTTTTCTCAAATTTCCGGATCGTTCCAACGTTCTCGTGAACATTAATGCCCGAATCCCGAAACGCCTCCGCCACCACTTTTGAAACGTCTTCGTCCTCCGTGGGCAGTATGCGCGGACCAGTTTCGTAAAGATGTACCCTCGATCCAAATGCATTGAAGATCGATGCCACCTGTGCGCCGGTTGCACCTGCCCCGATTACCATCATCGTAGGCGGGATCGCCGTGAGCTGCCACGCATCGCTATGAGTCGCGGTGAGTTCGCTGCCTGAGACTCTGAGCTTGCGGCTGCAGCCGCCGGCGCACAGAATTATCTTCTCTCCTCTGAGTTTCACGCCGTTGCCCGTTTCGACGGTGTGCGAATCGACAAAATGTACATTGCCCGCGTGCTCGTGGATAGTAACGCCGAGCCGATCCAGATCAGATCGGAAGGAGGAGTGTGAACGCACCTGGTTCACGACTTCGCGCACTCGATTTAGAAGCCGTGGGTATTCCAGGTGCGGGTCACTAATAGCAACACCGTAAAGACCCAGCTGCCGGGATTCCCGCATGAGCCGAGCTGTATGGGCGAGGGTACGAACGGGAATAGGCCCGTCATTTGCCGCCATGCCTCCAAACTCATCGCGAGTTATAAGGGCGGTCGAGGCTCCTAACTGGGCAGCCCGCAACGCCGCCATCACTCCTGCTGGACCAGCGCCGATGACGATAACGTCGGTCAATGGGAGCTCACCTCATTGAGGTGAGGTGACAATTTCGCAGGAATTGGATGCACGCCAATATCTCACCAGCATATTTTGATGAATTCGACTGTGAGAACTGACAGAAAGTCCAGCTAAAAAGAAGACGGCCTCCCAAAACGCGGTAAATAGGACGACGAAAAAGCGATTATGTTCGATTCTGATCTTGAAAGAGATGAAGGATCCGTGGTGCGGCGACGGACGTTTTTGTGGTTTCAGTATCCGCGCTTGCAGGCGCGATCCTGTGGTCCTTGCGGAGACCAGGCGCTGTGCAAGCGAAGACTGCATCAAGAGCGATCAGCACAAGCTGCTGACCCGCCAGATGAGGGGTCAGTTCATCGATTGGCCTCGACTTCATCGCGGTGCTTGATGTGAATGAGGTGACACACCTTGGACTTCGATGCTCAGTCGTTGCGTCGGACTTGAGGAGACTTCAGCGTGCGAGTGCGCTCCATCTGCGCTCTGTTTGTTGGTTTAGTGCTGCTTTCCTTGGCCTAGAGTGTCATCCACTGGCCTTGCAAGTGCTTGAATTTACGTGCGGGGTGAGATTCGATTCCCGTGTCCCACCCCAATTTTTCAACGGCTCTGCCAATCAAACCATCGCAATCACTCAAGTTTCAGTACGGCGAGGGGCTGTCGTCAGAGTGGGCGGGGACTTAACCACGGTCGCGGTCACCTATCAGTATCGGTTCATGACTCGACGGTGAGTGAGAGTAAATAGGAGAGAATAACAGCGATTTTCACGAAACAATTCAACTCTTGAATCGAGGCCCCCAACCCTGTGATTACTGACTACTTCAACGCACCGAGGAGATCCGAGGTCACGGTTATTTTGACGCGTGAAACCTAGCGGGCTCGCGGATCCTGAGCGCTCGCATGCTCCTCGCGGAGGATGCGCGCAAGCGTCGCCACCAAGACGAGAATAATGGGACCTGCGAAGATCCCGACGGCCCCGAAGACCGCCACTCCGCCTATGATCGAGAGTGTGACGAACATTTCGTTGATTCGCGCGCGTTCACTTACGACGGAGGAGCGAATGATGCCTTCGGAAATGAAGGTGACAACCAAGCACCACAAAAATAGCAGGACGCCTGGGTGTAATTGCCTCGCAGTGCCAGCAGGACGCAGGCAGGTATCCAAACGAGAGAGACACCGGCGAAAGGCAAGAAGGAAAGCAACATCGCGATGACTCCCCAGAGCAATGGTGAGCGCAATCGGGCGATCCAGAACCCAACCGCGATCAGCAGGCCCTCTCCGACGCCGACGCTAACATCCCGTAAATATCAGCGATAATGGCCTCTTTGATTGCGATGGCCAGTTCCCGCGCGCGGTGAGCGGTCAGGGGAAGCATCGAAACAGCGCCGGTACGAAATTCGCCGCTGTATCTCAGCAGTGGGAACAGGAAGACGGAGGCGAGAAGGATGGTCAAGATCTCGTGCGCAAAACGTGGTCCGGCCGATGCCGCACGCCCGACAACCCAGGTTCCCAGCTCGCGCGTGCGCCCCGCAATCTCCGCTTTGATTCTCTCGGCCGAGACCCCTGTCGTTTTCGAGACGTCCTGTAAGAAGGGATCCATTCGTTTCGGCCAGGTTGCTGGATTTCCCAATGGTTGCACAACAGAACCGTAAATGTTGCCTCTTCGGCAGCGATCCGAATACTGATGAGGACAAAGGGCAACATGACCAGCAACAAGGCCAACACCGTGGTCATGAGAGGCGAAACACTGGCCCGGATGCGTTTTGCAAACCACCTATATACGGGAAACTGACGAGTAGGCCGGAAGTCCGGTAGAAGCGAGGGCAACATGTTAAACGCGGGTTTCAACACGGTTGATCTTGCAACCTCCAGTGTGCAATGGTTGACCGCTGACGAAGCGGCAGAATACCTCAAGGTGAAGAAGCGGACTCTCCTTTTGTGGACTCGACAAGGGAGAGTCCCGGCCTTCGCGCTTTCTGGCACCAAGCGACGCGTCTGGCGATATCGCCGGGCTGATCTGGATGCAGCCGTGTTGCTGCGAGCCGTGCTAGTATCCAATCCGCTGTCTGTGCTCTCCGAAAAGGAGGATTCGTGAGAGGAGCACAGGGACAAATCGGATGTGTGGTCTACAACAAGCGACGAGGAACCTACAACTTTATCTGGTGGCAAAATCGGCGACGTAGGTCAAAACTGCTCGGTTCAGTCCTAGATTTCCGCACCCGAGAAGAAGCTGAGCTTGCCGCAGAGCCGATCAGGAAGCTGTTGAGAGCACCCCAGCATCGGGTTCCCACCGTAAGTGAACTTGTCGAGCAATATAGGGTCGAAAAGATGCCTGAACGTCCTAGCACAAAGCGCGGATATGAGACGTATCTGAAGAATCACATCGTTCCGAGGTGGGGGAACGTTGCAATAACGGAAATGAAACCAAGGGCAGTTGAGCTGTGGTTAGGGACTTTGCAGCTAGCCCCCAAGAGCAAAGTCCACATTCGCGGGCTGCTCCGCTTCTTGTGGGACTACGCGATGTATAGCGAGGCAGTACCCGTCCACCGTAATCCAATGGAATTGGTCAGGATCAAGGCTGCTTCCCGTCCGGTGCGTCTGACGCGGAGCCTAACCGTCGAGCAATTCCACAAATTGCTTGATGCTATCGGAGATGAGCCTCGCTGGAGGACGATGTTGCTTATTGCTGTTAGCTTCGGGCTTCGCATTTCTGAAGTCCTTGGGCTGAAGTGGAAGGATGTAGATTGGCTTAACAAAACGGTCACAATCGAACGCGGTGTAGTGAAACAAATTGTGGGCGACGTGAAATCGAGAGGTTCAGCAAGAAAAATGTCGTGTGCAGAAGAGCTCATCGAACTACTGAGCCGATGGAAGCAGGAGAGCCAGTTCACAAACCACGAGGACTGGATATTCGCTTCGCCATTCAAGTTGGGTCGCCAGCCGCTCTGCTACACACTCGTCTGGAAGAGATTGAGCGAAGGCGCGGTGAGCGCAGGCATCGGCCACGTCAGTTCGCATGTGTTTCGCCATACATTCCGCACGTGGCTGGATTCGGTTGGCACTCCGGTTGGGGTGCAACAGCGATTAATGCGGCATGCTGACATTAGAACGACGATGAACATCTATGGCGATGCATTCACGTCGGACATGCAGAACGCGCACGAAAAGGTGGTTAGGTTGGTACTGCCGCGAGCCTGATGGATTTCAGTGGATTTCAGGGCTTGGATGTATTTGAAAACATGGGGTGGGAGACGGGAATCGAATCTTCCACCAAATGTAAAACAAAGGACTTGGCAGCGCTCGGAAAGCAATCTTAGTCCTCGTAAGTACATGAAAAATGAGAAAACGGATTTGTGCGGATTCGTCAACCGGCTTCCAAGTGAGGTTTGGAGATCCGGCTCGAGCGGCATCCCCGCCCCTTTTTTGGCGACGAGGACATCGCGGCAGCCGCTCCCGCGACAACCGAGTCTTGAAGCTTGCTTCAGTGATGCCGAGAATGTCAATGCGGCTGCTAACGTTTTCCATTTTGCTACAAACGGGATAGCAACTCCGAACTTCAGTTCCAGAGAGCGGTAATAATAGAAACTGCCGGGAGCTTTAGCTTCAAGACTCGTCCCTGCCATAATATAGCCGTCTCGGCATCCACTTTTCGGCTGTTCATGACTTCGAGCACCATCCCGTCGCCCGGACGCTTAAAGGCCATTGCCCGAATTCCGTCCTGCGAACCTGTTGTCTTCACACGAACTGCTCCTGGGCGCACAAACTTGCTGAAGTGGGCCAGATAATAGTAAAGGCCTGTGTACGTGACTTTCTTGGTTTGGCGATCAATGATCACAACTGGATGCTGAATGTTCGGATCGGGGTTCCCGTGAACATATGACACCGACCAAGGGCCGCCCCTCTCATCAAGAATCATGTTCCAGTAAATCCAGGCGGAGGCGTGCGCCTCGAGATCATTGAATATTTGAGTGCCCCAGAAATCTCCATCCTCGAACTCGTAGCGCGGAAGAGAAAACGACTTTGGAGTCCCTGCCTCATAGGCATAGCAAACTTCCGTCATCCAGAGTGGTATGTCCGGAT
>Ga0157378_10000370_pt1 | contig 44420 bp, 40 predicted proteins | sample M65metaG_FD_115309 | JGI IMG/M metagenome (GOLD analysis project Ga0157378, IMG submission 115309) | Miscanthus rhizosphere microbial communities from Kellogg Biological Station, Michigan, USA - M6-5 metaG | ecosystem: Host-associated > Plants > Roots > Rhizosphere > Soil | place: USA: Michigan... | reverse complement strand
CGCCCGTTACATGATTTACAGCGCCCTGGTGACGGGAAGCTTCGATGCAATTGTACAACCGCCTGAACAGCCCGATACTTTCGTAGGAGGAATAAAACGTAACAGCAGCAATTTTGTCCTTTAACCGGTTTCTTACATCATTAAAAATAAATTCAACACTGTAATTACCTACGCTCCTGGCCCTGCGCTGGAAAAACACCACATTCGGTTTCTCATTTTCCATAATTAGCTCTTTCTTCTTCTATCAATATATCCAGTACTTCAAAAAAATTCATATCATAATCCCAGCCCAGCAACCGATGCGCTTTTTCGCTGGATCCGTAGATATCTGTTATATCTGTGGGTCTGAAAAAAGACTGGCTAACATTGATAGCAGACAACGGAATACCTATTTTCGTAAAAATATAATTTACGACATCCCGCAGGTAAACAGACTTCCCTGAACAAATCACAAAATCATCTGGTTTGTCCTGCTGCAACATCAGCCACATGGCTTCTACGTATTTTTTTGAGTATCCGAAATCGCGTCTTACCTCCAGGTTTCCAAACTCGATGCTGTCCTTTTTGCCGGCCAGTATATCAAAAGCACCAATCAATGCTTTTTTTACAATAAAATTATCGCCCCTCAAATATGATTCATGATTAAAGAGTATGCCACAGCTGGCATACAATCCATACGACTCCCTGTAGTTAATGGTAATATGATGAGCGGCCACTTTAGAAATTGCATAAGGGCTAAGCGGGTGCAGTTTAGAGTCTTCTGTAATGGGTAGCTCTTCAATCTTTCCAAACATCTCACTGCTGGAGGCCTGGTAAAACCTGATCGCAGGGTTTATTAGGCGAATGGCCTCCAGTATATTTACTACAGAATTAATATTAAATTGGATGGTACCAATAGGTTGTTTAAACGACAACGATACACTGCTCTGTGCCGCAAGATTATATATTTCAATGGGTTTTGTTTCAAGTATAATTTTAATTACCTGGCTCAGGTCCTGGAGATCACATTCCAGCAATTCAATTTTATCCAGCACTTCAAGATATTCCAGGCGATACGTATTTGAGCCGGTGCGCGACCGTATCAATCCAAACACTTTATATCCTTTATCAGCAAGGAATTTAGCCAGGTAGGCTCCATCCTGGCCTGTTATCCCTGAGATGAGCGCTGTTTTTATTTGCTGCACTGTTGATTTTATTCCGGTTAATAAATAAAGAAGGAAACAGTTTACGTAAAAGCCATATAAATACAGCCGCCTTAATGAATGAATTCATGGCCTGCAGTGTATCATTCTCCATACAATAGGTAACTTCAAAAAAAAGCAGGGGTATCCACAAAATAAGCAATGGCGTTTTACGTGACAGCCTGAATATGGCAGTGTAAGCCCAGCCAATACACAAGCCAAAGAAAAACATATAGAGGATGCCTCCGTTTATCCCAAAATTACCATATGCTTCACCTACAGGACCAATATTAACAGACCAACCTTTAATCCTGAAACCGGCGAAATGCTGCATGTTATATACACCCCCCGATTCGGGTTTGTCTGGCCATAATACCCTTGGGATTATGGAAGCGGCCATTGTTGATACAATGGATGCCCCCCCATCATAGGGCTGTACGGCTGGTATTCTCCGAATAACCAGTGCAGTCGTCCATCCCTGGTTGAGGCGCACATAGATAGGAAAGAATGTCTCTTCAGAAAAGATTTGATTAAAATTGCTGGCCCTTTCAACGATCAGGTTTTGAAACAATTCTGTTCTGGAACCTGCGTAATTATCTTTCCAGGTGCTTTTCCTGAATGAACCTTTTACCAGTTGCAATACAAATAACGCACTGACTGCGCCTGCAACAGCCAGCAATTTTACCGGGAACCGTATTTTTTTCTGCAATAAAAAAAATGAGACAATCGTTAAGCTCATATAAAAGGAAACGGTAAACATGCCTGTATTAAGGGCATCTCTTATAAAAAAAAATGATACCAGCAGATAAATCCACATTTTGCCTTTAAATTTCGGCTGGTAGTGAACATATAAAAGGCCAGGGAAAATTAGCAGGTAGCCAAAATTAGCAACGGCGGCCAACGGGCCAGGCGTTAACACTTTAATAAAATAAAAGCAGATACCTGAAACGATAAGGATGACGCCTGTTTTGGGCCGGAATGACAATTGGCCTTTAATAGCTTTTATTAAATTATCTATTCTTTCTCCTTCGTCGACGCGTCCATGCATATAACTTAACAAAAAAAGCCCCAGTATATAAACACAAATGGAAGGCAAGATAAAACTGTAATATGTTTCATACGGTACAGGCATTAATTTTTTCCAAATCATGGAAATACGGCTTTGCCTGTTATAAACAGCATAGCCCAAGAGCGGCATAATAAGATAAATAACGCAACTGTAAAAAGCCATGGTTTCCAGCAAAACAATACCCTTACCAAACTTATCCAGCATGCAATAAAAAATCACTACACTCAGCACAATAGAAAGTGCAAAATACAGATGTGTTGTAAGAGACAACATCAACACACAGATTAATATAACAATTGGGAATTTACGCATCAGATCTTTTCCATCCCGTATTTAAAAAATCCATTACTGCTTTGAAATAGTGTTCAAAATTCAATTCTCCATTGAAATCGGCCCTGGCTTCTTCGCTCAACAGACCATATTTATTTATAATCGTTTCGAGGCAACACTGAAGGGACGCGGCCGAGCAATCCGTAAAAAAGGTCCACTCATAATTGCCCAGGTGCTGCCTGAAATGTGTATTATCGTACAGCAATACCGGCAAACCAAGTGCCGCATATTCATATATTTTATTGGAAGCGGTGCCGAGCGTCTTGTTCATCATATCATCATTTTTGTGGATTCCAATACCAATATGACACCCTGCAGCATTTTCAATTACCCCGCGGTAACCACCAGGGCCTTTATATATTAATTTGTTTTCTACTCCGTGGTTTTGGGCTAACTCCTGTAATTGGAAAAGATATTCGCTGCTGATAAACCCTTTTAGCACCAATAATAATTCTACTCCCCCGGGATTACTATTCAGCAACGGTATTATTTCCTCCAGCCCATGTTTTGGCCCAATGCTGCCCTGGTACAATAAACAAACGGGGTCACGGCTTTTTTTTACAAACTGCCAGGCTTCGTATATTTTAACAGATGGGTAATTAGGAATAAACATGAACACCCCTTTCAAGGCCTTCATATCAAAACATTGTTTTCTTTCAACTGCCGGCAGTGTAAATAAATCGAGCCGCGGGAAAATCCATTTTTCGCTTTTCCAGGCCCACCAGCTCAAGCTCTGTTTTTTTATGTACCGTAAATCAGTTACATCGTGGTTATGGTACCAGAGTATACGCGGCAATTTTATGAACAGGTAAAAAAGCCGAAAGCTCAGCAGCGGCATAGCATCACACATCAGTATTGCATCCGCCTTTTTGTTCCTTGCTGTTGAAAAAAAAAGCCAGGTAAAATGTAAAAACCAGGCTATTTTTTTCGGTAGAGATGCCTTTTCAACCTCCCTCGGACTCATTAAAACGGCAGGTGCAACCAATTGCACATTCACCGGATATTTCCAATCAAACCCAATAACATTCCGGTGCACTATATATATCATATCATAGATCGGGGCAAGGTTTTCAATGGCATTTAAAGTTGGTGGATAATATTCAGGGTGGCTATAAATAGCTATGACCAGGTTTTTACCCATGTATAATCTTCCTTAAAGTATTAATGTACCTGTCTCCATAATCATTCCAGGTAAATCCATTCTGAATTTTGGAAGCAGCAGCCTTTTTCATTGCTGACAATTGATCTGTATGATAGAACAGCTGTTCTATTTTTTCCGCAATAGCAGCCGGCGATCGCACCGGCACAATACAGCCACTTACGTTATCCTGTATTATATTGGCGCCCCCGGTATTGGTGGTAGCAATAACGGGCACAGCACAAGACATCAATTGCAGTATCACCATACTCAACCCCTCTTCAATAGAGGGTTGTACGCCCAAATCGCATTGTGACAGATATGTTCCCAGCTCGTAGTGATCAATTTTCCCCATGAAAATCCAGTTATCCCTTTTATATTTTTCTATGATGGGCTTTATTTCAGCGGCTATATTTCCGATAAACCAGACTTCATACAGGTTTTCTGATAATGAAAGTAATCCCAGCGCCTCAAAAAAATAGATCAGCCCTTTGCGAAAAGACAAAGTGCCCAGGTATACAATCCTGAATTTGCTTGATTTTTGTTCAGCAGTTTTTGGGGCGGGTGTAAAAAAGCTGCTCGCCCCGTAGGGGTTTATGAGCAATTTTCCGACGGGAATACCCTGCGAAATAAAACTATCTTTAACAAAATAAGAAGGAACTGAAATATAATCCGCTTCCCGGTATTCCTGCAACTCTTTTTCAATTACTGCCGGGTGGATGGCAAAATCAATCCCGAAACGTTTATACTCTTCCTTTAATATATTGTTTTGGTAAACAATATGAGAGGACCCTCTTTCCAGGATCGTTTTTATCCCTTTTCCCCTGGCAACGCGCATTGAATAAAGACTCATGCCACTCCATCCGATAAATACGCCGCTTTTACTTTTATCCAGTTTTGCCGCTACCCATTTATCAAAGATATCGTTCCATGTATGCGCCCTGGCAGGAAATATTTTTGTCAATACCGCCAGTGGAAACAGCGTGAAAATTTTTTCGGGTGGTATACGTTCTCTATCTATTCTGTTTACGAGCCGTTTGGCCATTGTATTTTTAGGAGAGGCGTAACTGGTAAAAAAAACATCAAGCTGATTGTTCTTTTCCATTTGTTCTGCCAGCGCAAAAGCGTGCAGTTTGGCGCTGCATGATATGGTTACCAATTCAGGTATTTTTTAAACGTCTGGTATACGGTTGTCGCCCGGTGAGCATAACTATACCCCGAGGCCAGTGAACGCTGGTGCGAACTATTCCTTATATTTTCTGCTTCCTGCGGGGAAAGTGATAGCAGGTCGCTCAGTTTTGCCACCAATTCAGCCTCATCCCTGTAAAAAAAAATCTGCTTTCCTTCTTCAAAAAAGCCAGCCTGTTCATCACTAAAAGGACTTAGCTGGATGCCGCCAATACCCGGAATTTCGAAACTCCGCATATTATGTGAACCCAGGTTATGCGTTCTGAATATATTGAGCTGAACCCGGTACTGGCGAAGTTTGGCCCAGAACCTCGTTCCATATATTGCCTCATGAATGGTGATAAGCGGGTTGCCGGCCAGTTTGGTACTATCCCAACCATGCCCAAATACATCAACAGGTATACCTTTATTGGCTATTTTATGGATGATTTCAATTCTATTGCTATCCGGGTTGCCGATAAAGCAAATTTTATTGATTTCTTCCTTTGTCAGTGCATTTTCGTAATCCGATGCTGAAATTTCATATCCAAAGGGCAGGAATACGGTAGGTATTTTATACTTTTTTTCAATCTGTTGCTGCAAAATTCCGTGGTAACAAAAATGCAAATCATAGCAGCCGACCGAATTTGTTACATTGTCATTTCCGCTGCCCCTGCCAGCAATGATAAAAGGATGATCGGGGTTATAATTTGCAAGAAAATAACCCTGTTCTTTTAAAGTATGCAGCGTTGCAGGAAATATTTCCATTCCTTTAAATATCCAGATGGCGCCGGGGTTAAATACCCGCACTTTTTCCAGCAGCCGCTGGTTAATGCTGCGGTAAATACCAGCCAGCCCAGCGCGAAACAATACTTTGTGCAGCAATGACTTCTTATACCAGTCATGGAAATCATCTGGCGCAGCAAAGAGTTCTACTTCCAGCCCGGCCTGCCGAAGGTATTTTGTATAAATTCTCTCAAGCGCCCAAACCTGATCGGATCCAACAATAAGCAATCTTTTGTTCATCTTTCCGGTCCATATTGAAATTGAATAAACCAGTGTATCCGAGTGCCGGAATTTATTTTCATTACACTTATTCTTTTACAGGGAGGTGATAGAATAGCTCTTTCGCTTGAGCCCGGCCGCCTGCTGCAACCCGGTAATAATGGTATCATAGCTATAGTCCCGGATGATTTCACCTGAACGCGTGCCTGCCTGGTTCAGCCATATGGGATCCGAAGCTGATTGTTGTAGCAATGCCGCCATTTTTTCCGTATTCCCCAACGGGAATGTATAACCGTTTTCTCCGGCTTTTACCAGGTCTACGGCTGAACCAACAAGGTCTGATACAATTACAGGCAATTCATAGTTCATGGCTTCATTGATTACCAGGCCCCAGGTTTCGCCCATACCGGATGGAAGCACAAAAATATCTGCAGCACTAAAAAATACGGGCAGTTCTCCCTGGTTTTTGAAACCGGCCAGTACAATATTATCAGCAGATTGTTCTTTTTTAAATTTTTGAAGTGCAGGCATCCATTCTCCATCTCCCAGCATTATCAGCGTACTATTGGCAATGGCGGCTTTGTGAAATGCAGAAACCAGGTCGTACGGATTCTTTTTAGTTATCAGTTTACCGCTAAAAAGAACAATAAAATCATCTTCCGGTAAACCCAGCGCTGCTCTTGCCAGACGCTTTCCCGGATAATCTTTCCTGGATTGCTGCAGGCTGTCATTGTCTACAGCATATGGACAAAAAACAAATTTTGCTTCCTGCACTCCATAATATTTATAAAAAAGCCTGTTCTGATGGCCGATATACAAAAACCGGTCAACCAGCCGGAAAAGTCCGTACTGTAAAAAGATCTTTTTAAACAAACGGTTCCAGGCTGGTTTTTGCATTTCCTGGTTAAGCGGGCTCTCACCCCTTAACCAGACCTCGCTACCTTTTAATTTTGCGCAAACAATAGCAAAGATGGCGGTAAAATATGCCCAGCCATGCACAACCAGAATATCCGTTTGCCCTTTACCAATAAATTTCCGGATGGAAAGATTACTGAGCCTGAAAAAACTTCCCAGCCTGGAGAGAACGCTGTTGGGCAAAAAATAAAATGAATACCCATTCAACAGTGGGATATCCCAATTAATTTTTTTCCCAAATTCTTTATCGAAATATCCTTTAGTGGTATCCTCGCAATACAATACATGACAATGGCAAAAACCCGCTTCGGTTATTTTTTTAAGCAGGGGAGCGAAGTACTGTATCGGATGCGTATATAAAAAAGTAATTTTTTTCATTTATTTCACTACTCATTACGGATCTGGTATGCTTCAAACGCAGATATTAGGGGGCACCGGTTACAGCAGGCGAATTCCTGTTTTTAATAAATTTAGCTGGTACACCGCCATAAATACCCTGTTTTTCAAGCCTCCCCTTCACAACAGAATGTGCAGCTACTACTACGCCATCCTCAATTACCGTTCCGCCCATGATAATACAGCCTCTTCCAATCCAAACGTCGTTGCCAATAATTACGGGCGCCGAAATATCTGCAGCCTCTTTCATATAATGATTTGTATCATTGTAATTATGTGTGGTATCGCGTACCGAAGTATATTCACCGATCATGACATGGTTGCCAATACTGATTTTTTCACTACAACTGATTAAAGTCCCGTATGAAAAAAGACAGTCTTCCCCTACTGAAAAGCAAGTCTTATCACCTACCATTTCAAAAATGCAGTAATCGTAAATATTACAACCTTTGCCTACCGCAACATTATATGATAACCCTTTCAGTAATACGCCCTTGCCCAGTATAACACTACCGTTTTTAAAATAGATCAATGCCCGCATTTTTTTGAAGGGGGGCCAGAACAAGCTTTTTTTTTGTGAGAACCAAAAAGCCATTTTGCGGCATATATCTGCCGTTGACCGGTTTCTAAGCTGTTTACCCACACGTTGCAAAAACATCATAAAAATTAAAACCTTTTTGTTAGGTTTAAGCTGCTTCAACCATTTTCCCTTTTGGTTCCGGCAAAAGATGCTTGTAAAACAAGCCGGCTATTCTTTCAATATTGAAAGTAGTGGCAGCAGAAATTTTCAGGTTATTTACCAGTTGACTGTAAGAGGGCGGTGTTTGTTCTATTACCTCTTTTATCAGCAGGGCAATGTCCTGCGCTCCGCCAGATTCAGCAACAAGCCCGGTATTTTCTTTTTTAATTAGTTGTACCGCGCTGGCAGAAGAAGGTCCTATGCAGACAACTGGCAACAATACCCGCGTGTAAAAAGGTATTTTGGTCATCAGGCTGGTTCGGTAAAATAATTCATCCCCTGGATCAAAGCTCAACGGAAGCAGCCCATACATGTACTCCCTGCTTATTTCTTTTATCTTATCCTCCGGTATCCAGCCATAATTGATCATTGCAATATTCGGATGCTGTTGTAACGGCCTAAATTCAGCAGAGGAACAAACACCAATCGTGAATTGCTGATTGGTAAACTTGCCCATGGTTTCCACCAGTTTGTTAAACAGTTCTATCTGCATGCCATGTAAGATTCCAACATACAGCAATTTGATCCCGCCAGGTAATAATTGTTTATGAGTGATGGCCAAATCGCTCATGCCGTCATGAACTACCTGGTAATTTCTTTTACCATATTCTTCCGTAAGGTATTCTTGCATTTGGCCAGAAATTACATAAATAGTTTCCGCAGCCTGCATGAGCCGGCTGAACATGCGGTCTGCTTCTTTTTTTGAAATAAGCGACTTTACGGAAAAGAACCATAAGTCATGAACAGATATGACTATCTTCTTTTTTGCGAGCAAGGCGGCCTTAACCATTAACGGAAAACAAATACCATGGGCCGTTATATGAATTACGTCAGGGTTTTCTTTTTTGATGAGCCGGGTAAGCGAACGCAACGCGAAAATATCCAGCGAAAATAAAGTAATACGAGCGATGAGGCCACCGATACCATACCTTATATTTCTTGGCAGGGTATAGAAAGAAGACTGGTCGGGTAATACAGACAAGAATCCCTGATTGGCCGATCTATCACAGGCAATTTTTACATCATAGTTAAAATCTTTCGCCTTCTCCGCGAGCCTTTTAATAATGGATACGCCACCTCCCATTCTTTCCATGCTGAACTCCTGTATAAAAAGTATTTTCTTCCGCTTCATTATCCTTATTATTTACCCAACGTTCGCTCTATTCAAACCAGGGGGCATGCTTTAATGTATATTGTAGTTTGCTGGTTCGTTCACCAATTATTTTTGCAGGTATGCCTGCCACGATGGCCATGGACGGAACGTCCCTGGTAACTACACTGTTACAGGCCACTATTGCACCCCGCCCAATGGTTATACCCGGTAATATAGTTGCCCTTGATGCAATCCATGCATAATCTTCAACAACAACATCAGATCCCTTGGTGTCATAGGTATTACTGTGCGGATCGTGCTCCAATGTCCAGATAATAGCCTCATGGGCAATATCCACGTTGTTGCCAATCTGTATTTTTCCTCCACGTCCGTCCAGTAAAACACGGGTATTGATTACACAATGATCGCCAATAAAAATATTGCGTGGTGTTCTTGTTTCAACGCCCATCAGGAAGCTGGTTCCGCTTCCCATTTTTCCCAATTGCCGTTTCATGAAAAAATTACGCACCGCGTGAAAAGGAATAAACATTATCCATTCACGCATGAAGTAGTTACGGAGATAAACCAGGAAGGTGCGCATTTTTTATAGAAAAAATTAAGCTTAACGGCTTGAAGAAAAAACCTGTTTGCTTCGGTTTTTCCAATTGCCAACAATTTCTTCAATTGTATCGGGTAAGGTTTTGGTAATACCCCATCCGGGATAGTGAGCTTTCATTTTCCGCAAATCGCTGTAATAACAGATATGATCGCCTTCCCGGTTTTGCTCATTGTACCGGTATTTCATTTTTTTTCCACTGAAGGAGGCAGCTATTTCAAAAGCTTCCAGTACCGAACAGGTATTGTCTTTTCCGCCGCCAAGATTATACACCTGCGCCACCCTGGGTGCTTCAATAAATGCTTCAATGAAGCAGGCTACATCAAATGAATGAATATTATCACGCACCTGTTTTCCCTTATAGCCAAAAACTGTGTATTCTTTTTCTTCCAGATTACATTTCACCAGATAGCTTAAGAAACCGTGTAGTTCCACACCGGAATGATTGGGACCGGTCAGGCAGCCGCCTCTTAAGCAGCAGGTGGGCATATTAAAATAACGGCCATATTCCTGCACCATCACATCTGCTGCAACCTTGGAAGCCCCAAACAAAGAATGCTTGCTCTGGTCAATGGTAAAATCTTCCGCGATGCCGTTTTCATAAAGCGGGTCGTCATAATCCCAACGCGTATCCAGTTCTTTCATGGCTATGCGGTTGGGAGCATCGCCGTATACTTTATTGGTGCTCATGTGCACAAAAGGAATGGCAGTACTGTAGCGCCTGGTAGCTTCCAGTAAATTCAAAGTGCCTACCGCATTGGTGTCAAAATCATCGAAGGGAATAGCTGCTGCGCGATCATGGCTGGGTTGGGCAGCGGTATGTACAATAGCGTCGGGTTTTACGGTTGCTATTAATGCAATTACAGCGTCACGGTTGCGGATATCGGTTTCATGATGAAAGAAATGCGGAATGGTTTCCTGGAGCCGTTGCTGGTTCCACCGCGTATCTCCCTGGGGACCAAAAAAAACCGCACGCTGATTATTATCTACCCCATGAATTTCAAAGCCCAACTGGTTAAAATGAACACAAACTTCTGATCCTATCAATCCTGATGAACCGGTAACTAATATTTTTTTCATATGCTGATTCGAAAATTTGCTTTTAGCTAAAATGGTTGTTGGACCGCCGACCTTTATTTTTATATAAATTGTTTTGATTGAATGCCCCAGGTACTTTTCGCCATATCCCTGTCGGCGCGAACAATGATATCTGCCTTATACCCAAGCTGTTTTTTTACCACATGCATAATACCCGGTAAACGATCTATTCTGGCAGCACGCAACCATTTCCGGGAACCGGCGGAAGCCGTAACTGGTAATGAAGCTGATTTCAATATTTTTTGGCAGAGTGCCGCATACCGGTAAACCCCTGCGGATTGCTGCGCATGCTGACAGCGGAAAATACCTAAAGGCGAAACAACACCATATAGATTTTCGCGTTTATAAAAGCGGCACCATAATTCAAAATCACCCGCCATACCGGCATCTGTTGCAAGATAACCACCCGCCTGATTCCACAACTCTTTTGTCCAGAAAGTGGATTCCTGTTGTATAAATCCAAATGAGTTTTTTGTACCTGCGTACCGCCCTTCGGCAAAAGCCATTGTGCTAAAGCCTTCAAAACGGCCGAAGTCAATGATATAACCGTTGTAGTCCATAGCTCCTGGCTGCAGGCTGCTGATCCAATTAACTTCTTTAAAAGCCGTAAATACTTCAGCTACTACCTGCAAAGACCATGGAAAATACTTATCATCGCTGTTTAGCCATGCCATTATTTGCCCGGTACTTCTGGCAAAGCCTTTATTAATAGCATCGTACATTCCTTTGTCTGGTTCGCTAATCCAATATGCCAGGTGTTTCTCATATTTTTTTATGATCTCAACACTGTTATCAGAAGATCCCCCATCTATAATAATATATTCCAGATTGGGGTATCCCTGAGCTATAACTGATAAAATGGTTTGTTCTAAAAAATGCCCATAATTATAATTGGGCGTAACAATAGAAATTTTGGGATAGGTTGTCAAACAGAACGCTTGTGGCTTTTTAATACTGATACAATTTCATGCAGGTTTGAAATCCTTCTGAGCAAGCCGCCCGGTAACAAAAACAATATTTTATTAATTGCTTTTACTTTAGCTGAATTATATATGCCAGGCAGCCCCCGCTCCATGTGTTTCTCAAAGCTGATACCATAAGCCGGTTTAATTTTTTTGTAAAAGTCGATATTATTCTCAATCAGGCTTTGCTTGTATTGCCTGCCGATATCAAGAAAAACATCCATACCACCATCAGGATCTGTATAAGTTCCTTTCGAAATCCTGCCACCCGAAAAATCGAAGGAGCTAAAATGAAAAAAAATCAAATATGAATTTTCATTGACAAAATAGGTGTCATTTTTTTTCGAAAGAACCCGCTCATGTATATTCCAAAATGCGCAATTCAAGCCCGGATGTTTGGTAACTTTTACCTGGTTGAAAAACAGTGGTACATGGTTGGTCCACAACTGGTCTACAAATAAGCCATTTCCTGGCTGGTCATAACCCAGTGATAAGGTCCTTGTCTCCCACCAGTCAAGCATGGCGCGGGAATTATTATCTGCTTTTATCAATAAAAAACCGAGATTATAAATACCGTAATTGAGGAAAAGGTTTTCAAAAGGCTTTTTATCCAGTGCCACAGGTTTTGTAATATGAGGTGTCAGCAATATCGAGTCGTTGCCCAGCTCCTGTACAACATTTGTTACTGCATTGAAAAAGAACAGGTCGGGGTCAAGATATCCGAAATGCGATTGCGTGGGATGCTGCTTCAACAGGAATTTAAATATGGAAGGTTTTACCGCAGTACTAAATTCTACAATCCTGTATTTTTTATGGATATTCTCAAAATCCGGAACTATGTCCCCGTCAACCGGTATTACAGAAAATGGAAAAGAGGCGTAATCAATTTCCGGGCTTTTTTTATCGACCAGAAAGATGATAAATTCATCCTTTTTCAGTCCATTTCTCAAAAGCGATTTACCGAGGCTTAATGCCTCCGGTAAATAATTATTAGCGCATATAGTAAAAAAAATCGCCATCTTTTTTTTCAGGGATTGACGCGATAAGCAAAAATATTTAGCTGGAGATCATAGAATGGCGAATAATCTTTTCGCATAAAAGGCAGCGGCAGGTTATTCCATGCCTCTTTGATATACACCCTGAAGCCGGCTTTCTTTAAAATACTCAATAGTGTATCGAGTTTTTGTTCGTTGGAGGGATCGCTGTGGTATTCGACAAACAAGCATTTTACTGTTTTTAAATCATCGCCGCAATCCCGTAATACTTCCACTTCGGGGCCTTCAATGTCCATTTTAAGAAAATCAACGGGCTGGCGAAGATACTCTCTGAGCCGTTCGGTACTCACTTTTTTGGTAAGCTGCCCGGTACTGCCACTATTATCGATTTTCCCGCCCAGGCTTCCGTTTGCCTGGAAATTAAGCGTAGTTTCCTCCGTCCAGATGGCTTTGTTTTTCAGTTCCACATCATCATACCCAAAAGCCTTCATGTTATTTGCCAGCTGGTTGAAAATATCCTGATCCGGTTCAAAACCAATAACTTTTGCTTTTGGGTACAGTCGCTTAAAATAAACAATACTCAATCCAATATTTGACCCGCAGTCGAGTATCAGTGGCGTTTCTGTTTCGGGCGCAAACCTGTATACTTCTTCAATAAAAATTTCTTTTAAGGAATGCAGGTACCAGAAAGAATCCGTTACTTGTATTTTTTTTCCCAGCAGCGTTGCAGTATTGCGGTTCCTGAATTTTAACTGTAACAATTCCGACAGCCCAATAAACCCTTTTTTATATAAGAGGTATTCCTCGTCTTTCTTTTTACTCAGCCAGTTTTTTACGAACAGGCCTGTCAATAACCGGATGCCGTTGGCAAGCCTGAAACCCGCTTTTAATTTTCTTTTCATTTTAACAAGAATGCTGGTTAACCGGGGTGGCAATAAATAGGCCGGATGAGTTATTAAATATTGAATAAGTGACCGGTAAAGTAGAATGGATGCTTTGACCCTTGAGATGCTGTGGTACTTTCCTAATTCAGTATTTATAAACGCTGCCTGTTCCTGCGAAATTTCTGTGTGAAACCCGGTGAACAATTTAACTGCCTTCTGATAGGCTGACTGTCTTTTGTAACTTGTATACTCTCCGCGTTCAATATTATTATCTCCAATGTTATTAAATTTAGGTTCTGATCCATACAAAGAAAAAGGGATTCCCATTTCAATAGAATAAAAAACATAAGACCCAACTATATTGGATATGGAAAACTTGTATCTCCTGAGAATGTTATACATTTTTTCAGGAAATTCATAGCTAAACGCATCGCCAGCCGTATAAACCTTATATCCCTTATCCCTAAATATTTTGTCAAGCCCCTTTTTAACATCAGTTGGATGTAAACAAATATCAATTGGTTTATACTGAGCGGGTATATTGTCAAGGTTTTGTATAAAGGAATCCCAAGATGTATTATCATCAATCATTTCAGTGGTATGGGCCGGAAAAAATAGCGATCCCGAAGCATTTTCATCTTTACTGATTTTTTTTTTACTTCTGCAGTATATGGTTGGATTTATCAATCCATATACGGGCTTTTTAGACACCTTCGCAAATTCAGCTACCAGCCGGGGTGAAAATTTAAAAATAACAGGGGCGTCATTTTCCCTTTCATGCGGTGGGATAGTATCAGAAAGTGTCGTGCCATGGTCCATATAGGTAAACAATGGCCAGCTTTTGGGATAATACCCATAGTCTTTTAACCAATACCCAAGACCATATACCTCGTTAACAAAAAAAGGAGATTTTTTCATTGTGTATTAGCCAATCAAATCGAATGTTAACGCAGTTCCACTACTTGCATCACGATTAATTTTTTTTCCCAATAACATTTCGAAATATTTTGGCGAAAGCCCGAGACCTGGTCGGATAACACGGATATTTTTATCGGTAAAAATTTCACCTGCCTTCATATCCTTGACAATATAAACCGAACGTTTGTGCATCAGGCTTTTGATCTCCGCTTTTTGCACACCATACTGAATCTTACCCAGAGCATCATATGCCCTTTCTGACTCTTCAACCAATAATTTAAATTCAGCAGGCTCAAGCGAAAAGGCACTGTCTACCCCGCCTTCTGCCCTGCTTAAACAAAAATGTTTTTCAATAATAGTTGCCCCTAATGCTACTGCGGCAACCGAAACCCCAATTCCCATTGTATGGTCGGACAGTCCTACTTCACATTTATACAATTCCTTTAAGTGAGGTATCGTTAGCAGGTTGGTATTTTCGGGCGATGCAGGATATGTGCTTGTACACTTCAAAAGCGCCAAGTCAGCGCATCCGTTCTGCCTTAATACACGAACACTTTCGTCTATTTCAGCAATCTCAGCAACACCGGTTGACATAATAACTGGCTTTCCGGTTAATGCCACTTTCTTCAATAAAGGGTGATGATTGTTTTCAAAAGATGCAATCTTATACAAAGGCGTTTGTAATTCTTCAAGCATGTCTACTGCATGTTCATCAAAGGGCGTTGAAAAACAAATTATTCCAAGGTTGCGGGCGTACTCAAAAATTGGTTTATGCCATTCGTAGGGCGTCATCGCCTCCTGGTATAGCTCGTATAAATTCCGGCCATACCACAATGATTTTTCGTCGCTGATTTCAAATTCACCCCCCCTTTCATTTATGGTAATGGAATCGGCCGTATAGGTTTGCAATTTTATTGCATGGGCGCCACTATCTGCGGCAGCCTTAACAATTGACATCGCTCTATCCAGCGACTGATTGTGATTTCCGCTCATTTCGGCGATCACAAACGGTTTAAAGCCATTACCGATTTCCGTTGAACTATTTGCTTTAAACGACATAAGTTTGATGTTTTTATAAAGACGCCAGTAACTTTTGATTAAGTTCCGATAGAGAATTAATGTTCAGATGAGCTTCGTAATTTTCGTCAAGCAGCACGTTTCTATGATGGCCTCCGACTAGTCTTATGGTTTTAAAACCCAATGGCTTAAGTCCCACAAAATCCTTCGCCGGGTTGTCTCCAATGTAAACCACATTTGCAGGTGTCGTGTTTTCTAACTTACAAATTTTCTGAAAACAATATGGCGAAGGTTTGCTGTGTTTCACGCCGTACCTGTGTGTTATGAATATTTTTTTTATTCCTTGTAATTTATTTAACCCCAACGCGACAATTTTATTATACTGTACAATTTTATTGCCGTCTGTTACTATATACATGCTAAAACCACTGAATCTGTTAAGGCAATCCTTTGCATCTTTGGTAAGTACGATAGCGGGTTTATGGTGTCTGTAAACAGCAATACATTCCTTTAGTCTTCCAAGGGAGTATATGCCGTTTGTATTTAAAACTGAGTCGAAAATTCTCCCTCTGCCGCTGCTTGCCAGTTCAGCCAACATAGTCTTAATGGAAAGATCTTTGTCGATACCAAATTTCAGGAAAAGCCATTCAGCAACGGCATTAAAACCACTTTTCACGTAACTCAATTCATCATAAAGAGTATCATCAAGATCAAATACCAGTATCATAATTACTAATTCCCATGAGAGCTGTTACGATCGTAAAATATACTATCAGCAGCATGCCTAACCTGTACAACCTGAATTCCATTGTTAAAAAAAGTTTCTTCCTCCAAACCATCTTCGAGCCATTCTTTAAAACACCAGTAAAAGCTATCCAGCCCAACAGCAATGCTAAGTGTGGATGCCCCGCCAAAACGGGCATTGCATTCGATAAGGTGATAATTGTGACCGGCGTCTTCAATAGCCTGAAAAATAACGTGTCCGGATAATCCCAGCTTTTCCGCAAAAGCAGAACAAATGCTTTCAAGTCCGGGCTTAATAACGGTTTTGGTGATTTGAGATTCCCCATTAACAACCTGATCCCGGCTTCTGCAAACAGCGCCCTTTACTTTGCCATCTTTTGCTATATAGACATCAATGCTATATTCAATACCACTGATATAGGGTTGAAAAACTGGCATTGAAAGTGTAGCCGCGTGTTTGACTGCCGCGTCGAACGGCAAATTCAACCCTATTTTTTTAGAACCAGCACCAAATCGCTCTTTAACTACATAAGTTTCAGCATCGAGTAAGTTAATATCTGTAACAGCAGGTATTACGGGACAGCTCCATTCTTTGCCTTTTTGGTAAAAATTATATTTATCAATTACATTGCCTACGGCATCCTGATTGGAAATCATAATAAAAATACCATGCTTTGCGAATTCGGCGAGGTTGGCCGACCAAAAAAGCAATTCGCCATCGCGGGATGGAATTATCAGGCGGATTTCGTTCTTTATGCAATAGTCTACTATAACCGGAATCGCATCTGTTGATAATAGGGGCATTTTCCAGAACACATCAACAAAATATCTGCCAATAGATTTGCTATCAATATCACCTCCATACAACCTGCTTTTCCTTCCTAGCCTGTTCAAAGCCGACCTGACAGCCTGCAGCATACCCGCTTTATTGGATATACTTGTTACCAGGACATTGTAAAATTTTTCGTGCTTGCGCGAATATTGCCGGGCAAAAAAACTGTGAAAAACGGTGTCTCTCCACTTACCATTTATAAAATTATGAGCCTTCAACCTTGCTTCTTCCACAAAACCACTTTTTTCGAGTGGCGGGTATAAATAATCGCGAATATCATAGGCTTCGGTATTAATTTTTTTCAGCTCAAGTTCATCAAATGCAACTTGCTTTATAAGGGAAAGATAGCCTTCAAAATCCTGCTGAAAAACCACCGCATCGGCATTTCTTGATGTTTCCAGCAAAAAAGAAATCTCAGCCCTTTTGCTTTCCCAATCAATATGCACTAATCCGCCATAACCAATGATCGAATTTTTATAGAGGAAACTAAATAACAGCTGATTGGGACAGTCCTGCTCGTACAGGGGCTTTATAACATTGTTATAATACTGTAACTGCTGTTCATCAGTCAGCACATGCTTTTGACGTAGTATGTTTAGCTGGCTGTTCCGCCACTCCTTGATTAGATATATATCCGTCAATCTGATCGGAATCAGACTGTAATCGCCATTGTGATAAAAATTATTATTTAGGACCTTATACCGCACAGTCAATTAATTGGCTGGAAAAACCCTGTAATTTGCCTGCCCAGGCCAACATCCGCCAATGATTTATACAAGGTCAATATTTTTTCTATGTCTTGCATATGCAGAAGATTTTCAAATTGAATACGCTCGAAATGACAATTTTTACCTTTAGTTTTATCCATAACGTAATTAGTATCGGGATTTAACAAGTTCCAATCTATAGGATAATCCGCCAGGAAACATAATGAATCCCATTTATTGGACTGCATAAAGTTTGCCAACCCGTCACGATTAAAATAGGATATATGATCAGGTATGGCAACCCAAAACTCCCGGTCAATTGCTCCGTTCTGCAGTAAATATTGCTGAATCAAAGAGAAATCATTTGGTACTTCTATTACCAAAAGGCCATGAGGGGCAACCACCTGTCTTATGTTTAAAATTAATTCTTGTGGTTCAAGCACATGCTCCAATACATTGTCAAGCCAAACAATATCGAAAGTTTTTCTGCTTTCAATCAACCGGCTCAAATTTGAACCAATGTCTCCCGTAACAATATTCTTTGTACACCCGGGATTAAATTTTTCGCATCCATAGTTGCTGTAATCAAGGCCGGTAATATTCCATCCTTTTTCTTTAAAAAATTGTAAGGCCCAGCCTTCCCCACATCCAATATCCAAAAAATCTCCATTGTCACGTGGGCCGATGTATCCGCTGATTACGTGAAATTTTTGAGCTATTTTATTTTTAAAATATAAAATTTCAGCCTCCGAATAATATTGTTCGTAATTATTAGTCGCATTTTGATAATATTTTTTTTCGTAGTAGTCTTTCAGCTCAAGTGACGATGGCTTGTCGACCAAACTGTAAAACCCGTATTTATTCAATGTAACTTTCATACAACAAAAAAGCCAGCTTATTCGAAAATGATATAAGAGCAGAGCGGGGTAACCGGACTGCGTCTTATTGTGTAGTTATTTATACCGAAAACTTCATTAAATGCCAGTGTCTCGCCTGGAAAAGGAGTATAATTTAATTCGTCGAATGCAAGCAACGACCCTTTTGACAAATGTGGCTTAATGGCTTCAAGACAGTCCCGGGTAGGTTTATAAATATCAAAATCAAAATACGCCATCGCAACGATTGTCTCCGGATGAGCCGCCAGATATTCTTTGATTGTTTTAGATGCATCACCTTTTACCAGATCAAACTTTTTTTTATGGCCAATCGGACTTTCTGATTCATGATATAGAAGGACCTTCTCCAGGTAATCTTCATACCCGCTTGTCACACTGTAATCGCCCACTTTTACATTTTTACCATCTTTATCGTCAATCACCGGAAAACCGCTGAAAGTATCAAAGCCAACAATTTTGCGGTTATAATTATAAGGCTCATATATTCCACGAAAAGATGAAAACAATGAAAGATTTTGGCCCCACCTTACGCCGAACTCCATAATAATGCCATGAATGTTTATTATTTTACTATAAAGCTCATGCATGAATATAATTCTGGACAATGTTTGCCGGTTGAGATATAAACCGAGATTGCTAAGCAGCTCGTTATCCGGAACAGGGCTCTCTTTTAAAAGTTTCAAAAACCTGGTTCTGTTTTCGATTTCGGTTTCTACAGAACCAGATAGAATTCGTATGTCTTGCATCTGAATTGTTTTAAAAATGCGTTTCAGGCTGTTCTTTATTTTTATATAGCAACTGATATTTCTGTTCTGCAAGCTGCCAGTCATTAAGATCGTCGATATCCTGTGCTTCCAGGTCGGGAAGGATAATTGCTCCCGAATTATCGGTAAATATCTTTTTCTTAAGTTTAAACGCTGCAGTATTGAACCAATAAAATTGTCCGCTATCGTGGTATCTTACCGGCAGATCCTGCGATCTTGAATTTAAAAAAGCGGGCTCGACCATGGATATTTGTTCATTGTCAAATTGCAGTGCCCTTTGAATGGGATAATTGAATTTTAATACAGCAAAAACCGAATCAAATCGTTTTTCGACCAATACCTTGTAGGATTCCTGGATTTTCTTTGCAGTTACGAATGGAGCAGTCGCATAAATACAGCAAGCACGGATAAATGATTTTCCTATGCCGGTATATTGATCAAGCACTTCAAGCAATACATCAGACGTTGTTGCAAAATCGTCTGAATTTTTAGTGCTTCGCCTGAACGGCACTACAGCTCCATATTTAACAGCAGTTTCCGCAATCCGGTCATCGTCAGTTGACACCATTACCTCCTCAAAAAGGCCGCTTTGCAGTGCAGCCTCAACGGAATATGCAATAATGGGTTTACCTAAAAAATCTTTGATGTTTTTGCCGGGTAGACGTTTGCTGCCACCCCTGGCTGGTATGATCGCAATGTTATCCATTATAATAAGAACAAACAAATTCTATGACATATTCCTGTTCAAGTTCGGTCAATGTTGGATACATAGGTAAACTGAGGCACCGGCTATAATATTGCTCTGCCTTCGGATAGTCATCAAGTTTATAGCCCTCGTCTTTGTAATAGGGCATTAGGTGAACCGGTATATAATGGACCTGCGCAAATATATTTTTTGTCTTGAGGAAATTGTATAATCCCAATCGATTGTCTGCCTCTATAATATACAGGTGATAGGCATGCCCTGCAACCGAACCGGACTGGCCCTTCAGCCATTCTTTCCCTGCAAACGCTGCAGCATAAGTAGCAGCAATTTCTCTTCTTTTTTTTAAATTGGCACCTGCTCTTCGTAGCTGTGAACTACCCAGTGCCGCCTGGAAATCAGTAAGCCGGTAATTATATCCCAGTTCCTGCATTTCCATATACCAGCCCGGATAGGCATCCTGTTCCGCGGAGGTATTTCCGTTAGCCCAGTTTTTGTCGTTTACAAAATTCTCCTGCCTGCGTGTTATGCCATGAGTGCGCAATACCAGCAGCTTTTCGTACAGTAACCTGTTATTGGTGGTAACCATACCACCCTCACCACAGGCTATATGTTTAACCGGATGGAACGAAAAGATAGCGAGATCAGCAAAAGCGCCGTTCCCGCAATATTGTTTTGCGCCCTGGCTGTCTGAAAAAAAGCCACCGGGCGCATGGCAGGCATCTTCAATTATCCAAAGGCCGTATTGATTGGCCAGATCCCTGAATGCTTCCATATTAATTGCTGCACCGGCAAAATCTACTGGAATAATACCGGCATAGGTACCGGGTGCGGAAGTCTGCAACAAATTTTTCACCTTATCAATATCCAGTAAATAAGTATGAGGATCAATATCTGCAAATACCACTTCACCTCCGCAATACCTTATGCAATTGGCAGAGGCGGCAAATGTAATGGGAGTTGTAATTATTTTCTGACCCGGCTTCACATTGAGTGCAAGAGCGCTTAAATGCAATGCAGCCGTTCCGTTGGCTACCGCAACGGCATATTTTGCGCCCACATAATCAGCAAAAGCTTTTTCAAACATCCCAATCTCCGGTCCCTGGGTGAGATAATCCGACTGCAGGGTTTTTACCACCGCTGCGATGTCTTCTTCACTTATAAATTGTCTCCCGTATGGTATTGATTGATTCATTACGCTTCAAAGTTTGGATCAACATGTTCTTTAATCAGGGAGCGTAAATTTTCAACACTCAACCATTCACTATTGCTTCCTGAATTGTAACTAAATCCTTCGGGCACTTTTGATGCTTTGAAATGACTGATAAAATCTTTCAGTACCCAGACAGGCACCTGGGGAAGTATCGCATAATATTTTCCAAGATCATAGGTCGAGAAAGAATCAGACATGGTGATCATTTCTTCATGAATCTTTTCCCCGGGCCTTATGCCTACCACCGGATGTTTGCAATCAGGTCCGATAGCTATTGCTACATCAGTAATGCGATACGACGGAATTTTAGGCACAAATAATTCCCCCCCCCAGGCATTTTCCAGGGCATAGAGTACCATCTCTACTCCGTCTGTAAGCGAAATATTAAATCTTGTCATGCTGGTATCCGTAACAGGCAGAACACCATCTTTCTTTTTATTCATAAAAAAAGGGATGACAGAACCATTTGAGCCCATAACATTACCATAGCGTACTACGGAGAACTTTATATTCTTGCTTCCCCTTATATTATTTGCTGCAATAAACAATTTGTCGGATGCGAGTTTAGTAGCGCCATATAAATTAATAGGGGCTGCGGCTTTGTCGGTAGATAAAGCCACCACATTTTCTACATCCGATTCAAGGCATGCCCGTATCAGGTTTTCTGCGCCCATGATATTTGTTTTGATACACTCCATGGGGTTGTATTCTGCAATGGGAACATGTTTCATAGCCGCCGCATGTATTACCGTATCAATTCCTTTTAAAGCGGTTCTCAATCTTTCATAGTCTCTAACATCGCCAATAAAAAACCGGAGCATGGGATATTTATCATGCGGAAATTCCTGGGCCATCTGGTACTGCTTCTGTTCATCCCTTGAAAAAATGACCAACCGCTTTACACCCGGATATCGTTGTAAAATAATCTTTGTAAATTCTTTTCCGAACGAACCCGTGCCCCCGGTAATAAAAACGGATCGGTTATTTAAGTCTAACATTATTTTATTTTCTTGAAGGTGATAATATTAAAATGTGATAATGCAGGAGTGCATTTGGCAATTACCTCTTTATCGAACCAAACTGCAAAGGCCTTCACTTTTTCGTCCTGGAAGAACTCTTCTATTTTTTCCATGTAGCTATTGTATGCGTTGGCGCCGAGCTGGTATCCGATAATCCGGTTATGCTGGAAAAAACCTACCGGTGTTCTGTTTACCAGTTCCAGTCCTGTTTCGCGGGATACTTTTTGCAACTCTCTGTCATCCGTTTCGGCATAAAAATTCCATGGGTTAGAGGAATCAGGGCTGGAAGCAAAGCTACAATCAGCCCTTCCAATCCTTTTTCCAAGGCTGGTATTTTCTGCGGAGGAAAAATGCACCATCAATTTTCCACCGGTTTTGGTCACCCGTGTCATTTCTTTTAAGACAACAGACCAGTTCGGAAAATGAGGCAGAAACATTCTTGCAACCACTACGTCAAAAGTGTTATCCGGATAAGGTATATTATAAGCATCTCCCTTTTTTATTTCTATGGGAAGATTCCTCCCGGCAATCCTTGCCTTGAATTCCTCCAGCAGCTTCTCGCTGATGTCTACGGCAGCCACGCTGATCTTATTTTCAGCCAGGTGTTCACTCACAATCCCATGACCACATCCAATCTCAAGCACCTTGTCTGTAGCCCGGCAGCCTGCTAAAAAATACTCATTTACTTCTTTATCCATTACACTGGCGCCCGCTATATTACTTGAGTCCGTTCCTTTGATGAAAGCCCGGGATATTTCCTCAGTTTGCCATATATCTTTTTTAAATTGAATGATTTCTTTCCTGTTATCACGGCCCAACAATTTCTTTCCCGCTTCCTTAATTTTTCTTTTAACACTCATATTATTTGATTTTCCAGTGAGACGGGGTAAAAACCTGTGTGTTTTTTGAAAACCGTTCAAAATAAGTATCGTGCTGATTCACCTTTCCTTCTACTACTTTAAAATTAATAGCGTTGTGAATAGCATCATCGTAATAAGCGCCCTGCACGCAAATCCAGATATTGATTAAATAACTTCCCGGAAAAAGATTGACCACCGGCAACTCAACCTCCACCGCTGTTTTACCCTTGTGCGAAAGGGATGTAAACCCTTCCCAGGGAGAAACCAGGTAATGCGTATATACTTCCTGGAGGTTACCAATAGCCACTCCAATTTCAAAATCATCGCTGGGCTTAAAAACCTCCAGATTCAGTTCAATTTTCAGTTTTTCGCCCATCAGGAAATTATCGGTTACAAGGCCGTCCTGGTTGGTTAATACAATTGACTCCCATATAGCACACCTTCTCTCTCCAAATCTTTCGGGTTCTGTGCCATCAAAAATTTTCATTCCTCCAGTATCTACTTTTTTGCTAGATAAATACTTTTTTATGACATCTTCCACTTTACCGGTTTCTTCAATGGTGCCATGTTTCAATAATATGCTTCTGGTACAAAGCGCAGATACGGCTGCCATATTATGACTTACAAATAAAATGGTTCTTCCTTCACCTTTACTTACATCGCTCATTTTTCCGAGGCATTTTTTCTGGAACTCCGCATCGCCCACCGCCAATACCTCATCTACAATCAGAATCTCCGTCTCGAGGTATGCAGCTACCGCGAAAGCCAGCCGCACATACATACCCGATGAATACCTTTTTACCGGTGTATCCACATATCTCTCCACGCCGGAGAAATCGACAATCTCGTCAAACTTTCTTTTTATTTCTGCCTTACGCATGCCCAGTATCGCACCGTTCAGAAAAATATTTTCACGGCCCGTCAATTCAGGATGAAAGCCGGTACCCACTTCCAGTAAACTGGCAATCCTCCCTTTCACCTTTATGGACCCAGTTGTGGGTGAGGTTACCCGGCTGAGTATTTTCAGGAGGGTACTTTTGCCGGCACCATTCCGCCCGATAATGCCAACAGCTTCGCCCTGTTCAATTTCAAAGTCAATGTCTTTCAGGCTCCAGACCATATTGCTGGTACCCTTTACAGATCGATCGTTTGTTTCACCAATTTTCAGAAACGGATCTTCCTTCCCTCTCAAACGGAACCACATACGTTCTATATCCTGCGAAAGAGTGCCTGTAGTAAATTCCCCTAACTGGTAAGCTTTGGAAAGATTTTCTGTTTTAATTGCAATTGCCATAATCCGTAATGCTGACTAAACCGTGTCTACGAAATTTTTTTCTACTTTATTGAATACAATGAGGCCGATAAAAAAAATGAGGACCGAAACAATTACACTATACCAAAAATAACCTGCATAAAACCGTCCACTTCCTAAAAAACCGTAACGGAAGGTTTCTATTAAACCGCTTAACGGATTTAAGGCAATTACCCGGGCGTATTTTGCAGGGGCTGCAGAAAGCGGGTAAATAACCGGCGTGGCATACATCATTAATTGTACCCCAAAGGTTACTAAAAAAGCAAGATCGCGGTATTTGGTGGTAAGTGCAGTAACAATTAAACCCAGGCCCAGGCCCAGCAATGCCATAAAAAAAACAATAAAGGGAAAAAGCAAAATATACATATTAGAATGCACTGGCTCCCCTTTCACCAGGTACCATATCAGCAGTATAATAAAAAGTAAAAACTGTACTCCGAATTTTACAAGATTGGAAATTACAATACTGAGTGGCATGATTAACCGGGGAAAATAAACCTTCCCGAAAATAGTGGCATTGTCTTTAAAAACGGTGCTGGTCTTGGTAAGACAATCGGCAAAATAGTTCCATGCAACCGTGCCGGTGAGGTAAAAGAGTGGCGGCGGTATTCCTTCTGTACTGATGCCCGCCATTTTGCTGAAAACAAACGTAAAAATGATGGTGGTAAATATAGGTTGTATAAAAAACCAGAGAGGTCCAAAAATGGTTTGTTTGTAAAAAGATACGAAATCGCGCCTTACCAGCAACAACAGCAGATCCCTGTAATGCCATAGATCCTTCAAATGTAGATCAAACAGGTTAGAACCCGGCCTGATTTCCATGTCCCAGTGTTCCTGTATTTTATTCATGCAAATGCCTGGATTATTTTATAATGAATCGCAAAAATATTTTCTAAGAAAAGCGGTTTTTAATTTTCCTCCAGAATCCTTTCTTTTTAACTCCTCCTTCTTCAAAATACCCCGCACCATAACCGTAACCATAGCCACCATACCCGTAACCACCATAGCCATACCCATAACTGCCGGCCGTGGCTTTAATATCATTGATGATGATGGACAAATGAGGCAGTTTTTTCTGGGTATACAGGTCATCAATCAATTGCATTTGCTTTTTAAAAGTATAGTTGTGGCGAACTATATACACGCAGGCATTGGCGTGTTTTCCCAAAGTAATGGCATCACTGACCAGTCCTACAGGTGCAGTGTCTATGATAATGGTATCAAACTGTTCACCCAGTTCTTTAAACAAAATATTTACTTTTTCGTCCAGCAGTATTTCGGCCGGATTGGGTGGTACCGGGCCGCAGGGCACCACAAAAAGATTTTCTACATTAGGAACCGGATAAATGATATCCTTCACCTGTATGTTTCCTACAATATAATTGGTAATACCCAGTCTTTCAGTGAGACCAAGACCCTGTAAAATTTTGGGTTTACGGATATCAAATTCGAGTATTACAGTTCGTTTCCCGGAAAGCGCCAGTACCGCGCCCAGATTAGTGCTGATAAAAGATTTGCCTTCCCCGCTGAATGAAGAAGTAACCATAATAATTGGCTTTTCCAGTTTAGGCAGTATATATTGCAGGTTGCTTCTTACAATCCGAAACTGTTCTGCAATAAAATGGCGGCTATTTTTTATAACCACCAGTGCGGCAGATTCTTCCGCATGGCCGATTTCCCCTAATACAGGCGTAGCCGTTAAGCGTTCGATGTCATGCTTGTCCTTTACCTTGTCGTTCAGGTATTCAATCAGGAAGATGATAAGCGCGGGTATACCCAGCCCAACCAGCAATGCCGCGGTATATAACCCCTTACGGTTAGGTGAAACCGGCGCACCGGAAGACATAGCTGGTTCCAGCACTTTGATATTAGAAATATTGGAAGCGGAAGTTATTGCGGTTTCCAATTTCTTACGCAACAGAAAAGAATATAATTCCTGTAAAATGGCTTGTTGCCGTGTAGCATCCAGCAGCACTTTTTCTTTCACGGGAATAGATCCAATCTGGGAATTTGCTTCTGAAAATTTATGTTGTATCTCATTAATAGAAACTGTATACGTCTGACGAACATGTTGCAGGTTTTGCAACATGTCGTTTCGAAGCCTCTCGAGTGCAACGTCAAAATTTATGATTAAAGGATTGGAAGCTGTTGTTGTCTTTAATGCTGTTTCTCTTTCAAGCTGCAATTTATTATAGTCAGTAACCTGCTGCAAAAGCGTTGGTTCTTCAATACCCATGGTAGAAGGCACCATACGGTAAGAATTACTTTTATCATTAACGTAATTGGTCAGAATATCAACTAATTTCAATTTTACAGCCTGTTCGGTTAACTTGGAATTGGCGGCTGCAAGCTCCCCGAAAACCATACTCGACTGCGCGCCCGGGCTGTATATCTGGTATTTTTGTTTTGTATTAAGAAGATCACCTTCCACTCCGCCCAGTTCTCTTTTTACCGTATCCAGTTGCTTGTCAATAAATTCAACAGTATTAATTGCCTGTTGTTTTTTATCCTCAAGGCTGGCCTCACGGTATTCTTCCATAAACTTATTTACTATTTCCAGACCAATTTTCGGATTCTCGGTTTCATAAGAAAGCCCCAATACATTGGAAAGTTCACCTACCGGGGCAACTTTAATACCGCTACTTAAGTCAGCAGAGGCCTGCTGAAGAGGAATCCATGAAATAATAAACTCGTTATTGGTAGACAATGGCATTGTGTGCGCCGGATTTATCAGACGGAAGGTCACATCCGGCAGAATTATCCATTCACCAAAAAAATTTGCTTTGGAATTTTTATCTATTCTGAACTGGTTCGGGTTATCAACCGTAAATTTAAATCCAAACCCTTTGAGCGTATCAGTAATGGATTTTATTTCAAGTTTAAAGGGATAATCGTCCGGATGAACTGCCTGTGTATTGATTTTTCCTTTATTATAAAACCTGGTCTGAAGCTCAAGTGCTTTTACTACCCGGGCCGCCATAGACCTCGACTTAATAATTTCCATTTCATCGTTGAGGTTATTGCTGGCACCTTGCATTGACAAGATATCATCAAATTTGTCTCTGCCACCAGCTCCACCGCTGTTGCGAACTACCAGCAATTTGCCTGAAACATTGTAAATGACGGTAGAGTATCGCAGGTTGATAAATGCAAGCAGAAGCATTAATGCAACGGAGACAATTACCCAGGGCAGGTAATGGCTGTATTTTACTACAAGTTCCCTGGGGCTTGCTTTTAGCTGGCCATTTTGCTGGCTGTATTGTATCTCTTCGGGCATAATTTATTTTGATTAGCGTCTCAGTACGCTGATGACAATGGCAATAGTGGAAACAATGCTGGTAACAATGGTTATATTACGTAAGGTAGTTTGATCACTGGCGGCCACTTTTTGTTTACCCAGGTCTACATACACCATATCATTTTGCTGCAACTGGTAAAAAGGTGAATTGAAAATATCCGGTTTGGTGAGATCAATACGCCCAAACTGGCGTTTACCGTTTTGTTCACGTATGATGAGTATATTATCGCGCCGGGCAGTTATGTTTAAATCGCCTGCCAGGCCAATCGCTTCTACAATATTCACTCTTTCCGACGGTATTGTGTAGGTGCCCGGTTTTGCCACGTCACCTACCAGGGTAATTTTATAATTAAGAAACCTAATATTATAATATGGATTTTTCAGGTATTCCTGCAGCTTGCTATTAAGTAGCGCAATAAGTTCCGGTTTGGTAAGGCTGTCTACATGCAGGCTACCAATGCCCTGAAACTGAATATTACCCTCGCCATCTACAAGATAGCCGCCGGTTTGCGCGCCGCTCTGGCCCGTTGAGCTGCCGGCATTTCCGCCTGCCTGGTTATACAGGATGGTCGCCTGTGGGTTATCGCTGTATACGATGATGCTTAGCAAATCCCCTTTTTGGATGACCGGTACGGGCAATGTGTAGTTGGAAATCCTTGCCGTATCGAAAGTGCCCTGCATATATTGCAGCTTTTTAATATCGCCGCAGGAGCATAAAAACGCGTAACCGGAGATCAGGAAAACAGTAACATTAAAAAATGAATATTGTCTATTCATTTTTGGCGGCGTGATAGACATTTATAAAAGTTTGTTTATGAAAATAATTTAACGCAGCTTGGCGGCTATATTTTCTCGCCCGCTTCATTCACTTTCCCTGTTTCTTTTGCGGGGTTACCTGTAACCAGTGCATAGGCGTTAACATCATGTGTTACCACTGCACCGGCGCCCACCATTGCATACCTGCCAATCTGAACGCCGCAGACGATAGTTGCATTGGCGCCAATAGTAGCACCTTTTTGCACGGTGGTCGGCTTTATCTCCTTTTTGCGTTCAACAAAGCTGCGCGGATTTATCACATTTGTAAAGACAACAGAAGGGCCGATAAAGACATCATCTTCTATCATAACGCCTGCATATACGGATACGTTATTCTGAATTTTTACCCGGCTGCCAACCCTTACCCCTTTATCTATAAATGTATTTTGCCCCAGGTTACACCCCTCCCCAATTTGGACGTCCTGCATAATGTGTGAAAAATGCCAGACGCGGGTGCCCTTTCCAATAGAAACATTTTCGTCCACAACAGCCGTTTCATGCACAAAGTAATCCATTGCTATTGAACCGTGTTATTTTGGTAAACAGATTGCAAATCGACATACTTAGCAGCCCGGTATATTTTTTCAATTATTTCCACTGTTTTCATTCCTTCAAAAGCGCTGGCCGCCACAGGCGCATTGTTTTCTATTACATCCAGAAGATTGTCATACACTTTATCATGATTACTCATAGAACCCTTGTAAATACCATAATCATTGGCCATCGCCCCGGCAGGCAATGCATCAATACCGTCTCCTTCTATTGCCTGGTAGGAAAGCTCATTCAGGTATTCGCCCCCTATTTTTAAGGTTCCCTTTTCTGCAAATACAGTAAAAGAACCTTCCATATTTTTTTTATAGCTGTTCACTGTGTATTGTAATGTTCCGGTAACGCCACTTGTAAATTCAAGCAAAACAGCACCCGTATCCTCAAACTCAATAACGCCTGTATGCTGATAGTTGGCCAGTATTGCCTGTATATTTTTTACATCTCCCAGCATCCAGTACAGAAGGTCAATAAAATGACTAAACTGGGTAAACAAAGTACCGCCATCCATTTCTTTTGTTCCCCGCCAGCTATCCCTGTAATAATCTGCGCCCCTGTTCCAAAAGCAGTTTACCTGTACGGCATATATTTTACCCAACCTGTTTTCTTGAAGTAGCTTTTTAACTGCAGCTACAGGCGGATTAAACCTGTTTTGTTTTACAATCATCAATTGCCTGCCTGCTTTAACAGCTTCAGCAGCCATTTCAATGCAATCCGCTGTTCTGATGGCCATTGGTTTTTCGCACAGCACATGAAAGCCAGCCCTCAAAGATTGAATGGTATGCTGTGCATGGAGTCCATTGGGTGTGCAAACTACCATTACATCGATCCCTTTTTCATTCTCCAGCAATTCTTCCGCAGTACAATAAGATTTAGCCTGATAAGCGGCGGCCAATGTTTCTGATCTTTCCTTAATCGTATCACACACGGCTATCAACTGACCCAAGCGGTTAATTTGCACGGCATGACGAGCCGCGATACGCCCGCACCCGAGAATGCCAAAACGCAGTTTAACTGGCACCGGCAAAGCTTTTTTGAGTACTGAAAAAACTGCCAGAACCCGGGTTAAAATTTGTCATTTGGGAAGTACAGCTATTTTATGCTTATCCACAAATGCTATCAGCTTGTAACCAAGGCTTGTTATCTCCAATTCGATGCGATTGCCAAGGTTGCGAATCACTTTTCCCCGCTGTTCCATCAAAGCGCCTGAAGTGACCACCACCTTATCCTGGGGTTTGATGGTAAGCGGTTCTGTGGAAACGTTATTATAGTCATTCAAAAATCGTTTGATCCGTTCTATTTCTTTTTGTTTTATTACCGCCGGTTTGCCGAGCCAGTATACAAAGTTCAGCACCCCGTGTACCTCTCTTACCTTTTTTTCTTCCTGGCTATTGATATGAACGAACACATACGACTTGAACAACGGCTCTTCTACCAGCTTCATCCGATCACTCCATCTCCGGTGTACTTTGTTCAGCGGACAATAGCTTTCAATACCTGCTTCAATTAATACCCGGTCGATTTTTTTTTCCCAACGGGGTTTGGTGTACACCGCTAACCATTTTCTGTTACTCATTGTCTGGATTATAGGGCATGGCTTCGCCCTCTCAGTCACAAATATTTTTGTAAACTGTTGAAAGTAAATTATTTCTGAACGATCTCTGAAACATCTATAAATCGAAAAGGATACAAGGGGTAAATTCATTTACCGCTTATACCCTTTTCCAAAATTTAATATGCAAACAGAACCGCTCTTATTTTCTTCACAGGTATTCTACGTTGTTTAATGGGACGTGCAGTTATATTTTTTATAACTGTTTGAAGCTCACAAACCCCGGTTTCACAATTGCTGCAAATATAGGTGTTTTTAATATGCAACTTAATGAGAACAAACGGCTAATGACTCCCCTGTCAAAGACCTCGCTTCGTTCGCTTTGAACTGCAAATAAAGGAATTAAACATCCATTTGCACGCCGATTACATCAACAAATTTGCCTTATCTTACTATCGTGAATCAACGTTTTTATTCCCTCGACATCTTTCGCGGCGCCACAGTTGCCTTTATGATACTGGTAAACAACCCCGGCAGTTGGGCACATATCTATACTCCTTTGGAACATGCGCCCTGGCACGGCTGTACGCCTACCGACCTGGTCTTTCCTTTTTTTCTTTTTGCGGTGGGCAATGCCCTTGCCTTTGTAATGCCTAAAATGAAAACCGCCGGTACGGCCGTGTTCCTAAAAAAAGTCTTCAAAAGAGCCCTGCTTATTTTTGCCATCGGTCTTTTCCTGAACTGGTCGCCTTTTGTGGCCTGGAGCGGTGATCACCTGGCTTTTCGTTATTGGGTTAGTCCTGCCAACCCCGAAACAGGCGTGCGTATCTTAGGCGTATTGCAACGCATCGCGTTGTGCTATCTGTTTGCTTCCCTGATCATCTATTTTTTAAACCCCCGGGGCGCTTTCGTAGCAGCGGCCGTGCTATTATTGGGTTATTGGCTTCTATGCCTGCTGGGTAATCCCGCCGATCCCTATAGCATCGACGGCTGGTTTGGAACCGCCATCGATAAAAAAATACTGGGAATACCTCATATGTACAAAGGCGAAGGTTTTGCATTTGATCCGGAAGGCTTAATGAGTACCCTGGCGGCCATTACCCAGGTTATCTTCGGCTACCTGGCCGGGAGTTATATTATACAGAAAGGAAAAACCTTTGAAATGTGTACCGGTCTTTTTGTAGCTGCAGGTGTTTTGATTTTTGCGGGCTTTTGCTGGCACACGGCGTTCCCGATCAATAAAAAAATATGGACCAGTTCTTTTGTGCTCTATACCACCGGCCTTGCTATGTTTATACTGTCGGTATTGATTTATCTGGTTGAATTGCGTGGACAAAAGTTAAGAGCCGTTAAATTTTTCGATGTATTCGGTAAAAATCCTTTGTTCATTTTTTTCCTGAGCGGGTTTTTGCCCAGAATTTTGGCGCTGCTGCGCTGGCAGGATCACACAGGTGCAGACGGTAAACCCGTTTATACCAGTTTACTGCCCTGGTTCTACGAGCACATCTGTAAAAATATTTCTGTGAATCTGAACAATGGCTCTTTGCTGTATGCTGTTTGCATCGTGACCTTTTACTGGCTGATTGCGTATTGGCTGGATAGGAAGAAGATTTATATCAAAGTATAGCTATCATTAGCTGTTAGCTTTTAGCCGTTAGCTATTAGCCTTGGGCGGGCGCTGATAATAGAGCTTTCTTTTTCTAAAAGCGCAATCGAAAAAATTAGCCGAATTAATTTCTTATGATCAACGGCATGTTATTTATCAATTCATAGCTAACAGCTTCTCTCTACATGTTTAAAAAATTTCTTCAAAAGATATTACGAGCACCGGTAAGCCGGCTGGCTAACAGGCTCTCTTCAGCACCGGTGAAAAAAGATGTTTTTGCATCGCTTGATATTGTTTTAAAGGAAATCCGTAAGGGCAATACAACAGAAGGGCTGGTGATTCCTTATGAAATGAACGAAGGACGATTTATTATTTTTTCTGACCAGCACAAAGGCGCGCGAGATGCTGCCGATGATTTTGCCGCCGCAGAAAAAAATTATACTGCCGCGCTTGACTATTACTACAACAGCCAGTTTACATTTATTAACCTGGGCGATTGCGAAGAACTATGGGAAAACACCCCGGACCGGGTCATGAAGATGAATAAAAATGCATTGGCCTCCGAGGTTCGTTTCCTGCAACAAAACCGCTATTACCGGGTATTCGGTAACCATGACCTGGAATGGAAATACCCTTTTCAACAGGCGCTCTATTTAAAGCCGGTATTTGGAGATGCATTGAAGATATACGAAGGAATAGAACTTCAAACGCAGTATAACGGTAAGACCTACTCTATATTTCTGACGCATGGACACCAGGGCGATAAAAGAAGCGATGGCAACCCCTTCAGTACCTGGGTGGTGGCCGCCATCTGGACGCCCATCCAACGCTTCCTGGATATCAACATTAATACGGTGTCGGATTCTTCTGAACTGGTAGATGCGCACAATATCATCATGTACCAGTGGAGTACTACCCAGCAACAACTTATTTTTATTTCAGGACATACCCATAAACCTGTTTTTGCTTCCCTGGATCATATTGATCTGCTTAATCACCAACTGGCCGCCGCCAAACTTGCAGGAGATGCAATAGCAATTGAAAAAATTCAAGTTGATCTGGCGGTATATACCAAACAATATGGAGGGAAAAAATTTGTGAAAAGCATGGCCTACCCTTCCTATTTTAATACCGGCTGCTGTTGTTTCAACGATGGAGATATTTCGGGCATTGAAATAGACGGAGGTTATATCCGTCTTGTTAAATGGGAGACGAAAGAAGGCGCCGCACCCGTTAGAATTGTATGGCAGGAGTCTCCACTATCGTATATATTTGATCAGTTGCCAGGCTGAATAATAAAGCAGTTCAAGCGGGGCTGATGCATAAAGAATTATCAGAAAGAATAAGGTATTTCTTTTTTTGAAGCTACCATATTATAATATCCTGATGTAAAAATTGTATCTCTTTTCAAAAGTTTATTATCTCTTATTTCATAGAGTGTATAACCCATTTCCAGCAGAAGACGTTGTGCCGAGCCTGGCTCAAGACCCCTTGCTTGTTTTTCCCCCCAGTCAACAAACTCAAATACCAGAATTGGCGCCTCATCGCTTTTGAGCAAATTTTCGCCACCCTTAAAAACAAAATATTCAAATCCTTCGACATCAATTTTTATAAGATCAATTTTTTCGATTTTTAAATCTTTTGCGATGGTGTCTACTTTCTTGGATTTTACTTTTACTCCTTCTTTTGTAAAAACCGGCGATAATGAGCCTTTGGCAAAATCGCCCTCTGGACTGAAAAAGTCAAGCTCCTTATCATCTTCGTCAAATAATGCATTATTAACTAATTGAACATTCTTCAATTCATTGATAAGAATATTTTTTTCTAAATAGGCAAATACCCAGGGCGCAGCTTCAACAGCTATTGCTTTTACATCTGGCCGGCGCTTGGCAACCGGCACAACGATAGAACCAATGTTTGCACCCAAGTCAAAAAAACAACCATTTAGAGGCAGCAATTTAATAATTAATTCCTGTATTTCCGGCTCGTAAGCGCCATTAATAAAGATTTCAAACCCAACAGATTCCATGACATTCGGTATAATATAACCACAGCCGTATTTGCCTGTTATTTCTAAATTTCTCCTATTTTTTATTGCATTTCTTAATAAAACTCTTGCCAATCTTTGTTTGCCTTTAAATGGCGGCAGGCTTCTGAATAATTTATCCATAAATGATTTGAAGCAATAAAAATAATATATTTAACCCAACCTGATAAAATAAAGATTTCAGTTCTCTCATTAAACAAACATTCCGGTGAAAAAATTATCTGGAATAGCATGGCGAATAATTTTGTATTAATTGAGGAGCAAATAGAATACCCCAATTACTTAAAAAAATAAAAATTGCCAGCGTCCATTTTAAACAATCCCGGAAAGGATAGCAATGAAAATTTTATGCTGTTCAGACATTTACCATTCAACTGTGGTGTGATCGGTTTCTTAAATGTCACAATATCTTCCGCGTATAAAATAATTTTTCTGTTATTTTGAACAACTACCTACTTAATTATTTTAGTATCGAATTATATATTTTGAATTGAAGAAAACCGTAGCAGGGCAATTTAAAACTCAAAATATCCAATTTAAAAGATCATTTTACCAGTCTTTTTCCGGTTTATTAGGTTGCGGGCTTCCTTTCTGCATTTTTTGCTGAATTTCCTTTTCTTTCTGCTGCAGCGCTTTTAGCAATTGTTCTACCTGTTGTTTATTGAGTTTGCTTTGCTGCTCCTGTGGTTTCTGTTCCTGCTTGTTTTGCTTTTGATCCTGCTTTTTATCTTTTTTGTCCTTGTTTTCATTGTTCTGCTGCTGTTGTTTTTTCAACTCCATCAAGGCCTTTTGCAGGTTTTCCCTGGCTTCATTGTCGCTCCCGTCAAGCTTCAGCGATTCTTTCCAGGCATCGATACTTTCCTGTAATTTCTGCTGTTTGATTAATGCCACGCCCTTATTGTAAAAAGCTTTTTCACGCAAAGCAGCGTCTTTTGATTGTTCTATTGTTTTATCATACGATTGAACAGCTTCCTCCCCCTTGTTGCCCCGGAATTGTGCATTGCCATTGTTATAACTGGCGGTCGCATTTTTTGGATCGGCAGCCAGGGCCTTATTGTATTCCTGCTGCGAACCATCATAGTTTTTTTGCTTATACAATTCGTTTCCTTTATGAATAGCCGCGTTGGACTTTTGACCTGCTACCTGCAGGGAAATCAACACAGAACATGATATATAGATAATCGTTTTCAGGCGAGTTTCATTTTACGTTCAGGAATAAATGTTTCGACCAAGAGCAACAATAAAGCAATGGCCAGGAACCACTGGAAATAACTTTTGTAATCCACGAAAGACTTATCACCCGTAGCGGTTTGTTCTATGGTAGCCAGTTGAGCAGTAATTTTTGCCGCAGCATCGTCCGGATCGTCCAGCCGCAGGTAAATACCATGGGTGTTTTGCGAAAGTTGTTGCAGCTCCTGTTCATTTAATTTGGTGATAATAGTATTTCCCTGGGCATCTTTACGTGCTTCGTTGGTTGCATAATCAATAATTGGTGACCCTTCAGGCGAACCAATTCCCACCGTGTTGATCATTACTCCGGTCTGCGAAAGCGATTGCGCCATTTTCAATGCTTCGGGATCATGATCTTCCCCATCCGAAATAAGCACAATCGATTTATATTTCCGGTCTTTACTATTAAATCCGCTGTTGGAAATTTTTAATGCCTCGCCAATTACAGTGCCTTGTACCGGCACTGCGTCGGGACCCGCGTTCTGGATATACATCCTTGCCGCGCCATGGTCGGTGGTCAAGGGCATTTGCATATACGCCCTTCCCGCAAACAGTACCAGCCCAATCCGGTCATTATCCATTTTCTCCATCAGCCGTGTTACAAATTGCTTGGCTTTTTCGAGCCTGCTGGGTTTGATATCTTCTGCCAGCATACTGTTGCTCACGTCCAGCGCCACCATCACATCTACACCTTTCCGGTTCACATTATCGGTTGTCCCCGGCCGTTGCAGGTTAGCAGAGCCTACTACTATCAAAGCAAAAGCCGCCAGCACAAGGACAAATTTAGCGGCAAACTTTATCGCAGAATAGTTTCGTACAAGAACCGCTACCAGTTTGGGATCACCTATCTTTTTCTGCATCTTTTTTTTCCAGCGAACAACCAGCACAAATAAGATCACCAGGAGCGGCAATGCCGCCAGGCCTATCAGAAATTCTATGTGTTCAAACCTGAAATTCAATTCGTCTTAATTATGCTTGTTTAGAAAATGAAATTAAACTGTAAAGTAGAAAAAAGCATACCAATAAAAAACTTTGGCTATATTTTTTCATTTAAATAAACTTTTCCAAAGTTCGTTGGCTCTGCCAGTAACTTTGGAAGAGTTCAATTTATTTTTTACCCTGGAAAAAGCCCTGTTCCTTTAAAATACTTTTTAATATCCCTATGCGCGCGGGCCGCATATCAAACCGGTGATCGTTTGATATCAACTGCAGTACAAAGAAATAAGGATGCCGGTTTTCTTCTATCCAGCCTACCATCCAACCTACCGGGTGGCCATCGGGTTTAAAGCCCCAACCTGTTTTATAACTCAATTTGTAATTGGCATTATCTTCCTGTAACATTACATCGCGTACTGTTTTTTGCGTGCTTTTGAAAAACGGCAACTGATCAAAATATAATTTTTTAACCAGTCCCAGCTGCTCGTCAGCCGTTATTTTCAAAGTATTGTCGAGCCAAAAAGTATCGATATTGTTTGAAATACGGAATTTGCCATATCGCTGGCCGTAACCCAGTGTATCCAGCCATTTTTGCATGGTGTCTTTACCTATCCTGCGTGCTATTTCCTGGTAGTAGGGAACGGCAGACGCTTTGAATGCCTCCTTCATGGTTAGATCCCTGTTCCAGTCCCTGGCCGTATCACCCAATGGATAAAAACGGGTTAGGCCATCCCATTTGATAACCATGTTTTCATTTGTGATGCGCCCTGTTTCAATACCAATCAATGAATTAACAATCTTAAATGTAGATGCAGGAAGATAAGCGCTGTCTTTAAAAGCCGGAAGGTTATAAATCGTAAACTGTCCCCGGCTGTTATCAAACAAACCAAAACAGCCGGTTAGCTGCGCACTATCGAAATATTTTTTGATGCTGTTGTCTTCAGTAACATTGTTGGATGAACAGGCTGCCAGCCAAACAGTAAGGGGCAAAATGAAAATGATGATACGGCGCATGTATAAAAATTTGCGCAAAGGTACACGCTGCAGGCATTGTAAGCCGGGCTAAATATTCCCCGTATTTACTGACAGCACAACGGGTTCATTACCCTTTAAACAAAACAGTACTAAAATCTAATTCCCAATAACACGCCCGACCGTATGCCGCCCCAGGGACCCGACAGTTTTAAGGATGCACCATTTGCATTTACACTGATGGTTTTGGTGGTAAGTGGTATATCAATATCTTCTAAATTACTCCGCAACTCATCTTGCTGCGCCGGCGTTAGCGGTTGACTGGAAACACCGGTGAAATTACCTGTGCCCGATCCGTAATGCGGACCGAACAGCCACCAATCAAGACAAAAATGTTTACCCAGGTTCCATTGAGCGCCAAACATGATTCCGCCGGTATTGGATGTTAATTTACCGGAAAGATCCAAACTGGTATTATTGTCATAATCAACAGGCAGGTGATCAATCGTAAAACTGGCATACCGGTAAAACAAAGCAATATAAAAACCCTTTCCATAACCTTTGCCCAGGTAAAACCTAAGCTCGGGCGTGATCGCAAAATTGCTCATCCGCAGGTTTTCAATTGTTTTTTTTGCTTCCGGATCGTCATCTCCAATTGAATTTGAAATAGTGCCTGCAAATGGAAGTTTTGATGTGGGCATTATCCTGTAAGAAAGGGATAATGAAACAGGTTTGCTCAATACACGTTCGTATTGAATGGCATAATTTTTTAAAGCGATGCCGGTAAGATTAAGCTTTATAAAATTCATCTTGTGATCGGCCTCCTCTTTTTTGTCAGCAGGCTTTTGCGGAATAACCGAACTGTCCTGTGACTGCAGTTTTACCGTTGCACAAATAAATGGCAGGGCAATACAAAAATGTTTAAGGTGCATGGAGTTTGGTTTAAGGGTTAAGGGGAAATTTCTATTGCTAATGAAAGTAATCTAAGTTCTTTGTATTGAAAGAAATGATTATTCAAATAGCAACGGTCTGTTGCGTTAATTTTTTGGCAAGCCATACAAGCTCACCAGTTTAAGGAAAACGCCATTGGTCCACCCAAACCCATCCTGTGCAGGATATTCTCCGCCGCCTGAAGGCGATTTGGTATCTACTACATTGTATTTTTCCATGAGTTTACCGGTTTGCATAAAAACCGACAGGTTCAGTTTCAGCCAGCGCTCTGCGATCTCCCTGGCCAGTTCTTTCTGGCCACAACGGTCAAGTCCCCAAACTGTCATCCACTGCAGGGGCGCCCAGCCATTGGGTGCATCCCATTGCTGACCGGTTTTTTTTTCGGTAGTAACAATGCCGCCTTCTTTCAATAATTTCAATTTAATGGTATTGCCTACCCGCCGAGCCAGCAGGCTCATGTAATCAGGTTTCTGATCAAAAAAACAAAATGGGTATATCCCGGCCGGTGTAATCAGGGCGGACTGCTTTTGTCCAACAAAATTATAGTCGGTATAAAAACTCAATTGTTTGTTCCAGCAATATTTATCAATGGCATTTAGCCGATCCGTTGCCTTTTGCTGGTACAAAGTGGCAGCGCTATCGTTGCGCTGCAGCAATTTTGCTTTAGCTATTACCAGTTCCAGTTTGTATAGCAGGCAATTAAGGTCAACCGGTATGATATTGGTGGTTTGAATAGTGCTGATGTTTTTATTATCAGCAAACCAGCGGCTGCTGAAATCCCAACCACTGGCGGCGGCGGCCCGCAAATCGCGGTTAATTTTTTGGGCCTTTCCTTCTGCGAATTTCGAAGAAATGGTTTCATCTTCATAGTAGGCTTCCTGCCGTGGTATGTCCAGCTCATCCCAATACCTGTTGAGAAGGCTGCCGTCTTTTAATTTTACTGCGCTTTTATTAGATTGGGATCGTTTCAGCTTTCCGCTGCCTTCCATCCAGTAACTGTGCTCTCTCTCCAGTTGTGGCAAATAAGTAAGGTATACCGCATCACCTTTTACCGATGCCAATAATTCTACCATCAACGAAAAAAAGGGCGGCTGCGAGCGGCTGAGATAATAGGTACGGTTTCCGTTGGGGACATGACCAAAACTGTCTATGAGATAAGCAAAATTTTTCACCATGTTTTCCATCATGTCATTTTCGCCGCTTTCTTTTAAACCGAGCATGGTGAAATAGCTATCCCAGTAATATATTTCCCTGAACCTGCCGCCCGGAACAATATAAGGAAATGGCAAAGGCAATAAAGAGCTTCCTTCTATTGCTTTGTCGGGTTCCCTTTTTAGCACGCTCCAGAGGTTCCTGATATGAGCCAGTATGTCTTTTTCTTTGCTGATGTAATTCAACTGCGGCGTGTGCGGCTGCTCAAAATTTTCTTCCGTATATAGCTTCAGGGAAAACCGGATAGCGGGGTTGCTGATGATCTGCTGATAAGTAGCGATGATTTCCGCCGGCGATTTCTTCGGTATACAATCAACAAATGTTTTGCTGTCGGGAAAAATACGAGCCATTTGGACATCACGAAAAAAATGGCCATATATTTTATCGGGGGTGGCTGGCATTTGCGCAGCAGAAACCTTGAACAGGCAACAACAGAGCAGGAACAGCATTTCTTTTCTCATGGTAAATAGTAATGCTGTACTAAGTTAGTAAAAAGACAGCTGGCGGGCTGTATTGCTGAAGGTTGAAGTCCTGCAGGGTTCCGCCGAGGTATTCGGCAATCCCCCGGGTCACTCATATAACGCCCTATGGGCTAGAAACCAGGCGCTCGCAGGAAGCAGGAAAATCATGTACTTTGCACTTCCAAAAATTACTTACATCTTACATCTTACATCTTACATCTTACATCTTACATCTTACATCTTACATCTTACATCTTACATCTTACATCTTACGACTTCAACAAATTCAAATCCGGTTGCGCGTATTTATATACTTTGAAGTATACAGTAGTCTTTGTCTGGTGCACACCTTCCAGTTTCGACAATCCGTTGATAAATTCCACCAGGTGTTCATTGTTGCGGCACATCACGTCTACTTCCAAATCATAATCGCCGGAAGTGCCGGCCAGAAAACTCACTTCAGGCATTTTCGATATTTTTTGCGCAATCTTTTCTTTTAATGTGGCCGGGCGTATGTAAACAGCAATATGTGCATAAGAATTAAATCCAACCTTATCAGGATTCACCCGGCCGATTATATGAATGGTGCCCTCCTCTATCAACTTGTTAAAACGGGTACGAATGGTACCGATGGAGACTTTTAATTTTTTTGCGATAATGGTAAACGACATCCGGCCATCTTTTTGCAGGCAGGATAAAATGGCAAAATCGAGGTCATCGAGAATAACGGTGTTTTTGTTCATACAAGGCGCAGTTCTATTCTATTTGCTAAAAATAATGCTAATATTTTTGTTCATAGCTAAAAAAATTTTAAATTACCCGTTTATTTCTGCAAAATTTATAGTTCAACCTATTACCATGAAATATCCCGCTATTCAGAATTATATCAATGGGCAGTTTGTTGCTGCCAGTACCACTAAGACAATGGAGGTGATTTCGCCCGTAGACGGTCAATTGCTTTCAACCGTGCCGATGTCTGCCGCCAAAGACCTGGATGCCGCGGTAACAGCCGCCAGGAAAGCATTCCCGGCATGGAGTAAAACGCCTATCAAAGAAAGGGTGCAGGTTTTCTTTCGCTATAAAACCCTGCTCGAAAAAAACCTGGAAGCATTGGCAACCCTGTGCAGTGAAGAAAATGGCAAGACCCATGGAGAAGCCATTGCGGAGATAGAGAAATGCATTGAGTTGACGGAATTCGCCACCTCATTGCCACAACTGGTAACCGGAGAAATACTGGAAGTAAGCAAGGGCGTAGAATGCCGTACCGAACATGTAGCATTAGGCGTAGTAGCCTCTATTGTTCCGTTTAACTTTCCCAGCATGGTACCTAACTGGACCATCCCCAACGCGATTGCATTGGGCAATTGCATGATCATAAAACCATCTGAAAAAGTACCCCTGAGTTGCGGACGGCTTGCGTCCCTGCTGAAAGAAGCCGGCCTGCCCGATGGTGTATTTAATGTTGTTCACGGAGACCTTGACATTGTAAATGCCATTTGTGATCATCCCGGCATAGAAGCAGTTTCATTTGTGGGCAGCACCAAAGTGGCCAAGATTGTTTACCAGCGTGCAACGGGCAACTATAAACGCTGTTTGGCACTGGGCGGTGCAAAAAATCATTTAATGGTATTGCCAGATGCCATTGCCGGTATGACCGCGCAGAACGTGGTAGCCAGCATGAGCGGATGTGCCGGGCAACGCTGTATGGCCGCCAGCGCTATGGTGGGCGTGGGAAACATTGATCATATCATTTCAAAAATATGCGAAGAAGCAAAAAAAATTATTCCCGGTGAAAACCTGGGCGCCGTTATCAGCAAAGAAAGCAAGGAAAGGATTGAGCGATACATTGGCGAGGCAGAAAGAGATGGCGCCAAAATTTTGGTGGATGGACGCAACCACAGCGTAAAAGGAAAAGAAAAAGGTACTTATGTAGGTCCTACCGTTATTGACTATGTAACACCCAACATGAGCGTAGCCAAAGAAGAAATTTTTGGACCTGTGATCAGTATCATGCGAACGAACACCGTTGATGAGGCATTGGCCATTGAAAACGCCAACCCCTATGGCAACGCTGCCAGTGTGTTTACCCAGAATGGCGGCATGGCCCGCTACATCATCGACCGTGCCAGTGCCGGTATGATTGGCGTAAATGTTGGCGTGCCCGTACCCCGTGAGCCTTTCAGTTTTGGTGGATGGAATGAAAGCAAGTTTGGTGTAGGTGATATAACGGGTAAGAGTTCCATAGAATTCTGGACTAAACTGAAAAAGAGTACGGTGAAATGGAATGCCGAGGCGGGCGTGAATTGGATGAGTTGACCCCCCTGTCCCCCTGAAGGGGGAACTTGGATCAAACATTCATTTTTTTTAAAGACCATTATAAGCGGCAAACACAAGCCCGAAGGGCTGATATTAATATAGAAAGCAACAAAAAACAAATTGAACCCCGAAGGGGTGACATTAGAAAATAGTAGTTAATGGTGACCGATGATTTACGGTACAAGTGATTGACACCCGTCCGAATGGATTCATCCGGGCGGACAACGCTGTTCCATTGAAAAGCAATAGCTGGTCAAAAAATAATTTATGAATACAAAAACAATCTCCGAAGGCACAGAAATTATCCAGGATAACCTTGATTATACCCTGTTTAGCTGGAGCAAACAAAAAGGAATTGCGCCCATTGCAGTGAAATATGCTGAAGGCGTTTATTTACACGATTATGATGGCAAACGTTATATCGATTTTTCATCCGGGCTGATGAATGTCAACATCGGCCACGGCAACCAGCGTATAACCAATGCCGTTGTTAAGCAAATGCAGGAAGTGGCATACGTAACACCTGGCTGCGTAACCAAAGCTAGAGGTGATCTCGGGAAAAAATTGGCAGCCATTTGCCCGGGTGATTTAAACAAAGCGTTCTTTACCTTATGCGGCGCCAGTTCAATCGAAAACGGCATCAAGCTGGCAAGACTTTATACGGGCCGCCATAAAATACTGACCCGTTATCAATCATACCACGGCGCTTCTTATGGGGCTTTGTCGGCCAGCGGCGATCCGCGTCGCTTGCCTATGGACGCGCAGCAATCGCCCAATTTTGTACATTTTGATTTGCCTTATTTATACCGCTGGGAATATGGCGCAGAAAACTTGCTGAAAGAATCGGTAGCCAGCCTGGAAAGAATAATTGCCTATGAAGGCCCGGCGAATATCGCGGCCATTTTGCTGGAAGGGGAATCAGGTACGTCCGGATGCCTGCAATACCCGCTGGGATATCTGAAAGCGGTAAGAGAAATTTGTAATAAAAATGGTATCTTATTGATCATGGATGAGGCGATGAGTGGTTTCGGCCGCACCGGTAAGTGGTTCGGTTTTGAAAACCACGGCATAGTTCCGGATATGATTTGCATGGCGAAAGGATTGACCTGCGGGTACCTGCCTTTCGGTTGTTTGATGGTTACGGATAAAATAGCAACCAAATACGATGAGGCAGTGTTGCCACTTGGACTTACCTATTCAGCGCACCCGGTAAGTTGTGCCGCCGCGTTGGAAACCCTGCAGATCTATGAAGACGATGGGTTGATGGAAAATACAGTAGCCATGGGCAAGTACATGAATGCACAAGTGGAAAAACTAAAACAGAAACATTCTTCCATCGGTGATTTCAGGAATACGGGCTTGCTGGGATGCATCGAACTGGTAAAAAACCGGAAAACAAAAGAACCACTTGCACCTTTTAATGCGAAGCCCGATGAAATGACAGTGATGAACAAAGTGGCGGCTACAATCAAAGACCTGGGTATGTACACGTTTGTGAGATGGAACTTTATTTTCGTGGCGCCACCTTTATGCGTTACCAAAGAACAGATAGATGAAGGCCTGGCGATCATCAGTGAAGCAATTGCGATTGCTGATAAAGAATATGTTGAATGATGTTTCGGTCGGTGAGACACCGACCGGGGTTCAGAATAACTAAATGGTTAATGAGACGCTACGGAGGCAAAGACTGCGGTTAGTGGGACACTAACCACGGCCACCAACCACGGCAGCATACAGCATTCAAAATTTAAAATTCATCATTTAAAATAAAATGAGTTCCAACAACGCAATGCTGATCAATGAAGACCTGGCACCGGTGCCCCGGGATAAAAGAACCTGGGGCATGTGGAACTATGCAGCGCTCTGGATCAGCATGAGCCTTTGCATACCTACCTATATGCTGG